>JAABUV010000117.1_pt1 | contig 113844 bp, 128 predicted proteins | sample 5559971 | NCBI WGS metagenome assembly JAABUV01 (sample SAMN10711881, study PRJNA513362) | rock metagenome | isolation source: Antarctica rocks | place: Antarctica: Victoria Land, Knobhead nord | collected 2015-12-19 | reverse complement strand
CGCACGTCTTGCACAGCGTCGTATCCGCCCAGCATTCATCCTCGCCTGGTCAGCCTGGCGCCGCGCACATCAGGCCAACGCAAAACGCGCTCACATGAGGCAGCGGGCGCAACTGTAATGCTAGAGCGTCATCCGACCGAACGAGATCGCCCGTCGGATAAAGACGCTTGCTAAAACAAAGAGCTAGAGTATCCGTTTTGATCAAGCGTTGTTTGGGCCCCAGGAGCGCTGGTCCCTGAGCAACGCATTGGCGAGCACGACGAGCTTCCGCATCACTGCGACGATGGCGACCTTTTTTGGTTTTCCGGCCGCGACGAAAGCTTCGTATTTCTGCTTCATGGCCGCGTTGAAGCGGACTGCGACCAAGGCCGGCCTGTAGAGTGCCTGTCGCAAGTGCGCGCGTCCGCCGCGGATGAAGCGCTTCCCGCGTGTCTGTCCGGAGTCCCTGGCGATCGGGGCAAGGCCTGCGAGACTGGCGACGCACTTGTTCTCGATGGTGCCGAGTTCCGGCATCTCGATGAGCATGGCCAGGGCAGTCGCTGTCGATGCCTGGAATGCTGACGAGGATGGCCAACCGTGCTGTCAGGTCAGTGTCTGTCTGGCAGAGGCTCTGCATTGCGGCATCGATTGCCTCGAGCTGCCGCTTGATCTGGCGCAGCCGCTGGCTTGCGAGCCGCTTGAGCAACGGCGCGCGTGACACATGGTCCCGGTTCATGGCGGCCGTGCGATCCTTGATCAGGGCGCGCCGGGCCACGAGCAGCTCCTTAAGGTCATCCAAGGATTGGCTCACAGGGGGGCGTGCCTGGAGTTCGCCGAGTGCTCCGAAGTGGGCCAGCATGGCCGCATCGACGGCGTCGGTCTTGGCTCTGCTTCCAATTGCTTCGGCAAAACGCCGGGCCTGAAGCGGGTTGACCTTGATCATTGGCAACCCGGTTTGCCCAAGGCGCCGTTCGAAAGCGTGGTGATAGGCGCCGGTGGGTTCAAAGATGAGGCGTTGAGCCTTGTGCTGCTGGGCGAGCCAGTCGATCAGGGCTGTGAAGCCTTTGCTGTTGTTGGTGAACCGGCGCGCCAGGTTGTCAGGGTGGAGGTGGACGTCGAGCATGTCTTTAGAGATGTCGATGCCGACAGTTTGGGCTATCGTGAGAGCCATCTTTTCCAGGTCCTTTGCTTGTCATCCGGGCCACGACGCCCGAGCATCCGTGCAGGCCACAAGGAAAAGAGAGGGGCGGTCACACTCTAGCTCGGCCCATAACGGCCAGCATACTCCCGACCCGTCCCCTCCCGCCGCCGACGAGTTCGCACCTCGTCGGCGGCACCCCATCTTCGCTCAACAGGACAGGAAGATCATAAGACAAGCATCATCCGTGCGCCTATCAGCACGGAAAATGCTCTAGGCGATCCGCTGGGCCACCTCGATCATCACCGCCTCGAACATCTCGGTCGTCAGCCGGCCGGTGTTCGTGTTGTAGCGGCTCACGTGGTAGCTGTCCGCCAGCAGCAATCCGTCGGGAAGCGCGTGGATCTCCCCATGGCGGAAGCGGATGCGGGTCGGCGGGATGCCGCACGCGCGCAGCACCGCGGCGTGGGCGAGCACGCCGAGCGCCAGCACGATCTTGAGCTGCGGCATCGCCTGAAGGTCGGCGGCGAGGAACTGGTTGCAGGTTTTGACCTCGGCCGGCTCGGGCAGGTTGGCCGGGGGAACGCAACGCACCGCGTTGACAATGCGGCAGTTCTGGAGGGCCAGGCCATCCTGCGGGTCGGCGCGGTAGGTGCCGGTCGCGAAGCCGAAGCGCAACAAGGTTTGGTACAGCAGGAGGCCGGCGTGATCGCCGGTGAAGGGCCGTCCGGTGCGGTTGGCGCCACGTACGCCGGGCGCCATGCCGACCACCAGGAGCTGCGAGTCGCTGCTGCCGAAACTGGGGACCGGGCCGTTGAACCAGTCCGGGTTCGCCGCCCGGTTCGCCGTCCGGTAGGCGACCAAGCGCGGGCAGAGCGGGCAATCGTGGGGCGGGGCGGAGGCGGCAGTGTCGTCAAGCAGCATCGGTGGGATCCGCGAACGGCTCGGCCGGCGTCACCCGGGGCGACCGCGTCCGCGGCTCCATCTGCCGCCGGGTGAATTCCGGAGCGATCTCCGACAGTTCCAGGAATTGGTCGGCTTGGCGCCGCAGGTCGTCGGCGATCATGGGAGGGTTGGACCGGATGGTCGACACCACCGAGACGCGCACGCCCTGGCGCTGCACCGCCTCGACCAGGCGGCGGAAGTCGCTGTCGCCGCTGAATAGCACGGCGTGGTCAATCTTGGGCGCCAATTCAAGCATGTCGACCGCGAGTTCGACATCCATGTTGCCCTTCACGCGCCGCCGGCCAGTCGCGTCGGTAAACTCGCGAGCCGCCTTGGTCACGAGATTATAGCCGTTATACGCCAGCCAATCGGTCAAAGGTTTAAGCGGCGAGTACTCCTCCGTGTCCAACACGGCCGAGTAGTAGTACGCACGTAGGATATCTGTTCGTTGCCGGAAATATTCGAGAAGATTGCGGTAATCGACGTCAAAACCTAGGTTACGCGACGCCGAATACAAATTAGCACCGTCGATGAAAAGCGCTGTACGCTCAGTTTTTAGGAAACTCATGATTTCGTCCTTCGCGGGCTCCGGCGAAATTACGCCCGATCCGTCGTGTTATAGGACAGCCGGTGCTGTTACAGATAGATGAAAGTCCACTATGATCTTTATTGCGATCGGAGCGAACCTCCCTGGGCTCGATGGCGCGGAGGCACTCACGACCTGCCGCCGCGCCGCTGCCGCCCTCGACGCCCTGCCCGGCCTGCGGTTGCGCAGCCTGTCGCGCTGGTTCGCAAGCGCGCCGGTGCCGCCGTCCGGCCAGCCGCCCTACATCAACGGCGTCGCCGGCCTGCTGGGCGAGGCCGACCCGGCGACGCTGCTCGCGGCCCTCCACGCCATTGAGGCCGCCCATGGCCGCGCGCGCGGAGTCCCGAATGCCGCCCGCACCCTGGACCTCGACATCGTCGCGATGGGTGGGCTGGTCCGGACCGGCCCCGACCCGGTCGTCCCGCATCCAAGGCTGCACCAGCGCGCGTTCGTGCTGCGGCCCCTGGCGGACATCGCGCCGGGCTGGACTCACCCGCGAAGTGGCCGCGCCCTGGCCGATCTGCTCGCCGACGTCGCCGGCCAATCGGCGTTCGCACTTGCGGCAGGCCGTAAAGCCACTTAAGTGAAGGTTTCGCCCATCACTGCCCCTGGAGGTTGACCGCATGGCGCGCGTCACTGTCGAAGACTGCGTCCAACGCGTTCCGAACCGTTTTGAACTTGTGCTGTTCGCAGCCCAGCGTGCGCGCAACCTCAGCCGCGGCGAGGAGCTGACGATCGATCGCGACGACGACAAGAACCCCGTCGTGGCCTTGCGCGAAATCGCCGAGCAGACGATCGACCTGCCGAAGCTGGAGCAGGACCTGGTGAAGTCGCTGTCCCGCGTGTCCGAACCCGAGCCCGCCGACGAGGAGGTGCTCGACCTCATCCCGACCGACCAGAACATCTTTGGCCTGCAAGATGTCTCGGCCGAGGAGGAGGCGAACGCCATGCCCGTCGAGGAGATGTCGCCCGAGGATCTCGAGGCAGCCATCGAAGCGGAACTCGGCGGACGCGCCCGGCGCTGACGGCCCTAGCGCGAGGGGATGGTGGCACCGTTCGTCCCGTCGATCCCCCGCGCGCCTGACGGGCTGGCCGAAACCCCAGTCAGCAGCCGCTCCGCCGCCCTGATCAGCCGCGTCCAGGCCTACGATCCGCGGGCGGACGGGACCGTCATCGACGCCGCCTACGCCGTCGCCGCCCGCGCCCACGGCACCCAGATGCGCGACAACGGCGACCCCTACATCACCCATCCGCTCGCGGTGGCCGATATCCTGGCCGGGTTCCGCCTCGACTCCAACAGCATCGTGACCGCGCTGCTGCACGACGTGATTGAGGACACCCCGGTGACCCTGCCGGAAATCGCCCGGCAGTTCGGCGACCAGGTGGCGGGCCTCGTCGACGGCGTGACCAAGCTGACCCGGCTGGAACTGAACTCCGACCGGTCCAAGCAGGCGGAGAACTTCCGCAAGCTGGTGCTGGCCATGAGCCGCGACATCCGCGTGCTGCTGGTCAAGCTGGCGGACCGGCTGCACAACATGCGGACCCTGCACTTCGTCGCCTCCGCCGACCGCCGCCAGCGGATCGCGCGCGAAACGATGGAAATCTACGCGCCCTTGGCCGAGCGCATCGGCATGGACGCCGTCAAGATCGAGCTGCAAACGCTTGCGTTCGCCCAGTTGGAGCGTGAGGCCTACGACACGATCCAGGCTCGGCTGAATTTCCTGCGGGGCCAGGGCGCCGACGTGATCGAGGAGGTCCGCAACGACCTGGCCCGGGTCTGCCGGGAGAACGGCGTGGCCGTCGTCGAGGTGTCCGGGCGGGAAAAGTCACCCTACTCCATCTGGGAGAAGATGCAGCGCCGCAACGTCGCGTTCGAGCAGTTGTCCGACATCATGGCGTTCCGTGTCGTCGTGCCCACGCGGGAGGCGTGCTACATGGCGTTGGGGGCGGTGCACGCGAGCTACCCGGTGATCGCCGGGCGGTTCAAGGACTACCTCAGCACGCCGAAGTCGAACGGCTATCAAAGCTTGCACACCGGCGTGACGTTGCGTGAGCCGCGCAACCAGAAGATCGAAGTGCAAATCCGCACCGCGGAGATGAACGACGAGGCCGACAACGGCGTCGCCGCGCACTGGTTCTATAAGCAAACCGACGCCGAGATAAAGGAACTGAAGCGGTTCCGCTGGGTGCAGGACTTGCTCGAAATTCTGGAAAACTCGCAGAACGGCGAGGATTTCCTGGAGAACACCAAGCTGGAACTATACCAGGACCAGGTGTTCTGCTTCACCCCCAAGGGACAGTTGATCCAGCTGCCGCGCGGCGCCACCCCGGTCGATTTCGCCTACGCCGTCCACAGCCAGGTCGGCGACACCTGCGTCGGCGCCAAGATCAACGGCCGTCTGCTGCCGCTGCGCACCGAGCTGCAGAACGGCGACCAGGTCGAGATCATGACCGCCCGCGGCGGCACGCCCAGCCCGGCGTGGGAGCGGTTCGCCGTCACCGGCAAGGCCCGCGCGCGCATCCGTCGCTACGTCGCCCAACAGCAGCGCCAGAACCACATCGACTCCGGCCGGGCCGCGCTCGCGAAGGCGTTCCGGCAGGAAGGCGTCGACGGCTCCGAGAAGACTCTGGAGCCGACGCTGAAAGCGCTGAAGCTCGCGAGCCTGGACGACCTGTACGTGGCCGTCGGCAACGGCAATATCGGCCCCAAGGACGTCGTCCACACCGCCTATCCGGAACTGCGCCACGCCGCCCGGGCGCCCCGGATGCTGCCGCAGATCGCCGCGCGCACGCCGGTGTCGGGCCGCGCGGCCGATGGCGGCATGCCGATCACCGGGCTGGTGACGGGGATGGCGGTGCACTATGCCGGCTGCTGCCATCCGCTGCCGGGCGACCGCATCGTCGGCATCGTCACGACCGGGCGGGGGGTCACGATCCACACCCGGCAGTGCCCGACCCTGGAGAGCTTCGCCGCCACGCCGGAGCGCTACATCGACGTGGACTGGGATTACAGCGTGGGCGGCAAGGGCGGCGACGGCTCGATGCACACCGGACGGGTCAGCGTGATCGCCGTCAACGAGCCGCATGCGCTGGCGAGCCTGACCAACGCCATCTCCAAGCAGGACGGCTCCATCGTGAACCTCAAGGTCGTCAACCGGCAGCAGGATTTCTTCGAGGCGCTGATCGATGTGGAGGTGCGCGACCTCCGGCATCTATCGACCGTGATCGCCGGGCTGCGCGCCGCGACCGGGATTACCCAAGTGGAGCGGGCCAAGGGATGACGATCATCGGAGTTGGGTCGGATTTGTGCGACATCAGGCGGATCGAGCAAGCGATGGACCGGTGGGGCGAGCGTTTCCTCGGCCGCGTGTTCACCGAGACTGAGCGCGCCCGTGCCGCCCGGCGCACCGCGCGCATCCAGCCGGCGACCTACGCCAAGCGGTTCGCGGCCAAGGAGGCGTGCGCGAAGGCGCTCGGCACCGGGTTCCGCGCGGGCGTGTTCCACTCCGACATGGGCGTGGTGAACCTGCCGACGGGGCAGCCGACGATGGCGTTGACGGGCGGCGCCGCGGCCCGGCTGACGGCGATCACGCCGCCGGGCCTGCGCGCGGTGCTGCACGTGACGATCACCGACGAGCATCCCTACGCGTTCGCGCAGGTCACGATTTCGGGTGAGCCTCTTGCTTGACAGGGCGAAGCGGCCCCGGCCTTATCCGCGCCGCCCAGCCGGAGCAGGCTCCCCCACCCCCATGACACAGCGCACATCGAGCGGTCTGCTCGAGAACATCAAGACTATCGTCTATGCCGGCCTGATCGCCATTGGCATCCGCACCGTCGCCTTCGAGCCGTTCAACATCCCGTCGGGGTCGATGATCCCGACCTTGTTGGTCGGCGACTACCTGTTCGTCTCCAAATACAGCTACGGCTACTCGCACTACTCGCTGCCGTTCTCGCCCAACTTGTTCGCGGGCCGCATCCTGGGCGCCATGCCCCAGCGCGGCGACGTCGCGGTGTTCAAGTACCCGCGCGACACCAGCCAGGACTACATCAAGCGGATCGTCGGCCTGCCCGGCGACCACGTCCAGATGAAGGGCGGCCAGCTGTTCATCAACGGCCAGCAGCTCGACCGGCGCGTCGCCGGGGAGTTCACCGCCGACGACGACGGCACGCGCATGCAGCTGCGCCGCTACATCGAGACGCTGCCCGGCGGCCGGCAGCATCCCATCCTGAAGGCGTCGGACGACCAGCCGCTGGACAACACGCCGGACTACCTGGTGCCGTCCGGCCACGTGTTCGCGATGGGCGACAACCGCGACAACTCGGCCGACAGCCGGGTGATGAACGGCGTCGGCTTCATCCCCGTCGAGAACCTGGTGGGCCGGGCCGAGATCATCTTCTTCTCCGTCGATGCGACGGCGCCGTGGTGGCAGGTGTGGGAATGGCCGTTCGAAATCCGTTGGGGCCGGCTGCTCAACGTCATCCGGTGACGGATGCGAGGGATTGCACCCGGTGACGGAGGGTATCTTCGGCTACAGTTTTGCCCAGCCCGCGTTACTGACGGAGGCGCTGACCCACCGATCGGCCGCCCAGGGCCGGCAGCGCCGCGGGCGTGAGCCGGCCGCCCCGTCGAACGAGCGGCTGGAGTTCATGGGCGACCGCGTGCTCGGCCTGGTGGTGGCCGAGTGGCTGGTGGAGCGGTTTCCGTCCGAAGCGGAAGGCGCCCTGGCCCGGCGGCACGCGCACCTGGTCGCCCGCCCCATGCTGGCCGCGATCGGCGAACGGCTGGCCCTGGGTGAGCGCCTCTCGGTCGCCCCCAACGAGGCCCGGGCCGGCGTGCGGCTGCTGGCCACCGTGCTGGCCGATGCCATGGAGGCCGTGATTGGGGCGATCTACCTCGACGGCGGGTTGGACCCAGCCCGGCACCTGGTGCGCACGGCCTGGCTGCCGGCGATGGAGGCGCAGCTCACGCCGCCCAAGGACCCCAAGACCGCATTGCAGGAGTGGCTCGGCGCGCGAGGCAAGCAGCTGCCCATTTACACCACGGAGCGGCAGGATGGCCCGCCGCACAACCCCGTCTTCACGGTCGCCGTGACGGGGAACGGCCGCACCGGCCGCGGCAGCGCCGGCAGCAAGCAGGTGGCGGAACGCGACGCGGCGGCCGACCTCCTGGATCAACTGGAGCCGAAACCATGACCACGCGCTGCGGCTTCGTCGCCATCGTCGGCGCTCCCAATGCCGGCAAGTCGACCCTGCTGAACCGGTTGACCGGGGCCAAGCTGTCCATCGTCAGCCCGAAGGCGCAGACGACGCGGTTCCGTGTGCTCGGTATCTTGATGCGCGGGCAGAGCCAACTTCTGCTGGTCGATACGCCGGGCATCTTCCGTCCCCGCCGCAAGCTCGACCGCGCCATGGTCGCAGCCGCCTGGACGGGCGCCGAGGACGCCGATTTGACGCTGCTGCTGGTCGACGCGAAAACCGGCGCTAGCGAAGCGGTGCAAGGGATTGCCAAGCGCCTCGCGCAGCGTGGCGGACGCGCCTGGCTGGTGCTGAACAAGTCCGACCTGGTGCCCCCGGCGGCGCTGTTGCCGCTGACCGCCGCGATGACCGCGCTCACGCCATTCGAGGAGACCTTCATGGTCAGCGCCTCCACCGGCGACGGACTGAACACGATGCTGGACCACCTGGCTGCTGCGGTACCCGCCGGGCCGTATCTGTATCCCGAGGACGACCTGACCGACCTGCCGGACCGGCTGCTGGCGGCCGAGGTGGTGCGGGAGCAGATTTTCCTGCAGACCCACGAGGAGGTGCCGTACGGCGCCACCGTCGAGACCGAGAGCTTCCAGGAGAAGCCGGACGGCTCGCTGCGGATCGAGGCGACGGTGTACGTCGCTCGCCCCGGCCACAAGGCGATCTTGATCGGGCAAGGCGGCGCGCGGATTCGCGAGATCGGCGCCCGCGGACGGTTGGAGCTGGCACGCCTGCTGGATCGTCCGGTGCATTTGTTCCTGAACGTCAAGGAGCGCGCCGGTTGGGATGAGGAAGGCGCGAGGCTGCGGGCGATTGGGTTGGAGGATCCGGGCTGAGCCTATGGAATGGGAGGCGCCGGGGATCGTGCTGGCAGCGCGGCCGTATGGGGAGGCCGACGCGCTGGCGACGGTGATGACGCAGGCGCATGGGGCCCATCGCGGCTTCGTCCGTGGCGGGTTGTCACGCGCGAAGGCCTCGACATGGCAGCCGGGCAACCTCGTCCAGCTCCGGTGGGTCGCGCGCCTGTCCGACCAGCTCGGCCAGTTCACGGGCGAGTTGGCGCATCCGGGTGCCGCGTTGGCGATGGACAACGCGCTGTCGTTGGCCATCCTCGCCTCGGCGTGCGCGGTGGCCGAAGGCGCGTTGACGGAACGCGATCCGCACCCGGCGGTGTTCGACAGCCTGCTGCGCCTGATCGGCCGCTTGGCGCAGGGCGACGGCGCCTTGACCGACCTCGTGCGCTGGGAAGTGACCTTGCTGGCCGAGTTGGGTTACGGCCTCGACCTTTCGTCGTGCGCCCTGACCGGCGCCTCGGCCGGGCTCGCGTGGGTGTCGCCCCGCACCGGACGCGCCGTCGCCGAAGCTGCGGCGGGAGACTGGAAGAACCGGCTGCTGCCGTTGCCGCCGTTCCTGACGAGCGCCAGCCCCGCGACCCCGCAGGATTGGCGGGACGGCTTGCAGTTGACGGGCACGTTCCTCGCCCGGGATGCGTTCGGCACGCGGCAGGGCCAGCTCCCGCCGGCCCGCACCCGTTTGGTCGACCTTATCCCACGTTAGGACGTGCGGGAGCCGGGCAGCGTGCCGGGGTGGCCGAACAGCCAGCCCTGGCCGAACTCCACGCCGATGTCGCGCATCATGTCCGCTTCGGCCTCGGTCTCGATCATTTCGGCGATCACCTTGGCGCCGACGAAGTTCGCCAGTTCGACCATCGACAGCAGGAACCCGTATTCCCGCGCATTGTTCAGCGCGCCGCGCACATAGGCGCCGTCGACCTTGACGTAGTCGACCTGGAACTCCCGCAAATACCGGAACGCGGCCGACCCGGCGCCGAAGTCGTCGATGCACACCGCGATGCCCGCCGCCCGCAATTGGGCCACGCTCTCCGCAGCGGACCCGACATCCTCGATGTCGGCGGTTTCCGTCAGTTCGACCAGCAAGCGCCCGGCAGACGGTTTGCGCGCGAGCACCAATCCCATCATGCGGGTGCGAAACGCCGCGCTCTGCATCGAGAAGCCGGAGATGTTCACCGCGACGGCAGCACTCGAATTAACATTCAGCATGGCGGCCGCAGCTTGCAGCACGGCCCAATCCAGCTCCTCCGACAAGCCAACCGCCTCGGCGAAGGTGACGAATTCTTGCGTGGTGTGCACGGGGCTGCCCGGCGTGTACACGGGACGCAGCAGCGCCTCATAGTGATGCACTTTCCGCGTGGCGAGCAGGACCACCGGCTGGAACGCCAGTTGGAACCGCCCTTCCGCGATCGTGCTGCGGATGCTGCGGGCGCGGATGTCGGCGGTGGCGATGAAATCCGCCAGGCCGTCGTTCAATCCCGCCTGTTCGGTTGCCGCCATGCCGCCGACGGCGAACCGTCCCAGGGCGAACCGCAACGCTCGCGCCGCCTGCTGCCCGGTCAGCCCCGGATGCCCCAGGCTGATCCCGGCGCTGGCCACCTGGGTTTGAGCGGTCGCCGGGATCGACTGCAACAACGCCTTCAACCCACCGGCCAAGGCAGGGAGGTCGGCTTCTGTTTCGGTCAACACGCCATACCGTCCATCTGCGACTTCTCCTGTAATGGCGCCCGGCCCGCCCAAGCGCGCCAGCACCTCATTGATCTCGGTCTGCAGGGCGCGTTGGGCCGCGGCGGACAGCGTGCCACACGTGGCAGCCCACCCCTCCAGCTCCAGCAATCCGAGCGAGCCTGCGTCGCCTTCGCGAAGGCGCAACTCAGCCGCCCGGGCGAGCTGCAGGCGAGAAGCCGGCTCGGAGGTGGCTGGGGATGGCAGGCCCGGCAATCGCCCGACCGTTAAGCACAGGCGGCCATCGGCGTCCGGAAGGGAGAGGCCGGAGACGACCATCGGCGTCGCTGCCGGGTCGGCGAGGCGGACGATGAGGGGGGCTAGGCGGCCGCGCATGGCGGTGAGGGACAGCGCGAGCTCAAGCGCGGAATGATCGTCCGGGGCAAACATCTTGCGAACGTGGCAACCGACGAAGCTCTCGGGCGTCACGCCGAACCGGACATGGAACGCTCCCGTGGCGAACTCGATGACGCCATCGGCCGACGCCTCGACCAACAGGTCTGCGGCAGCGAAGGCGAACGCGAGGAAGCGGTCGCGGCGCGCAGCCAGGGGCTGAAGGTCGGTCGGGGACATCGTGAACGCCTCATTGCGTCCGGCATTCTGTCGTCAGCCGCCTTAACGCCCGATGAAAGTCCAGGCCGCTTCGTGCGTTTCGGCCACTCGACCCGCGTTTTCGTCCAGCGCCGCCGCGCCCGCGAACGCCACGGCGGCCAGGTCCGCCCGGGTCAACCCGCCCGGCCCGCCCCCATGACAATAGCTCCGAACAGCGCCGCGACGAGAGTGACGACCACGATCAGCAGCCGCAGCCGCCCGGCGATCGCGTCCGCCTCACGCTCCAATTGAAGCCGCATCGCCACCCGCGCCGCCGCGACTCGGTCCCGTAGGTCGCCCGAACCGTCGATCACGGCGGGGGCGCTCTCGTCCAGTCGGTCCCGAAGCGCCTCCAGCCGGGCGGTCTGGTCCGGCCTGCCCGCAGCCGCCAACGCGTCGTCCAACGCGGTTTCCCGTGCCAGGGCGCGCTCCAGCGGGAGCGGCGCTGCGAACGTGGCGAACAGGCCCATCAGGCCTACCACCAGGAAAGCGGCCGCCAGGAAGGCTGTCCATGTTCCACGGTTGCGCATCGATGCTCCAATCAGGGTGTGTGGTGGGCCCGCAATCCCGCGAGCAGCAGCGCGATGGGCGTCGTTGCTGCCTGGCCGTCCGCCTTGCCGGCCGGATCGCGCAGGAAGCGCGGATGGTGACATGTTCCAAAATACGTAATTTGTCACTTCTTGGGTCGGGTTGACAGTTCGGGGTCTGGCCGGTAATCCCCGCGCCTCCGTCCAGCAACGTCATCCGCCCAGGTCCGCTCCCATGAAGATCCGCAACAGCCTCAAGTCGGCCAAGCTTCGCGACAAGAACTGCCGCGTCGTGCGCCGTCACGGTCGAGTTTACGTGATCAACAAGAAGAACCCGCGGATGAAGGCGCGCCAAGGCTAAATTGCCGCGCGCCTCGGCTTGCCCCTTCCCATGGTGAGTTCCATATTTCCTTCATAACGGGAGGAAATAACATGCTGGCCTGCCCCGAACCGAAAGCCGACATCATCGCCCGCCGTGACGAGATCGTGGCCGGCTTGCGTGAGTTGCTGCCAGCCTCCGGCGTCATCGCCGAGACGCTTCGCCTGAAACCCTACGAAACGGACGGCTTGTCTGCCTATCGTCAGGTGCCGCTCGCGGTGGCGTTGCCGGAAACGACCGAGCAGGTCGCAGCCGTGCTGGCGTTCTGCCACCGCAACGGCGTGCGGGTGGTGCCGCGCGGCGCCGGGACCAGCTTGTCGGGCGGCGCGCTGCCGCTGGCCGACGCGGTCGTGGTCGGCATGATGCGCATGAACCGCATCCTCGACATCGACTACGGCGACCGCTGCGCCACCGTGCAGGCGGGCGTCACCAACATCGGCATCACCCAAGCCGTGCAGGATCGCGGGTTTTTCTACGCGCCCGACCCGTCCAGCCAGCTCGCGTGCATGATCGGCGGCAACGTCAACATGAACTCCGGCGGTGCCCACTGCCTGAAATACGGCGTGACGGCGAACAACCTGCTCGGGCTGACCTGCGTCACGATCGAGGGCGACGTGCTGCAGATCGGCGGCGAGCACCTCGACTCCGCCGGCTACGACTGGCTCGGCCTGCTGACCGGCAGCGAGGGCCAATTGGTGGTCGTGACCGAGGTCGTCGTGCGCATCCTGCGGTCGCCCGAAGGCGCGCGCGCGATGCTCGCCGCGTTCGCCTCCAACGAGATCGCGGGCGCCTGCGTGGACGCGATCATCGGCTCCGGCATCATCCCGGTGGCCCTCGAATTCATGGACCGCCCGGCGATCCACGCCTGCGAGGCGTACTGCCACGCCGGCTACCCAATGGATGCTGAGGCCATGCTGATCATCGAGGTCGAGGGCAGCATTGCCGAGCAGGACGACCTGCTCAACCGCATCAAGGCGCTGTGCGAGCCGTTCGAGCCGCTGAGCCTGAAGGTGTCGCAGACGGCCGAGGAGAGCATCGCGATCTGGAAGGGCCGCAAGGGCGCGTTCGGCGCCGTCGGCCGCATCAGCCCGGACTACCTGTGCATGGACGGCACCATCCCGACCAGCCGCCTGCCGGAGGTGCTGCGCCGCATCGGCGAGATGAGCGACAGCTACGGCCTGAAGGTCGCCAACATCTTCCATGCCGGCGATGGCAACCTGCATCCGCTGATCATGTTCGACGCCAACGACGACGCCAGCTTCCACCGGGCCGAGGAGTTCGGCGCCGACATCCTGCGCCTGTGCGTGGAGGTCGGCGGCTGCCTCACGGGCGAGCACGGCGTCGGCGTGGAGAAGCGCGACCTGATGGGCGTGCAGTTCAACGAGGTCGAGTTGGACCAGCAGCGGCGCATCAAGTCGGCGTTCGACGAGGGCTGGCTGCTGAACCCCAGCAAGGTGTTTCCGCTCAAGGGCTTGTCGGCCGCCGCATGATCACCGAGCCCGCAGACGAGGCGGGGGTCGCGACCGCGATCCTCGCGGCGCGGGCGGCGCGTGAGCCGGTGCTGGTACGAGGCGGCGGCAGCAAGGCCGGCATGCTGCGCCCGGTGCAGGCCGCGCGCACGCTGTCCACGCGGCTCCTGACCGGGATCACGCTGTATTCGCCGCAGGAGCTGATCATCGCCGCGCGCGCCGGCACCCCGCTGGCCGAGGTCGAGGCGGCGGTGGCGTCAAAGGGGCAGCACCTGATAGCCGAGCCGCCAGACCTTTCGGGCCTGCTGGGGCCGGGAACGCAGACGATCGGCGGCGTGGTGGCGACGAACATGTCGGGGCCGCGCCGGGTCGCATGGGGGGCGATGCGCGACCACGTGATGGGCGTGCGCGCGGTGAATGGGGCGGGCGAGGCGTTCCACTCCGGCGGCCGCGTGCTGAAGAACGTGACGGGGCTCGATTTGTGCAAGCTGCTGACCGGCAGCCACGGCACCTTGGCGGTGATGACCGAGGTCACGCTGAAGGTGCTGCCCCGGCCGGAACGGACCGGCACCCTGGTGCTGCGCGGGCTGGACGCGGTGCGCGGCGTGGCGGCGCTATCGGCGGCATTGGGCTCGCCGTACGGGGTGTCGGGAGCGGCCTGGCTGCCGGACGCGGCCTCGGTCGGCATCGCCGGCCCGGCGGCGCTGGTGCGGCTGGAGGATTTCGCGGCCAGCGTCGCCTACCGTTCGGAGCGGCTGCGGGACGACCTGGCCGCGTTCGGGACCGCCGACCTGCTCGACCACGAGGCCAGCCTGGCCGCCTGGCGCGCCATCCGCGACGCGGCCCCGCTCGCCGCCGCCGAGGGCGACGCGGTGTGGCGGGTGTCCGTCCGCCCGTCCGCCGGACCCGGCGTGCTCGCCGCCGTGACGGCCGCCGGCGCGCGCGGCTACCTCGATTGGGGCGGCGGCCTGGCGTGGATTGCCGGCCCGCCCTCGCTCCACGCCACCGTCACGAACGCGGCCCGGACCGCGCGCGGCACCTGGACCGTCTTGCGCGGCCCCGAGCCGATGCGCGCCGCGGTCGACGTCGTGCCCGCGGAGCCGGCCCCGCTCGCCCGCATCACCCGCCGCGTCAAGGCCGCCATGGACCCGGACGGCATCCTGAATCCCGGCCGGCTCTACCCAGGACTTTAACCCATGCAGACCCTTTTCTCCCCCGAGCAGCTCCGCGACCCCGATACGGCGTCGTCCAACCAGGTGCTGCGAACCTGCGTGCACTGCGGCTTCTGCACTGCCACCTGCCCGACCTTCGTGCTGCTCGGCGACGAGCTGGACAGCCCGCGCGGGCGCATCTACCTCATCAAGGACATGCTCGAATCCGGCCGCCCGGCGACGCAGGAGGTCGTGCAGCACGTGGACCGCTGCCTGTCGTGCCTGGCGTGCATGACCACCTGCCCGTCCGGGGTGAACTACATGCACCTGGTCGACCACGCCCGCCGCTACATCGAGGAAACCTACGAACGGCCCTGGCACGAGCGGATGCTGCGCCGGGTGCTGGTGACGGTGCTGCCGAACGTGCGGCTGATGCGGCTGGCGCTGCTCGGCGCGCGGCTGGGCCGACCGTTGCGCGGCCTGCTGCCCCGGGGCGTGCTGGGCGGCCGGCTGCGGGCGATGCTGGAACTGGCGCCCGCCCGCCTGCCGCCCGCCAGCGCCGTCGAGCGTCCGCAGGTGCACCGCGCCCAAGGCGAGCGCCGCGCGCGCGTGGCGCTGCTGGCCGGGTGCGCGCAGCAGGTGCTGGCGCCCGAGATCAACGAGGCGACGATCCGGCTGCTGACCCGGCTCGGCGTCGAGGTGGTGGTCGCGCGGGGCGCCGGCTGCTGCGGCGCGCTGACCCACCACATGGGCCAGCACGACCCGGCGATGGCCAGCGCCCGCGCCAACATCGCCGCCTGGTCGCGGGAGATCGCGGGGGAGGGCCTGGACGCGATCGTCGTCAACACCTCCGGCTGCGGCACCACCTTGAAGGATTACGGCTTCATGTTCCGCACCGAGCCGGAGCGCGAGGCGGCCGAGGCGGTGTCGGCGAAGGCGGCCGACGTGTCCGAGTTCCTGGCCCGGATCGGCTACGCGCCGACACGCCCGGCCCCGGATCTGACGGTCGCCTACCACGCCGCGTGCAGCCTGCAGCACGGCCAGAAGGTGACCGCCGAGCCGAAGGCGCTGCTGCGGAGCGCCGGGTTCCGGGTGGCCGAGCCGAAGGAGCCGCATCTGTGCTGCGGGTCGGCCGGGACCTACAACCTGATGCAGCCGGAGATCGCCGGGCGGCTGCGGGAGCGCAAGCTGGAGAACCTGCGCGCGACCAGGCCGGATTTGGTGGCGGCCGGCAACATCGGCTGCCTGACCCAGCTTGGCGGCGGCGGCCTTCCGGTGGTGCACACGATCGAGCTGCTGGACTGGATGGCGGGCGGCCCGGTGCCGGCGGCGGTCGCGCCGCTGCTGCCTGCCTGATGCGCGCGATGGCGGCGTTGCTGCTGATGACGGCCGTGGCGGGCGCGCAGCCGATCGACCGCGCGCAGATGCTGGACCGGATGCTGGGCGCGCTGCAGGTGGCGCCGGACGAGCAATCGGCCGGGATGCTGGAATCGGCGATCATGGGGCAGTGGATGGATGCGGCGTCTCCCGCGGTGAAGCTGCTGCTGGCGCGGGGATTGCGGAAGCTGTCGGACGCCCCGCAGGACGCATTGGACGATTTCGACGCGACCCTCGACTTGGACCCGACCCTGGTGGAGGGCTGGCATAGCCGGGCGCTGGCCCGCGCCCGGCTCGGGGACACGGCCGGCGCGGAGCACGACATCGCCGAGACGATCCGGCTGGAGCCACGGCATTTCGCGGCGTTCGAGGATTTGTCGCGGATCGCGGAGCAGCACCAGGATTGGCGCGGGGCGTATGACGCGGAGCAGAAGGCGCTGGAGATCGACCCGAAGACGCCGGGCGGGGCGGATCGGCTGAAGGATTTACGGCGGCGGGCGTTTGGCGATCCGACTTAGCCGTGTGCGATGTCTTCTTGGCTAAATAGCTATCATGTCGTGTGTCTTCAGTGGCTACCGCCGGTGCCGCCGATCCCGCCAGCTGCCGGCGCCCCTGGCACATAGGTATTGCCCGAATTGAATGATCCGAGATCGCTCTCCGGCCCGGCAATGCCGCTGCCTGGCCCCATGTTCCGGGAATACGCGCTTCTCGAGGGCTGCGTGCCGACACTGCAGGCGGAGAGCAGGACCGCAGCTAAGGTCGCAGTGATAAACCTCAATGGAGACCGCATCGTATTCCCCTCATGCTACAGAACCACCGCATTCGGTTTAGGTTAAATTTTGAGGAGCTACAATTTTAATAAGTAAAAGCGGCCTACCTACTGCAGCAATCCCCACCGCTCGACTGCCGGCTCCGCGTTGGCCCACTTCCACCGCGACCCCTGCTGGCACACATCCACCGAGTACCACCGCTCGACCTGGTCCCCATCCTGGACCGAGACCATCACCTCCTTGCATGCCGCCAGCGGGTTCTCGATCGCCCGTACCACTTCCAGCCTTCCGTGCTCGTTGCCGAACGGCAGGTCGTGGCGGATCGCCCAGGGCGCTTGGCCGCCCTGAGGCAGCCCGCCGGCAACCATGGCGATGACGTCCTGCTCGGAGCGGTGCCAGCGTTTGGTCACGTATTTCAAGCCGTAGTCGGCGAGCGCCGCCGTGCCCACGCCGACGCCGAAGCCGACCGCCGGGTTGGCGCTGGCGCCGCCCGCGATGCTGCCCGTCACCACGCCGGCGATCTCCGGAACCGCCTTGCACCCGCCGAGCAGCAGCGCCAGCAGCAACGCCCTCATTGCAGCGAACCCCAGCGTTCCGTGGCCGGCTCGGCGGACGCCCACTTCCAGCGCTCGCCGTCGCGGCACACCGCCGCGGTGTAGAACGCGCGCCGCACCTCGTGCCCTGCATCCGTCTCCACCGAGAACACGATCTGCTTGCACGTGAAGTCGGCGCCGCCGAACGCCCGCGTGACGACGACATCGCCGTGCTCGTCGGGCTCGACTGGCAGGGTGTGCACCACGCTCCAGCGTCCGACCGTGCCGGGCGGCAAGTCGCCGGCGGACGCGGCGATGCTGTCCTGCTCGGTGCGGTGCACCCGGCGCTCGGCGTATTGCAGCCCGGCATTCGCCCCCGCCGCCACGCCGAGTCCGATCCCGGTCGCCGCCGCGGCCGATTTCGAGACCGAGCCTGCGATGCCGGCGCCCGCGATGCCGGCCACGTCGGCCGTGCCGGCGGTCAGCACCGACCCGCAGCCGGCAAGGGCGAACAGGGCCGGCACAACGAGCCAGGCCCACGAGATCGGCACGGAGCCGGCGACGCGCTTCATGCCCCCATTTTGCCCAGCGCCGGCCGGACGGTCCAGCCTTCGGCCGCCTCCAGCGCCGCCACCACGGGATGATCGACCAGGCGGTTCAGCAGCCCACGCAAGCGATGCCGCGGCGCCAGCAGCACCGCCTGCGATTCCCAGCCCATCGCGGTCGGCACGCCGCCGATCCGCCTCGCCAGGTAGTAGCGCGCCATCGAACCCGGCCGGGGCGTGTCGAGCAGGAACGCGCCGATCTCGACCAGCAGCCCGGTTTCCTCGAATGCCTCCTTCGCGGCCAGGGCGGCCAATTCGTAGCCCCGTTCCATCGAGCCTTTCGGAAACGTGCATCGGTATCCGGCGAAGTGGTTGGTCGGCTCGATCAGCCAAACCCGCCCATCCGGCTCCAGGATCACCGCCCCGGCCCCGCGCCCGCGATGCAGGGCCGAGGTCGCGAGCGGCGGCTGGCGGTCCGGACTCGCCACCAGCCGCGCCCAGCCCGCCGCGTCCTGCGGTGGCGTGGCAGGGTTGAGCGCCAAGCCGTTGATCTCGCTCGGCGCCGGACCGTTCGGAACGAAGCACGCGACCGCATCGGGATCGTGCCAGGTGGCCGGCGGCGATGGCGTCGTCGGGGCCCAAACCCGCACGCGTTCGCCGCGCTCGGTCAGGCTTGGATGATACGAAGCCGAACTCAACGGTCCGTCAGCCGCAGCTCGATCCGCCGGTTGCGCGCGTAGGATTCGGCGCTCTCGTTGCCCTCCAGCGGCTGGAACTCTGCGAAGCCGGTCGCGGCCAGGTGGTTGGCCGGCACGCCCTCGGCGATCAGCAGCTTCACCACGTTGATCGCCCGCTCGCTCGACAGCTCCCAGTTGCTGGCAAACGCCCCGGTGCGGACCGGCTGCCGGTCGGCGTGCCCGTCCACCCGCAAGATCCACTTCAGGTCGCGCGGGATGTCGGCCGCGATCTGCTTCAGCGTGGCGGCCAAGGCGCGCATCTGGTCCTGGCCCGCCGGCGTCAGGTCGGCGCTGCCGACGGGGAACAGCACCTCGCTCTGGAACACGAACCGGTCGCCGACCACCTGGATGCCCGGCCGGTTCGCCAGCACCCCCCGCAGCCGGCCAAAGAACTCGCTGCGGTAGCGCTGCAGCTCCTCCACCTTGGACGCCAGGGCCACGTTCAGGCGGGCGCCGAGGTTGGCGACCTGCGCGTCCTTGTCCCGGCCCGATTTCTCCGAGGCGTCCAGCGCCCCGGCGATCTGCGCCATCTGGGCGCGCAGCTCGGCCAGTTGCCGGTTCAGCAGCGCGATCTGCGCCCGCGCGCTCTCCGACAGCTTCTGCTCGTTTGCCAGCTGGGCCGCCACCGCCGCGCGCGCCTGGTCGTCCGTCACGGTGCGGCCGGCCGCGTCACGCGCCTGCGCTTCCAATTCGTCGCGCAACGCCGTCAGCGCGCGGACCTGGTCGGCCAGCTTGGTCAGGTCCGACAGCCGCGCCTGGATGGTCGCCCGGTCGGCCGTGACGGTGCGGTTCAGCTCGGCGACCTGCGCCTGGGCCTCGGCCAGTTGCCGGCGCGCGTCGGCCAGTTGCCCGGCGATCTGCGCGGCCTCCTGCCCGGCGGCATCGGTTTTGCCCGCCGTGTCCGCGAGCTGCCTTTGCAGCGTCTCGACCCGCCCGGCGGCGGCTTGGGACTGCAGTACCGTGTCCGCCAGTTGCGCCGACAGCCGGTCCCGCTCGGCCCGCAACGCGTCGCGCTCGGCGGCAGCCTGGCCCTGCTGCTCCTGCAGGCTGCTCACCTGGGAGGCGAAGTTGTCGCGCGCCGCCGCGGTCGTCTGCAGGTCGCGGGTGAGGCCGGCGATGGACACCTGCAGCTCCGATGTCCGGCCGCGCTCGAGCGACAGCATGTCGGACAGCTCGGCCATCTGCCGGTTCAGCCGGTCGAGCGCGCGGTCCTTGCCGGTCAACGCGACGGACAGGAAGGCCTGCGCCAGCACGAACACCAGCAGCACGAAGATGATGACCATCAGCAGGGTCGACAGCGCGTCCACGTAGCCGGGCCACGCGTTCAGCTCGCCGCCTCCGCCGCCGCGGCGTCGCAATGCCATTACCGACGCGCGCTCAATGCGGCTGCCCTTCCGCGAGGGCCGCGATGGTGCGGGTCAGCACGCGGATGTCGTTGCGGATTTCGGCGGTCGTTTGCAACCGGCCCTGCTCGCTCTCGCTCACCAGCCGCTGCAGGTACGTCTCGATGTTGCGGAGGTGGCCGCGCGCCGCGTCGTCCCCGCTGCCCCCGCGCGGCTCGGCCAGCCGCTGCAGCGCCGGGCCGAGTGCTGATTGCGCCTCGCCGATCCGCAGCATCAGTTGCTGGTTGGTGCGCAGGCTGTCGGACAGGCCGCCGATCTTGTCGGTCAGCGACAGGATCGCCTGGTTCGCCTGGCCACGGCCTTCCTCGCCGCGCACCAGGATGCGCTGCAGGTTCTCCATGTTCTCGGCGGTCTGCTCCAGCAGCGCCTGCACGTACACCGGGACGGACGCCTCGCCCTCGCCGCCGAGCACGCCCGACGACAGCCGGGTCAGGCTGGCCAGCCACTCCTCCAGTTCGTTGAAGAAGCGGTTCTGGGCCTGCCCGGCGGTGAGGTCGAGGAAGCCCAGCACCAGCGCGCCCGCGAGGCCGAACATCGAGCTGGAGAACGCCGTCCCCATCCCCTTCAGCGGACGCGCCAGGCCCGTCTTCAACTGGTCGAACAGCGCGTTGATGTCGCCGGAGCCGACCGACATGCCGCCGATCACGTCCGCCACCGCGCTCACCGTCAGCAGCAGGCCCCAGAACGTGCCGAGCAGCCCCAGGAAGATCAGCAGCCCGGTCATGTAGCGCGACAATTCGCGGCTCTCGTCGAGCCGGCTGGCCAGGCTGTCGAGCAGGCTCCGCATCGCCGGCGCCGACAGGGTGAACCGGTCCTGCCCGTCGCGCCCGCGCGCGCCCCGGGCGACCAGCATGCTCGCCATCGGCGCCAGCAGCTTCGGCGGCGGCAAGGCGGCCAAGCGGGAGCGGTTCTGCTGGAACGTCTCCAGCCAGCGCACCTCGGGCGTGAGCCGCGTGACCTGGACGATGTTCCAGGCGATGCCGAGCAGGAGCACGAAGAAGATCAGCAAGTTCAGCAGCGGATTGCTGGAGAACGCCACCGTCAACTGGCCGGAGAGCAGGACCGCCACCACCGCGACCAGCGCGAGGAAGATGACCATGCGGATGAGGTAGACCTTGGGGCGGGTCATGGCGCCGGGGCGTCCGGAGCGCCGGCGCGGGTCAAATCCACCCGGTCGGGCGGCGCGTCGCCCGGCGCCGTGTCGCCCGCCGCCGCTGGGGCGCCGAGCGCGCGGACGTAGATGCGGGTCGAGACGATCCCCTCGGAGATCAGCACCGCCCGCACCGCCAGCGCCCGCGACAGCGACAGCCGGCGGGACGTGGACGGGTCGTCCTGCGTGGCCGCGGCGTAGGCGTTGACGTTGAGGCTGGCGCCCTCATCGGGCTTCACCGCCTTCGCCATGGCGCGCAGGGCGGCTTCCATGCCCGGGTTCAGGTCGGCGTGGCCGGCTCCGAACGTCACTCGCAGCCCGCCGGGAATCTGGGTTGCCTGGCCGGGCGCGTCGTTGACGACGGGCACCGGCGGCGGCGGTGTCGGGCGCTGGATCGGGACCGCGATCGCCGGCGGCACCACCGGGGCCGGCGGCGGCGCGGCCGAGACCTTCGGCGGCGTCGGCGGCGTCGGGGCTCTCACCGCGGGGACGGCCGGCTTCGTCGGCTCCTTCGGATGGGCGGCATGCGCGGGGGCGGCCGGGCGCTTCGGCGGCGTGCGCTTGGCCGGAGCGGCCTTGGGCTGGCTTGGCGCCAATGCGTCCAGGGCGCCGGGATCGACCCGAACCTGCGCCATCGCAGGCGCACTGAGGAGCAGGAGCAGGAGCGCGGCGCGGGTCATATCCACCAGCCTAACGCCCGGTGCTGGCACGCTCAAACTTAATAAATCAGGCGGACTTGATAACGCTGCCAAACCTAATCACGCGGCCCGGCCGGACGCGGCAACCCCGTCAGCCACCACCTCCAGCAGCCGCGCGTGCAGATGCGGATTGGCGGCGACCACGTCCACGCTGTCGGTCAGCGCGAGTTCGCCCCCGGCGGCATTGGTCACGTAGCCGCCGGCCTCGCGCACGATCACCAGTCCGGCCGCGACGTCCCACAGCTTCGGCCCCAGCTCCCAGTAGCCGTCGTAGCGGCCCGCCGCGACCCAGGCGAGGTCGAGCGCCGCCGCCCCGAAGCGACGGATGCCGGCGACCTGCGGCATCAGCACGCCCAGCGTGCGGGCGAACGCCAGGCGGTGGCTGGCGGAGACGGCGGCGAACGGGATGCCGGTGGCGAACAGCGCATCCTTGATCTCGCGGCGGCCGGACACCCGCAGCCGGCGCTCGTTCAAGTAGGCGCCGACGCCCTTCTCGCCCCAGAACATCTCATCGTTCACCGGGTTGTACACCAGCCCGGCCACGATCTCCGACCCGGTGTCGGTCCGCTTCTCCAGCGCGATGCTGATGGCCCAGTGCGGGATGCCATGCAGGTAGTTGGTGGTGCCGTCCAGCGGGTCCACCACCCAGCGCCATGACCAGTTGGCGCTGCCCTGCGCCCCGCTCTCCTCCAGCAGAAAGGCGTAGCCGGGGCGGGCCTTGCCCAGCTCCTCGCGCAGGATCTGCTCGGAGCGGATGTCGGCCTGGCTGACGAAATCGCCGGGGCCTTTGACGCTGACCTGCAGCTGCTCGACCTCGGCGAAGTCGCGCAGCAGCCGCCGCGCCGCCTTCTGCGCCGCGTTCTGCATCACCGTCATGTGGGGGGAGAGCTGGAGCGCCATCGGATCAGCCCTTCGCGCGCTCCACGTAGCTGGCGTCCTCGGTCTTCACGACGATGCGCTCGCCGGTTTCGATGAACGGCGGCACCAGTGTCTTCACGCCATTGGACAGCACGGCCGGCTTGTACGACGACGCGGCGGTCTGCCCCTTCACCACCGGGTCAGCCTCGGCGATCTGCAGCACGACGGTGGCGGGCAGGTGGATGCCGACCGCGTCGCCTTCGACTAAGTCGACGATCACCGCCATATTGTCCTGCAGGAACGCCGCCTGGTCGCCCAGCAGCACCAATGGGATCATCGCCTGCTCGAACGTCTCCGGGTCCATCAGCACGATGTTGTCGCCGTCGGTGTAGGAGTAGGTGTAGTCCTTGTTGTCGGTCATCAGCCGCTCGACCGTGTCGGCGGTGCGCCAGCGCTCGTTGGTCTTGTTGCCGGTCTTCATGTCCCGCATCTCGACCTGGATGAACGCGCCGCCCTTGCCCGGCGTGATGATCTGCTGCTTCAGCACGGTCCAGCGGCGGCCGTCATGCTCGATCACCTGGCCGGCACGGATGAGGTTGGCCTGCTGCTTCATCGTCGAAACTCTTGCGGGGATTGGGAACCGCGGCTTCTAGCCCGCCCTGTCCGCACCCGCAAGCAGGTGGCGGCCGCCCCACGGGTCGCGCACGGCCGCTCCGTCCAGGTACTCCGGCCCGAGCGGGACCTTGCCGTGGCCGCCGGGAATGTCCAGCACGTAGGTCGGCCAAGCCAACCCTGTCACCCGCCCACGCAGGCTGGCGAGCAGGCGGCGTCCCTCGGCGATCGGCACGTGGAAGCGCGCGGTGCCGGGCGCCGGGTCGAGCTGGTGGAGGTAGTACGGCTTCACCCGGGCTGCGAGCATGGCGCGGAACAGCGCTTCCAACGCGTCGGCGCTGTCGTTCACGCCGCGCAGCAGCACCGACTGGCCCAGCACCGGCACGCCCTCGCGCTGCACCCGGCGCAGCGCGTCGCGGGCGGCGGGCGTGAACTCACGCGCATGGTTGGCGTGGACCACGAGCCAGAGCGGCTTGGCGGTGACGAGGCAGGCGGCGTCGACGCGCGCCGGGTCGGCGACGGGCACGCGGGTGTGGATGCGGAGCGTCTCGACGTGCGGGATCGCGTCCAGCGCATCGAGGATGGCGCGGAGGCGGCGGGGCGAGAGCATCAGCGGATCGCCCCCGGTGAGGATGACCTCGCGCACCTCCGGATGGGCGCGCAGCCACGCGTAGGCCGCGGCGAGCTCGGCGTCGGACAGCAGCCCGCCGCCGGGGCCGACATGCTCGCGGCGGAAGCAGAAGCGGCAATACACCGGGCAGATCAGCAGCGGCTTCAGCAGCGCGCGGTCGGGGTAGCGGTGCACGATGCCGTTCACGGGGGAGTGGGCGTCGTCGCCGATCGGGTCGGCCAACTCGTGCGGCGCGGCCGTGAGCTCCGCCGGGTCGGGGATGAACTGACGCCCGATCGCGTCATCCGGGGTCTCGATCAGCGCGTGCAGGGCAGGGGGGATCGCGACGGCGTAGCGGATGCCCACCGTGTCCAGCGCCGCGCGGGCGGACTCGGGTGCCAACCCGGCGGCGATCAGCCCGGCGGCGTCGCGGATCGTATGGGCAGGGAGGGCGCCGTCCGGCATGGTCCGCGCCATGTAGTCCGGAGACCGCAATGCTGCAACCTGCCCTGGTCTGGCGTCCCGACAGCCTCGCCGCCCGTCTGCCGTTCCTGCGCCGGCGCGCGCTGCTGACGCAGGCGACCCGCGCCTTCTTCGCCGCCCGCGGCTACATGGAGGTCGAGACGCCCTACGCCGTCCCAGCGCCCGGCGAGGAGGTGCATCTGGCCGCCTTCGCCACCGAGCGGATCGACACCGCGGGCGGGCGCACCAAGCTGTGGCTGCACACCAGCCCGGAATTCGCGATGAAGCGGCTGCTGGCGGGGGGCGCCGGGCCGATCTTCCAGCTCGCCCGCGTCTGGCGGAACGGCGAGGGGAGCGACACCCACGCCGCCGAGTTCACGATGCTGGAATGGTATCGGCCCGGCGTCGGGCTGGCCGAATTGATGGACGAAGTGGCGGCGTTCCTGCGCGCCGTGCTGCCCCCCGTCGTCGCCAGCCGCGGAGTCATGACCAGCCTCGGCCGGTTCGACCGCCTGTCCCTGCCCGACGCGTTCGCCGCATTCGGCGCCGACCTGCTGGGCACCGCCGGGGACGCCGCCGCGCTGGCCCACGCGGCGGGCGAGCGGCTCCGCGACGGCGAGACCTGGGAGGACCTGTTCTTTCGCCTGCTGCTCGCGCGCGTCGAACCCGGCCTCGGGCGCGAGCGCCCCACCTTCCTAACGCACTGGCCCGTCGAGCAGGCCGCCCTCGCCCGGCGCGACCCGGCCGACCCGCGCGTGGCGTTGCGTTTCGAGCTGTTCGTCTGCGGCATGGAGCTCGCCAACGCCTTCGAGGAGCTGACCGAGGCGGACGAGCAGCGGGCGCGGTTCACGCAGGACCGCGCGCGCCGGCACGCGCTGTACGGGCCCGACTGGGAGCTCGACGAGGATTTCCTGGCGGCGATGGCGCACGGGATGCCCGCCGGGTGCGGGATCGCGCTCGGTTTCGACCGACTGGCGATGATCGCGAGCGGGGCGCAGCGGATCGACCAAGTGCTGTGGTTGCCGAGTTGAACCCGGTCCGACTTCGCCCTTATGTCGTCGATGAAGTACGCTTGTTTGATCATATTGGCGCTGCTGGGCGGATGCGTCGACGGTGGGGCCGCGCGCCGGGCGCAGGCGAATGCTTTGGTCGGCCAGTCTGAGGCCGACCTGGTCCGTACCCTGGGCGTGCCGACCCGCACCATCGAGACGGACGGACGCCGCTTCCTTGCCTACGAGGACCGGCGGCTGGATGTCCTGCCGGGTTTCGGCGGCGGCTACGGCGGCTTCGGCTACGGCGGCTTCAACCGGTTCGGCGGTCTTGGGTTCGGTGCCGGTGTCCCGGGCGAGATCATCGAGAGCGGCTGCGACACGACGTATGAGTTGAGCGGCGGCCGGGTGCAGGCGTGGACCTTGCGCGGGAATGGCTGCAGCTAGGACGGGATCACCCGTCGCTCCAAGCCGGCGGGGGCTGATCAGCTGGCGTCGGCGATCGCCTGGTCGAACGCGCGGACGCCCGCTTCGGCCCCGCTGGGGTGTCCCCAAACCGCCGCCGATACCGCCAGGAAATCCGCGCCGGCTGTCACCAAGGGTCCGCAATTCTCCGGCGTGATCCCGCCGATCGCCACGCACGGCAGCTCCATCATCGACGACCACCACTCGACGATCTCGACCTCCGCCATCGCCGGCGGCGCCTTCGTGGCGGACGGGAAGAACGCGCCGAACGCCACGTAGTCGGCCCCGGCGTCGCCCGCATCCATCGCGAGGTCCCGGCTGGCGTGACAGGTGACGCCCAGCATCAAGTCGGGGCCGAGCAGCTTGCGGGCCTGCACGGCGCCCATGTCCGTCTGGCCGACATGGGCGCCGTCGCAGCCGCCCTGCCTCGCGATGTCCGGACGGTCGTTCAGCAGGAACGCCACGCCGCGGGACTGCGCGACCGGGCGCAGCATGTCCATCGCCTCCCGCACGTCGTCGTCGCTGGCGCCTTTCATGCGGAGCTGCACCGCCGCCACGTCGCCAGCGTCGAGCGCCTTGGCCAGCACGTGGCGGAACGCGTACGGGTCGAGCGCGGGCGGCGTGATCAAGTAGAGGCGGCAGCCGCCCGCATCGTCGGACAAGCTAGGCGCGGCCCTGGAAGATCTCGATGACGGTGTTCAGCAGCGCCAGCGCCTCGGCCTTCGGGCGCTGGAAGCTGTTGCGCCCGATGATGCTGCCGTTCGCCCCGCCGTCGCGCAGGCCGCGGATGATGGTCAGCAGCGCGTCCGTCTCGCCGTGCTCGCCGCCGGAGAAGATCACGATCCGGCGTCCGTTGAAGCAGCACTGCACGACGTGCGCGACCCGCTTGGCCATGGTGGAGCCGTCGATGCGCTGCTCCTCGTACACCTTCTTGGCGGCCGGCAGGCTCAGCACCTCGGAGGGCGGCTTCACCTTAATGATGTGGGCGCCCATCAGGGCCGCCATGTGGGCCGCGTAGGCGCAGATGTCGAACGCCGTCTCGGCCGCCTTGTCCAGCTCGGGGCCGCGCGGGTAGCTCCAGACCACCACCGCCAGCCCGGCCGACTTCGCCTCCAGCGCCAGCTCCCGCAGCTCGTCCATCTGCTTGAACGCGTACTCGCTGCCCGGGTAGATCGTGAAGCCGATGGCCGAGCAGCCGAGGCGCAGCGCGTCGGCGACCCCGCCCGTCACCGCCTGGTCCTTCTCGGTGGCCAGGCTGTTGCTGCTGTTCACCTTAAGGATGGTCGGGATCGCGCCGGCGAAGGTGTCGGCCCCGCACTCGATCATGCCGAGCGGGGCGGCGAACGCGTTCAGCCCGGCCTCGCTCGCAAGCTGGAAGTGGTAGTGCGGGTCGTAGGCCGGCGGGTTGGCGGCGAAGCTGCGGGCCGGGCCGTGCTCGAAGCCCTGGTCCACCGGCAAGATCACGAGCTTGCCGGTGCCGCCGAGCTTGCCCGCCATCAGGATGCGGGCGAGGTTCGTCTTGGTTCCCGGATTGTCGCTCTCGTAGTTATCGAGGATTTTCTTGACGGGTTCGGTGATGTGCATGACGGGTTCCTTGCCGGAGGAGACGCTAGGCGCGGCTTAGCCGATGGTGGCCCGGCTGTCACCCATGCCGGTCCGGCGACAGCCAAACGTGAAGCCGCCGCAGCGCGCCGTGCTCCGCCAGGTCCAGCGACGGGGGACGGGACGGGAGCAGCCATGCGCCGTGCAGGGCCGCGCGCTCCGCCACCCGCGGGAACGCCGGGCAATGCTCGTCGAGCACCAGCCACTTGCAGCCCGCGCGCAAGGCCTCCAGCGCGCGCCCGGCCGCGTCGCCGCAATCCAGCACGTCCGCCCCGGTGTGCCCGGCCGCCGCCATGACCGCCCGCCACCAGCCGCACCCGGCGTAGGTCGCGGCCCCCGGTCCGGACAGCAGGGTGACCGGCAAGCCCGGCGCCAGGGCCAGCCGCGCCATTTCCAGGCCGTGGATCGTGACAGCAGGCGGAAGCTTCATGCTTGACGTCCAAGCCACTGCGCGCTTTGTGTTGATGCGGATACATGGGGCGGCGGAGACGATATGGCGGAACAGGACGACCCGGCCGACGCGCTCGCCCGGCTTGAGGCGGCATTGGACCGCATCGCGGCGCATGCGGCCGAGTCCGCGAGCGTTGCAGGCGAGCTGGCGGCGCAGCCCGTGGAGGACGTGACGGCCGATGTCGCGACGCGGCTGGATGCCCTCATTTTGCAGTTGCGCGCCGCCCTCGCCGAACACCAAGCCTGAAGGAGGGCCCGATGGCGCAGGTCACGGTCAAGATCAACGGCTACGCCTATACAGTCAGCTGCGACGATGGGCAGGAGCCGCACCTGCTGTCCATGGCGCGGCAGGTCGAGCAGCGGATCGACGGCATCAAGTCGGTCGGCGGCCCCAGCGGGGAGGGGCGCCTGCTGGTGCTCGCCGCATTGCTGATGACCGACGAGCTGCACGACCTGCAGATCGAGGTCGCGGCGCTGCGGGGGGCGACGACCGAAGCCGGGCCAGCGATGAAGCCCGACCCCAAGGCCGCCCGCCGCCTGTCGCGCTTGGCCGCCAAGGCCGAGGACATTGCAACCACCCTCGATCAAGCCTAAATAGGTCGGGCGGGGCTGCTGGGTTCGTCAGGTCACTCATCCCTCGGACCGATAAGCATTCTCCTCGGGAACTGGCGCTGTCGTGATCCTGGTCACGGTATCTGGTGCCCACCTGCAAACGCAGGTTCGGGAGGATGATAGCACCAACGGCCATGGCGGCTCCGCACTCGCTTCTTTCTGATGCAAAACCCGCTGCCCGCATTTGGGCGCTGGAAGCTCGTGCGGCGTGCGATCCGCGCTGGGGCGTTCGCCTCGCCGGTCATGTGCTCGCGTGCGTGCGCGTGCCGCCGGGCCAGGCCGTCGCCGGCTTCTGGCCGCTCGACGGGGAGATCGATATCCGGCCGCTCTTGCTGGCGCTCGCCGGACGCGGCCACCCGGTCTGTTTGCCGATCACGCCGGGCCGTGGCCGGCCGCTGGTGTTCCGCCGCTGGACCCCCGGCGCGACGCTGATCCCCGGCCGGTTCGGCACCCGGCATCCCGACGGGCCGGAGCTGACGCCGGGCGTGGTGCTGACGCCGCTGCTCGCGTTCGACCGAAGCGGCCGCCGGCTGGGCTACGGCGCCGGCTACTACGACCGTACCCTCGCGGCGCTGCCCGGCGCTTGCACGATCGGCTGCGCGTTCGCCGCGCAGGAGATGGGATGTGTTCCCGCCGGTCCGACCGATATCCCGCTCCACGCCATCGCGACCGAACGCGGTGTGATCAGGATCTGACGACATGCGAATTCTGTTTCTCGGCGACACCGTGGGCCGCAGCGGGCGGGAGGCCGCCGCCGCCGCCCTGCCGCGGCTGCGGGCCGAGCTCGCCATCGACCTCGCCGTGGTGAACGGCGAGAACGCCAGCCACGGCTTCGGCATCGCGCCCGACATGGCCGCCGCCCTATTCGCCGCGGGCGCCGACGTGATCACGCTGGGCAACCACGCTTGGGACCGCAAGGAGGCGATCGGCTACATCGCCCAGCAGCCCCGCCTGCTGCGCCCGCTGAACTTCCCGCCGGGCACGCCGGGCGCCGGGTTCGTGGTGGTCGACGTGCCCGGCCGCCGCCGGGCGCTGGTGCTGAACGCGATGGGCCGGCTGTTCATGGACCCGCTGGACTGCCCGTTCCGCGGCACGGCGGAGCTGCTGAACCGCTACCGGCTGGGCACGGTGCAGGCCATTGTCGCCGATTTCCACGCCGAGGCGACCAGCGAGAAGCTCGCCTACGCGCACTCGTTCGACGGCCAGGTCTCCTTGGTGGTCGGCACCCACACCCACGTGCCGACCTCCGACCACCAGGTCCTCCCCGGCGGCACCGCGTACCAGTCCGACGCCGGCATGTGCGGCGACTACGACAGCGTGATCGGCATGTCGAAGGAGGACGCCGCCACGCGGTTCTGGCGCAAGATGCCCGGCGAGCGGCTGTCCCCGGCGGAGGGCGAGGCGACGGTGTGCGGCCTGTTCGTGGAAACCGACGATGCGACCGGGCTGGCGCTGCGGGCCGAGCCGGTGCGCGTCGGCGGCCGGCTGGCGCAGGCGATGCCGGGTCGGTAAAGCGGGCGCGGCTAGGCGGGAACGACGTCGGCCTGGCGTTCCAAGCGGTCGAGCCGGCCTTTGATCCGGTCCAGCCGCGTCGCCAAACTGACGTAGTGGCTCGATTCGGTCGAAACCTGCTGGCTCACTTGGATTTCGACGGTTGTCATGCGGAGTTTGAGATCCTGGATTTCCTCAAGCACCCGGTCCATTTTGGTGTCGAGGCGCCGCAGGACTGCCAGCATTAGGTTTTCAGGCTGGTCGCTCATGTCTCGCTCCAGGGCCTCCAAACATTGACAGGGTTTGGCCCGCGACGCCGCCGCTGATACAAGCGCCGCTTCCCACAGCAGACCGAGACCGCGGCGATGGCCGGACATTCCCAATTCAAGAACATCATGCACCGCAAGGGCGCCCAAGACGCGCGGCGCGCCCGGCAGTTCGCCAAGATCATCCGCGAGATCACCGTCTCCGCCCGCGCCGGCCTGCCTGACCCCGCGGCCAACCCCCGCCTGCGCGCCGCCGTCACCGCCGCGCGGATCGCCAACATGCCCAAGGACACGGTCGACCGCGCGATCAAGAAGGCGTCCGGGACGGCCGGCGGCGACGACTACGCCGAGGTGCGCTACGAGGGCTACGGTCCCGCCGGCGTCGCCGTGATCATCGAGGCGCTGACCGACAACCGCAACCGTACCGCCAGCGACGTCCGCAGCGCCTTCTCCAAGCACGGCGGCTCGCTCGGCGAAACGAACTCGGTTAGCTTCCTGTTCAACCGACTCGGCGTGGTCCGCTATCCCTCCCGGGCCGGCAGCGCCGACGACATGCTGGAAGCCGCCATCGACGCCGGCGCCGAGGATGTCGCGACCGACGCGGACGGGCACGAGGTCACCACCGCCCCCGACAGCTTCTTCGCCGTCCGCGACGCGTTGGAGGCGCGGTTCGGGGAACCGGAGAGCGCCAAGCTCGACTGGCGGCCGACGATGGTGGTGACCTTGGACGAGGAGCGCGCCGCCGGGCTGCTGAAGTTGATCGACGCGCTGGAGGAGAACGACGACGTGCAGAACGTGACCGCCAATTTCGACATCCCCGACGCGGTGCTGCAGCGGCTGTCGGCTTGACGCGCCTGCTCGGCATCGATCCCGGGCTGCGCTTCACCGGCTGGGGCATGGTCGAGTCGGACGGCAACCGGCTGCGCCACATCGCCGACGGCGTGATCGCGACCGACAGCGACGCGAGCGTGCCGGAGCGGCTGAAATTCCTGCACGACGCGCTCACCGCGTTATTCGGGCTGCATTACCCCGACGAGGCGGCGGTGGAGGAGACCTACGTCAACCGCAACGGCGCCGCGACCCTGAAGCTGGGCTACGCCCGCGGCGTCTGCTTGCTGGCGCCTGCGCTGACCGGGATTCCGGTGCTGGAATATGGCGCCCTGGCGGTCAAGAAAGCGGTGGTGGGAACCGGGGGCGCGAGCAAGGAGCAGGTCGCCGCCATGGTGCGCCGCTTGCTGCCCGGCGCCACGCTCCGCCGTGCCGACGCGTCGGACGCGCTGGCGGTGGCGATCTGCCACGCCCACCACCGGTCCACCCGGTTGCGCGTGCTGGCCGGGACGCGGATGGCGTGATCGCGCTGCTGACCGGCCGGGTCGACTCGCTGGAGGAAGGGCGCTGCATCGTCGATGTCGGCGGCGTCGGCTATCTCGTGCACGCCAGCACCCGTACCCTGTCCGCCCTGCCGCAGCCGCCAACGGTCGCGCGGCTGCTGGTCGAGACCCAGGTGCGGGAGGACGCGATCACCCTGTTCGGCTTCGCGGAGCCGTCGGAGCGCGACTGGTTCCGCCTGCTGACGACGGTGCAGGGCGTCGGCGCCAGGGTCGCCCTGAACATCCTGTCGGCGCTGTCCCCGCGCGACCTGGTGGGAGCGATCGCGGCGGGAGACCGCGCCAGCCTGACCCGCGCGCCCGGCGTCGGCGCCAAACTCGCCATCCGGCTGCTGTCGGAGCTGCGCGACAAGGCGGGGGCGATGCCGACCGACAGCGGCTTCACCGGCGCGATCGTTCCGGCCGGCGGCACCGAGGCGGACGCGCTGTCGGCGTTGGGCAACCTCGGCTACCGCCGGGCGGAGGCGCTGCCGGTGGTGGCGCGCGTGATGGAGCGGCTGGGCGAGGGTGGCGCGCTGGGCGCGGTGATCCGTGACAGCCTGAAGGAGTTGGCCCGATGAGCGACCGCACGCTCTCCCCCGACCGCGTCGAGGAGGACGTCGGCGAGGTTTCGCTGCGGCCGCAGACGCTCAGCGAGTTCATCGGCCAGAAGGCGAGCCGGGAGAACCTGGCGATCTTCATCCAGGCCGCGCGGGGCCGGGCCGAGGCGCTCGACCACGTGCTGCTGCACGGGCCGCCGGGCCTGGGCAAGACCACCTTGGCGCAGATCGTCGCGCGTGAGCTCGGCGTGGGGTTCCGGGCGACCTCCGGCCCGGTGATCCAGCGGGCCGGCGACCTCGCCGCGATCCTGACCAACCTGCAGCCGCGCGACGTGCTGTTCATCGACGAGATCCACCGCCTGCAGCCCGCCATTGAGGAGGTGCTGTACCCGGCGATGGAGGACTTCCAGCTCGACCTCATCATCGGCGAGGGGCCGGCCGCGCGTAGCGTGCGGATCGACCTGTCGCCGTTCACCTTGGTCGGCGCCACCACCCGCGCCGGGCTGCTGGCGACGCCGCTGCGCGACCGCTTCGGCATCCCGCTGCGGCTGATCTTCTACACCCCGGCGGAACTGCAGCTGATCGTCTCGCGCGGCGCCGAGAAGCTCGGCTTCAGCCTGACCCGGGAGGGCGCCGAGGAGATCGCCCGCCGGTCCCGCGGCACGCCACGCATCGCCGGCCGGCTGCTGCGCCGGGTGCGCGACTTCGCGGCCGTCGGCGGCGGCGGGCCGGTGGGGCGGGAGGAAGCGGACGCGTCGCTGACCCGGCTGGAGGTGGACCGGCTGGGGCTGGACGCGATGGACCGCCGCTACCTGCGCCGGATTGCCGAGCACCACGCCGGCGGCCCGGTCGGCGTGGAAACGCTGGCTGCGGCGCTGGCGGAGGCGCGCGACACGCTGGAGGACGTCATCGAACCGTACTTGATCCAGGAGGGCCTGATCCTGCGTACCAGCCGCGGCCGGATGCTGGGCGAACCCGGCTGGCGTCACCTCGGCCTCGTGCCGCCGCATCCGGCCGCCCCGCTGCTCGACCTGATCCGCGACGATCCGTGACGGCGCACCGGCTGGACATACGGATGTATTACGAGGACACCGACGCGGGCGGGATCGTGTATCACGCGCGCTACCTGGCGTTCGCGGAACGGGGCCGGACGGAGTTGCTGCGGGCCAATGGGGTGCCGTTGCAGGACCTCGCCACCCTCGAGGGGCTGATCTTCGTGGTGCGGCGCGTCGAAATGGACTATCTGCGCCCCGCGCGGCTCGACGACGTGTTGACGCTGATGACGACGCCGACCGAGCTCGGGGGCGCCACCGCGACGATGCGCCAGGCGTTCTCGGTAGGGACGGCGCCGGTCGCGCGCCTGGACGTGCAGTTGGCGTGCGTGCGACGGACGGACGGCCGCCCGGCGCGGATACCGGCGCGGTGGCGCCAAGCTTTCGAAGAGGTGAGACGTGGATCGGACGGTTGATGCGGCCAACCTGGCTGCGGGCGGGGCGGCGAACGCGGCGGGCGGCGACCTGTCGATCCTGACCCTGTTCCTGCAGGCGGACATCGTCGTCAAGGTGGTGATGGTGATCCTGGTCCTGGCCAGCGTGTGGGTTTGGGCGATCGTGTTCGAGAAAGTCATGACCTTGCGCCGGGCCAACCGCCAGGCCAGCGTGTTCGAGGACAAGTTCTGGTCCGGCGGCAGCCTCGACGACCTGTACGACCAGGAAGGCGCCAAGCCCGCCCACCCCGTCGCCGCCGTGTTCGGCGCGGCGATGGGCGAGTGGCGGCGCAGCGCCCGCGTGGCCGGCGCCGACATGAGCCGCGGCGGCGTGCGCGACCGCGTCGACCGCGCCATGACCGTGACGGTGCAGCGCGAGATGGAGCGGATGGAGCGCTGGATGATCTTCCTCGCCTCGGTCGGGTCCACGGCGCCCTTCATCGGCCTGTTCGGCACGGTCTGGGGCATCATGCACAGCTTCTCGGCCATCGCCGCCGCGCACAACACTAGCCTGTCCGTGGTGGCGCCCGGCATCGCGGAGGCGTTGTTCGCCACCGCCATCGGCCTGGTCGCCGCCATCCCCGCGGTCATCGCCTACAACAAGATCAGCACCGACCTGTCCCGCTTCGCGTCCCGCATGGAGGGGTTCGGCACCGAGTTCGGCGCGATCCTGTCCCGCCAGTCCGAGGAGAGGGCGTAGCTCATGGCCATGCAATTGGGACGCAACGGGACGCGGGGGCGCTACCGCCCGCTGGCCGAGATCAACGTGACGCCGCTGGTCGACGTGATGCTGGTGCTACTGGTGGTGTTCATGGTGACGGCGCCGCTGATGACGTCGGGGGTGAACGTCGACTTGCCCAAGACCAACGCCGCGCCGATCCCGCAGGACACCCAGCCGCTGACGGTCTCGATCGGGGCGGACGGGAAGGTGTACTTGCAGGAAACCGGGATGGACCTGGCCGAGCTGATCGCCAAGCTGCAGGCGGCGTCGCAGAACAACCCGGACCAGCGCATCTTCGTGCGCGGCGACAAGGACGTGGCGTACGGCCGCATCATCGAGGTGATGGGCACGATCACCCAGGGCGGCTTCACCAAGGTGGCGCTGCTGGCCGAGCAGACCGGCGGGCCGCAAGCGCCCAATGGCGGCGCGCGGGCCCCGAGCGTCCGCGCGCCCGCTCCCGTCCCGGCCAGTTCGGCGCCCGCACGACGCCGCTAGCGCCCGCCGCGGTGTCTCCGTTGCTTCGCCGTGGCGCCGCGGCTTCGTTCGTGTTCCATCTCGTGGTGGCGCTGATGCTGCTGGTCGTCATCCCGAGCGCCACGCCGGAGAAGCCGCCGGAACTTGCGTCGTTCCAGGTGGAGTTCGAGGGGCCGCCGCAGGAAGCGCGCAAGTCCGACGTGTCCGCCCCCGTTCCGGCCAGCACGGTGGCGTCGGTGCCATCGCCGGAGCCGCCGACGCCGGAGCCGCCGAAGCCCACGCCGCCACAACCGCCGCCCCCGCCGCCACCACCCCCCCCGCCGCCGCCGCTATTGCCACCGCCGCCGCTGCCGGCACCGCCAGCGCCCACGCCGCCGGTTCCCGCGCCGGAGCCGATTCCCGTGCCGCGCCCGCCCAAGCCACCGCCGCCTGCGCCCCCGAAGCCGCCGCCCCCGACGCCGCCGCCGCTCGTGCCGCCGCCACCAAGTCCGCCGAGCCAGACGTCGCAGCCCAACGCGGCCAAGAACCCGGTGCCGGACAGCCGGTCGTTGTTGAATGCCCTCAGTAAGTTGAGAAGCACGCGCCAGCAGACCGAGGCGCCGACGGCGCGCTCCAATCCAGCCCCGGCCGGCGCGTCGGCCCAGGGCGGCAGCGTCAGGGGCACAGACAACACGTCGCTCAACTCGGTGCAACGGGGCGCTATTGGCGAGCAGGTGCGTGAATGCTGGACCCGCGACGCCGGGGCCCTGAAGGCGGAGACGTTCCAAGTGCATCTGGTGGTCACGACGGACGATCAGGGCGTGGCGCGCCTCGCCCAAATTGCATCCGGCGACCCCGCCAGCGCACCGGCGAGCCCGCTGCACGCCTTTGCCGAGCGCGCCGTCAGGGCGGTGCTGTCGCCGCGCTGCTCCAACCTGCCTTTGCCAGCATCGATGAAGGGCCGCACCCATGTCTTTGACTTCACGTTCAGACCCTGATCGGGAGAACATCATGACCAGCCACATCATCGGCCGCCGCGGCGTGCTCGCAGGCACCGCGACCTTGCTGGCAGCGCCCGCGGTCGCGCAGCAAGGTGGAGGCCAGAGCGCCGCCATCACCGTCGACCGCGCCCGCACCGAGCCGATCCCGATCGCCATCCCGGGCTTCTCCGGCACCGAACTCGCGGCGCAGATCACCGGGGTCATCACCGACAACCTGGCGCGCTGCGGCCTGTTCAAGCCGGTCGGCAGCGCCGCCGTCGCCAACCCGGCCGAGCAGCCCAACTTCCAGGCCTGGAAGGCGACCGGCGCCCAGGCCCTCGTCACCGGCAGCGTCGCGGGCGGCGGCAACGCCGTGCGGGTCGAGTTCCGGCTGTGGGACGTGCTGCCCGGCACGCAAATCCAGGGCACCGCCTACACCACCACGCAGGCCAACTGGCGCCGTATCGCCCACATCATCAGCGACGTCATCTACGAGCGGCTGCTCGGCGAGAAGGGCTATTTCGACACCCGCATCGTGTATGTCGCGGGCACCGGGCCGCGCGACCGCCGGGTGAAACGGCTGGCGATCATGGACCAGGACAGCGCCAACAACCGCTTCCTGACCGACGGGAGCTGGCTGGTGCTGACCCCGCGCTTCCATCCGTCGCGCGACGAGATCGTGTTCATGAGCTATGCCAACAACAAGCCGCGGGTGTACCTGTTCAACCTCGGCTCGGGCCGGCAGCAGGCGCTCGGCGAGTACGAAGGCATCACCTTCGCGCCGCGGTTCAACCCGGACGGCAGCAGCGTCATCATGTCGGTCACACGCAACGGCGGGTCCGACATCATCAGCGTCGGACTCGGCGGCGGCAGCCGGCAGCTGACCAATTCCGGCGCGATCGACACCAGCCCCTGCTACAACCCCGACGGGTCGCAGATCGTGTTCAACTCCGACCGCGGCGGCGACCAGCAGCTGTACGTGATGGATGCCGGCGGCGGCGGGGTGCGCCGGATCAGCTTCGGCAACGGACGCTACGCGACGCCGGTGTGGTCGCCCCGCGGCGACCTGATCGCGTTCACCCGGCTCGGCAGCGGCAGCTTCGGGATCGGCGTCATGCGGCCCGACGGATCGGGCGAGCGCATCCTGTCGGAAAGTTTCCTGGTGGAAGGGCCGACGTTCGCCCCCAACGGCCGGGTGATCATGTTCTACCGTGAGTCGCCGGCCCGGGACTCCCGTGGCAGCGGTTTCGGCTCGAGGCTGGTCTCGATCGACATCACCGGGTTCAACGAGCGGGCGGTCACGACGCCGACCGACGGGTCCGATCCGGCTTGGTCGCCACTACTGGCGTGAAATCGCAGGCGGCAAGGCTAAAACACGACACGAAAGGTTGACCGGAACGGAATCTGCTGCGTAATCGCAGGGACACCGAAATGAACCCTCTATAGATGGGAACGAACACATGTCCATGAAGCTCCTCGGCGCCCTTGCCGTCCTGGCTTTGCTGTCGGCGTGCGCCAGCAAATCCGACAACGCCGGCGCCGCGACGGGGTCGGGCGCGTCCGCCTCGACGTCGGGACCGGTGCCGGGCAGCGAGGAAGACTTGGTGGCCAATGTCGGCGACCGCGTGTTCTACGCCTACAACACATCGAGCCTGGCCGGCGACGCCCGCAGCACCCTGGACAAGCAGGCGGGCTGGCTCGGCCGCTACCCGCAGGACCGGGTGCAGATCGCCGGCAACTGCGACGAGCGCGGTACCGAGGAGTACAACATCGCTCTCGGCCAGCGCCGGGCGAACGCCGCGCGCGACTACCTGGTGGCCCGCAGCGTGGCGTCGTCGCGCATCAGCACGATCAGCTACGGCAAGGACCGCCCGACGGCGCTCGGCTCGGACGAGTCGTCCTACCAGCAGAACCGCAACGCGATCACGTCGATCCAGTGACATCGCAGGCCGGCGGTCGTCCGTGAGGGCCGCCGGCCTGTTCGCCGCTTTTGCCGGACGGGGCGCGGCAGCCTAGAACCCCGCCGGAACGTGCGGAGAGAGACATGAGGGTGCTGCTGACGGTCGTCCTGCTGTGTTCGGCGGCAGGGCCTGCGCGGGCGCAATTGGACAGCCGCGACGCCATCGCGCTGCAGAACCAGATCCTGGAACTGCGCCGGGACCTGCAAGCCCAGCGGCAAGGTGGGGGAGGGGGCGGACGCCAAGCGTCGCCGGGCGGCGCCAGCGACCTGCTGCCAGCACTGCTCGACCGCGTGGCCACGCTGGAGGACCAGCAGCGCCAGTTGCGGGGCCAAGTGGACCAGCTGCGGAACCAGTTGCAGCGCCAATCCGAGGATTTGGGCAAGCAAATCTCCGACCTGGGTTTCCAGGTGCAGAACAACGGCGGCAGCTCGGCTCGCTCGGCGTCCCCGTCCCTAGGCCCATCCCCGGGCTCGCCCCCAGGTTCGTCGCGAGGCGATGCCTTGGGCGGCAGCAGCCTCGGCGCCGCCCCGGCTCGTCGCACGCCCGAGCTGGCCATGCAGGACGGCAACGCGGCGTTGGCCCGGCGCGACTATCCAGCGGCGGCAGCGGCGGCGCGGGAGGTGCTGGCGATGCCGCGTACCCCACGGGCGGTGGACGCGCAGTTCCTGCTTGCCCAAGCGGAGTCGGGGCAGCGCAACTACGCGGCGGCGGCGCCGGATTTCTACGACGCCTACAGCCGCTCCCGCACCGGCAGCCGCGCGCAGGACGCCCTGCTCGGCGTCGCCAATTCGCTGATCGCGCTCAACGACAAGCGCTCGGCGTGCGACGCGCTGGATAAGCTCCGGTCGGAATTCCCTCAGCCGCGCGCCGACATTCGCGAGGCGGTGTCGGGCGCCCGGCAGCGAGCGGGCTGCCGCTGACGCCGCTCGACGCGGGCGAGTTCGCCGGCCTCATGGCGCGGTTCGGGCCGTGGGGCGACCGTCACGTGGCCGTCGCCGTGTCGGGTGGGCCGGACAGCTTGGCGCTGGCGTGGCTGGCGAACGGCTGGGGACCCATCACCGTGTTCACCGTCGACCACGGCTTGCGCGCGGAGTCGGCCGCGGAGGCGCGCCGGGTGGTGCAGCTGGTTCGATCCTGGGGCGGCGAGGCTGTCACGCTGACCCTGGCCGGCCTCGGTCGTGGTCCGGCGTTGGCGGCTCGCGCGCGCCGCGCCCGGCATCGTGCGCTGCAGGACGCGTGCCGCGCCGCGGGCTTGCCCGACTTGCTGCTCGCGCACCATGCCGGCGACCAGGCGGAAACGGTGGCGATGCGGCGGGAGCGCGGGAGCGGCCCGGCAGGCTTGGCTGGAATGGCTGCCATCGCGGAGTCGGCGCATGCGCGGCTGCTCCGGCCGCTGCTGGGGGTGCCGCCGGGCCGGTTGAAGGCGACCCTGCGACAGGCCGGGCTGAGCTGGACCGATGATCCGGCCAACCGGGACGTCCGCACCGGACGTGGCCGGGTGCGGGCGTTGCAGGCCGACCCCGACGGCGCTGGCACGGGCATCCGCGACGCGGTCGCTGCGTCGGTTGCCGCAGGCCACCGCCGGGCCGACGCGGAGGTGCACATCGCCCGGGCGCTGGTGAATTGCAGGATTTATCCCGGTGGCTACGCGGTGATCCCGGACGCCCCGATCATGCCCGCGGCGCTCGCTGCGTTGCTGCGCGCGGTTGCCGGCGCGGACTATGCGCCATCGCTGTCCCGAGTGGCGGCGCTCGCGTCAGCACCCGGCCCGGCGACCTTGGGCGGCTGCCGCATCCTTCCAGCGGGGCGGCTCGGGCCGGGCTGGCTGGTGGTGCGGGAGGCCGCCGCCATGGCGCCCGCGCAAGCTGGGGATCGTTGGGATGGCCGGTTTCGCTGCCGCGAGGCGCTTCCCCCGGGAGGCACGTTAGGCCCGCTAGGCCGGGACGCCACCGGATTGCGGCTTCTGTCGGCGGTGTCGCAGACGTTACCGGCGGTGAAAATCGACGGCGCACTTGCCGCAGCGCCGAATGTTGCGTTTCCTTCACCAACTGTGCATGGTCCAGCGTTAATAATCGAGCCGGATTGCTGGCCGCCTACGGGGGCGTGTTTCGGCGTGCTGAGCTGAGCGCGGGGATGCGAAGTGGTTGAAGCCACCCCATGTTGCGGTTGTGCACCGCTGGTTCGCCACGCGAGGCCGTAGATTTTCACCGCCTGTGTCCGTTGGACCGGGATTATGAATGGGATGGCCAGGAAAGTTAGATGAGCAATTTCGGCCGCAACCTCGCGCTTTGGGTTATCATAGCCCTGCTGCTCGTAGTGCTGTTCAACCTGTTTCAGCCTGGGGGCACGCAGAAATCCGCCACCCAGGTCGCCTACTCCGATTTTATCAATGAGATGAACTCGGGCCGGGTCCGCGACGTCGTGATCCAGGGGCGCACCGTGACGGGGCAGCTGACCGACACCCGCAGCTTCCAAACCTACACGCCCGAGGATCCGACGCTGGTGCAGCGCCTGACCGACAAGGGCGTGCGCGTGATCGCCAAGCCGGAAGACGATGGCGGCAACACGCTGATCCACTACTTGCTGTCCTGGTTCCCGATGCTGCTGCTGATCGGCGTCTGGGTGTTCTTTATGCGCCAGATGCAGTCCGGCGGCGGGCGGGCGATGGGGTTCGGCAAGTCTCGCGCCCGCATGTTGACCGAGAAGCAGGGCCGCGTGACGTTCGATGACGTCGCCGGCATCGACGAGGCGAAAAGCGAGCTGCAGGAGATCGTCGAGTTCCTGAAGGACCCGCAGAAGTTCCAGCGGCTCGGCGGCAAGATCCCGAAGGGCGTGCTGCTCGTGGGACCGCCGGGCACCGGCAAGACGCTGCTGGCGCGCGCCATCGCCGGCGAGGCCAACGTGCCGTTCTTCACCATCTCGGGCTCTGATTTCGTGGAGATGTTTGTGGGCGTCGGCGCCAGCCGCGTGCGCGACATGTTCGAGCAGGGCAAGAAGAACGCGCCGTGCATCATCTTCATCGATGAGATCGACGCGGTCGGCCGCCACCGTGGCGCGGGCCTAGGCGGCGGCAACGACGAGCGCGAGCAGACGCTCAACCAGATGCTGGTCGAGATGGACGGTTTTGAGAGCAACGAGGGCGTGATCCTGATCGCGGCCACCAACCGGCCCGACGTGCTGGACCCGGCGCTGCTGCGTCCTGGCCGGTTCGACCGCCAGGTGGTGGTGCCCAACCCGGACGTGGGCGGGCGCGAGAAGATCCTGCGCGTGCACATGCGCAAGGTGCCGCTGGCCAACGACGTGGACCCCAAGACCATCGCGCGCGGCACGCCGGGCTTCTCCGGCGCTGATCTCGCCAACTTGGTGAACGAAGCGGCGTTGCTGGCGGCCCGCTTGGGCAAGCGCACGGTGGCGATGTACGAGTTCGAGCACGCCAAGGACAAGGTCATGATGGGCAGCGAGCGGCGCTCGCTCGTGATGTCGGACGCCGAGAAGCGGATGACCGCCTATCACGAGTCCGGCCACGCCCTGTGCGCGATGCACGAGCCGGATTGCGACCCCGTCCACAAGGCGACGATCATCCCCCGCGGGCGCGCGCTCGGCCTGGTGATGAGCCTGCCCGAAGGCGATCGCCTGAGCGAGAACAAGGCGCGGCTGACAGCCCGCCTGGTGATGGCGATGGGCGGCCGCGTCGCCGAGGAGATCATCTTCGGCGCCGACCGGGTTTCCAACGGTGCGGCCGGCGACATCAAGCAGGCGACGGGCATCGCGCGCATGATGGTCACCGAATGGGGCATGAGCGATAAGCTCGGCATGATCGCGTACGGCGACAACAGCCAAGAGGTGTTCCTGGGTCACTCGGTCACCCAGAACAAGAACGTGTCGGAGGTGACGGCACGCGAGATCGACGGCGAGATCAAGGGTATCATCGATCATGCCTTCGCGAAGGCGACACGCATCCTGACCGAGAACGTCGAGGAACTACACCGCCTCGCGCGCGGGTTGCTGGAGTACGAGACGTTGTCCGGCGACGAAATCCGCACGGTCCTGCGTGGTGATCCGGTGATCAAGCGGGTCGTGGACGAGCCGGCGGTGGAAACCCGTCGTGCCTCGGTCCCGAACACGCAGCGGCCGGTGGCGCCGCCGGCCGGGGGCCTCGGCCCAGCGCCGCAGCCGGGTTGACGACTATGGCTGCCCTCGCCGGTTGGTGGGGGCAGTTTCACGAGCGGCCGGGCGTGATGGGCATCCTGAACATCACTCCCGACAGCTTCTCCGACGGCGGTGCTTACGCCAATTTCGGCTATGCGATCACGGCAGGGTACGAGATGGTCGCCGCGGGTGCCGCGATCATCGATATCGGCGGCGAATCGACCCGGCCGGGCGCCGCCCCGGTCACCCCAGCCGACGAGCAGGCTCGCGTTCTTCCAGTCATTGCCGGCCTGCGCGACGCCGGCGTGCCGCTCAGCATCGACACCCGCAATGCCTCCACGATGGCAGCCGCGCTCGATGCAGGCGCCACGGTCGTCAACGACGTATCCGGCCTCAGCCACGATCCGGCTGCCGCAGCGCTGGTTGCGGCCCGATCGTGTCCGGTCGTGCTGATGCACATGCGGGGGACGCCGGCCACGATGACGGCGCTGGCGAAGTACCACGACCCGGTGGCGGACGTCGTCGATGAACTCGGTCGTCGCCTCGCCGACACCCAGGCAGCCGGCGTGTCGCTCGGCCAGATCGCCGTCGATCCCGGCATCGGTTTTGCCAAGGATGCGGCACACAACGTCGCCATCCTGCGCGGGTTACCGGCTCTGATGGCGTTCGGCTGCACGGTCCTGGTCGGCCTGTCCCGCAAACGCTTCGTGGGCACGCTGGGCGGGGCGGCGTGCGAGCGAAACCGGGACGCCGGGTCGCTCGCGGCCGGGCTGTTCGCGCTGTCCCGAGGCGCGCGGGTGCTGCGGGTGCACGACGTGGCGTCCACGGTGCAGGCGGTGCGCGTTTGGCAGGCGCTGGCCGGCTAGGCTACAACTGCTCTCCTGAACACTTCGGAGTTGTCGCCGCATGGTCAACGCCAGGCGTCTTTTCGGCACTGACGGCATCCGTGGGACCGCCAACGCCGATCCGATGACAGCCGAGATGGCGCTGCGATTGGGGCAAGCAGCCGGGCTGCTGTTCGTTCGCGGCAGCCACCGGCACCGCGTCGTGGTCGGCAAGGACACCAGGCTGTCCGGCTACATGATCGAGCCGGCGCTGGTCGCGGGCTTCATCAGCGCGGGCATGGACGTGACGCTCGTAGGGCCGCTGCCGACGCCCGCCATCGCGATGCTGACTCGCAGCCTGCGGGCGGACCTCGGCGTCATGATCAGCGCCAGCCATAACCCGTTCGAGGACAACGGCATCAAGCTGTTCGGTCCTGACGGGTTCAAGCTGTCGGACGCGACCGAGGCCGAGATCGAGGCGCTGATGGCGTCGGACCTGTCCGGCAAGCTCGCATCCTCCGCAGCCCTTGGCCGTGCCGCCCGCTTGACGGATTCCGCCGGGCGCTACATCGAGGCGGCGAAAGCCACGTTCCCGCGCGGCCTGACGCTCGACGGCCTCAAAATCGTGGTCGATTGCGCGAACGGGGCAGGCTACCGGGTGGCGCCGACGGTGCTGTGGGAACTTGGCGCGACGGTGATCCCGATCGGCGTGTCGCCAGACGGCTTCAACATCAACCAGGGCTGCGGCTCGACCGTGCCCGAGCACCTGTGCGCGGCCGTCGTGCAGCACGGCGCGCATTTGGGCCTCGCGCTGGACGGCGACGCCGACCGGCTGCTGCTGTCCGATGAGACCGGCCGCCTCGTCGATGGCGACCAGTTGCTGGCGCTCACGGCGCAGTCCTGGCGCCAGGCGGGCAAGCTGCGCGGCGACGGCATCGTGGCGACGGTCATGTCGAATTTGGGGCTGGAGCGCTTCCTGGGCGCGCAAGGCCTGGCGCTGCACCGCACGAGGGTCGGCGACCGCTACGTGGTCGAGCACATGCGCGCGGGCGGACAGAACATCGGCGGCGAGCAGTCCGGCCACATCATCCTGTCCGACTTCGCCACCACGGGCGACGGCCTGGTCGCTGCCCTGCAGGTGCTCGCCGTGCTGGTCGAGCGGCAGCGCCCGGCGAGCGAGGCGTGCCGCCTGTTCGAACCGCTACCGCAGCGATTGCGCAGCGTCCGCTTCACCGGCCCGTCGCCACTGGCGCACCCCCGGGTCCGCGCCGCGGTCGCCGAGGCCGAAGCGTCGCTGGCCGCGTCCGGTCGCCTGCTGCTGCGGGAAAGCGGGACCGAACCGGTCGTGCGGGTGATGGCGGAGGGCGAGGACGAGGCGCTGGTGATGCGCGTCGTGGACCACCTCTGCGCCGAGATCGCCGCAGCGGCCGAGCATCCGGACGCGCAGGCGGCGTGAGCGGGCGCGTCCTCGTCGTCGCCGGGTCCGACTCCGGCGGCGGGGCAGGCATCCAGGCCGACATCAAGACCGTCATGGCGCTGGGCGGCTACGCAACGACGGCGATCACCGCGCTGACGGCGCAGGACACGAACGGCGTCCACGGCGTCCACCCGGTGCCGCCCGCGTTCGTGCGCCAGCAGATCGCGCTGGCGTTGGCCGACATCGGCGCCGACGCCGTCAAGACCGGGATGCTCGGCGACCCGGCGCTGATCGAGGCCGTCGCAGGCGCGCTGTCCGGCGCCGGGCTGCCGTTCGTGCTGGACCCGGTGATGGTCGCCAAGGGGGGCGCGCCGCTGCTGGACCCCGGCGCCGTCGCGATCTTGAGGCGGTGCCTGCTCCCGCTCGCCACGCTCATCACGCCCAACGTGCCGGAGGCCGCCGTGCTGTGCGGCCGTGCGATCGAGAGCGTCGACGACATGCGCCGGGCGACCGAGGCGCTGCTGACGCTGGGAAGCCCCGCCGTGCTGCTGAAGGGCGGCCATCTGGAAGCGCCCGAGGTGACCGACCTGCTCGCGACGGCGGACGGCACGGTGGCGTTCACCCGCCCACGGCTCGCCACCCGCCACACCCACGGCACCGGCTGCACCTTCGCCTCCGCCATCGCGACCGGCCTCGCGCAAGGGATGGCCCTGCACGCCTCCGTCGCCCGCGCCCGGGATTACGTGCAGGCTGCCATCGCGTCCGCCCCCGGCCTGGGCCGCGGCCATGGCCCCCTGAACCACCTCGTTCCCGCGCTCCCATTTACCGCGCCGCCGCTGGCCCGCTAAGCTCCCGCCCGGGCCACGTCCTCCCACCGGGACGCTTCTCTTCTGAAAGGGAGAGCCAACCATGGCATCCGCCGCGACACCGCAACTCCGTCCCGCAAACCCCGATTTCTCCTCCGGCCCCTGCGCCAAGCGCCCGGGCTGGACCCTCGACGCCCTGTCCGGCGCGTGGCTCGGGCGCAGCCACCGCGCCAAGGGCCCGAAAGCGCGGCTGCAGGAGCTCATCGACCGCTCCCGCGCCATCCTCGGGCTGCCGGGCGATTGGCAGCTCGGCATCGTGCCCGCCTCCGACACCGGCGCGATCGAGATGGCGATGTGGTCGCTGCTCGGCGCCCGCCCGGTCGACATCCTGGCGTTCGAAAGCTTCTCGGAGGCGTGGGCGACCGACGTGGTCAAGCAGCTCAAGCTGGCCGACGCGCGCGTACTGACGGCCGAGTACGGGCGTCTGCCCGACCTGTCCCTGGTCGACCCGGCGCACGATCTCGTCTTTGCCTGGAACGGCACCACCTCCGGCGTCCGCGTGCCCGACGCCGCCTGGATCGCCGCCGACCGCGACGGCCTGGTGCTGTGCGACGCCACCTCGGCCGCGTTCGCGATGGATCTCGACTACGCGCGCCTCGATGTCGTCACCTGGTCCTGGCAGAAGGTCCTCGGCGGCGAGGCGGCGCACGGCATGTTGGCGCTGTCCCCCCGCGCGGTCGCCCGGCTCGAGAGCTACAAGCCCGCCTGGCCGCTGCCGAAGATCTTCCGCATGACCTCGGGCGGCAAGCTGTCGGCGGGCATCTTCAAGGGCGAGACCATCAACACGCCCTCCATGCTGTGCGTCGAGGATGCGGTGGACGGGCTGCGCTGGGCGGAGTCGGCCGGCGGCCTGCCGGGCCTGATCGCCCGGTCGGAGGCGAACCTCGCCGCGGTCGCCGCCTGGGCGGAGCGCACCGACTGGGTCGATTTCCTCGCAGCCGACCCGGCCACCCGGTCCTGCACGTCGATCTGCCTGCGCATCACCGCGCCCTGGTTCACCGCCCTCTCTGCCGACGCGCAGGCGAAGGCGGCCAAGGCGGTGGCGGCGCTGCTGGAGGCCGAGGCGGTCGCGTTCGACATCGCGAGCTACCGCGACGCCCCGCCGGGCTTGCGCATCTGGGGCGGCGCCACGGTCGAGACCGCGGATATGGAGGCGTTGCTGCCCTGGCTCGACTGGGCGCACGCCACGGTCGCGGCCCAGCACGCGCAGGCGGCCGCCTGATGCCGCGGGTCCTGATCAGCGACAAATTATCCCCCGCCGCAATCGACATCTTCCGCACCCGCGGCATCGAGGTCGACCTCAACACCGGCCTTGCCCCGGCGGAGCTGCGCGCCGTTATCGGCGGCTACGACGGCCTCGCGATCCGCTCCGCCACGAAGGTCACGCGCGAGCTGCTGGACGCGGCGCCGGAGCTGAAGGTGATCGGCCGTGCGGGGATCGGCGTGGACAACGTCGACGTGAAGACCGCCACCGCGCGCGGCGTGGTGGTGATGAACACCCCCAACGGCAACGCCATCACCACTGCCGAGCACGCCATCGCCATGATGTTCGCGCTCGCCCGGCAAATCCCGGAGGCGACGACCTCCACCCGCGCGGGCAAGTGGGAGAAGAACCGCTTCATGGGGGTGGAGCTGACCGGCAAGACGCTCGGGCTGATCGGCTGCGGCAACATCGGCTCCATCGTCGCCGACCGCGCGCATGGGCTGAGGATGCGCGTGCTCGCCTACGACCCGTATCTCACCGAGGCGCGGGCGCTCGCCCTGGGCGTGGAGAAGGTCGAGTTGGACGCGCTGTTCGGCCGCGCCGACATCGTGACGCTCCACACCCCGCTGACCGACGCCACCCGCAACATCCTGTCGGCCGGCAGTATCGCCCGGCTGAAGCGCGGCGTGCGGATCGTCAACTGCGCCCGGGGCGGGTTGATCGACGAGGCGGCGCTGGCCGAGGCGCTGCGGAGCGGCCACGTCGCGGGCGCCGCGCTGGACGTGTTCGAGACCGAGCCCGCCACCGCCAGCCCGCTGTTCGCGCTGGACAACGTGGTCTGCACCCCGCATCTCGGCGCCGCCACCGCCGAGGCGCAGGAGAACGTGGCGCTCCAGGTCGCCGAGCAGATGAGCGACTTCCTGCTGACGGGCGCGGTCGCGAACGCGATCAACATGCCATCGGTCTCGGCCGAGGACGCGCCGCGGCTGAAGCCGTACATGGAGCTGTGCCGCCTGCTGGGCGCGTTCGCCGGGCAGCAGACGCTCGCGCAGGACGGCGTGCTGCGCCGGGTGATGATCGAGTTCGAGGGCTTGGCGGCGCCGTTGAACCACCGTCCCCTGACCGCGGCGGCGCTGGCCGGGCTGCTCGCGCCGGTGATGGCGAACGTGAACATGGTGAACGCCCCCGTGGTCGCGCGTGAGCGGGGGATCGACGTCAGCGAGGTGGTGCATGACCGCCCGAGCGAGTACCAGACGCTGGTGCGGGTGACGGTCGAGACCGACCGCGGCGACCGCACGGTGGCGGGCACGCTGTTCGCCGGGTCGCGTCCCCGGTTGGTCGAGATCAAGGGCATCAAGGTCGAGGCGGATTTCGGCCGCCACATGCTGTACGTCACCAACCAGGACAAGCCCGGCTTCATCGGCCGCTTCGGCGCCACGCTGGCCGACGCCGGCATCAACATCGCGACCTTCCACCTGGGCCGGGCCGCGGCGGGCGGCGACGCGATCTGCCTGGTGTCGGTCGACGAGCCGGTGTCCGACGGCGTGCTGGCCGTGGTCCGCACGTTGCCGCTGGTGGTGCAGGCGACGCCGCTCGCGTTCTAGAGCGTCATTCGTGCTGACAGGCGCACGAAGGATGCTCTAGGTCTTTGTTTTAACGGGCCTCTTTATCCGACGGGTGATCCCGTTCGGTCGGATGACGCTCTAGCGAGGGGCCACCCGCCACACCGTCCCGTTGCCGTCCTCGGTCACCAGCAACGCGCCGTCATGCGCGACCGCGACGCCGACCGGGCGGCCCCATACTGCGTCGTCGTTCACCACGAATCCGGTCAGGAAGTCCTCGTACTCGCCGGTCGGCACGCCGTCCTTCGTCCGCACCCGCACCACCTTGTAGCCGGTGCGGCGGGACCGGTTCCACGAACCGTGCAGCGCCACGAAGCCGTCGCCCTGGTACTCCGGCGGGAACGCGGCCGGGCCGTGCCCCGTGTAGAACGTCAGGCTCAGCGGCGCCGAGTGCGGCTGGACCAGCACGTCGGGCACCGTCACATGGGTGGCCAGGTCGGGGCGCTCGCCCTGGTGCCGCGGATCCTGATTCGCGCCGATGTAGTACCAGGGCCAACCGTAGAAGCCGCCCTGCGACACCCGGGTGACGTAATCCGGCGGAACGTTGTCGCCCAAGCCGTCGCGCTCGTTGACCGAGCACCACAGGTCGCCGGTGCGCGGATGGACGGCCAGGCCGACGCAGTTGCGGATGCCGGTCGCGAAAGTGCGCGGATTGCTGCCGTCCGGGTCGAATGCCAGCACGTCCGCGCGGCCCGCCTCCGGTCCCCAGGCGGCGCCGAGGCCGTGTGCCGCGTCCCACTCGCGGGCCTGCCCGGAATCGTGCTGCGGCATTTCGCTGGCGACGTTGGAGCCGGAGCCGACCGACACGTACATCCGGCGTCCGTCCGGGCTGAACTGGAGGTCGCGCGTGGTGTGCCCGCCCGTGGTGGCGGTCAGCCGGCCCACCACGGTTTGCGCCCGGCCGCGCGCCTTGAGGTCGCCGGCCCGGTAGGGGATGCGCTGGACCGAGTTGGTGTTGGCGACATACACCCATTGCGGGTTCGGCCCAGGCGGGTAGAACGCGATCCCGAACGGCTGGTCGAGGCCGGTGGCGAAGGTTTCGGTGCGGTCCGGCCGCGTCGCCCCGTCGGCCGCGCGCATGGCCTGGATGCGGCCCGAATCGGTCTCGACGATGAAGATGTCGCCGTTGGGCGCCACCCGGATGGTGCGCGGGCCCGCCAGCCCGGTGGCGAACAACTGCACGCCGAAACCGGCGGGAGCCTGCGGTGCAGCGCCTCGCGGCAGGTCGGCGAGGCCTGCGCCGTTGCTGGAGGAGCGCGTGGCGTAGGGGGAGGGCTGGTCGCCGGGCGCGATGTGTCGAACGAGGCCCGGCTGGTCGTCGCGCCAATCGCCGAACGCCGCCGCTCCGGTCAGCGTGGCGGCCTGGGCAGCCCCGGCCAGCAGGGTAATGCTGGCGGTCAGGCGGGCGAGCGTGCGGTGATCCATCGATGTCCTCCAGGCTTGGCGCAGCAACGCGCGAGCACGGCTTCTGTCCCCTGCCACGCGATGCTATAGCCCCCGCTGCATGACCTCCGACCCTCCCTTCAACCCAGCGCTGCTCCCGGCCGGCTTGCGCGACTTGCTGCCGCCCGAGGCCGAGACCGAGGCCACCGCGGTCGACCGGCTGATGGAGGTGTTCGCCGCCCACGGCTACCAGCGCATCAAGCCGCCATTGCTGGAGTTCGAAGCCGGGTTGCTCGCCGGCTCGGGGGCGGCGATGGCGGAGCAGACGTTCCGGCTGATGGACCCGGATACCCAGCGCATGATGGGCCTGCGCGCCGACATCACGCCGCAGGTCGCGCGCATCGCCACCACCCGGCTCGCGCAGGCGCCGCGCCCGCTGCGGCTGTCGTATGCCGGGCAGTGCCTGTGCGTGCGGGGCAGCCAGATCGCGCCGGACCGGCAGGTGGCGCAGGCCGGGATCGAGCTGATCGGCTGCGACAGCCTGGCCGCCGACGCCGAGATGGTGCTGGTCGCGAGCGAAGCGCTCGCCGCGGTCGGCCTGACCCGGGTCAGCTTCGACCTGACCTTGCCGCAGCTGGCGCCGACCTTGCTGGACGAGGCCGGGTTCACCGGGGCGGCGCGCCAGGCGCTGGTGCACGCGCTCGACCGCAAGGACGCCGCCGCGGTCGCTGAGCATGGCGGCAGCCTGGCCGGCACGCTTACCGGCCTGCTGCTGGCGGCGGGATTGGCTGAGCCCGCGTTGGCCCAGATGGAACGGGCGAACCTCTCGTCTGCCGCGGCGGCCCTGTGCGCCCGGCTGGCCGACACCGTGCGCGCGATCCAGGCCAAGGCGCCCGCGATCAAGCTGACGATCGATCCGATCGAGTTCCGCGGCTTCCGCTACCACACTGGCGTCTGCGTGACGGTGTACGCGCCGGGCCGGCACGAAGAACTCGGCCGCGGCGGCCGCTACGTCTGCGGCGAGGACGAGCCCGCGACCGGCTTGACCTTGTACCCCGACGCGGTGCTCCGCGCCTGCCCGCCGCAGCCGGTCCGCCCCCGCGTGTTCGTGCCGGTCGGCCACGACCCGGTGGCTGCCGCCCGCTTGCGCGCCGATGGTTTCGCCACCGTCGCCGCCCTCGACCCCGTCCATGACCCGGCGGCCGAAGGGCACCGGCTCGCCTGCACCCACATCCTGCGGGACGGCGCGGCCGTTCCCCTTTCCGCGGAGTAGCCGATGGCCAACGTCGCCGTGATCGGCGCCCAGTGGGGCGACGAGGGCAAGGGCAAGGTGGTCGACTGGCTCGCCAGCCGCGCCGACATCGTGGTGCGCTTCCAGGGCGGCCACAACGCCGGGCACACCCTGGTGGTCGGCAACCAGACCTACAAGCTGTCGCTGCTGCCGAGCGGCCTGGTGCGCGGCAAGCTGGGCGTCATCGGCAACGGCGTCGTCATCGACCCGGAGGCGTTGCTGGCCGAGATGGACCGGGTGCGTGCCCAAGGCCTGGACGTCTCGCCGGCCAAGCTGCGCATTGCGGAAAACGCCACGTTGATCCTGCCGCTGCACGGCGCCATCGACCGGGCGCGGGAAGCGGCGCGCGGCGACCGGCGCATCGGCACCACCGGCCGCGGCATCGGCCCGGCCTACGAGGACAAGGTCGCCCGGCGCGCGATCCGCGTCTGCGACCTGGCGGAACCCGCCACGCTGTCCGACAAGCTGGACGAGCTGCTGCTGCACCACAACACGTTGCTGCGCGGCCTCGGCGCCGAGACGTTCGAGAAACAGGCGCTGCTCGACCGTTTGCTGGCGTTGGCCCCGCTGATCCTGCCGCACGCCGAGCCGGTGTGGGAACGGCTGGACCAGGCGCGCCGGGCCGGCCAGCGCATCCTGTTCGAGGGCGCGCAGGCGGTCATGCTGGACGTGGACCACGGCACCTACCCGTATGTCACCAGCAGCAACACCATCGCGGCCACGGCGGCCAGCGGCTCCGGCGTCGGGCCGGGGGCGGTGGGCTTCGTGCTCGGGATCGCGAAGGCGTACTGCACGCGCGTCGGCTCGGGGCCGTTCCCGACGGAGCTGCTGGACGCCACGGGACGCCTGCTGGGCGAGCGGGGGCGCGAGTTCGGCACCGTGACGGGACGGCCGCGACGCTGCGGATGGTTCGACGCGGCGCTGGTGCGACAGGCCGTGAAGGTCGGCGGCATCCAGGGCCTGGCGCTGACCAAGTTGGACGTGCTGGACGGCCTGGCCGAGTTGCGGGTCTGCACCGGCTATACGATTGGTGGCCAGAGTTTTACGCACTTGCCGGCGGCTCCCGGCGCGCAGGCGGCAGCGCAGCCCGTGTATGAAACGATGGAGGGTTGGTCCGGCTCTACACGGGGCGCGCGGTCGTTCGCGCAACTGCCGGCGCAGGCGGTGAAATACGTGAAGCGGATCGAGGAGCTGGTGGAAGCGCCGGTGACGCTGCTGTCGACCAGCCCGGAACGTGACGACACCATCTTGATGCGAGATCCGTTCGAGAACTGAACGCGCCGTTAACCTTCGGCGCTCATTCTGCCCGGATGGCCCAGGCCCTTAGCATCGTTGCCGCTCTCCCGGAGACCGGGCCGCAGTTGATCGGCGGACGATACGCCATCGATTTCACCCGGCCGCTGCCGCTGGCCGCACCCGGTGAGCAAGCCTACGTGGCTCAAGACCGGGATGGCCGGCCCGGCCTGATGGCCGTGCAGTCGCAACCGGGCCTGCCGCCCCGTGCGCGCGTGCTGGCGGCCTTGCTGCCGGCGCCCATCAGCGGCCTGCTGTCTCCGCTGGCCCATGGCCCCATGGCGCTGCGGCCGGGAGAGCAGGGGTACTTCGTCGTTTGCGATGCGCCGGTCGGCCGTCCGGTGTCGGAAGCGCGCCGGTCATGGCCGGAACACGAACTGATCGAGCGCGTGCTGCGGCCGATTGCCGGGGTGCTGGAGGCGTTGGCCGCCCGCAACGTCACGCATCGCGCGATTCGGCCGGAAAACGTCTTTCAAGCCGCTCCGGGCGAGCGTGTGGTGTTGGGAGCCGCCTGGACCCAGCCTCCTGGTTTCGCGCAATCCGCGCTCTTTGAGCCACCCTACGTCGCATCCTGCCTGCCCGCGGGACGGGGTGACGGCAGCATCGCGGACGACGTCTATGCCCTCGGCGTCCTGCTGATCGTGCTGGCGCTCGGCTCTGACCCGCTGGAGGGCCTCACGCCGGATGCAGTGATCCGGCGCAAGCTCAACCTCGGCAGCTTTGTCGCGATCGTCGGTGACCGACGCCTGCCATTCGCCATCGCCGATCTCGCTCGTTTCATGCTGGCCGACGACCCCGATCATCGTCCTAGCCCAACGCTGCTCGGCAATCCGGACGTAGCGCGCGCGAAGCGCATCGCCAGCCATCCGTCCCGCCGCGCCCCGCGTCCGATCGAGGTCAAAGGGGAGGCGGTCTGGAACACCCGCGTGCTCGCGTACGCGCTCGGGCACGATCCACAGCCGGGTGTGGCGCTGCTGCGGAGTGGCGCGGTGGCGCAATGGTTGAAGCGGAGCCTCGGCGACAGCTCGCTCGCGTCCCGCGTCGAGGACGTCGAGCGAATACGCGCCACCGCCGTTGGTCATGACGCGCATGAGGATGCGTTGCTCCTGACCCGCACGGTGGCAATCCTGGACCCGCTGGCCCCGCTATGCTGGCCCGGCGCTACGGTGTGGCACGACGGCATCGGACCAGCGCTGGTGTATGGGAACGCGTTCGCACCGGCTCAGTCCGCCGCGCTCGAGGAGGCGATCAAGGCCGATGCCGTCTCCGTTTGGGCGGCCATGCGGGCAGACCGATGCGATCCAACCGACCTTCGGATAGAAGCGCGGCGTTGGCGCACCGTGCTGACCGGCCCCAATGCCGAGTTCGCCAAGTTGCGGTTGGCCTACGCGCTCAATCCGTTGCAGGCGTGCGCTTCGCCTCTGCTCGCCGGCCAGGTAGTGACACGCCCCGTCGAGTTGCTGCCGGCCCTGGAAGCGGCCGCCGCCACGACACGAGCCGCGGTGCCGGTCGACCATCACATCGCTGCGTTCCTGGCCGGCAAGCGTGACGACCGCACCTGCACCGACATCCGTGACCCAAGCAGCCTGCCGACCATCGAAGCAGACCCGCTCGCGCAACTTCGCTTACTTGCCCGGTTGCAGGTCAGCAACGATCCAGGGCCGACGCCGAAGCTGGCGGCATGGCTGGCAGAGGCGATACGGCCAGCCCTGACCCGTTTTCGGAGCCGAAGTTGCCGTACGCGCCTCGAATTGCACCTGCAGGCCCAGGCCAAAACCGGCAGCTTATCCGCCATGTTGCAAGGCCTCAATGAGGCGTCGGAGCGCGAGGTCGACCGTGCCGGCTGGGAGGTTGCGCAAGCCCGTGCACGAGAGATCGACATAGCCCTGGCCGAGCGCGTTCGCAGCCGGACGACCCGCGATGCAGCTCTGCGTGAGCTAAGCGGTGAAATCGCGGGCGGCACGGGATTGCTCGCGGCCGGCGCGTCGGTCGTCCTGAGCTTGCTGTCAGGATGACGCAGGCGCCGCGCCGTTCCTGGTTGTGGCTGCAAGGCTTGGCTTGTGGCGCCCTGGCCTGCCTCGCTACCCCGACGGCGTTGCTGCTGGGCGGTCTTCTCGCGCCCGGACTCGTCATGTGGGTCATGGAGAAGGAAACAGGGAAACCGAATGCCCGCGCGATGCTGCTCTGCGGCGCAGCGGTGAGCTTCGCACCTTTGGGGGAGCTATGGTCGCGAGGTCATCTTATCGCCACGAGCCTCGACCTGCTCGGAGGACCCGGAGCGCTAGCCTCAGCGTGGGCAGGGGCTTGCGCTGGATGGTTGCTACGGGAAGGAACCTGGCTCGTCACCAAGCTGGCATCGGAAGCAGCGACGCTGCGCAACCTGGCGGCACTGAAATCCGAACGCGCGGCACTTGAAGCCGAGAGGGGCGCGATGCCCGGCCGGCTGGAGCCAGGCCGGGCATTATCCGCCTGACCTGCCGTCAGGCCGCGATCGGCAAGGCGAGACGCTGCTCCGCGACTTGCTGCTTCATCGACTTCTGCAGCTTCTCGAACGCACGCACTTCGATTTGGCGCACGCGCTCGCGGGAGATCGAATACTGCTGCGATAGTTCCTCGAGCGTTGTCGGATTATCCTTGAGACGACGCTCGATCAGGATATGCCGTTCCCGCTCGTTCAGCGTCTTGAGGGCATTTGAGAGCAGTGCCTTCCGTCCGCTCAGCTCCTCGCGGTCGGCCAGCTCGGTTTCCTGGCTTTCGCCTTCATCCACCAGCCAATCCTGCCACTCGCCCTCGCTATCGGCCCGAACCGGCGCGTTCAGGCTGTGGTCGGGGGCCGCGAGCCGGCGGTTCATGCTGACGACGTCCTGCTCGGGAACCTGCAAGACGCGCGCGATCTTGGCCACGTGCTCGGGCTTCAGGTCGCCGTCCTCGATCGCCTGCATCTGCCCCTTGAGCCGCCGCAGGTTAAAGAACAGCTTTTTCTGCGCCGCCGTGGTGCCCATCTTCACGAGCGACCAGCTATGCAGGATGTATTCCTGGATGGCCGCGCGTATCCACCACATCGCGTAGGTCGCCAGGCGAAACCCGCGGTCCGGGTCGAACCGCTTGACCGCTTGCATCATCCCGACATTGCCCTCGCTGATCAGCTCTCCGACCGGCAGGCCATAGCCGCGATATCCCATGGCGATCTTCGCTACGAGACGCAGGTGGGAGGTCACGAGCTTATGCGCAGCCTCCATATCCTCGGTATCGCGCCAAGCCTTCGACAAGGCGAGTTCCTCATCGGGCGCGAGCATCGGGAACTTACGGATTTCCTGAAGATAGCGAGACAGGTTGCCTTCAGGAGCAACGTTTACGACGGCGGAAACCATACTCGAAGGCTCCTTATCGTCCGAATGACGAGACTTCCCATCCTATACGGCAAGGGAGCGCCTCAGTTGCAGCTTCGGACCACTTAGGTGCGTCGTGGCTCCTCACAACCCGGCGACCACCCCTTGGGCGGACCCGCCCTTCAAGCGGCAGTGATCATCGGAGAGCCGTCCAGACCCGCACACCCGCGAGGTCGGGACAAGAAGGGTGATACAGGACCGCACAGGTCCTGTCAACGCGGAACCAACATCCTGGTTCACGAATGGGTGTTCAAGCGAGCGACAAGGTCCGAGAAATCGGCCGGAGGCGGGGTCGAGAAACACAGCCTCTCGCCCGTTCGCGGATGCTTGAAACCGAGCGTCGCGGCATGGAGCGCCTGGCGCGGGAAATCGAGCAGGCCGCCTCGCAGCGGCTCCGGCAGGTTTCGCGCGAGTGGCGGCCTCCGGCGCAAATACACGGGGTCGCCGACGATCGGATGTCCACGGGCCGAAAGATGGACCCGTATCTGGTGGGTCCGGCCCGTCGCCAAACGGCACTCCAGCATCGATGCCGCCATGGCCCAGCTCTGCAGCGTGCGGTAATGCGTCAGGGCCGCTTTGCCGCCGCGCGGCACGAGGGCCATCCGTTTGCGGTCCCGCGGGTCGCGCCCGATGGCGCCCTCGATGTCGCCCTTCGCCGGGTTGGGGAGCCCCCAGCACAGCGCCAGGTACGTGCGTTCCAAGTCGCGGCTGGCGAAGGCGGCGGCCAGGCCCGCCATCGCCAGCTCCGATTTGGCGACCACCATGACGCCCGACGTGTCCTTGTCGAGACGGTGCACGATGCCGGGCCGTCGCTCCCCGCCGATACCGGGCAACGTGTCGCCGCAATGGGCCAGCAGGGCGTTGACCAGCGTGCCGTCCTCGTTGCCGGGCGCCGGGTGGGTGACGAGGCCGGCCGGCTTGTCGAGCACGATCAGGTCGGCATCCTCGTACAGAATATGAAGCGGGATCGCCTGCGCCGTGGGACTGGCCGCGACCGTTTCGGGCTGCGCCAGCGTGTAGCGCCCGCCTGGCCGCACCGGCTCGGACGGGTTGTGCGCCACGGTCCCGTCGCGCGCGGCGTGCCCTGCCAGGATCAGCGCCTTCACCCGCGACCGCGACAACTCGCCCGCGGCATCGGCCAGGAAGCGATCAAGCCGCTGGCCGGCCTCCTCGGGTCCCGCTACCACCTGCATTGGTTCACGCGTCATCGCCGTGTCATAGCAGGCCCGGTGAACCAGAGGGAGGCGACGGAATGCGCGGCTTGCAGGTGCTGGTGATCGGGATGGGACTGCTGATCGTGGCCGGCGTGGCCGTGCTGGGCGTGACGATCCTGCGCCGGGCGTCCGCCCCGGCGCTGGAGGCGACTGTCCGCACGCTGGACGAAGCGCCGGGCACCCGCATCGTCGGCGTGACGCCGATCGCCGACCGGGTCGGGCTGCTGCTGCAAGGCGGCGGGCCGGATCGGGTGGTGGTGCTCGACCCCCGTACCGGCCGCGCCGCGACGCTGGTGACGTTGCCCCGATGAAGAAGGCCGACCTGCCGCAGAAAACCTGTGCCGCATGCGGCCGCGCCTTCACCTGGCGCCGGAAATGGGCGAGGGACTGGGACCAGGTGCGCTTCTGCTCCGACGCGTGCCGTACCGGCCGGCGGGAAGCGGCCATCGCGTCGCGCACGGCGAAGCCGACGAGGCCTTGAACTCGCTGGGAAGCTGACTTAGTAAGCGCGTCTTGGCCACGTCCTGTTCGTCTAGAGGCCTAGGACACCGCCCTCTCACGGCGGTAACAGGGGTTCGAATCCCCTACGGGACGCCATCCAAACAAGTTCATGGTTTCGTCGGTTCGAGCCTGGCTCCCCAGGCCGCGCCATGTCGTTGGACTGGTCGGCCGCCGACCATCTCCTCTCCGGCGCGCCTCGTTCGCATTTCATCATATTGTCATCAAAACGACGTCGCTCTTTTCGGCCTGAAGCCGATGATGCGGCTCCGTCAAGACGTCGTCGCGGACTCCAGCCGCCGAGCGGAGCCAAGCTTGCAACACCGCAGGCCTGGCCTGTTTTTATCCAAAAGGACATCAGGCAAATGCATTATCGACCCAGGGCCACGCAGCTGCGGCGGGCACTTCTCGCCGCGACCATGATCGGCGCACTGAGCGTTCCGGCCTACGCCGACGTCGATGACGGGCAGATGGACAATGAGACGACCTCCCCGCCGCTGCCGACCGGGCAGCATATTGCGCCGACGGCCGCGACCGGCGCCTACTTCACCAGCCTCAACCCGGGCCTGGCGAACTATCCCGATCATCTGGCCAGCCAGGCAGTCAAGACCGCCGTCAGCCCCGACGGCAACACGCTGCTGGTGCTCACGAGCGGGTACAACAACCTGAACGGCCCCGACGGCAAGCTCGATCCGGCCGCGTCCAACGAGTACGTGTTCGTCTTCGACATCAGCTGGGGCAACCGCAACCAGCCGAAGCAGACCCAGGTGATCCCGATTCCCGACACCTATGTCGGCCTGGTGTTCGCGCCCGACGGCGCGACCTTCTACGCGTCCGGCGGCGTGGACGATGTCGTGTACGCCTACACCGCCGCGAACGGCCAGTGGACGCAGAGCGGTTCGGTGAAGCTCGGCCACGCCACCGGCAACGGACCGCTCGGGACGCAGGGCCCGACCGTGTCCAACCTCGCGGTCAGCCAGGACGGCGCCAAGCTGGTCGCCAACAATCTGCATAACGACTCGGTCTCGCTCATCAGCCTGGCCGACCTCACCGTGCTGGGCGAGCTGGATCTGCGGCCCGGCATCGTCGACCCGGCGCAATCCGGCCAGGCCGGCGGCGAATACCCGTTCGGCGTCGCGATCAAGGGCAGCGCCACCGCCTACGTGTCCAGCCAGCGCGACCGCGAGGTGGACGTCGTCGACATCACCACGCCGAAGCCCACGCTGGTCACCCGCGTCGCGGTGTCGGGCAGCCCGAACAGCATGGTGCTGAACGCCCAGCAGACGCTGCTATACGTGGCGCAAGACAACACCGACACGGTGGTGGTGATCGACACCCAGTCCAACCAGGTCGTCGAGGAGATCCGCACCGCCGCGCCCGACGGGCTGCTGGTCAACCCGGTGAACTACACCGGTGCGGCGCCGAACAACCTGGCGATCTCGCCGGACGGCAAGAGCCTCTATGTCACCAATGGCGGCGCCAACTCGGTGGCCGTCATCGACATCGGCGTCACCGGGCCGCACCGGACGACGGGATTGATCCCGACCGGCTGGTATCCGCACGCGGTCAGCGTCTCGAACGACGGCCGCTCGATGTACGTGGTCAACGGCAAGAGCGAGGCTGGGCCGAACCCGCAGCATCTGACCGGCACCACGGCCGCGCTGAAGAACAACGGCCAGACCGCCGACCAGAACACGGCTGCGGCCGCGGCGGCCAACGCGTCCAACCAGTACATCCTGCAATTGGAATCGGCCGGCCTGCTCGCCTTGCCGATCCCGGGCAACTCGGACCTCGCCAACCTCACCCATATCGTCGCCGCCAACAACGGCTACGCCCTGGCGCGGAACGAGCAGGACGAGGCCGTGATGGGCGCGCTGCGGCGGAAAATCCAGCACGTGATCTACATCGTCAAGGAGAACCGCACCTACGACCAGGTGCTGGGCGACCTGCCGACCGGTAACGGCGATCCGGCGCTGGCCGTGTTCGGCCAAGCCATCACGCCGAACTTCCACCGGCTCGCGACCAACTTCGTCAACCTGGACAACTTCTTCGACTCCGGAGAGGTAAGCGGCAACGGCTGGGCCTGGACGACTTCGTCCCGCGAGACCGATGTCGTCGTCAAGACCATCCCGCTGAACTACGCCAACAGCCCGATCGCCACGCAGAAATTCGGCCGCGGCGCGCCGTATGACGCCGAGGGCCAGAACCGCAGGGCGGACGTGGGATATCCCACCGTCGCCCAGCGGCAGGCGGCCGACCCGCGCTACCCGAACGACCCGAACCTGCTGCCGGGGACCAACGACGTCGGCGCCCCGGACGGCCCGAACGGGCAGAAGCAGCGCGGCTACATCTGGGACAGCGCGTTGCGCGCCGGGCTGACGGTCCGCAACTATGGCTTCCTGTGCGACCTGAACCGCTACGGCGCCGGGCCCGCGCAAATCCCGCAGGACCTGATGCCGGCCCTGAACAACCCGCCGACGCAGGTCGCCTACCCCACCAACCCGACGCTGATCCCGCTCACCGACATCTACTATCGCGGCTACGACAACGCCTTCCCCGACATCATCCGCGAACAGGAGTGGGCGCGCGAGTTCGATGGCTACGTTGCCGGCAAGAACTTGCCGAACCTCTCGCTGGTCCGGCTGATGCACGACCACATGGGCGCGTTCTCCACCGCGATCCTGGGCGTGAACTTCCCGGAGGCGCAGCAGGCCGACAACGACTTCGCCGTCGGCACCTTGATCGACCGGGTGGCGCACAGCCCCTACAAGGACAACACCCTGATCTTCGTCATCGAGGACGACGCCCAGGACGGCCCGGACCACGTCGACGCGCATCGCAGCACCGCCTACGTCGTCGGCCCGTACGTCAAGCAGGGCGCCGTCATCTCGACCCGCTACTCGACGGTCAACATGCTCCGCACCATCGAGGACGTGCTCGGCATCGATCACTTGAACCTCAACGACGCCTACCAACGCCCGATGACCGACATCTTCGACCTCAACCAGAAGAACTGGACGTTCCACGCTCAGGGTTCGACGGTGCTGAACCAGACGCAGGTGGCTCGAGACACGCCCATCGAGTTCGCCGGCACGGCGCCGTTCCACGTCGCCCACCCGGCCGCCTATTGGACGGACGCGACGCGCGGCTTCGATTGGTCAAAGGAGGACCGGGTGCCGGCGGTGCTGTTCAACCAGGTTGTCTGGGACGGGCTCACCAACGGCGCGCCCTACCCGGCCGCCCGCGACGGCGCCGACCTGCGTCAGAGCCGCGCCAAGCTGATCGCTGAGCGCGGCCTGCACATTGGCGACCAGCCGAGCGAGTAAGCCTCGGCTGATCGGACGAGCGGGCGGGGGTGGGGCGGCAACGTCCCACCCCCGGCTGCTTTACGGAGCCTCCCGGCCGTCGTGGGCGGCCGGTTCGCTCGCCTGGCGGGCGCCGTTCCAGTATGACGCCAGCCCATGCCCGATGGCCACGAACGCCAGGCATAGCATCACCGAAAGGGCCATGTTGGCCAGCGCCCGCCCCCACGCGCCGCCGCGCAACAGGTCGAGCGTCTGCAGGCTGAACGACGAGAACGTGGTGAAGCCGCCGCAGAACCCGACCATCACGAACAGCCGGGCCGCCTCCGGCATCGGGTAGCGGCCGTTGTCCAAGGTCAGCGTGCCGAAAAAACCGATCAAGAACGACCCTGCGACGTTGATCCCAATCGTCCCGAACGGCAGGCTTCGGCTGAACGGTATCGCCCATAGCGCCACCCAGTAGCGAGCCACGCTGCCGAGGGCGCCCCCGAGTGCAATCCAAAGCGTTGCTGACACGGCACGGTCCTTCGGTTGCCGACGACATACCTTCGGCCTTAGCTTGCTCCAGCGGCAGGGCGAAGCAGGGGATGGGCAGTCTAGGCATATGCGAAATACCCAGCGCTCGAACAGCTTGCCGGGCCGCAACCGCTCCATTGCCCAATTTTTCGGAGCCTGACGACCGCTTCGGCCCGGCTCGATCACGAAACCCTGGGCGTCTTCAAAAGGTCACACGACTCCAGGGCGGCTATGCCCTTTCAAGCGCTCACCCTATCGAACGGAGACACCGAGTGAAGAAACGCGTTGCCCTGCTGGCGCTTGCGGTCGCCACGTCGCTTGGCCCCGTGTATGCAGGCCCCGCGTATGCAGGCCCGGGGTGCGCCCAGGGCATCCAGGCGTTGGCGCAGCGACTTCCCGCCGTCACCGACGCGCACCTGCGGACGGTGCTGGACAACGATCTGCGCCACGCCCGCAAGGAGGCCGCCGAAGGAGACCAGGGCGAGTGCGTCGACATCCTCGATCATGCCGACAAGGTGCTCAACCCAGCGCAGTGACGCCCCACGACGCCGGCTTCACGCTGCTCGAAACGCTGGTCGCCTTCGTGATCGTGTCCCTCGCGCTCGTGGCGTTGCTGCGCGGCGGGGCCGAGGGGTTGCGCGGCGCCGGCGCCGCGGGCCGCACCGAGGAAGCGGTGGCGCTCGCCCGCTCCCATCTCAGCGCGTTCGCCGGGCTGGCCGCCCCCACCGCGGAAGACCTGCAAGGCGACGAGGGCGGCGGCTTCCACTGGCAGTTGCGCGTGACGCCGCTCGACAGCCTCACCACCACGGCCCCCGGCCGGACCCGGCGCGACCCGGCGGCGCTCAGCCAAACGACGCTGTACCAGGTCTCCGTCACCGTCTCCTGGATGGCCGGGCAACGCCGATCCAGCGTGCGCCTCGACACCCTGCGCCTGACCCCCGTGCCGCCCCAAGTGCCATGAGAACGGCGCCCCGTGTCACCCGCCTCGGTAGCCAGGGCTTCACCCTCGTCGAAGTGCTCATCGCGCTGGCGGTGTTCGGCCTCGTGCTGGCCGGGATCGTGCAGGGCATTCAATTCGGCCTGCGCGCCTGGGCCGTGCAGGACCGCCTGGTGAGCGGGCGCGCCGACCTGGACGCCGTACACCGCGTGCTGCGCGGCCTGGTCGCGCGGATGGACCCGGGCAGCGCCACCAACCCGCCCCGCCTCCACGGCAGCCGCTCCGAGTTCACGTTCACGACGGACCTGCCGGAAGCCGCTGGCGACCCGCTGCAGCGTCACGTGGACGTGGCGCTGCTCATGACCCCGGCCCATGTCCTGCTGATGCGCTGGACGCCGCACACCCATACGCTCGGAGGCACGGCGGCGGCCTCGTCCGACACCGCCATGCTCACCGGGCTGTCGGCCATCCATTTCCAATACCTGTATCCGGCCGGCGCCAAGAATAGCGGCTGGACCGAGACCTGGTCCGCCGACTACCTGCCGCGCCTGGTCCGCATTCACCTGGACTTTCCAGCGTCCGATCCGCGGCACTGGCCGGACATCGTGGCCGAGCCGGCGCAGGACCGCCCACGTGAGTAGGCGCCAGGGCGGGTTCGCGCTGCTGATCGTCATGTGGTCGCTGGCGCTGCTCGCGCTCCTGGCGACCCAGCTCACCTCTGCCGCCCGGAGCGAGCTGCAGGTCGCCGCCAACATCCGGACCGCGGCGGTGTTGGAGGCCCAAACCGACGGGCTGGTCTACGGCGGCATCTTTCGCCTCATGAGCGGGTCGCCGGCGCAGCGCGGAGTGGACGGACTCGACCATGTCCTGGCGGTCCCAGGCGGCCAGGCCGTCATCCGCGTCACCAGCCTCGCCGGCAAGGTCAATCCGAACACGGCGTCCGAGCCGCTGCTGACGGCGCTGCTGCAGCAGGTGGGCATGGCCGAGAAGCCCGCCGCCGCGCTGGCTGCCGCGATCGCCGACTGGCACACGCCGGGCCCGCGCGCGCGGGCGCTGGGGGCGAAGGCCGCGCAGTATCGCGCGGCCGGCCGTTCCTATGCCCCTCCTGGCGCACCGTTCGAGTCGATCGCCGAATTGGGCCAAGTGTTGGGCATGACGCCGGACGTGCTCGCCCGCCTGTCGCCGCACATGAGCCTGTTCTATCCCGGCGACCCCGTGCGGGCGGCGGCCGACCCCGTGGTGCTGCGGGTGCTGCAAACCTTCGGCGTCGAGAACGACGACACTCCGGCGGAAGGTCCGGCGGAGGATGGCGTCTACGCGGAAATCGCCGTCCGCGTGATGCGTGCCGACGGGTCCGCGTTCAGCCGCCGCGCCATCGCCTGGGCTGGGCACGGACCGCAGCGCGGGCGCTATTTGGTGTTGGGTTGGGATGCGCCACCGCAAAGTTGACATCGAGGCTGGCTATAATTGCGCGGCTACCGACGCGGCGCGCATCCGGTTAATCTCTCGAAACGTAATGCGGTGGGGGCCGTAGCCAGTCAGTATGTTGCAGGAATTCGCCACTTGGTGGGCGCAGCAGATGCGTGCGCTTGTCGTGACGGGGCTGTCCCACACCGGACGTTCGCCGGATGCAGTGCTTGTGGAGTCGAGCACGGAGGGCGCGCTGCAACTCTCGGTGCGGCGCAGCGGGCGGACGACGCCGGTTGGCCTGTTCCGCCAGGACGCAGCCGGGCTGAGCGCAGCCCGTGCCGCCGTTGCCGGCGTGCGCCGGGTAGGCCCGGCCGTGATCGCGTTGCCGGAGGGCAGCCTGCTGCAACAGGACGCGGTGCTGCCGCTGGCCGCCGAGCGCGATCCGGCGACCGTGCTGCGCTACGAGATGGACCGTTTAACCCCGTTCAGCGCGACCGATGTCGCCTGGTCCTGGCGGGTCGTCCAGCGCGACCCGGCCAACAATCGGCTGGTCGTGCGCTTGGCCATGGTGCCGAGGGCCGAGGTCGCGGACGTGCTGGCGGTGCTTGACCGGGTCGGATTGCATCCGACGCGCCTGGAAGCCGGCGGGGTCGCACTGGACTTGCAAGCGCCGGGCCGGGCTGGAAACCGGCGGTCCGTCACCCGCGCGCTGGCGGTCGCGTGCGCCGTGCTGCTCGCCGTGGCTTGCGCCGCCCCGGTGATCCGGCAACAACGCGACATGGCCCGGGTGGAAGATGCGATCGACGCGCTCAAACCACGGCTGGCCCTCGTCGATGGCCTGCGCAGCCGCCTGACGGCCCACACCAGTGCCGAGCAGTTGCTGCAGACGGAGACGGCGCGTGCTGGCAACGCCCTGCTGGCGCTCACCGCCGTCACCCGCGCGCTGCCGGACGACACGTACCTGACAGCCCTGGCGCTGAAGGACCGGCAGGTCACGCTGACCGGGCGATCCGCGGCGGCGGCACGGCTGATCGGCGACCTGTCCGCAGCACCCGAACTGCGCAACCCGGCCTTCGCCGCCCCGGTGATGCGCCTCGGCGGCGACAAGCTCGACCAGTTCTCCATCCGCGTCGAGCTGATGCCATGATGCCGGCCGCGACACTGCCGACCGGACGCCGTGGGCAGGCGTTGGCGGTGGCCATCCTGCTGCTGGTGCTGGCGGTGGCGGGCCTTGGCGCAGTGGCGCCGGTCGTCGGCTGGTACCAGGACCGGCAGGAGCGGTTGCAGGACCGCCGCGTGATCGCCGCCCGCATGGCAGCCCTCGCCGCCACCGCGCCCGCCCTGCAGCGCGCGGTGGAAGCGGTGGGCGCCGAGGGTCCGGGCCGGCGCGTGACGTTCGACGCCTCCTCCGACCCGGTAGCCGGGGCGGCGCTGCAGCAGCGCGTGCAGGATTTGGTGGGCCAGGCCGGGGCGACCATGGCCAGCGCCGAAGCGCTCCAGGCGGACTCCGCCGGGCCGTTCCGCCGGATCGGCGTGCGGGTGACCGTCAGCGGGGCCTGGCCGGTGCTGGTCAACCTGCTCGCCGCCATCGACGAGGCCGCGCCGCGGATGCTGGTGGGGGACTTGCAGCTGCAGCCGACGCAGGCGATCACCACGGGGTTGGCCAAGCCGCTCGACGCGACCTTCACCGTGGCGGCCTTTCACGATCCCGTAGCGGCGGCGAAATGACGCGCTGGCCCATCCTCGCCCTGTCGGCGCTGGCGGCTTTGCTGACCGGCCTGATCGTGCGCGAGGCGACCCTTGAGGCATCCACGCCGGAGCCGGCGCCGCTGGTGGCCGCCGCTCCCGCAGCCAGCCGTCCGGTGGGACCGTCGGGTCCGTCGGCCGACCAGATCGCGTCCCTGATCGCGCGGCCTTTGTTCAGCTCTGGCCGCCGTCCCGCCGCGGAAACGCGCGCGCCGGAGGTCGCCGCCCGCGCCGCGCCGCTGCCGCGGTTGGCCGGGATCATGGTCATGGGCGGGACGCGGCAGGCGATCTTTGCCCCGGAAGCTGCGGGCAAGGCGGTCGTGGTGGGCGAGGGCGACACGATCGGCGGCTTCCGGGTGCAGTCGATCCATGAGCGGGAGGTGACGCTGCAAGATGGCGCAACGCTCCGCTCGGTGCAGCCGCGCTATGCCGCGGCCGGCAGCGCCGCTCCCCAGGCCGCCGTCCCATTCAAGTCCGATCCGGCCCCCACCGGGCTGGCCATCCTCAACAACGCGCAGCCGGTCGCGACCCGTTCGCCCGCCCGGCCTGCGCTCGGAGTTCCGCGTTGAATTTTCGCCCGGCCGCGCTGCTCGCACTGACCCTCGTCGCCGGCTGCGAGTCGCGCGCGCGTCCGGTGCTCGATCCGCTGCCGGAGGTGCAGGATGGCGGGCGGGCCGACCCGCGCGTGAACGGCTCGGCCGGGTCGCCGAACGCCTCGCCGCCGCTTCAGGTCAGCTTGGCCCCCTCGCCCAACGTGCAGGTGCGCACGCCCGGTGGCGGCGCGGGTGGCGGCCGGGGCGACATCGCCCTCGAATATGCCGACACCGATATCCGGGACGTGGTCGCGCAAATCCTCGGCAAGCTGCTCAACCAGAACTACACGATCGACCCTGCGGTGCACGGCATGGTGACGTTCCACTCGGCCACTCCGCTGCGGCAGGACCAATTGATCCCGACCCTGCAGGCGTTGCTCGGCCAGAACGGAGCCGCCGCGCTGCAAGCGGGCGGGCTGTGGCGCGTGGTGCCGGCGGCGGCTGCGGCGACGGCGCCGGGCCTGGCCGACACCGAGGCGGCGGGGGGCGCGGTCGTCCTCCCACTCCGCTTCGCCAGCGCCGAGGATTTGGGCAAGGTCCTGCAGCCCTTCGTGCAGAACGGTGGGCGCATCGTAGCCGACCCCGGGCGTAACGCCCTCATCGTCTCCGGCGACCCGGCGACGCGGCAGACGCTGACGTCGCTGGTGCGCGCCTTCGACGTCAATCTTTTGGCCGGCCAATCCTACGCCCTGTTCCCGGTGCCCTCCGGCGACGCGAAGGATTTCGCGAGCGCATTGCAGGACACGTTTCGCGGTCAGGGCGGGGCGCTCGCCGGGCTGGTCCGCGTGCTGCCGATGCAGCGGATCGGCGCCGTCCTCGTGGTCTCGTCGCAGCCGCGCTACATCGAGGAGACCCGCCGCCTGTATGCGCTGGTCGAGCGCAACCGCAAGCAGACCTCGCGCAGTTGGCACGTGTACTACCTGCAGAACAGCCGCAGCAACGATACCGCCTACGTGCTCCAGCAGGCGTTCACGCCCAACAACGTGACGGCGCAACCGACGCCCGCATCCACCGGGGCGCAGGCGGGGATCACCGCCCAGCAGGTCGGCTCCTCCCGCGGCGGCGGTTTTGGCGGCGGCGGGCTCGGTGGAGGCGGTGGAGGTTTGGGCGGTGGCGGCCTGGGCGGTGGCGGCCTGGGCGGTGGCGGCCTGGGCGGTGGCGGCCTGGGCGGCGGCGGCCTCGGTGGCGGCGGTCTCGGGGGTGGCGGTCTCGGCGGCGGCGGCCTGGGCGGCGGGTTCGGTGGAGGCGGCGGAGGTTTGGGCGGTGGCGGCCTGTCCAGCAGCTTGGGCAACGGGCCGTCGGGACCGTCCACTCCACCCCCGGCGGCGCCCGCGACCGGCGGCAACCCGCTGCTCGGCGGGCTCGACCCGGCGGAGGGCGCCGGGGCGGACAGCATGCGGATCATCCCCAACACGCAGAGCAACGCCCTGCTGGTCTACGCTACGCCGCACGAGAACGAAACCGTCGAGACCATGCTCCGCAAGCTCGACATCCTGCCGCTGCAGGTCCGCATCGACGCGACCATCGCCGAGGTCACGCTGAACGATGCCTTGCAGTACGGCACCCAGTTCTTCTTCAAGTCCGGCATCCAAGGGGCGCTCAGCTTCGCGGTGCCGCCGGCGGCGGGGTTCGCCAGCGGCTTCCCCGGCTTCGTGCTCACCGGGCCGAACAACACCAGCGCCGCGCTGAACCTGCTGCAGTCGGTCACCCAACTGCGGGTCCTGTCGTCGCCCCAGGTCCTGGTCCTGGACAACGAGGCGGCGCGGCTGCAGGTCGGCGCGCTGGTGCCCTACATCAGCCAGACGGCGCAGAGCACGATCACCAGCAACGGCCCGATCGTGAACTCGATCCAGTATCAGCAGACCGGCGTGATCATGCAGGTGACGCCGCGGGTGAACAGCGGCGGGCTGGTGACGCTCGACATCTCGCAGGAGGTCAGCGACGTCGCGCCGAACGTGACCACCCCTGGCGTGAACTCCCCCACCTTCAACGAGCGCAGCATCACCTCGCGCGTGGTGATCCAGGACGGCCAGACGGTCGGCCTGGCGGGCCTGATCCGCGACGCCGACTCGCGGAACAACCAGGGCATTCCGTGGCTGAAGAACATCCCGCTGCTGGGCTTGTTGGCCGGCAGCCAGAGCAACGACCGGGTGCGGACGGAATTGCTGGTGCTGATCACGCCGCACGTGGTGCACGACCAGCGCGACGCCGCCGAACTGACCGCCGACCTGCGCGAGCAGCTGCACAACGCCGCCGCCGTGCCGCAGCAGCTGCAGGCGCTGGGCTGGTCTGGTTCGGCTGACCCGCAACGGCCGCTGCGCCGGCGCCTGCGCCTGGACCCGTGATCCCGGGAACATGAGGCAGCGCGGCTTTGCGCTGCTGATCGTGCTGTGGTCGATGGCGCTGCTCGCGCTGCTGCTGACGCAGGTCACGGCCACCGGGCGCAGCGGGACGCAACTGGCCGATAACCTGCGCCGGGCGATCGTGCTGCGGAACGCGGCGGATGGGGCGGTGCACGAGGCGATCTTTCACCTGGTCGACCCGGCGCCCGCCACCCGCTGGGCCGCCGATGGGGCGCTGCGGCGGCTGGCCCCGTCGCCGGGCGCCACCGCGGTCGAGCTGCAAATCGAGGATGAGGCGGGCAAGGTCAACCCGAACACTGCGCCGGCCGAATTCCTAGTGTTCCTCCTGCGCGCGGTGGGTGCCCCCGCCGACGTGGCCGCCCAGGTCGCCGTGGCGATGGACGAGTGGCGGCAGGCGTCCGGAGAGGACCCGGCGGCTGGGCCGAAGGCGCAGCGCTACCGCCAAGCCGGACTCGCCTATGCTCCCCCGAGCGCGCGTTTTCAGTCGGTGGACGAGATCGGGCTGGTGCTGGGCATGACGCCCAAGCTCCTGGCGTCGCTGCGGCCGCACCTGACACTTGATTCTGATGGGGTCGTCGACCCGCGGGCAGCCGACCCGGTGGTGCTGCGAGCGCTGGAACTCGCCCGTGTCCCGACGACCGCGACGGGGCCGCCCCAGGCGCCGACCGCGGTCACGATCACCGCGCGCGTGCAGGATGCGGGAGGCGGCGTGTTCGTCCGCAAGGCGAGCGTGGCGCTGGGCCGCGACCGCTCGGGGCGGCTGTTCCGCATTGCGGCCTGGTCGGCGGCCTAGAGGATGTTCCGAGCGGAACGGCGTACGGATCATGCTCTACGCCTCGGTTCACGCGAGCGTCTCTACTCGACGGGTGATCCGGTTCGGGCGGACGACGCTCCCGCGGTGGTCATGGGTTGCACATCTGCGAGTTGGCGCCGCCCTCGGTCGGACCGTTCGAGCAAAGGTCGTAATCGTGGCCCCCCCGCTGCGACGGGGTGCGATAGGTGAACGGATGGTTCCACGGATCGAAGGGCACGCTGCCCTTCACGTATGGGCCGTTCCAGTTGGCCGCGCCGGTCGGCTGGTCCACCAGTGCCTGCAAGCCCTGGTCGGTCGAGGGATAGCTGCCGATGTCGAGCTTGTACAAATCCAGGATCGTGCCGATCCGCTCGATCGATTGGCGGGCGACGGACGTGCGGGCGCTGCCGAGCTGGCGCAGCACCGCCGGCGCCACGAGGCCGATGAGCAGGCCGAGAATGGCGATGACGACCAGGATTTCGAGCAAGGTGAACCCGGCCTGGCTGCCGATCCCCGTTCCGGCCCGGTCCCGCCGGCGGAACCGGGGGCGGGCCCGGGGGCAGGCCAAGGAGTGGATGAGTTTGTGGATTGCGCTATGTTCGCGCGGTCGCGGAAAGGATTTTCTCATTGGCCGTGCCCTTCGTCGCCTGCATGGCGCTGGTTGCGTCGATCTATCACCTGCCGCCCCGTATCCTCCCCTCGATCATGCGTGTCGAGGGTGGCCGGCCGGGTCTCGCGCACGTGAATGCCGACGGGTCACGTGATCTCGGGCTGATGCAGGTCAACACGCGGTGGCTGCCGTCGCTCGCGCGCTACACCGGGCTGGCGGAGGCGGCGGTGGAGCGGAACCTTCTGCAACAAAGCTGCTTCAATATCGCCGCGGCAGGCGCGATCCTGCGGGTGTACCTGGACGAGGCCGGCGGGGCGATGATGCCGGCGATCGGTTTCTACCACTCGCACACCGCCGCACTCGGGCACGCCTATCAAGACCAGGTCGCCAACGCGGCGCGCGCGCTGTTCGCCCCTCCCCACGCCAAGCTGGCGCAGGGAGGACGCGAGTAGGCCAGACGGTGCGGCGTTAGCTCGTGATCGTGCCGTTGAGGCCGTTCGGGAAGAACAGGCCGCTGGACGCGTTCGCGGCGCCATAGACGATGTTCAGCACCTGACGCGTCGTGCGGCGGAATGCCAGGGAGTTGGCATCCACCGGCGCCAGCAGGGCATCCCCATTGGGGGCCTTGGTGCCGGCGTCGTCGACGTTCGGCGCACCGGTCGATAGCGTGGACCGCAGGTTGGCGATGGCGTCAGTCACGTCGCCGGCGCCGATTTCGGCCAGGATCGTGCGGATGGTGCCGGCGTGGTAGGCCTCGACCGCCAGGATGGAGGCCGCCGCGCCGAGGTAGCCCTTGTCGGTGATCAACCCGGCCGCGCCCGCGTAGGCGGTGACGCCGACGTCTTCGAAGATGAAGGCGCCGACCAGGAACGAGATTTCGTCGTTGTACGGGTTGAAGCCCTGACCGGGACCGATCAGCCCGGTCGCCTGGGCCAGCGTGGTGAACGCCTGGCCCACGTCGATCGCGGGCGCCGCGACCGCTGCCGAGCCGAGCGCGGAGCGGAGGAAGCGCACGTGCGCCTGCTCGTCGCCGGCAATGTCCTCGGCGTATTGCTTGAGCAAGCTGGTTGGGAAGTAGACTTGGGTGTTGGCCGGCGCGCTGGTCACCCCGGGCTCCTGGCCGTTTCCGCCGATGCGGTCGGCGTCCGCCAAACCTTGGCCCGTCACGGCGCGCAAGTAGTATTCCGCTTCGAGGTACTCGAGGTTCAAGGCGAAGTTGAGCACGTCCACGTCGATGTTGGCCGTGTTCGCCGAGGCGCTGCGGGTGGGCAGGGTCAGGCCGGCGCCCGCCAACGCCCCAAGCCCGAGTGCGCCGAGGCCTGCGCGCTTAATGACTCCACGGCGCTCGACCGCCGTCTCGATCATCTGTTGAATACCTGTGCTGGTCATGTCTGGAACCATCCCTTTTGTTCGTAAAACGGCATTCCCAGCCGGCCGGCGGCTGGTGCCGTGGAGGGACTACTGCTCACGCTTCAAGGCGGATGCACCTCGCCTGATAAAGAACGTGTTGCGGCGGAATGACGGGCACATGAGTAAACATTTAGCGCTTTACCCGTGCCGGCGTGGCGAAACCGAGGGAGCGTCCCGGGACGCCAGCGCCGCCGTGCGCGGCCTCAGGCGGCGTGCGTCCTGCCGGCAAGCCGGCGCATCGGCGCGGTCAGTTGCCACGACCGGCTGGCTCGAACCGCAGCCAGCGCCGCGTCTGCCGCGTCGGCGCGGGCCAAGGCCGCCTCGGTGCTGGCCCGTGCCGACCCGTGCGCCTTCTCCGCTCGCGCCGCCTCCGCCGCGCATGCCGCCTCCCGCTCCGCCGCGCACGCCGCCTCCCGCTCCGCCACGCTTCGCAGGGATGCCAGCTGCCGCTGCAAATCCTCCCGAAGTCCGCTCTGCCACTCTGCTGCGGCCTGCAGCGCCGCCAGTTGCTGCTGCAACTCCTCCTGGAGCCCCTGCCGCCACGCCGCCTCGTCCCGAAAGCGCTGGGCGGTGGCTTCGGCGGCTTCCTGCAAACCCCGGCGCCACTCCACGGTCGCCCGCAGTTCCTCGCCTTCCCGTTGCGCCTGGACGAGACGCTCGCGAAGGTCGGCTCGCGCCAGGAGCGCGTCGCGCGCCCTCGCGTCGCTGGCCTGCGCACGCTGGGCGGCGAACGTGGCCTCGGCCTGCGCCGCGTCGTGGGTGCGCTGGGCTTCGGCCAAGCGCCGGGCGAGTTCGGTGTCGGCCGGGCGGATGAAGTCGTCGAACACGTTTGGCGGTGCGGCGAAACAGGGACGCAGCGCCGCCTCCCGTTCCGCCGCGATGTAGAAGCGGTTCAGGCCATCGAACCAGGCGAAGCGATACTCCGCGGCCAGCAGCAAATCCTCCCACTCGGCGTGCGTCGGCGCGCGCGTGAGCGGCGCCACCGCTTCGAGCAGCACGATCCAGGGCCGGTATCGTGTGAAATCAGCGCCCTCCAGCACGGCGCGTTCCGCACTTTCGACATCGATTTTGAGGAAATGAATATCGGCGGGAGCATGCGCCCGGCAGATATCGGCCAGGGTGCGAACCTCTACCTGTTCCGCCTGCGAGGCGAAGCCCTGCGCGCCCAGCGCCGCAGCGTAGCCTTGGTCGGTCGTGGACAGCCCGGTGTCGTGGACGACGTGCAGCGACGTCGTGCCGGCTGCCGCACCCACGGCGCAGCGCAGGTTCACGTCCCGGGGGCGGGCCGACGCGAAACGCCGGAACAGGCTGCTGGCCGGCTCGATGTTGATGCCGGTCCAGCCGCGGTCGTGGAACGCGCGGGTGACGGAGTCGTCGTCCGGATGGAACGCGCCGACATCGATGTAGAACCCGTGGCCGACCGAGCCCAAGGCGCGCCAGAGCAGGACATCCTCGTAGTTCTGCGCATACGAAATGAACGACATCCTCGACACCCTGAAAAGACCCGGCCAGGCTGCCCGAAATTTCACAAATGGCAAGCCCACGCGGCCCCGCTCAGGCCGGGTGCAGCACCCGCCACACGCGTTGCGGGGTCGCCGGCATGTCGACGTGGCGGCCCAGCGCGTCGGCCACCGCGTTCATCACGGACGGCAGCGCGCCCGCGCAGCCCGCCTCGCCGCAGCCCTTGACGCCCAGCACGTTCGTCCGCGCTGGCACCGGAAAGCTCGCGAAGGTGAACTGCGGCAGGTGCGCCGCGCGGGGCAGGGCGTAGTCCATGAACGAGCCGGACAGCAACTGCCCGTCCGCGTCGTACTCGACCGCCTCCATCAGCGCCTGGCCGATCCCCTGGACGACGCCGCCATGCGCCTGGCCCTCGACCAGCAGCGGGTTCACCAGCACGCCGAAATCGTTCGCCATGACGTAGCTGACGACCTCGACCACCCCTGTCTCCTCATCGATCTCGACCTCCGCGATATGGCAGCCGTTCGGGAACGCCGACGGCGCGTGGTCGTGGATGGTGGCGGCACCGAGGTCTTGCGGGATGTCGTTCGGCAATGCCTCGCCCATTCGCAGGCGTTCGGCCAATTCCATGATGCCGATGCCGCGGTCGGTGCCGACGATGGCGAACCGCCCGGCGCTGAATTCGATGTCCGCCACCCCCGCCTCCAGCACGTGGGCGGCGATGTGGCGGCCGCGCTCGATCACCAGCATCGCCGCCTCATGGATCGCGGCCCCGCTCGCCATCAACGATTTCGAGCCGCCGGTGCCGCCGCCCGCGATCAGCGCGTCGCTGTCGCCCTGCACCAGCCGCACCCGCTCGAACGGCACGCCGAGCCGGTCGACCAGCACTTGCGCGAACGGCGAGGCATGGCCCTGGCCGTAGTCGAGCGTCCCCGTCGTGATGGTCACCCCGCCATCGGCGTCGAAGCTGATGCCACCCATCTCCTGCGACGGCGGCGCGGTCACTTCGAGATACTGGCCGATGCCGATGCCGCGCAATTGCCCGCGCCGGCGGCTTTCGGCCCGGCGCGCCGCGAAGCCGTCCCAGTCGGCGATCGCCAGCGCCCGCTCCAGCAGCATCGGGAAGTCGCCGCTGTCGTAGGTCATGCCGGACGGGGCGGCGTAGGGGATCTGCTCCGGACGGATGTGGTTGCGCCGCCGCAGGTCGACGCGGTCGATGCCCATCTCGGCGGCGGCCGTGTCGATCAGCCGCTCCATGTAGTAGTTGCCCTCCGGCCGCCCGGCGCCCCGGTACGCCCCCACCGGAGTCGTGTTGGTGAACATGCAGCGCGTGGACACCTCGATCAGCGGGGTCGCGTACACGCCCACCACGTTCTTCACCGCGTTCACCGTCGGCGGCAGCGTGGTGGCGTTGCTGAGATACGCGCCGAGGTTGCCGAAGCCCGTCACCCGCAGCGCCAGGAACCGGCCGTCGGCGTCCATCGCCAATTCCAAATCCATGTCGTGGTCGCGGCCATGGCTGTCGGACAAGAAGCTATCGGACCGGTCGTCGGTCCACTTCACCGGGCGGCCGAGCGTGCGAGCGGCGTGGAGGGCTGCGATATACTCGGGGTAGCACGACGCCTTCATGCCGAACGAGCCGCCGACGTTGCCGGTCAGGATGCGGATTTTCTCCGCATCGACGCCCAGCACGCCCTTCAAGATATTGCGAAAGCCGAACACGCCCTGGGTGCCGAGCCGCAGCGTCCAGCGCTCGTCCGCCGGGTCGTAGGAGGCGAGGGCGGAGCGCGGCTCCATCGGCGCCACCACCACGCGGTTGTTGGCGAGCGACAGGCGGGTGACGTGCGCGGCCCCGGCGAACGCGGCGGCGACGGCGGCGGTGTCGCCGTAGTGGTAGTCGAGGAACAGGTTGCCCGGCGCCTCCGCGTGCAGGACGGGCGCGCCGGGTTCGGCGGCGGCGCGGGCGGCGGTGACGGCGGGCAGCGCGCCGATGTCCAGCAACACCGCTTCGGCGGCGTCGCGTGCCTGGACCGCGGTCTCGGCTACGACGACCGCCACCGGATCGCCGACGTAGCGCACCCGGCCCTGCGCGAGGGCGTATTGCGACGGGCGTGGCGTGGGGGAGCCGTCACGATTCTTGCCCGAGGTCGCCGGCATCATCCCGATCCCGGACGCGATCAGGTCGGCGGCGTCGTAGATGCCCAGCACGCCCGGCATCCCCCGTGCTTCCGTGGCGTCGGCGCCGCGCAACTCGCCGTGCGCGACCCGGCTGCGAACCATGGCCGCGTAGGCTTGGCTCGGCAACGACAGGTCGTCGGTGTAGCGGCCCTCGCCGCGGAGCAGCGCCGGGTCCTCCTTCCGCGAGACGGGCTGGCCGATGCCGAAGCGGGTGGCTTGGGGGTTGGTCGGAAGATCCATGCGGGTGCTGCCAGCGTCGTTGCCAGACGGATGTTGGGCCTGCGAGGCCAGGGTAAAGCCTAGCTCATATCGCAAGTGTTGGGGCAGTCGAGCGGGACGCCGAAACCGTCGGGACAGCCGGCGGTGGCGAAGTTCTCCGGTTTGTTCGTGAACTCCATCGCCTGCTCGGCATGGCAGCGAGAGAGGCCGCACCCAGCGAACCGCGGCGGGGTCAGGCCGCGCGACGGTTGGCCAATGCGCCCGGCAGGCCAGCGATGGCGCTGTCGATGAGCGACGCGCCGCCTTCCTGCGAGAGGGTGGCGGCGATGACCTGCTCGGCAGCCCGGGCAGCGATGTCCGCGGCGGCCAGGCGCACGTCGGTGACGGCGGCTTTCTCGGCGGTGGAAATCCGGTCATGCGCCAACTTCTCGCGTCGCCGGCCAGACGCTTCGGCGTCCGCGCGCGCCTGCTCGCCGACCCGGCCGGCTTCGGCGCGAGCCGACTCCAGGAGGGTGGTAGCGTCGGCCAGGGCCTGTTCGCGCCGGGTCCGGGCGTCGGCGAGCATGGCTTCGGCCTCCCGGCGCAACCGCGCCGCCTCATCGAGCTCGGCCCGGATGTCGTTGGTGCGCTTGTCGAGCATGCCCGTCAGCGCTGTCCAGATCTTGCGGCCGAACAAAACGAAGAAGATGACGAACGCGATCGCGACCCAGGTGCGTGGGTTGGCGAAGAAGCTCTCGTGGTGGTTCAAATCGGGTCTCCTTAGGCCTGGCCGCGTGCTGCGAGCAGCGTGCCGACCGCCGCATCCACGCGCGCCCCTTCGGGTGCGCTCCCGGTTAAGCGCGTGATGACGGCGGTGGCGGTCTCGCCGGCGACCTGGCGCAGGGCGCCCATGGCGGCCGTCCGGGCCTCGGCGATGCGGCCCTCCGCCTCATGGAGCTGAGCGTCCAGGGTGGCGTTCATCGTGGCGGCGCGGGCAGCGGCCTCGCTTTTCGCCTGGTCGGAGGCGGACGTGATCGCGGATTGGGCTTCGGCCCGCGCGGTCCGCGTCGCTTCCGTCAGTTCGGCTACGGCCGCTTCCGACTGCGCCTTCGCAGACCGCGCGGTATCCAGGTCGCCATCGATCGCGGTGCGGCGCTCCTCGATCACCGAAGCGACGCGCGGCAACCCCCAGCGGGCGAACAGGAAATACAGGCAGGCGAAGATGATCGCCATCCACACCACTTGGCTGACGGTCAGCGGCGAGTGGAAGTCGAGCTGCGGCATCCCCTGCTTCTCCGGCTCGGCGGCAAGCGCTGCAGCCGGAGCGAGCGAGGCGAACGCCACGACCCTGAAGGATCGCAGCATGACGGGGATCAGGTGAACAGGATGAGGAACGAGATTAGCAGCGCGAACAGGGCGACGGCCTCCGTCAGTGCGAAGCCCAGGATGCCCAGGCCGAACACCTGGTCGCGGGCGGACGGGTTGCGCGCCACGGAGGTGACGAGGGCTGCGAAGATGTTGCCGATGCCAATGCCAACGCCCGCGAGCGCGATGACGGCAAGACCAGCCCCGAGGGCTTTTGCGGCGGCGACGTCCATGATGGGAATCCTTTTCGTGGAATACGTTGACGAAGGTGCTTAGTGCAGATGCACGGCGTCGTGCAGGTAGATGCAGGTCAGGATGGCGAAGACATAAGCCTGCAAGAAGGCGACCAGGAGCTCGAACCCGATTAGCACGACGTTGATTGCCAGCGGAAAGATGCCGGCGACGGTGCCGACCGCGCCAGCCGCCGACAGCATCAGGATGAAGGTCGCGAATACGTCCAGCATGACGTGCCCGGCCACCATGTTGGCGAACAGGCGGATCGACAGGCTGACCGGGCGCGAGAGATACGAGATGACCTCGACCGGGATGATCAGCGGGGCCAGCAGCTTCGGCGCGCCCGGCGGGAAGAAGTAGACGGTGAAGAACTTCGACCCGTTCTCGACGATGGCGACGGTGGTGACCAGGACGATCACCATGGCCGCGAGCCCGAAGGTGACGGCGATATGGCTGGTGTAGGTGAACGCGAACGGCAGCAGGCCGAGCAGATTGCCCATCAGCACGAAGAAGAACAGCGTGAAGATGAATGGGAAGAAGCGCCGGCCCTCGTGGCCGATCTGGTCGTCGCACATCTTGTAGATGAAGTCGTAGCACATCTCGGCCAACGCCTGCAGCCGGCCCGGCACCGTCGCGCGGGGGCGCATGCCGAAATACAGCAGGGCCGCGACCAGCACGCCGCCTGCGACCATCCAAGCGTTCGATTGGGTAAAATTGACGGATTGCCCGATCAAGCCCCAGCCATGGTGCAGCTTGAACTGCCCAAGGGCGTCGATGGTGGGCGCTGGCGTTTCCGTATCCAAAGTCCCGTCCCTTCTATCGCGGCGGCGCCATGAGGCGCCACACGTTCGCAATTCCCGCCGCGCCGCCCAGCAGGACGCCGATCACCAGCAGCAGCGGAGTCGTGCCGAACCACCGGTCCAGCGCCCAGCCGATGCCCAAGCCCACGACCAAGGCGGACAGCAGCTCGACGCCGACGCGGGCGCCGATGCCCCAGGCGGAGCTGTTCGCTGCCGCCCGGCCCGATGCCTGCGGACGCCGTTTCGTCTCCGCCGCTGCCAGCCGGCTCTCGAAGGAGCCTTCTTTGTCGTTCTCGTCCAAACCCGATCCTCTCGGCCACGTCGCCCGGCCAGAAGGCGAGGGTTTGCTACCGGTGGGGCAGGGGGGTGTCAAGAAGCCGAAGTCCCGGGATGCCAGGGCGCAACCCGCGCATGGATCGGTTGTTGTCATGTCGTACGCGCGGGCACCGGCCCGCGGCAATTTCCTGGAGGCGGAACGATGGCGTGGATGTCGGATTGGCGTGGCCCCTTGGCGGCCATGGCTGCAGCGACGCTGGCCGCGGTGCCGGCCCTGACGCCGGCCTTGGCACAGAAGCCCGACAGTGCCGGGATCACCGCGCCCGCGCCGTCGATCAACCAGAAGATCCACAGCTACAGCCTGCGCAACCTCGCCTCCAAGCCGATCGTCGAGGCGTCGGCGCACATGACCAACGGGGCGACCGCCGATCTTACCGAGAAGGGCAGGATCATGCCGAACCAGTCGCAGTCGTTCGGTGCCAACAACGGCGGCTGCGTCGACACCGTGACGGTGAAGTTCGCCGACGGCACGGTGCTGCCGCAGCAGCAGCTCAACAATTGCGATGCCTCGACGATCGTGGTGCGCGACACCGAGATCAGCCTCACCAGTTCCGCCACGCCCGGCGCCGCGACACCGACCGCGCCGTCCAACCGGTAAGGAGCGGCGTCGTGACGGGACGCTGGGCCGGTCGTACGCACTGCGGCAACCGGTAAGGAAGGCGGGATGGGGTCGGTCGAGGAGGCGCTAGGGCTGGTGCGAAACCTGCTGCTGGATGTGCTAGCGCTCGCGCTCGGTGTGTTCGTGGCCATCGAAGGTTGGGCGCGGGGCGCGCTGGCGCAGGCTGGGGTGCCGCGGGACGTGGGCAACGTCGCCCTGATCGTGCTGGCCGTCGCGCTGCTGCTGCTGGCGTTGCGCCTGTTCGCCGGCGTGCTCCGCGTGCTGCTGCTGGTCTTCTTGGCGCTGCTGGTAGTTCACCTGCTGCTGGGAACGGCTCACGCCTGACCTGCGAACGGTGGGCCCGTCCGATACACGGCCCCTGCAATGAGCTGCCTCAATCCGGCGCTTCCGAAACCAGCTCCGGCCGGTCGTGCTGCATCAGCTCTGCCAACTGGCGAAATTCGGCGGCACGCGGGTCGGTCCGGCGCCACACCAGGGCGATGGTTCGGCCGGCCGCCGGGTCGGGCAGGGGGCGGCAGGTGACCAGGTCCGCCATCGTCGCCCGGCCCGCGGTGCTCAGCGCCGGCAGCAGCGAGTAGCCTTCCCCGGCGGCGATCATGTGCCACAGCGTCTCGACGCTGGTCGCCAGCCGCGCCTGTGGGGCCGACTGGCAGAGCGACAGCGCCTGGTCACGCAAGCAGTGCCCCTCCTCCAGCAGGATCAGGTCCTCGCCGGCGAGGTCGCGCAGCCGCAGCCGGGGCAATGCGGACAGGCGGTGGCCGGCTGGGCAGACCAGGTGGAACGGCTCGAAGAACACCGGCGCCGCCGCGAAGCCATCCATGTCGATCGGGATGGCGACCAGTGCGGCATCGAGTTCGCCGTTGCGAAGGGCATTGAGCAGCCCGTCGGTTTGGCCTTCGGTCAAGCGCAGGGCCAGATCTGGGAAGCTGGCACGGGATTGCCGGAGCAGGAACGGCAGGTAGTAGGGGCCAAGCGTCTGGATGGCGCCGAGGTGCAGCGGCCCGGTCTGGGGTTTCGACACGTCCCGGGCCATGTCGAGCAAGCCGTGCGCCTCGGCGAGCACCCGCTCGGCCTGATCCAGCAACGCCTGGCCGCGCGCGGTGGTGCGGATGTTGGGCCGTCCCCGCTCGAACAGCGTCGTGCCGAGCAGGCCCTCGAGTTTGCGGATTTGCTCGCTCAACGCCGGCTGGCTGACGGCGCAGCGGGCGGCCGCGCGGCCGAAATGCTGCTCGCCCGCCACCGCGAGGGCGTATTCGAGATCGCGGAGGGACAGGCCGGCGAGCGTGGATACCATGCCTGGATGATAGGCTGAACCGAACGAAAGTTAAGGCACAATCGATTTGCCCTGTCGTGCCATTGCCGTTAGGAAAGGATAATCTGCAACCTAGGGAGGCATGCACGATGTCGGACAGCACTCGCCCGATCCTGACGACCACCGCCGGGGCTCCGATCCCCGACAACCAGAACAGCATCACCGCCGGGCCGCGCGGCCCGGTGCTGCTGCAAGACTACCAGTTGCTGGAGAAGCTGGCCCACCAGAACCGCGAGCGCATTCCGGAGCGGGTGGTGCACGCCAAGGGGTCCGGCGCGTTCGGCACCTTCACCGTCACCAACGACATCAGCAAGTACACCAACGCCAAGCTGTTCAGCGAGATCGGCAAGAAGACGGATCTGCTGATGCGCTTCTCGACCGTCGCCGGCGAGCGCGGCGCGGCCGACGCCGAGCGCGACGTGCGCGGCTTCTCGATGAAGTTCTACACCGAGGACGGCAACTGGGACATGGTGGGCAACAACACGCCCGTGTTCTTCGTGCGCGACCCGGTCAAGTTCCCGGACTTCATCCGAACCCAGAAGCGCCATCCCAAGACCAACATGCGCTCCGCCACCGCGATGTGGGATTTCTGGTCGTTGAGCCCGGAGAGCCTGCACCAGGTCACGATCCTGTTCAGCGACCGCGGCCTGCCGCAGGGCTACCGCTTCATCAACGGCTACGGCAGCCACACCTTCAGCTTCTGGAACGACGCGGGCGAGCGCTACTGGGTGAAGTTCCACTTCAAGTCGATGCAGGGCCACAAGCACTGGTCGAACGAGCAGGGCAACGCCGTCATCGCCAACGACCGGGAGAGCGCCCAGCGCGACCTGTACGAGGCGATCGAGCATGGCGACGGCCCGAAGTGGCGCATGTGCGTGCAGATCATGCCGGAGGCCGACGCGGAAAAGACCAACTACAACCCGTTCGACCTGACCAAGGTGTGGCCGCACAGCGAGTACCCGCTGATCGAGGTCGGCATCGCGCACCTGAACCGCAATCCGGAGCACTACTTCGCCGAGATCGAGCAGTCCTCGTTCTCGCCGTCCAACGTCGTGCCAGGCATCGGCTTCTCGCCCGACAAGATGCTGCAGGCGCGGATCTTCGCGTACGCCGACGCGCATCGCTACCGGGTCGGCACGCACTACGAGGCGCTGCCGGTCAACCGCCCCATGAGCCAGGTCAACACCTATCACGCGGATGGGGCGATGCGCTTCGACTCGCCGAAGGGCACCGACGCGTACTACGAGCCGAACTCGTTCAACGGCCCGGTCGAGGTGAAGTCGGCGCAGGAGCCGCCGCTGCGCATCGACGGCGACGCGGACCGCTACAACCACCGCGACGGCAACGACGACTACAGCCAGGTCGCGGCGCTGTGGCGCATCCTGGGGGCGGAGCAGCAGCAGCGGCTATACGCCAACATCGCAGCCGCGATGGCTGGAGTGCCGGACTTCATCGTCGACCGCCAGATCGCCCACTTCAACAAGGTCGATCCGGCGTACGGCGCGGGCGTCCGCATCGCGGTCGCGCGAAGCCTGCCCGCCAGCGGGAACTCCGACCCGGTGTCGGCGTCCGAGCGCCCGGCCGCTCCGGTGTCGCAAGCCGCCGAGTAGCCTAGCGACCATGCAGGGCGGTGGGGTCGCTAGGCCCCGCCGCTTCCCTGCTCATAATCGAGGAAACACCATGTCTGTCGATGTCAAGTACACCACCGAAGCCACCGCCCATGGCGGCCGTGACGGCGAGGCCAAGACCAAGGACGGCGCGCTGAGCGTGAAGCTGTCCACGCCGAAGGAGTTGGGCGGCGCTGGCGGTTCCGGCAACAACCCCGAGCAGTTGTTCGCGACCGGCTACTCGGCGTGCTTCCTGGGCGCGATGAAGTTTGTGGCCGGGCAGGACCAGAAGAAGGTTCCGGACGATGCGGCGGTGACCGCCACGGTCGGCATCGGCCCGCGTTCCGAGGGCGGCTTCGGCATCACCGCCGCCTTGAACATCAGCCTGCCCGGCATGGACCACGCCGAGGCGGAGGCGCTGGTGCAGAAGGCGCACCAGGTTTGCCCGTACTCGAACGCCACTCGCGGCAACGTGGATGTGCAGCTGACCGTCGCCTGAGACGATCTCGTTGTCGAGGAGCGGGCCGCCTTCGAGGCGGCCCGCAATGGCCGGGGGCGCACAGCCTGGCGCGTGATGTCCGAAGCAGCCTGCGGCGGCGTTCAAGCGTAGGCATATGGTCCGCCTTTCGCCAACGCCACGCGGTAGGCCGGGCGGGCGTGGATGGTTGCGAGCCATTCCTTCAGCCGGGTCCGCGCGCCGAGGCCGCCGCGGGCGACGGAAGCTTCGACCGGGAAGCTCATCATCACGTCCGCGGCGGTGAATTCCGGCCCGGCAAACCACGCGTCCCGGCCCAGCTCGGCCTCCATCAAATCCAGTTGCGCCGCGATCTGCGGGGCGAGGTAGCGGGTCCGTACGCCCTGGGCGATCATGCGCGCGATCGGCCGCACCAGGCCCGGCACCGCCTTCGGCAGCTCGCCGAAGATCAGCGTCATCACCAGCGGCGGCATCGCCGAGCCCTCGGCGAAATGCAGCCAGTAGGTGTAGCGGAACCGTTCCTCGGTGCCCGGCGCCGGCGCCAGCCTGCCGTGGCCGTACTGCCCGACCAAATACTCCACGATCGCCCCCGTCTCCGCCACCGTCCGGCTGCCGTCGGTGATGACTGGCGATTTTCCCAACGGGTGCACGGCACGCAGGGCAGGGGGCGCCAGCATGGATTTCGCGTCACGCTGGTACCGCGTCACCTCGTAGGGGAGGCCGAGTTCCTCCAGCAGCCACAGGATGCGCTGCGAGCGGGAGTTGTTGAGGTGGTGGACGGTGATCATGCACGCTCCTTGCCGATGCCCGCCGGCCAGGCCGGGTTTGTGCTTTGGAACCCGCTGAGGCACCGTGGCCGGGTACCAGCCGGGAGAGCACCATGGTCGAAAACGTCGCGCCGAAACAGGTGTGGGAGGCTTTGATGGCCAAGCCGAACGCGCGGCTGGTCGACGTGCGCACCGACGCCGAGTGGACCTATGTCGGCCTGCCCGACCTCGACGAAGCCGGCAAGCAGCCGCTCCTGCTGCCTTGGCAGTCGTTTCCTTCCATGCAGGTCAACCCCGCCTTCATGGACCAACTGCGCCGGGCGGGGGTGACTCCGGAGCACCACGTCTATTTCCTGTGCCGCAGCGGGGTCCGCAGCGCCGCGGCCGCCCAAATGGCTCAAGCGTCCGGCTACCCGCACGCCTACAACGTCGCCGACGGCTTCGAAGGGCCTCCGGACGGCGACAGCCACCGCGGCCAGGTCGCGGGCTGGAAAGCCGATGGGCTGCCTTGGCGGCAACGATGACGATTCGGCTGCGACGGTGCCGTCAGCCGCCCGCCGCCCGCTGCCCCAGCAACTGCCACAGCGCCTGGCCGTGGTACGAGTGGCCGAGAACCTGCTCGTTCTCCTCGTAGACCAGGAGGTCCGCGTTCAGCACGTCCGCGTCCCGGCTGGCGGCATCGACCGCGGCATCGGCCGTCATTACGCCACCCGCCCACCTCAAGGTGTAGCTGTGCCAATACTCATACTCGACCACAGTGACCGGGCATGCCGTGGCGCTCAGGAAATCCCCGATCGCATGACCGAAGCTGCCCCCGACGATCACGGCATGCAGGTTCGGGCACGGTCGCGGCGGCGGGGAGGGCTGCACCGTCACGACGGGCGTCGGCACGTCTCCCGGCAGGACGAACAGGTTCATGAGCTTGGCGATGTCGACATCGGTGCCGCTCGGATGGGGCGACATCCGCCAGGTGAACTGGAACGGCGCCAGCCCCTGGGCGGGCCTTAGCGCGTCCAACTGGGCCAGCACGGCCTGCGCCGCGAGGGCCGCGCCGACCTGGTTCCAGTGAATCCCGCCGGGTGGATAAAGCGGAAACGGGTAGGCGCCGTGTGCCTGGGTGAGCACCGCCGTGGTGTCGGCCACGTGGAGTCCGGCGGCGTGAACAATCTCGATCCAGGCCGGGACCAACGCGGTCCGGTCGTACGCCGAGGCCGGGCAGCCGTAGCTCGGCGGCAGGATGTCCGGATACTGCGCCACCTTAGACGGGGTCAGCACATACAGGAACGCCCGGCCGCGGCGTTCCGTCCAGTCCTGCATCTCGCGGATGCGGGCCGCCCAGCGCACCGCCCCGGGCCGCCACGCCGCGATGTCGCGGGAGCAGTATTCCTGCGCGTAGCTCGTCTCGATCAAGGACGACCCGCGCCCGACCATGAGAGCTGGCACCGCGGCGACGCCGAACAGCGAGTATTCCAGCTGGTTGCGTAGCCGGACGGCCAGCGGATACAGCGGCAGCCGCGTTCCGATCAGCCGTGCGTAGATCGCCTGGTAGCTGCCGTGCAGGACGCCATCCAGGGTGAGGCGCGCCTGCTCTGGCCGGGTCACGCCATTGAGGGCCGGCACGAGCTTGATGCCGCCGCCGCCCGCCGCGACGACCAGCAGGTTCGCCAGCAACAGGGCCGCCCCGAGCGCTATCGCCAACGCGCCGAGGCCGAGCGGCAGCCGTCTCAGGATGCGAAATGCCATCGGCTCAGAACCGGAAATACAGGAAGGGCTTGAACGGGTCCGCCAACGCCTTGGCCAACGCGAGCACGAACAGCGCCGAGAGCAGCAGGTCGAGCGCTGCCCGGTTGGCGGGGATGGCCAGCACCGCCGGTCCGACCCGGCTGAACCCCGGCACGCGCGGAAGGAAGGAGATCAGCCCGGCCGCGGCCATGGCCGTCATCATGGCTGGGGTTCGCCACAGGCCCACGACTGCACTTTCCCGACCCGGTTGCAGCATGGCGGAGACCATCGTGCCGGCCTGGCCTAGCGACGCGGCACGGAACAGCAGCCACCCCGCCAGCGTCACGGCGAACGTCAGGGCGTTGGCGGCCACGCGGGGCAGGCCGTCCAGCCAGCGCAGCAGGAACAGCCGGTCCAGCACCAGGAACAGGCCGTTGTAGGCGCCCCAGAGCACGAAGGTCCAGGACGCGCCGTGCCACAGCCCGCTCACCAGGAAGCACGTCCACAGGTTAAGGTAGCGCCGCGGCGTCGAGACCCGGTTGCCGCCGAGCGGGATGTAGAGGTACTCGCGAATCCAGGTCGAGAGCGAGATGTGCCAGCGGCGCCAGAACTCGGTGATGCTGCACGAGATGTAGGGGCTGTTGAAATTCTCGTTCAGCCGAAAGCCGAACATGCGCGCCAAGCCGATCGCCATGTCGGAGTAGGCGCTGAAATCGATGTAGATCTGGAAGGTGAAGAACAGCAGGCCCCACCACGCGTCGGCACAGCCGAGCAGCGCCGGGTCGGCGACGAAGGTCATGTCGGCGCCGGCCGCGAGGGTGTCGGCCAGGATGGTTTTCTTGATGACGCCGAGCATGAAGCGGCGGAAACCTTCGGCGAGGTCGCCGCTGCGGTTGCGTCCGGAGGTGAGGAGCTGGGCTTCAAGCTCGTGGTACTTGATGATCGGGCCGGCCAGCAGCTTCGGGAACAGGAACACGTACAGCAAGTAGGTGGCGAAGCCCGGCGCCGGCCGGCTGCGGCCGCGGGCGATGTCGACGAGGTAGGTGATCTTCTCGAACACGATGAACGACACGCCGATCGGCAGCGCCACGCGGCCGACGTGCCAAGGCTCCAGCCCGGCGGACACGAGCAGCGCGTCGAGGTTGTCCACGGCGAAACCGGTGTACTTGTAGTAGGCGAGCATGCCGACGTTGACCAGCACGCCCGCCGCCAGCGCCGGCCGGCTGCGCCGGTTGCCTCGCGCCACCCAGCCCGCCAGCAGGTAATCGGCCACGCAGGTCGCTAGGACGACGGGCACGAACAGCGGCTCGCTCCAGAGGTAGAAGAACAGGCTGGCGAGCAGCAGCACCCCGGCCCGCGCCCCCGCCCGGCGGTGCACGAGCAGGAAGGCGCTGAGCACGATCGGGAAGAACAGGAACAGGAATAGCGGCTCGTAGAACAGCATCAGGCGGCGCGGGTCCCGCTCATGCCGGGCCGCCAGCCTTATGGAGCGAGAACACCCGAAGGTTGTAGCTGAAATTCATGGTGTTCTGCATGACGAGGCGCAGGTCGCCGTGGCTCGGGCGGCCCGCGGCGACCCGGTCGAACTGCGCCAAGCCCACGATCGGCGCCTGCAACGCCGGCAGCGACATCCAGATGTTGGCGAAACCGCAGCCCTGCGCGGCCCGCCAGATGCGATGGACGTCGATATCGTTCTCGATCACGCCGTACGCGCGCATCTCGCCCTGCGCGTCCGGCGTACCGGAGTGCTCCGGGCCAGGTTCGTGGAACACCGCGATGCCGCCGGGCCGCAGCACGCGCGCCATTTCCGCGAGGGTGGCTTCCTGGTCCGGCACGTGATGGAAGGCGTCGAACGAGGTGATGCGGTCCACGCTCGCATCCGCCGCCGGCAGCCGTACGCCGTCGGATTGCTGGAACTCCACCCGCAGCTCGCTGGCGATCGGATCGCGCGCGAGCCACTGCCGGGCCAGGCGCAGCACGTTCTTCGAGACGTCGACCCCCACCACGTCGGCACCCATGTAGCCGAGGCACCGGCTCAGCCAGCCCGTGCCGCAGCCGAAATCCAGGACGCGCGCGCCGTGGCCCAGGGCGAGGTGCTGCAACATGAACGACAGTCCTGCCAGGCGCAGTTGCGCGTCGGTCGCATTCTGCAACGGCCGGCGGAACAGCGACGCCTCCTCATGCTCGCGCACGAAATAGGCGTTGGCGCGTTCGGCGTGCTGGGCGAGGGTATGGCGCGCCAAGACGTCCGCGACGTGGATGGGGCTCGGCCCGGCGGCGGCGAGCACGGCCTGCCGGGCAAGATCGGGGAGCGCCATGGCCGGCCGATCGTGCCAGCGGCGGATGAAGCGGTTTCGCAGCAGTCGACGAAGGATGGGGTAAAGAAATCTGGGAGGCAAAGGATTCGACTCACGACCAGGGGCGGGTTCACGACGCATAGCCTCGCCACAATCGTTGGTAAACTCGGTATCGGTCCAGGGGCCTCGCTGGCGTCAACTCGTGGCGCTCACCGTCCAGGTCGCGCTCGCGATCTCCGGCGCGCGCCCCAGGGCGTCGGTGAGGGCGTCCAGCTCGCCCGGATCGGCCGTGCTCGGCACCAGGACAGCCGCCAATTCAATCTCGTCCTCGCCTTCGGATAAAATCTCGATGTCGCGCACCGGGTAGTGCGCCGCCTCCAACGCGTCGGCCAGCAGGTCGCGGACAGCCGCCACGTCCGCCGGGTCGCAGATGGCATGGATGCGGTACTGCGCTTCGGTGACGCGCTGGTCCATCGGGCGGCGGTTGACGAAGTTCACCAGCGGACGCAGCAGCGTGTTGCCGGCCAGCACGAAGCAGGTGAGGCTGACGGCCTCGCCGAACAGCCCGGTGCCGGCGAACGCGCCGACCGCGGCCGAGCACCACAGCGTCGCGGCGGTGTTCAGGCCGCGGATGTTGGTGCCGTCCTTCAGGATCACGCCCGCGCCGAGGAAGCCGATGCCGGAGATGACGTAGGCGACCAGTTGCAAGGCGCCGTGGTGCCCGAGCAGGCGAAGGCCGAGGTTGGCGAAGGCCGCGGCGCCCACCGCCACCAGCACGTTCGTCCGCAACCCGGCGCTGCGCTGCCGCCACTGCCGCTCGAAGCCGATCAGCAGCGCCAGCACGAACGCCGCCGCCAGCGCGAGGTTGGTCTGGAACAGCGGGCTGGCCGTGAACGCTGCCAGGGCGTCCATCGCCGCCGCGAGACGTGGGTCGGCGCTCGTCATCGGTCGTAGGCCAGCCTCAGCGCCACGAACCACGGGTAGCGCGTGTCGACCACCTCGCCACCGGGCTCCTGCAACAGGCCAGCCGCCGTGACAGGCACGTGCTTCATGGTCACGGCGTCGTCGACGTTGCCGCCGACCACGCTCAGCCGCCCGGGTTCGGACGCAACGACGATGTCGCAGTGGCCTGGAAACACGCCGGCCGGCAGGTCGTCGTAGGTCATCCCACGGCTGGCGCCGCGGCCCAGGCAGATCAGGTCGCCCGGTTGCGGCGCATACCGGTCGGGGCGCTGCGCCGACACGGCGGGGCCGCTCGCCTTGCCGTCGGTCACGTCCTTGGCGGCGTCGATATAGTCGGCGTGGGTGGCGGAGTATGGAAACCGGTCCCTCGCGCCGGCGATGCGCATGACATACGACACGAAGGCGGCCGACCAGGCGTACTGGCCGTCCTCTCCCGCCGGGAACTCGGCGCCGGCAGCGTCGTGCTTGCCGGTCCAGGCGCCTTCGGGCGCACCCGCGTCCTGGCCGAGGAACCAGTATTCCCCGACCCGCTCCCACAGCCCGGCCTGCCGCTCCGGCTTCGGTTCCGGGGCGGGGTGGGTTCCCGGCGGATCGTCGTCGACCGGGCTGCCGAACAGGCGCCACTCGCGCAAGGCCACCGCGACCACCTCGGCGCGGGCAAACGGCTCGGTGCGCCGCCGGACGAAGGGCGGCTCATGCCGGTCGCCCGCGCACCCGGCCAGCAGGACGAGCGCCAGCAGTGACGCCGCGCGGCCTGCCGGGTCAGGCGTGTTCGGGAAACAGGCCCGCCAGGCCCGGCCCGCTGGCGTCGCAGCGTCCGCGCTCGGTGATGATGCCGGTGACCAGCCGGGCGGGGGTCACGTCGAACGCCGGGTTGGCCGCCGGGCTGCTGGTGGGCGCGATCCGGACGGTGGCCACCGCGCCGTCGAGCCCGCGGCCGGTGACCGTGGTCACCTCGCTGGGCTCGCGCTCCTCGATGGGGATGTCGGCGAGCCCGTCCGCGATCGTCCAGTCGATCGTCGTGGAAGGGCAGGCGACCCAGAACGGCACGGCGTTGTCGTGCGCGGCGAGCGCCTTGAGGTAGGTGCCGATCTTGTTGGCGACGTCCCCGGCCTTGGTGACCCGGTCGGTGCCCACGATCACCAGGTCCACGTCGCCGCGCTGCATCAGGTGGCCGCCCGCGTTGTCCGACACCAAGGTGTGCGCCACGCCATGGCGGCCCAGTTCCCACGCCGTCAGGAACGCGCCCTGGTTGCGCGGGCGGGTCTCGTCGACCCAGACATGGACGGGGATGCCGGCCTCGAACGCGGTGTAGATCGGCGCCAGCGCGGTGCCCCAATCCACCGTGGCCAGCCACCCGGCGTTGCAGTGGGTCAGCACGTTGACCGGCGCGCCCGCCGGCTTGCGTTCGTAAACTTGCTCGATCAGCGCGGCACCGTGGCGGCCGATCGCCTGGTTCTGCGCGACGTCCTCGTCGGCGATCCGTGCCGCCTCGTCGTAGGCGGCGGCGGCGCGCTTGCCCGCAACGGTGTTGCGGAGCCGGGTCAGCATGCGGTCGATCGCCCAGCGGAGGTTGACCGCGGTGGGCCGGGTCGCGAGGAGCAGCGCCGCCGCGCGCTCCATCGGCTCGGTGGCGCTGTCCTCGCGCAGGGCCAGCGCCAGGCCGTACGCCGCGACGGCGCCGATGGCGGGCGCGCCGCGGACCTGCATGGTCCGGATCGCGTGCGCGACCTGCCGCACGTCGGTCAGCCGCAGGAACTCCAGCGACCAGGGCAGCTTGGTTTGGTCGATGATGCGGACCGACCAGCCGTCGGAGCTCTCGACCCAGACGGTGCGGTAGGGTGTGCCGTCGATTTTCATGCTAAATTCTCTGGTGCAGCACGCAGACGAGGGTGAACAGGCGCCGCGCCGTCTCGAAGTCGATGGCGACCTTGCCGTCCAGGCGCTCCGTCATCAGGGTGGCGCCCTCGTTGTGCAGCCCGCGGCGGCCCATGTCGATCGCCTGGATGCGCGCCTCCCGGCCTTCCTGGACTGCCAACATGTGGCTGTCCACGAGCATCTGGTAATCCCGGATCAGGCCACGGAACGGACCGAGCGCGAGCGCGATGGCGGTGACCGGCGTTTCGTCCAAGTAGCGGATATCGAACACCAGCCGGCCTTCCTGGATCGACAGCCGCAGCGCGAACGGTCCGGCGGCTTGGCTGAGCTTGAAGTGATTCTCCGCGGCGAGGTCGGCCACGGCCTGCGCACGGTCGGCCTCCTGCACGGGCGACAGCCGGGTCAGCGCCTCTCCTTCAAGGACGATCCGATCGAGACGGTCGGTGCTCCCCGCAAGGGAGCCGCTCACTCGTCCGCCGGTTTCAGCAAGCCGAGCTTGAGCATCCAGCCGAGGGTCGCGCCCTTGATCGGGCGCAGCAGCACCAAGGAGAGCACGAGGGTGACCGGCAGCCAGATCACGGCCTGCAGCCAGAACGGCGGGGAGTAGGCTTGGTCGACGGCGAACATGGCGCCCACGACGATGTGGCCGACGATGAAGATGGTGAAGTATGGCGGAGCGTCGTCGGCCCTGACCTCGCCGAGCGGGGCGCCGCACGCCAGGCATTTCGGCACCACGCTGAGATAGCCGTTGAACGCGTGGGTTTGGCCGCACGCCGGGCACAACCCGCGCGCCCCGCGGGCGAGCGCCGTCAGCAACGGCGGCACGGGCCAGGGCGGCTGCTGCGGCGAGCGGTCCGGCTGCCACTGGGTCGGCGCATTGGAATCTGGCACGGGCGATCTCCCACGGGATGGGACAAGCATAACCGGAAAGTCTCCGGTAGGCGAAGAGTTACAGATCAGGTGTGAACTTCGTGTAATCAACCCCGCCCGGCTACGTCGGACGCCCATCCACGGCTCGACCCATCCGGACCTGCACCGGGGTAGACGAAAGTGAACCGGCGTCCGGCGCGGGGCGCTTGCCGTGCCAGGCGCGCGCTCCTACCAACGGCGCACAAACTTCAAGAAGGCCACCTGATGCTGTTGCACGACGTCCGCGTCCATCCATCCAAGGACATCCTCAGGCGGGAAGACCAGCTTGCCTGGAAGATCGCCGCCGTCGCCGCCGACGCGGTGGCGGTCGAGCGCGACGTCGCCGACATGATCGTCAACCGCGTCATCGACAACGCCGCCGTCGCCATCGCCTCGGTCAACCGGCAGGCGCCGACCTCGGCACGCGGCATGGCGCTGGGCCACCCGCGCCATGGGACGGGCAACCGGAGTGGGGCGACCGTGTTCGGCGTGCCCGACGCCGAGCGGTTCAGCCCCGAATGGGCGGCGTGGGCGAACGGCACCGCGGTGCGCGAACTGGACATGCACGATACGTTCCTCGCCGCGGACTACTCCCACCCTGGCGACAACATCCCGCCGATCCTCGCGGTCGCGCAGACCATGGGGAAGTCCGGCGCCGACCTGATCCGCGGCCTCGCCACCGGCTACGAAATCCAGATCGACCTCGTGCGCGCCATCTGCCTGCACGAGCACAAGATCGACCACATCGCCCATCTGTGCCCGGCGCAGGCCGCCGGCATCGGCGCGCTGCTCGGCCTCGACGCCGGCACGATCTACCAGGCCGTGCAGCAGGCGGTGCACGTCAGCTTCACCACGCGGCAGTCCCGCAAGGGCGAGATCAGCAGTTGGAAGGCCTACGCGCCCGCCCATTCCGGCAAGCTCGCCATCGAGGCGGTCGACCGCGCCATGCGCGGCGAGGGCGCGCCGAGCCCGGTGTACGAGGGCGAGGACAGCGTGATCGCCTGGATGCTGGACGGGAAGGGCGCGCACTACCAGGTCCCGCTGCCGGGTCCGCACGAGGCCAAGCGCGCCATCCTGGACAGCTACACCAAGGAGCACTCGGCGGAGTACCAAAGCCAGGCGCTGATCGACCTGGCGTTCCGCATGCGCGAGCGGATCGGCGACCTGTCCCGGATCGAGCGCATCGTGATCCACACCAGCCACCACACCCACAACGTCATCGGCACCGGCGCCCGCGATCCGCAGAAGATGGACCCGAACGCCAGCCGCGAGACGCTCGACCACTCCATCATGTACATCTTCGCGGTGGCGCTGCAGGACGGGCGCTGGCACCACGTCGACAGCTACGCCCCTGCGCGGGCCGGCCGCGCCGACACGGTGGCGCTGTGGCACAAGGTCGAGACCACCGAGGACCCCGAATGGACCCGGCGCTACCACTCGCGCGACCCGAACGAGCTGGCGTTCGGCGCCCGGGTGGAGGTCGTGCTGCAGGGCGGCCAGACGATCGTGGACGAGCTGGCGATCGCCAACGCCCACCCGTTCGGCGCCAAGCCGTTCGGCCGCGCCGACTACATCCGCAAGTTCGAGGTGATGACCGACGGCGTCGTCACCCCGCAAGAATCGGCCCGCTTCATCGCCGACGCGCAGGAGCTGGCGAACCTTGCGGCCGGCGACCTGCACCGGCTGAACGTGTCTCTCCCGCCCGGCGCGCTGGCCGACAGCAAGCCAGGCATCTTCTGAGGATGTCGATCATGTCCGCTACCGAAACCAAGCCGCGCGCCAAGAAGTCCGTCGCCCTGTCCGGGGTGACCGCCGGCAACACCGCACTATGCACCGTCGGCCGCACCGGCAACGACCTGCACTACCGCGGCTACGACATCCTCGACATGGCCGAGCAGTGCGAGTTCGAGGAGATCGCCTATCTGCTCGTGCACGGTGCGCTGCCGACCGAGACGCAGCTGCGGACCTACAAGGCCAAGCTCCGCAGCCTGCGCGGGCTGCCAGGGTCCGTGCGCACCGTGCTGGAGGCGCTGCCCGCGGCGACGCATCCGATGGACGTGATGCGCACCGGCGTGTCCGCGCTGGGTTGCGTGCTGCCGGAGAAGGAGGACCATGGCCACGCGGGCGCACGCGACATCGCCGACCGGCTGATGGCGTGCCTCGGGTCGATGCTGCTGGCCTGGTTCCACTGGTCGCAGAACGGCAAGCGGATCGACGTCGAGACCGACGACGACACGATCGCCGGCCACTTTCTGCACCTGCTGCACGGCCGGGCCCCATCGCCGTCCTGGACGCGCGCGATGGAGACGTCGCTGAACTTATACGCCGAGCACGAATTCAACGCTTCGACTTTCGCGGCACGGGTGATCGCGGGAACGGGGGCCGATATGTACTCGTCCATTACTGGCGCGATCGGGGCGTTGCGGGGCCCCAAGCACGGCGGCGCGAACGAAGCGGCGCTGGACATCCAGCAGCGCTACGCCGACGCCGACGAGGCCGAGGCCGACATCCGCCGCCGGGTGGCCGCACGAGAGGTGGTGATCGGGTTCGGCCACCCGGTGTACACGCTCAGCGACCCGCGGAACGTCGTGATCAAGGAGGTCGCGCGCCGCCTGGTGGATGAGGCCGGCGATGTCGGAACCTTCCGCATCGCCGAGCGGCTGGAGCGGGTGATGTGGGACGAGAAGCGGATGTTCCCCAATCTCGATTGGTTCAGCGCCGTCAGCTATCACACCATGCGCATTCCGACGGCGATGTTCACGCCCCTGTTCGTCATCGGCCGCACCTCCGGCTGGGCGGCGCATGTGATCGAGCAGCGGATTGATAATAAAATTATCCGCCCGGCCGCGAACTACACTGGCCCGGAAGACCGCCCCTTCGTTCCTCTATCAAATCGCCGAGCCGCGAACTAACATTCAAGTAACGGCCCATTCAAAACTTCTGTCGTTTCCGACGGCTAGAGCGGACGCGGATGAAAGGAGCCGTTTGGCAAAAGCGTCTTTTGTCATAGCTTTCCCTCCGCTTCCCAGTCCAGCGGGCGGCGCAGGACGGACTCCGGACGCGAAGTAACGATGTGTTTTTATTGACAACCGGGCTCAATGCGCGCGAAAGCGGAGAGGCACGCATTTCCTCGATTCGCTGCGTGCAACAGGGAAGGACGGTCGATGGACCGCACGCGCGCCTGGGTCCGGTTTGGTGGCAGCAGCTCGCGGAGGTGCGCAGGCTTGCTCTCAGCACCGAACGCCATGCACCGGACGCAGCCGCGCGTATCTGCCGGCAGATACGGGATTGGTCGTTCAACCACCGTCTCTGTCGCCGGTAAACTCGACAGCGAACCGATGAACAGCATAGGACAACACCGATGAGCGACCAAGACACGAGCGACCAGGACACCGGCGGCAAGGCATTGCGGGCGCAGGCGATGGCGGTGCGCAGCACGACGAGGCGGGCCCCGGCAGCGCGTCCGGCCGCACGCACGGCTGCGGCCAAGCCAGCCGCGAAAAAGGCCGCCAAGCCGGACGTGGCGAAGCCAGCCGAGAAGAAGGCCCCGGCACCATCCGCGAAGAAGGCCGCTGCACCGGCCGCGAAGCAGGCTTCGGCCAAGGCGCCGGCCGGTAAGAGCGCTGCCGCCACGACGATGAGCACGGCGAAGTCGCCTGCCGCTCGCTCGGCCGCGGCGAAGGAGCTCAGCACCGGCAAGCCATCGGCCAAGGCGGCGAAACCCGCTGGCACGAAGCCTGTCGCCGCCAAAGCGGGTAAAGCCGCTCCTGCAAAGGCCGCCGACACCGCGCCGGCCAAGCCGCCTGCCGCCAAACCGGCCGCCAAGGCCGCGTCGACGGCAACGAAAAGCACGGCGGCCAAGACCATGAAGACGGCCAAGTCGCCTGCCGAGCGCTCCGCCGCCGCAAAAAAACTGAGTTCCACCAGCAAGACCCGCGGCCGTGGCAAAGCCGCCGAGCCGGCGATGCCGGAGCCCACCGTCTCGTCCACGCCCGAGACGATCAACTGACGGCCAGATCGGCTTGCGGCAGCGGGATGCCCACGGGGGCGTCGCGCTCCGTCAGCCGAAATTGGTCAGCAAATCCTCGACCTGACGATCGGTCAGGCGCCGGGTCGCTGTCGTGCGAAGCAGCAGGAACAGCTTCGCGGCCTCTTCGAGTTCCTCCGCCGCATACACAGCGTCGGTCAGCGTGCGGCCACTGACGACCGGGCCGTGATTGGCGAGCAGCACGGCGCGGGCCGACTGGGCGGCGAGGGCGACGGCAGGCTCCATCGCCGGGTCGCCGGGCCGGTAATAGGGGATGACGGGGAGCGTGCGTCCGACCCGCATGACGAAATAAGGCGTCAGGGGCGGGATCGGATTGGCCGGATCGGCCGCTGCGATGCAGGCCACCGCCGTCGCCATCGTCGAGTGCAGGTGGACCACCGCCCCAGCCTGCGGGCGCGCCTGCAGGAAGGCGCGGTGCAGGAACACCTCCTTCGACGGAGGGTCCCCGGATATGTGCCTGAACTCGGTGTCCAGCTTGGACAACTGCTGCGGATCGAGGCGGCCGAGGCTGGAATTGGTCGGCGTCATCAGGAAGCCATCTGCCAGCCGCACGCTGATGTTTCCGGCGCTGCCGACGGAGAAGCCGCGCGCGAATAGGCTGGCTCCCAGGTCGACGAGCAGCCGCCGGGTGTCCCCCTCGTTCATCCCAGTGCCTCGAACGCGCCGGTGAAGAAGTTTCGGCCGCCGAAATTGCCCGACTTCAACGCCAGCAGCAGGGGTGGGCCGCTGCCCTCCGCGTAGGTCCAGGGCACCCCGGGGTCGATGTCCTTCCCAATCCGCAGCCGTTGCACCCCCAGGCGCTGCACCACGGCGCCCGACGTCTCGCCACCCGCGACCACCAGGCGCCGCACCCCCGCCGCAACCAGCCCGGCGGCGATGTCGGCCAGCGCCGTCTCGATCAGCGTGCCGGCCGCGTCCCGGCCCAACCTCGCCTGGAGGGCTGCCACGCGATCGGGCGGCGCGGACGCGGCGATCAGGAGGGGCGTGACGCCGATCCGGTCCGCCGCCCACGCCAGCGCCTGCGCGGACAGTTCGGCGGCGTTTGGGGTGGCGAGCGGGTCCAGCTCGAGCGTCGGCAGGTGGTCCCGCGCCGCCGCGACCTGGAACAGCGTCGCGCGCGAGCACGACCCGGCGATGATGGCGCCCGGCCCCGTCACGTCCGGCAGCGCGCCGGGGTCGGCCGTCTCGGGCAGCGATCCGGCCGCGTGGAAGTTCGCGGGCAGTCCGATGGCGACGCCGGAGCCGCCGGTGACCAGCGCGTGGCCGGCCGCCGCCGCGCCGATCGCGACCAGGTCCGCGTCGTCGATCGCGTCGACGATGGCGTAGCGCCGCCCTTGCTCCTTCAGCGCGCCCATGGCCCGGCGGATGGCATCGCCGCCCTGGGCGACCGTCGCGTGCGGCACCAGCCCAACGGTCCCGTCGGTTTGGCGGGACAGCACGCGCACCAGGTTGGCATCGCGCATCGGCGTCAGCGGATGGTTCTGCATCCCGCTCTCGTTCAGCAGCGCCGCGCCGACGAACAGATGGCCCTGGAACACGCTGCGGCCGTTGGCGGGGAAGGCAGGGCAGGCGAGCGCGAAGCCGCACCCCAGCGCGTCGACCAGGGCATCGGCAACCGGGCCGATGTTGCCCTCGTCGGTGCTGTCGAACGTCGAGCAGTATTTGAAGAAGAACTGCCGGCACCCTGCGTCGCGCAGCCACGCGAAGGCGGCAAGGCTTTGGCGCACGGCGTCGCCGGCCGGGATCGTGCGGGATTTCAGCGCCACCACGACGGCATCGGCGTCCGGCGCCGGGCCGTCGGGCACGCCGATCAGCTGCACGGTTCGCATACCTTGGTTGACGAGCGTCGAGGCGAGGTCGGTGGCCCCGGTGAAATCGTCCGCAATGCAGCCCAGCAACGGCATCAGCTTGCTCCTGCGATGTCGGCGAATCGGGCAGCCTGTTCGGCCCAGCCCGGCAGCTTCTGTCCGGCACGGTAGGCCGCTTCGGCGATGCTGTCGCGTAGGGCGGTGTCGAAGATCAGCCGGCGCAGGGCCTGTGAAAGCCCGTCCGCATCGCCGGGTGGGCTGACGACGCCGGTCGCCGCCGCCATCAGCTCCGCCGCGCCGCCGCCGGAGGTGACGGCGACCGGCAGGCCGCGGCGCAGCGCCTCGGCAACGGCGGTCCCGTAGCCCTCCCAGTGCGTCGCGAGCGCGAATACGTCCGCCCGCAGCCACTGTTCGGCCAATGCCGCGTCCAGCAGCGCGCCGGCGAAACGCACGCGATCGGCGATGCCCGACTGGCTGGCCTGCTCAGCGAGGACGGCGGCATAGGCAGGATCGCGATCGGCCCCGCCGACGATCGTCAAAACCCACTGCAGGTCCTGCAGCCGCGCCAACGCCCGCAGCAGCACGTCATGGCCCTTGCGTGGCACCAGCGCGCCGACCGAGAGGATCGTGCAGCCCCCGCCCGACCCGGCCGCGCGCGGCACGTCCGGAACGCCGGGTGCGACGATCGCGATCCGGTCCGCCGCCACGCCGAACTCGGCCGTCAACCGGTCCGCCACCGCGCCGCTGCTCGTCACGACCCGGCGCAGCTGCGGCAGGATCGCGCGCTCGATGGCCTGCACCCGTGCCTTGTCGCTCGTCGCCGCCAGGGCCGTCGTGTGCTGCACCAGCCCGATCGCACGGTTTAGGCCGCTGGCGCCTGGGTCCACGCCGGGTATGGCCAACCCGTCGATCACGACGGCTGCCCCGTCCGGCGTGGCGTCCCAGGAACCGAAGGAGACCTGGTGCCCGTTGGAAGACAACCCGCCTGCAAGGCCGGCGACGAACGAGTCGCCGCCGACCGAGGTAGCTCCTGGCGGGCGCGCCACGAAGAAGAAGTGCGTCATACCGCGGCGTAGCACGAGCCGCGGCACCCGTTCCAGAGCGTCATTGGACCGAACGGGATTGCCCATCGGATAAAGATTCTCGTCGAAACAAAGTCCTAGAGCGTATGCCATGCGCCCATCGGCAGGGCGGACGCTCTAGACGCGGGCGCTCAGCGCGAACGCGTGGCACGCCCGATCCGTCGCCAGCCCGCCACGGGCGCCGTAGCGGGCTGGGGACGCCGACGCGCGCGCCGCCTGCGCCACGGCGGCGATCACCCGGCCCTGCACGGCCAGGGCACGCTCCAGCAGGGTGCGGTTGGCCTCGGCCGCATCGAGCAGGGTTCGCGCGATTTGCTGCGACCCGGCGGTGATGCCGCCGGGCAGGCCTTGCCGGTGCAGCGCCGCCGCCGCCATGTCCTTGCGGGCGAGCAGGCGGGTGGCGGCCGGGAAGTCCAGCGCCGTGAGCGCCTGGTTCTCCAGGGTCAGCACGTCGATCATTTCCTGGGCGGCGCGGCGGAGATCGGGGCTCATGGCGTGTCCTTGGCTTCCTGCATGCGGATCATTTGGGCGAACACCGGGGCCGCGATGCCGAGGCCGCCGGTCTTCTCCACTTGCTTGGCCAGCGCGTCCGTCATCATTGGCTTCCAGGCCTGCTCGCCCGCGCCGCCGCCGAACGGGGATTTCGACAGGTCGACCGTGTCGAACATGGGCGCCAGCATTTGTCCGAGCGCCATCGCCTCGAAGTCCTGCGCTGTTTTCCAGACCTGCGCGACCTTGGCGGCCGGCAGCGACGTCGCGATCGGGGGAGGGGTCATCATCGTACCTGTAAATCGGCTTGCAGGGCGCCGGCGGCCTTGATGGATTGCAGGATGCTGATCAGGTCCCGCGGCCCGACCCCCAGCGCGTTGAGGCTGGCCACCAGGTCGCGCAAGGTCACGCTGCCGGGCACGATGCCGAGCTTGCGGTCGCTCTGGGTGTCCACGGCAATGCTCGTCCGCGGCACCACCGCCGTCGTGCCGCCGGAGAGCGCGCCGGGCTGGCTGACTTCCGGCGTCTCGGTGACGTGGATCGTGAGGTTGCCCTGGGCGATCGCGACCGTGCTGATCCGCACGTTGGCGCCCATGACGATGGTGCCGGACGCCTCGTCGATGATGACCACGGCGGGGCTGTCGGGTTCGACTTGCAGGTCCTCGATTTGCGCCAGGGTGTCGATCATGTCGCGGCCGGCCAGGCTGATGGTGACCGTGCGGGGGTCGCGCGCGCTGGCCGCGGCGCCGCCGAGCGCGTGGTTGATCACGGCCGCCATCCGCCGGGCGGTCGTCAGGTCGGGGTTGCGCAGGCCCAGCCGCAGCACCTCCCGGCTGGCCAGCTGGAACGGCACCTCACGCTCGACGGTGGCGCCGTTGGCGATCCGGGCCGAGGTCGGCACGTTGCGCGTGACCGAGGCGGCGGCGCCCCGGGCCGAGATGGCGCCGGTGGCCAGCGCGCCCTGGGCGACCGCATACACTTCGCCGTCGGCGCCCAGCAGCGGCGTGACCAGCAGGGTGCCGCCGGTGAGATCCTTGGCGTCGCCCAGGGCCGAGACCGCGACGTCGATGCGGCTGCCGCTGTGGGAGAAGGCGGGCAGGTTGGCCGTGACCATGACCGCCGCGACGTTCTTGGTCTGCAGCTTGGCTTCCTGGTCGCGGGTGTTGACGCCCAGCCGTTCCAGCATCCCGATCAGCGACTGGCGGGTGAACACGGCGCTGTCCAGCTTGTCGCCGGTTCCGTTCAGGCCGACGACCAAGCCGTAGCCGATCAGCTGGTTGTCCCGGATGCCCTCGACGTCGGCCACATCCTTGATGCGAACCTGCGCCAGGGCCGGGGCGCACAGCGACACGGCGGCCAGGATGAGAATAAGCGGCAGCAAGGTCGATCTTTCCATCTCGTTCAGCATTTCCCGCCAATGTCGCCGTGCTGGCGCAAGCCGCGTGCCAGCGCGCCAACCGCAGTCGCCTGCGGGGGCGGTGGCCAGGGCGCCCGGCACGGAATGCCGGGTTGCGCAACGAGGCTGGGCAGAAGGAGCCGGGTCGGATGATCAGCGTTTCACGAGTCGCCATCGCGTCGTCCATGCCCGGCGCCGGTTACCGGGCCCAGACCGGGTTCCGCCTGCCAGACGCAAGTGCCGCCGTGCCCGCGACCTCGGTATCTGGTCCGGCGGGCCTCGACGGGATGCTGGCGGTGCAGGAGCGCGAAGCCGATGCGGCGCGCGACCGCGGAGCGCGTCGTCATGGCCAGTCGCTGTTACGTGAGCTTGCGGCGCTGCAACGCGCCTTGCTGGGCGGAACCGGCGAGGCAGCGTGCCTCCAGCGGTTGGCAGCGCTCGGCCGCGCCACGGCGGACGCCGCCGATCCCGGCCTCGCCGCCATCGTCCGGAGCCTGGCCGTGCGAGCCGCGGTCGAGATCGCCCGGCGCGGCTTGTGACAACTAAAAACCAAACCGCCGCAATCGCTTGAAGGCGCACAATGCACCTTGGCGACCCCCGTATGCGCCGCTATAAGCCCGCCCAAGCCTCGATCGAGGGCGAATGCACCGCAAAGGATCCGCCCCCAATGATGCTCACACTTCCGCCCGATTATCGTCCGGCCAGCGATGAGGACTTCATGAGCCCTCGGCAATTGGAGTATTTCCGGCAAAAACTCCTGCGGTGGCGAAACGACTTGCTGCGGGAAGCGGACGGGACCCTGGCCAGCTTGTCGCAAGGCGGCATCCATGAAGCCGACATCACAGACCGCGCCAGCGTCGAGACCGACCGGGCGCTGGAACTGCGGACGCGGGACCGGGCGCGCAAGCTGATTTCCAAGATCGACCAGGCGCTGCAACGGGTTGAGAACGAGACCTACGGTTTCTGTGAGGAATCGGGCGAGCCGATCGGTCTCCGCCGCCTGGAGGCACGCCCCATCGCCACTTTGTCGATCGAAGCGCAGGAGCGGCATGAGCGTATGGAGCGCGTCCACCGTGACGACTGAAAAAGCTTCCTGTCCATAACGCCGCCCTGGATTTCGTTACGATACCATTAATAATATACCCTTCCGGTTGAGGAGGGCCGCTTCCGCTCGCCTTGCCACATCAGCTGTGCCTATTCCTGCCTATGGCCGACAAATCGACGTTCGAGAGCACGGGACCACAAGGCCACCGTGCCCGCATGCGCACCCGGCTGCTCGCGGGCGGTCCCAGCGGTCTCGCCGACTACGAGCTTCTGGAGATGCTGCTGTTCCTCAGCATCCCGCGCCGCGATACCAAGCCGCTCGCCAAAGCCATCATCAACCGCTTCGGCGATCTTTACCGTTCGCTGAACGCCACCGCGACCGACCTGCGCAAGGCCGGGTTGGACCAGGTCGGCATCGGTCTCATGGATTTGGTGCGAGAGGCCGCGCGGCGTCTCGCCAACGCGGAGGTCGTCTCCCGGCCGCTCCTCAAAGACGCTGAAGGGCTGGCTGCCTATCTCGATTTGCCTACCCGGTCGCAGCGGCCGCCCCATCTCGCCGTCCTGTTGCTGAACAACCGAAACCAGCTTCTGGCGGACCTGCCGTTCACCGAAACCCAGGAGCCGGCGGAGATCACCGAGGCGGTCGGGCGCCGCGCCGTGGAAATCCACGCCAGCGCCCTCATCATCGCGAGCTTCCGCCTGCACGCGCCGCCCGCCCTGACCGACCGCGACCGCGTTTTGACCCGGCGCGTCCAACGCGCCGGCAAACTCCTGTCGATCACGCTGCACGACCACTTCATTTTCGGCAACGGCCGAGTCGAGAGCCTGAAGCGTCACGGACTGCTGTGACGTGACCGGCCCGAGGCGCTTCCGCCTGTGGCGGAGCAAAGGCCATTCGACCCACGAAGTGGCACCGCAACCAGCAAGCTTCGACGCCATCATCAGCGTCGGCCCGTATAACCTCCCGCAGGGCATCCCGCCGACCCAGGCCGTCGCCGCGATCGAACAGGCGGTCCAGGCCTTGCCCGGCGCCGCCTGGATCGTCGTCGCACATCATCCCATCGGCAGCGGGGCAGGGGCCGTCCAGGTGTTTCCAACCGGCTGCGGCGAGCTCGCTGGCGCAGGCTTGCACTCGCTCGTCGAGCAGGCCGTGGCAGACGCGGTCAGGCGCCTGCCGCTCCAGCCTCCGCCCGCTCCACCCCGTTGCGACGACACGGCCTTGGCTGCCCATGGCGAGTTCGTGTTCCCCGAGCCGGCGGCCGGCGTGCGGCAAGGCTTGTCCGATAGCCAGGCCTTCACCCCCATCAGCCTGCGTGACCTCGCTGCGGCGAGCACAGCAGGCAGCCCTCCGGACGCCTTGGGCGCCAGCGTCCAAGGATTGCAAGCCGCCACCGATGCCGCGCTGCTCGCGCAATTGCTCGGCTCGGTCGGCATCTTGGGCGCCGTGGAGTTCGCCCCCCGCATCATCGCGCGGCTTGGCAGCTTCGCCGCCGTCTTGAGCACCTCGGAACTCGAGCTGCGGAAGATTTCCGGCCTCGGCACTCACGGCATCGCCGCGATCAAGCTCGTCTACGCGACGGCGCTGCGGCTGTCCCAGGCGGCGATCATGAACATGCCGCTCCTGGACCGTCCCGATCTGCTGATGCGCTATCTCACAGCTGTCCTGGCCCGGGAAAGCATCGAGCATTTCCGCATCTTGTTTCTCGACGCGGACGGCCGCCTGCGCGCCGACGAGGCGCAGGCCCGCGGCACCGTCAACCACACGCCGGTCTACCCGCGCGAGGTCATCCGCCGGGCACTGGAGCTGAAGGCCGCCGCCATCATCCTGGTGCACAACCATCCCAGCGGCGATCCGTCGCCGTCGCAGGACGACATCGAGATGACAGCCACGATCGCGGAGCTTGCGAAGGTCTTCAGCCTCGACGTCCAAGACCATATCATCGTCGGGAACGGCCGCCGGTTCAGCTTCCGGGACGCCGGGCTGCTCGACCCGGGCCCGGATTAGAACGGCAGCAGGATATCCATCAATTGCTGCCCGTAGCGCGGCTGCTGCACGTCCGTCAGCGTCCCGCGCCCGCCATAGGCAATGCGCGCCTCGGTCATGCGGTCGTGAAGGACCGTGTTGTCGCTCGCGATGTCCTGCGGGCGGATCACGCCGCTGACCTGCAGCTCGCGCAGTTCGGCGTTCACCCGCATCTCCTGCCGGGCGGCGACGACCAGGTTGCCGTTGGGCAGCACCTGGGTGATCACGCCGGCCAGCCGCAGCGTCACGGTTTCGGCGCGGGTGACCGCGCCGACGCCGACGTTGCTGTTGACGCTGTTGGACGACACCAGGCTTTTCACGTTCAGCGCCTTGGTGACGACCGTGGGCAGCAGCGACTCCACCCCGAACAGGTTCGGCATGCCGAACGACTCGGTGCCGGTGCGGGTCGCCGTCGTCTGGTTCGCCAGCACGGCGGTATCGACGATCTTGACGAGCACCGTCACGATATCGCCGACCTGGGCCGCGCGCTGGTCCTTGAAGAACGCGCGGCTGCCCGTCCGCCACAGGCTGCTCGCCTCGGCGGGCGCGGATTGCGGGCGCGGCATCGGCATCGACACCGGGCGCCAGTTCGGGTCGGCGGTCGGGTCGGAGATCGCCGACAGTTGCGGCTGGCGCCCTACCTCCGACAGCCGGGACAGCGTGCTGCAGCCCGGCAGGGCCGCGGCGAGCAGCACGGCGATGGCGGCGCGGCGCATCATCGCGTCACGACCTGGACGACCGGCATCACGCGCACGCGGTTCGGTCCGATGATTTCAGCCTCGACGATCGCGCGGGACACCGGGTTGAGCACGTGCACGCGGTCGCCCATGGCGCCGGACTCGGCGGCGATCCCCTGTGCGGTCAGCGCAAGGCCGGGGGTGTCGAGCAGCATCGCGACGGCGGCGCCTTTCTGCAGCAGCGCCGGGCGACCGAGATCGGCTATCGGCAGCGGCTGGCCGGGGAAGGCCGGGTGGCGCAGCGCCATCCCGATCGCCTGGGCGGGCAGCCGCGCCACGTCCGCGCGCAGGCTCTCGGCGCGCACCCGGGCCATCGTCACGTCGCCGGCCAAGATCACCGCTCCCGCCATGAGCTTGTGGGCGGCGACGGGCACCTCGGCCATCGCCTGCACCCGTCCGGACAGGCGGGCCAGCAGCGGCGTCATCCCGTCCGCCGTCACCGACAGCAGCGCGGTGAAGCGTCCGGTCAAGGCGTCGTAGTCGAGCTGTCCGACCTTCGCCAGCGCCGTTCCGTCCGACGGCACCATCGGCGGCGCGAAGGCCGGCAGTTCGACCTCGCTTTCGGCCGACATGCCGGACGCCCCCAATGCCTCGCGCAGCGCCGCAAGCGCATCCTCGCGGGGGAGGGCGCGCCCTGGCCGCTCGATGACGACGCGGTCGGTGGTGCCGCTGGGCCGCCAATCCACGCCGAATTGGCGCGCAATCGCGGCCAACTGCGCCGCCTCGACCAGGATGCGCCCTCCCGGCTGCGGCGCCGGGCCCAGCACGCGGTCCGACCCGGCGTCGTCGAACAGGTCCGACAGGTGCACCAGCGGCTGCGACAAGGTCGTGAACGGCCGCAGCGATGCGGCCGCGGCGGGCTGCGCCAGGGCGGCGGCGAGCAGAACGGCGTACCGCACCGCGCTCACCGCAGGTTCGTCAGGGTGGACAGCATTTGATCCGCCGTCGTGATGACCTTGCTGTTCATCTCGTACGCGCGCTGGGCCGTGATGAGGTTGGTGATCTCACTGACGACGTTCACGTTCGAGCCCTCCACGAAGCCCTGCATGACGCTGCCGAACCCGGGGGCCGATGGCGGGCCGATGACGGGGTTGCCCGACGCGGCGCTCTGCAGCAGCAGGTTGCCGCCCTGCGCGTCCAGGCCGGCTTCGTTCGGGAACACGGCCAGCTGCATCGTGCCCACCAACTGCGTGGCGGTCTGCCCGCTCAGCTTCGCCTGCACCTGGCCGCTCGCGTCGATGGTGATGTCTTGTGCGTTGGGCGGCACGGTAATGCCGGGCGCCACCGGATAGCCGTCGGCGGTGACGATGACCCCGTCCGGGGAGAGCCCGAACGTGCCGTCGCGGGTGTAGGCGATCTCGCCGGTCGGAAGCGTCACCTGGAAAAAGCCGTTGCCGCGGATGGCGACGTCCAGGCTGTTGGAGGTCTGCTGCAGCGTGCCCTGCTCCGAGATGCGGTAGATCGCCGCCGTCCTGACGCCCAGGCCGACCTGCGCGCCGGCCGGCACGATGGTTCCGGTGTCGGAGCTGTTGGAGCCGACCCGGCGCAGGTTCTGGTAGATCAGGTCCTGGAACTCTGCCCGGCGGCGCTTGAACCCCGTTGTCGTCATGTTGGCGATGTTGTTCGAGATGACCTCGACGTTGATCTGCTGGGCCTGCATGCCGGTGCCGGCAATATCGAGCGAGCGCATGGGCGACTCCTTAAGCGCGGGTTTGAGTTAGTTTGTCGATGGCGGATTGTTGCCGTTGCCCTTCGCTCTCGACGAATTGGCTGACGAACTGGAATTCCCGCAAGTCGTTCATCATACGGGTCATTTCGTCGATCGGCTGGACGTTGCTCTCTTCGACGGCGCCCTGGATGATGCGGGGCGTGGCGACCGGCTTGGTGGGCACGTCGGCGCGGAACAGCCGGCCGCCCTCCGCCGTCATGCGGTTCGGGTCGGTCGGCTGCACGATGCCGATTTTGCCGATCTGTCCGTTCGCGCTGCTGATCGTGCCGTCGCCGGCCACCTGCAGCGCGGTGTCGGTGGCGGACACCTGGAGCTTCTGCCCGGCGGCGTCGAGCAGCGCATGCCCGTCGGCATCGCCAATAGTGCCATCGGGTTGCAGGTCGAACCGTCCGGCGCGCGTCAGGCGCGGCCCTTGCGGGGTGGCGACGGTGAAGAAGCCGTCGGCGCCCAGTGCGAGATCCAGCGGGTTGGCGGTGTGGGTCAGCGTACCCTCGGCCTGGGTGCGGTAGGTCGCGCGATCTTGGGTGTAGGCGAAGGTTCGGCCACCCGGGGGCGCATCGGTTCGGGTCTGACGCGACAGCCAGTCGGAGAACAGCACGCGCTCCGCCTTGAACCCGGGGGTGCCGGCGTTGGCGATGTTGACCGCGGTCACATTCAAGGACCGTTGCTGGGCGACGAGGCGGGAGAGGGCGATGGTGGTGGCGTTTTCCATGGCACGGCAAGCGCAATCGCCGTGCCAGCGCTGCCATGACGGGCGCATGCCGTTTTTCGGCCGCTCAGCGCTGCACGTTGTGCCGACCCGGCGTTTTTTGCCGGGCCGCGTGCTTCCGGCAACGCTTCGTTAACCTCGCCAACGCAGCATGGGCGCGAAGAACAGGATCAAGCCATGGGTGCTGCAGCGATGAGCGTGACGGAGGCGACGCCGGCCAAAAAGGGCGGTCGCAAGAAGCTGTTGGTCCTGGCGCTGCCGGTGTTGCTGCTGGCCGGAGGCGCCGGCCTGTGGTTCACCGGGGTGATCCCGAACCTGCTTGGCGCGAAGCACGCTCCAAGCCCGACGGAGGCCGCGCAGGCTGCTCCCGTATTCGTGGAACTGCCTGAGATGATCGCCAACTTGAATGTCGGCGGCCATCGTACGTCGTTCATCAAGCTCCGCGCCCGGCTGGAGCTGGCGAAGGCCTCCGATGTTCCCGCGTTCACCGCGGCGCAGCCCCGTATCATCGACCTGTTTCAGACCTATCTGCGGGAGGTTCGGCCTGAGGAGCTTCGCGGCTCGGCTGGAACCTACCGGTTGCGGGAGGAACTCATCGCCCGCGCCGGCATCGTCGCCGCGCCTGCCAAGGTCGTGGATGTGCTGTTCTCCGAGATGCTGGTCCAATGAGCAGCGCCGACGCCGCGATGTCGGAGCCGCGTGACGCCACGATCATGGTCGACGCAGAAACCCCGGAGCGCGTGTTGAACCAGGCGGAAATCGACAGCCTGCTCGACTTCGACGATGAGCCCGGCGGCGGCGACGCAGCGACTGGCATGCAGCGGATCATCAGCTCCGGCCTGGTTTCCTACGAGCGCCTGCCGATGCTGGAAATCGTGTTTGATCGCCTGGTCCGCATCATGTCGACCAGCCTGCGGAACTTCACCAGCGACAACGTCGAAGTTTCGATCGACAACATCCTCAGCCTGCGCTTCGGCGACTACCTGAACTCCATCCCGCTGCCGGCGATGCTGGCCGTATTCAAGGTCGAGGAGTGGGACAATTACGGGTTGATGGTCGTGGACTCCGCCATGATCTACTCGATCGTCGACGTGCTGCTCGGCGGACGCCGGGGCACGGCGGCGATGCGTATTGAGGAACGGCCCTACACAACGATCGAGCGCACCTTGGTCGAGCGGCTTATCCAGGTCGTGCTGCAAGACCTTTCGGCCAGCTTCGACCCGCTCTGCCCGGTCACCTTTCGCTTCGAACGGCTCGAGGTGAACCCTCGGTTCGCCACCATCTCGCGGCTGTCGAACGCCGCGATCCTCGCCCGGCTGCGGGTCGACATGGAGGACCGCGGCGGACGCATGGACCTGCTGCTGCCCTACGCCACGCTGGAACCGGTGCGCGAACTGCTGCTGCAGCAATTCATGGGCGAGAAGTTCGGCCGGGACAGCATCTGGGAGACGCATTTGGTCGAGGAGCTTTGGGCCACCGAGGTCACGCTGGATGTGGTGCTGGATGAGCAGACCATGAGCCTCGCCGACGTGATGGCCTTGCAACCCGGCAGCCGGATCGTGCTGGGAACAGGACCGGGCAACCCCGTCCAGCTCCGCTGCGGCTCCGTCCCACTGTTCGAGGGCCGGGTTGGACGGCGCAAGAGCCAGGTTGCCGTGCGGATCGAGCGCGATATTGCGCGTCCGCCCGGCGAAGCTCAGGTCTGACCGGAGATGGGAGGGTTGGAATGGCTTATGGAGTTGGCCTTGCTAGGCCTGCTCGCGGCGACACTGTTCCATGCCATGCGGCTGGAACGTGCGCTGGGTGTGCTCAAGCGGGACCGCGCGCAGCTGGAAACGTTGGTAGTCGGATTCAACGACAGCACGCGTCAAGCCGAGGCCGGGATTGAACGCCTGCGCGCCGCTGCCGACAGCACCGGCCGGCACATCGCCCGGCAGATCGAAGCGGGAGCGCAGCTGCGGGACGATCTAAGCTTGCTGAACGAGCGTGGCGAGCGCCTGGCGGATCAACTCGACGGATTGGTGCGATCAGGACGGCAGTTCGATCTCGCGGCGCCACGCCCCGCGGAGACTGCTTACCGGGATGCGCCGGCGGCGGGACCACGGGTCCGCAGCCAAGCCGAGCGCGACCTTTTGCGAGCGCTGCAAGTCGTTCCACGGGGACAGAACTAAGATGATGCCCGCTCGCCCGGCGCTTCGGTTGCTCCCCTTCACCATCGCACTTCTGATGGCGCTGCTGGCGGCCAAGACATTCGACCTCGTTCGTGCGGTCGCATTGCCACACCTTGCAGTCTCGACAGCGATTGTTCAGGCGGCTCAGGCAGCCCCCGCCGTTGCCCCTCCCGCTGCTGCCCCCGCTGCCGTCCCCGCTGCCGTCCCTGGGCCGTCGGCGAGCGCGGAACCGAAATTGCCGCCAGAACCGCCTCCGGTCAGCAATGCCGAACGCGCTCTTTTGCAGGATTTACGTGGCCGGCGGGTGGAACTGGATCGGCGCGATGCGGCGCTGGGAAGTCGTGAGCAAGCGCTGAACGCAGCCGAGCAGCGACTGACAGCACGGCTAGACGAACTGACGACCTTGCAAGCCCGGCTCGAGCAACTGGATGCCAACCGTCACCTGCACGACGAGGCGAATTGGCATGGGCTGGTAAAGCTGTATGAGGCCATGAAGCCCCGCGACGCAGCCGCGATCCTGAACGACATGGAGATGTCCGTCCTGCTGCCAGTGATGGACCGCATGAAGGAGGCGAAGGCAGCGGCCATCCTGGCAGCCATGTTGCCCGACCGTGCCCGTCTTGCCACGACCCAGCTCGCCGCCCTGCGCACCCAAGCGATCACTGTGCCCTCGCGCCCGCCTTCAGGACCCTAGGAGCCGCCATGCCGATCGATAAATCGATGAGCGTGCTGATTGTCGATGATTACAGGACAATGCTGCGGATCATCCGTAATTTATTGAGACAGATAGATTTCCACAACGTCGACGATGCCTCCGACGGGTCGGAGGCGCTGGTCAAGCTCCACGCCGGACAGTTTGGGCTGGTCATCAGTGATTGGAACATGGAGCCAATGAGCGGATTGCAGCTGTTGTCAGAGATGCGAGCGGATGGAGCGCTCAAGGTCATCCCCTTCATCATGGTGACCGCCGAGAGCAAGGTGGAGAATGTGGTGGCGGCGAAGGTGGCGGGCGTGTCAAACTACATCGTCAAGCCGTTCAACGCAGAGACCCTCAGGGAAAAAATCAGCAAGGTGCTCGGCCATGGATAATCGTGCCAGAGCTCGATCAAGCGCCGCGTTCGGCGTGGCCTTGCTCTGCTTCGTGGGGGCACCAGCGTTTGCTCAATCGCCAAGCGTGCGGGTCGGGGTTCTAAACGGCTTCGGACGGGTCACTTTCGCATTTCCCGTTGCGACAGGATTCCACCTCTCGCAGGACGGCGATATCGTCACTTTGCGCTTCGACCAACCGGCGGATATCCCGAGCGCAGGACGGACACGCAATGTGTTGGCAGTGCGTGGCAGTCCCGGAACAGCGGAAATCCAGGTGGTCCCCCGGGCACGCATCCGCGCCATCTCGCTCGACGGACAGGTGATTATCGATGTGCGTGACCCAATTGCCCAGGCGAAAGTAAAACCGGGTCAATCACACGCTCCATTGATCCAGCCCGTGCCAGCCCCGGTGAGCGCAACGATTTCAGCCATCGCGGCGCCGGTAGCCGTCGAGCCCGCGGCCGTGGTGCCGAATGTTCCGCAACCCATCGAGGCTCCAGCCGTCCCTGTCTCATCAGTGCCTGTTGCTGCCATGCCCGAAGACGTGCTGGCGGTCAGTGCGACTCCCGTCCCCTTGCCGTCTGGTACGCTTGGGCGTGGCGCCATGGTTCCGTTTGGGCGCGACGTCGGTGCAGCCGCGTTCCAGCGCGCCGACGGCAATTACGTTATTTTCGACGAGCGCCGGCCGATAGATCTTCGCGCGCTGCATGACGACCCGGCATTCGCGTCCGCCACTATCCAGCTGCTGCCGGCCGCTACTCTGTTACGAATTGACTCAACGCCCGGCGTCCAACTGCAGCTGGCCCGACAGCCTGAGGGCTGGATGATCACTGCCGGTCCTGTCAAGTCCAGCACGACGCCGATCGAGCCAACGGGCGAAAACGGGCGAATGCTGCTGAAAGCTTCAAATCCGGGCCGGGTCGTTGTCGTCCCGGACGCCGCCACCGGAGAGAACCTTCTGGTCGGAACCATTCGGGCTGGCGGAGGCGGGATAGGCGTCACCCGGCATATGCCGGAATTTACCTTGGCCGCAACCTGACAGGGCGTTTTGGTAGAGCCCAAGGCCGACCGTATCGATCTACGGGTGACGAATCAGGGCTTCGTCATCGGCGCATCGGGCCAGCCCCTTGCAGTGTCGCCTCAACCCGCTGCCGCGCGGCTTCTATCGGAGGCCGCCGTGCTCACCCGGCGGTTTGACTTTCCCAACTTGCCAACGGCTGCTCTGCTGCGTCGTATGCAGAACGAGGTAGTAGCTGCCGGAACCGCTCCGGCGCTCGCCCGCTTCCAACCCCGCTTGGCAGCTGCACAGACCATGATCGCCCTTGGGATGGGGGCCGAGGCTGAGGCTCTGCTTCGGCTTGCCATGGCAGAAGAGCCGAGATCAGCGGTCGATCCCACTGCGATGGGACTGACCGCAATCGCGTCGCTGCTGGCCGGGAGAACGGATCAGGCGACGGCATTGTGGGCGTCCGCGCTTTCGGGCACGGATGAGGTTGCGCTGTGGCGTGCCGTTGCCGAGGCGATGCGTGACGGTGATGCAGCGGCGGTGGGGCCGGTGTTCGCGGCGACACTGCCGCTTGTTCTTGCCTATCCAGAGGCGCTGCGTGATCGGTTGCTCCCACTGGCTGTAGAGAACATGGCGCAAGGTGGCGCAGCTGAGTCCGCCGACGCGGTGCTGACGCAGCTCCCAGCGGAACCGTCGCTCGCCACCGCCCGGGCGTTGCGCCTTGCGGCAAAAGGCGCGACAGAGCAGGCGTTATCGGCGCTCGATGCGTTAACAATCGGTCGGGACCGACTTTTGGCGACGCGCGCCGCATCCCAGGCGATTGAGATGCGCCTGGCAGCCGGAGCACTCTCCCTTTCGGCAGCTGCAGACGCGTTGGAGCGCGAGTTCCTCGGGTGGCGTGGCGACAGCCGTGAGCTGGCCTTGCGTCTTCGCGCGGCCAGCTTGCGGGCGCAGTCTGGCGCGCCACGCGCGGCTCTAGCCGTGTTGCGCGAAACGGAGTCCATCTATCCCGACGCACGCGGTGAAATCCGGGAGCGTATGGGCAATCTGCTCACCGCCGCGTTGACCGGCTCGGCTGCGACGCAAATTGCTCCGCTGGAAGTTGTAACTTTAGTCGACGAGAATGCCGACATCATTGCTGAGTCCGTGGCAGCGGACACTGCCGGGCTGCTTGCGGACCGGCTGCTCGCCCTCGACCTTCCGCAGCGGGCGGGGCCGCTCCTCGACAAAATCATGCAGCGCGCTGCCCCTGGTGAAGCGCGGGCAACGGTTGGCTTGCGGCTGGCCTCGCTGCGTTTCGGCGAGGGTGACGACGCGGGAGCGCTTACATCGTTGGCACAGTCCGAAGCGTCTGGACTGCCCCCGCCAACGATGGAGCTGCGGACGTTGCTGGCGGCACGAGCCCGCGCCCATCAAGGTGACCAGCGTGCCGCAGTGGCGACGCTGGCGACGCTAGACACCCCTGAAGCCGACGCGACACGCGCGGAACTTCTAGCCGGCCTGGGAGATTGGTCCGCCGCCGCAATCTCGATGGCGTCGTTCGTCGGCAAGGCGGTGCCGACAGACGGCGTTCTGACACCGTCGCAACAGCAAACACTACTACGTCTTGCGAGCATGCAGTCGGAGGCGGGCGACGCTGCCGGCCTACGCAGTTTAGGCGCTCGCGAAGGCGCGCGCATGTCCTCCAGCCCGCAAGCCGCTGTGTTTGCATTGCTAACCGCAAAACCTATTCGCGAGACGACGGATTTAAAACGCTCATCGGTCGAGGTTGCCCTTGCACGCGCTATTCCAGGAAATCTCGCCGCGATCGGCATTCGATAGGCCCTAACGCTCATTTCACATTGCCGCTGCGCGTGCTCGCAGGAGCGAAACCTATGTATTCACTTGCGTAAAAGCTCCCTTGGCCTTATCTCCCCGTTCCTTGGCCCAAGGGGACGATCCCGTCCAACAGGCTATCTACTGGTTTGGGGGTACGTGATGAACGCACTTGCTCAACTGGGGATGGTCTCGGAGCTTCCGAGCGAGAACCAGACGACAATCGCTTCTTTCCCTTCCTTTGAGGGTGAAGAAAGGAAAGATCACTTCGTAGAGAGGGACGGCATGAGATTTGCCGGAACGCACCTTCTCGCGGATTTGTGGGGAGCCAATAATTTGGCTGATCCCGAGCATATCGACATCGCGTTACGTGCGGCGGCGGTTCAAGCTGGGGCGACGATTCTGCACAGCCATTTTCATCACTTCACGCCGAATGGTGGAGTGTCTGGTGTGGTTGTATTGGCAGAAAGCCATATTTCGATTCACACGTGGCCGGAGCGAGATTTTGCCGCAATCGACATATTCATGTGTGGAGAGTGTAATCCGCACGATGCAATTCCTGTGCTGCAGGCCGCGTTTACACCAGAACGTGTAGATTTGGACGAACAACGCCGTGGTCGCGTATTCTAGCTCGGCCTCTGTCACGTACGAACCGTGGATCGCGGAGACGTTATACCCAGGTTGGGGACAGCGTTTCCGCGTAGTTCGTGAGATAGCCCGTGTTCGAAGCTCTTATCAAGAAATTGTGATTTTCGAGAGCTTGTCGCATGGACGGGTGCTTCTGCTTGACGGTGTCGTGCAGGTTACCGAGGCAGATGAGTTTATCTATCAAGAGATGATCGTCCATGTGCCGCTTATCCAGCATGGCGCGGCAAAGCGCGTATTGATCATCGGTGCCGGTGATGGCGGTGTGTTGCGACGGGTTTTGCAGCATGCGGCTGTGGAACGCGTGGTGATGGTGGAAATCGATGGAGAGGTAATGAGGCTGGTGCGTGAGCATATGCCGTCTATCGCCGCAGACGCGTGGGACAGCCCTCGGGCAGAGGTGATCACTGGCGATGGGATTGAATATGTTTCACAAGCATCAGATGCCTCGTTTGAGGTGGTGATCGTCGATAGTACAGACCCGGCCGGCCCGGGAGAACTGCTGTTCTCTGAAGCGTTCTATCATGATTGCGCACGAATTCTGTCTTGTAATGGCATATTGGTGAACCAGTGTGGGGTTCCGTTCATGCAGGACGACGAATTAAAGGACACTACGATGCTGCGGACGTGCGCCTTTGAATGGACGAGCGCTTACGTAGCCGCTGTTCCAACCTATGTTGGCGGGTTCATGACTTTAGGTATTGCGTCCAAAGTTGCCTTCAATACATTAAAGGTAGTCGTGGCAGAAAGTCGGGCTGTAAACGCCGGCATCTATGGAAAAACGAGCTATTGGTCTCCAGAGATTCAAGTTGCTTGCTTCGCTTTACCTCCTTATATCAATCGTCTTCTGCCAGACAACTCTCCATACTAGGTAAAAATTTCGAAATCAGATAGAACACGGTGAATTCGTTATTTTGGGGTTTGCACACTGTCGGTGGCAGTAGCAGTGTCGTCTTGAGTGTCTTCCACGTTTTCCGCGCCAATTCGAGTACCGCCCAGCTTGTCGGCGCTGCCCGCTTCAGGCGAACCCGGCGCCTTATGATTTCCCGTATTTTGCTGACCGTCAGTATGATCGATCGTCTTCTCGGTATGTGGCTGCTTCACGTGGATATCTCCATTACAGTGTTCCGAACGCATGGTGGCGCGGAAGGTTCTTTACCCTGACAGGGCAAAGCTCTGTACTAAGCTACCGCACACCAACTGCCAGCCATCGACGAGCACGAAGAAGATGAGCTTGAATGGGAGTGAGATGGCGCTGGGCGGCAGCATCATCATGCCCAGACTCATGAGCACGCTGCCAACCACGATGTCGATCACTAAAAATGGCAAATAAAGCAAAAAGCCCATCTCAAACGCCCGACGCAGTTCACCAACCATAAATGCTGGAATGAGAGCTCGCCACGGAGTAGCCTCAGGTACGGATTGAGCAGGCAAATGTGCCAAATTTAAGAAAAGCTGTAAATCCTGCCCACGCAAATTTGCTTGCATAAAATGCCGAAATGGTTCCGCAGCCAGCTGCAAACCTTCCATTTCGCCAAGCGTGCCATTCGACATTGGCAATAGGCCTACTATGTAGGCTTGTTCCATTACCGGTTGCATCACGAAAAATGTTAGAAACAGCGTCAATCCGATCAGCACGGTGTTTGGTGGAGTGCCTTGTGCTCCAATCGCACTGCGCAAGAGCGAGAGCACGATGACGATCCGAGTGAACGCAGTCACCATCATAAGCAAGCTTGGCGCCAAAGCTAGTACGGTAATCAAGGCAGTCAATTGAACAAGCCGTCCGGTGGCGCCCGCCTTGCCTGCAGTGCCAAGATCAATGCTGACTGCCTGCGCATGCGCGTGCTCAGGCATCATGAGCGCCAATGCAGCCAGAACTCCAAAGCCGAGCAGCAATGGCAGACGTCGCGCGGTCACGAGGGTTGCTCCGGCAGCCAACCCACAACTAAATCCTGCGGTCCCGTAAGCAGTAGGAAGCTGCGACCGTCGCACGCAACGATATGCAGCCGGCGTTTAGGATCAAGCGCCAGGCTGTCTTGAAGCTGAAGACGCACATTGCTCGCTGGACGAAGCGGGCGGACTCGCCGGGCTACCCACGCCGCTGCCAAAACCAGTAGCAACACCGCGGCGAGCGCAACCACGGAGTTCAGGAACGCGTTCTGCATTGGACGGCCTTTTTGCCGGAAATCGGAACTTCATCGCGGCCCCGTGTCGCGCAGTACTCGGCTAAGCTGTAGATCGGCGTGGAAGATTGACCCCCTAGGGGGGTGATCGGCGTCCAAAATTGACCCCCTGATCTGTGGCAACACGCCATCCAGCAATTTGGGTGGTGGGGGGAGATGCTGGTTGTGGAAAC
>JAABUV010000116.1_pt1 | contig 114672 bp, 89 predicted proteins | sample 5559971 | NCBI WGS metagenome assembly JAABUV01 (sample SAMN10711881, study PRJNA513362) | rock metagenome | isolation source: Antarctica rocks | place: Antarctica: Victoria Land, Knobhead nord | collected 2015-12-19 | reverse complement strand
AATCGGCAAGCTCAAGCGGTTCAAACGCGTCGCCATGCGATGCGAGAAGACCGACACCAGCTACTCAGCCATCATCAGTTTTGCGTGCGGACTGATGTTGGTTAAATCCGTCCACACGGCCTAGGGTTCGGGACCGGTTCCGCGACGTCCTCGCATCGGGTCGCGAGGACCTGGTTCATGCCGGTCCAGGGGCGGCTCGCCCCTGGCGGGTCCGGGCGGCGCCCGGCCTTGTCTGCCTCCGGCCTTGACGCGCCCGCCGCGCGTGCCAGCTTCGCCCCGACCCCGGCGTGGCCGGCACAGCGGATCGGGCGACCAGAATGCCTTCGGATGACGGACCCTGGAGCACAGGGGGCAGCTCCACCCCACCCCCGCCCCGGCGCCCCAGGGATGCCGAGCCGAACGATCCCTGGGGCCCCGACCCTGTCCCGGACCGGCGCCCCAGCCTGCGGCCCGGCCCTCGCATCGCCGGCGACGAGTTCGAGCGCGCCCGCGCCCGCGCCCAGGAGATGCTGCGCCGCCTGCGCCGGACCGGGTTCGGCGGCGGCTCGGGCGGCGGGCGCGACGACAACGGGCGCGGGGACAACGGGCGGGGAAACAACGGGCGGGACGGCCGGAATGGCGGGCGGGGCGGCGGCGACTGGTCCGGCCTTGCCGGCGGGCGCGGTGCCGCCGCCGCGGCGGCGGTGCTGGCCGCGCTGTGGCTGGCGAGCGGCATCTACCAGGTGCAGCCCGACCAGCAGGGCGTGGTGCTGCGCTTCGGCGCCTACGACCGCACCACGGCGCCCGGCCTGAACTACCACCTGCCCTGGCCGGTGGAGATGGTGCTGCGCCCCTCGGTCACGGTGGTGAACCGCATCGAGATCGGCGATGGCGCCACCGACGACGCCGATGGCGACGGCACCCCCGACGCGCGCTCCGGCGTCACCGGCTTCCGCGTGCCGTTCGCCACCGGCCGCTCGTCGCACACCCCGGCGCCCGCGGCCGAGGGCCAGATGCTCACCGGCGACGAGAACATCATCGACATCAGCTATGCCGTGTTCTGGCGCATCAGCGACGCCCAGGCCTACCTGTTCAACACCCGCAATCCCGCCGCGACGGTGCGCGCCGCCGCCGAGAGCGTGATGCGCGAGGTGCTCGGCCGCACCGCGATCCAGTCCGCCCTGACCGAGGGCCGCGCCAGCATCGAGACCTCGGTGCGCACCGGCGTGCAGGCGATCCTCGACGCCTACGGCTCCGGCGTGGAGATCAGCCAGATCCAGCTGCAGCGCGTCGACCCGCCGCCCGCCGTGATCGAGAGTTTCCGCGATGTGCAGCGCGCCAACACCGACGCGGAGCGGATGCGCAACGAGGCCCAGGCCTACGCACGCGACATCGTGCCGCGCGCGCGTGGCGAGGCGGCCTCGATCACCGCCGCCGCCGACGGCGACCGCCAGGCCTCGATCGCCACCGCCACCGGCCAGGCGCAGCGCTTCACCAGCGTCGAGGCCGCCTACGCCACCGCCAAGCAGGTGACGCTGCGCCGTCTGTACCTGGAGGCGATGCAGGACGTGCTGAGCCGCACGCCGGCCATCGTGGTCGCCGACGGCGTGCGCGGCCTGCTGCCGTTCCTCGGCCTGCCCGGCCTGTCGCTGCCCGGCGCCGGCGCGGCGCCCGCCGGACCCGCCAGTCCCGGCGTCCCCGCCGCACCGCCCGCCGTGTCCGCCCCGCCGCGCCCCGCGGCGTCGGCCGACACCGCGGCCACGGCGCCCGCCGCATCGCCCGCAGGAGCGGCCCCATGAACCCCGCCTTCTGGTCGCGCGCCGTGCTGCCGCTCGCGGCGCTGGGCTTCGCCGCGGTGCTGCTGGTCACCGCCACGCTGTTCACCGTGCGCCAGACCGAGCAGGCGCTCGTCACCCAGTTCGGCCGCCCGGTGCGCGTCATCACCGAGCCCGGCCTGCAGGCGCGCGTGCCGTTCATCCAGACCGTGATCGCCTTCGACCGCCGCCTGCTCGACTACGACACCCCCGGCGAGGAGGTGATCCTGGGCGACCAGCGCCGGCTGATCGTCGACAGCTTCACCCGCTACCGGATCACCGATCCCCTGCGCTACTACCAGGCGGTCGGCCCGTCCGAGGAGGGCATCCGCGGCCGCCTCGCCTCGGTGGTGGAGTCGAGCCTGCGCCGGGTGCTCGGCCGCGAGACCCTGCTCGACGTGCTCTCCGCCCAGCGCGGCCGCATCATGGGCCTGATCCGCACCGAGGTGGACGGCGAGATGGCCGGCTTCGGCATCCACGTCGAGGACGTGCGCATCCGCCGCGCCGACCTGCCCGCCGAGAACACCGAGGCGATCCTGAGCCGCATGCAGTCCGAGCGCGAGCGCGTCGCCAAGCAGGCCCGCGCCGAGGGGGCGGAGGCCAGCGCCCGCATCCGCGCCGACGCCGACCGCGACCGCACCGTGCTGCTCGCCGACGCCCGCGGCACCGCCGACAAGCTGCGCGGCGAGGGCGAGCAGACCGCCTACGGCATCTACGCCGGCGCCTACGGCCGCGACCCGGCGTTCTTCGCGATCTGGCGCACGCTGGCCGCCTACCGCGCGGCGTTCGGGCCGAAGGACCGGCTGGTGCTCACGCCGGAGGATGGCATCCTCACGCTGCTCAAGGGGCTGCCGGCGGAGTGAGCAGGCAAGATTGAGGCCCCTCCTTCAAACGTGGGCCTCAAACTCCGCCAAAGGCCGAGCCCTTGGAATCCCCCACTTAAGGAATGGGTTTCCAAAGGCCTCAGGCCTTTGGCGGGTCTGGGCGTAGCTGCCAAAGGTTCCGACGACCCTCTTGGGTCGTTGGAATGGCAGCGGAGGGAGAGCCCGGCCTTGCTTGATGCCTACTTTGGTCTTGGGCGAATGCTCCGCATCCCCATCTGCGCATCTCGCCATGCCGCTTGCTGCCCGTCCGGGCCCGCGCGCAGTATCCTGGCAAAGAGGGAACATCCGCCATGCGTCACACGGTCCGCGCCATCGCACTCGGGTGCGTGCTCTCGCTGCCCGCAGCCCCCGGCCTCTCCCCCTTCGCCCAGGCCCGTGGCGCGCCCGACAGCTTCGCCGACTTGGCCGCCTCGCTGCTGCCGGCCGTGGTCAACATCTCCTCGACCCAGGACATGCCGTCGGAGTCCGCGATGGGCATGCCGCCCGGCCGCGGCGGCGGCGGCCCGGAGATGCCGGTGTTCCCGCCCGGCTCGCCGTTCGAGAAGTTCTTCAAGGACTTCATGAACAAGAACCACGGGCACGGTCCCCAGGGCGGCGGCGGCGACGAGGAGGGTGACGCGAGCCCCGACCAGCCGCGCCACACCCAGAGCGTCGGCTCGGGCTTCATCATCGACGCGGGCGCCGGGATCATCGTCACCAACAACCACGTGATCGAGGGCGGCACCAACGTCACCGTGACGCTGCAGGACAACACCACGATCAAGGCCAAGGTGCTCGGCCACGACGACCGCGCCGACCTCGCCGTGCTGCAGATCAAGACCGACCACAAGCTGGTGCAGGTGCCGTTCGGCGACAGCGACGCGCCGCGCGTCGGCGACTGGGTGCTCGCGATCGGCAATCCCTACGCGATGAGCGGCACCGTGACCGCCGGCATCGTCTCCGCGCGTGGCCGCGACATCCATCAGGGTCCGTACGACGACTTCATCCAGACCGACGCGCCGATCAACCGCGGCAACTCCGGCGGCCCGCTGTTCAACATGGCGGGCGAGGTGATCGGCATCAACACGGCGATCTACTCGCCGTCCGGCGGCTCGATCGGCATCGGCTTCGCGATCCCCGCCAACGCCGCCAAGACCGTGGTCGCCCAGCTCCGCGAGTACGGCCATGCCCGCCGCGGCTGGCTCGGCGTGCGCATCCAGCAGGTCACGCCCGACATCGCCGACAGCCTCGGGCTGAAGGGCACCGATGGCGCGATGGTCGCCGGCGTGAACGACGGCGGCCCGGCCGATTCGGCGCACATCAAGGGCGGCGACGTCATCCTCAAGTTCAACAACCAGGACATCAAGGAGCTGAAGACGCTGCCGCGCGTGGTCGCGGAGACCGCGATCGACGAGTCGGTGCCGGTCGAGGTGTGGCGCGACGGGCACGACCAGATGCTGAAGGTCAAGGTGGCCGAGATGCCGTCCGAGACCAAGATGGCCGACGCCGGCGCTGCGGGCGAGGCGGCCAGGAAGCCGTCCGCCGTGTCCGAGCTGTCCGATTTCGGCATGAAGGTGGCGCCGATCACCGACGACGCGCGGCAGAAGTTCAGCCTCGGGGCGGACCAGAAGGGCGTCGTGGTCACCGACGTGAACAAGACCGGTCCGGCGGCGGAGCACGGCCTCAAGGCAGGCGACGTCATCGTCGAGGTGCAGCAGGAGGCGGTGAACACGCCCTCCGAGCTGCGCTCGCGCGTCGACGCGATCCGCAAGCAGGACCGCAAGGCCGTGCTGATGCTGATCCAGGGCAGCGACGGCGTGCGCTACGTGCCGATGCCGCTCGCCGGCGCCAAGACGTCGGAGCCGGGCTGAAGGCAGGCAAGGCCAGAGGCTCTGCCTCTGGACTCCGCCAGGGGCAGCGCCCCTGGACCGGCACGTATAAGTGAAATCCTCAAGTTGCGTGGGTCCGGGGGTTCAGCCCCGAGTGGGTCCCCATCTTCAAGCCACGGGGCAGAGCCCTGGCCTTCCTTTCCAATGACCCCCCGGTCTCAGATCCGCGATCGCGCCCTTGCCCTCGGCTTTCATGCTGTTGGCTTCGCGCCGGCCATTCTGGCGCCAGAGGCGCGCGAGCGCCTCGCCGCCTTCGTCGCCGCCGGCCAGCATGGCGACATGGGCTGGTTGGCGGAGCGCCAGGCCGAACGGTCCCATCCCCAGGCCCTGTGGCCCGAGGCGCGCAGCGTCATCGCGCTCGGGCTGTCCTACGCGCCCGACGGCGACCCGCTGGCGACGCTCGCCCGCCCCAATCGCGGCAACATCTCGGTCTATGCCCGCAACCGCGACTACCACGACGTGGTCAAGGGCATGCTCAAGCACCTGGCGCAGTTCGTGGCGTCGCGGTTCGGCGCCGGGGTGAAGGTGTTCGTCGACACCGCGCCGGTGATGGAGAAGCCGCTGGCCGAGCAGGCCGGGCTGGGCTGGCAGGGCAAGCACACCAACCTCGTCTCGCGCGAGCACGGCTCCTGGCTGCTGCTCGGCGAGGTCTACACCACGCTGGAGCTGCCGCCCGAGCCGCCCCCGGCCGGAGGATGCGGGTCGTGCACGCGCTGCCTCGCCGCCTGCCCCACCGACGCATTCCCGGCGCCGTACCGGCTCGACGCCACGCGCTGCATCTCCTACCTGACGATCGAGCACCGCGGCCCGATCCCGCTGGAGCTGCGGCCGAAGCTCGGCAACCGCATCTACGGCTGCGACGACTGCCTGGCGGCGTGCCCGTGGAACCGTTTCGCCCACGCGCCGGCGCCGGCGGGGCTGCGCGCGCGCGGGGACCTGGCGGCGCCGCGGCTCGACACGCTCGCGGCGCTGGACGATGCGGGGTTCCGCGCGCTGTTCGCCGGCTCGCCGGTGAAGCGGATCGGGCGCGGGCGCTTCGTGCGCAACGTGCTCAACGCTGTGGGCAACTCCGCCGACCCCGTGCTGCGCGGCACGGCGGAGCGGCTGACCGGGGACCCCGACCCGGTGGTGGCCGATGCCGCGCGCTGGGCGGCGGGTCGCCTCGCCTGAGCGGCGGGTCGAGGGCGGACCGGACCCGTCGAGCCGTCTCCCTGGATGCCGCGTGACCGACCCCGCATCGGTCATCCCGGCTGGCGGGAGGGCGGTGGCCGGCGATGGCTCGCGGATCGGCCCGGCGGTGGTGGCAAGGACGGCCGGCGAAGTTTTCCGGGAGGTTTCGAACCTGCCGGGCTGCAAGGCGTTGTCCGCAAAACACCTGGGGAGGAACATTTCATGCGTCAGACTCACATCATCTGCGGGATCGCGCTGTCGGCCGCGCTCGGGCTTGCGCCGGTTGCCGGGCGCGCCGCGGGGCCGTGCACCAGCGACATCGCCCAGCTCGGCAAGCAGCTCGGCACCATGAACGGCATGGGCGCCCCGGTGTCGGAGCCCGACAACGGCCAGCAGGTCGGCAAGGGCATGCAGAAGCAGGCCGACATCAGCTCCTCGGACCACAAGCAGACGGGTGGCGCCAGCCTGGTCGGCGGCGGCTCGGCCGGGACGGTGGGCGGGGTATCGGGGGCTGCCGGCGGCGGCGGCAACGGCCAGGCGAAGGACGCGGTCGCCAGCGGGCAGGTCGCGACGTCGGCCGCCGACGTGCGCCGCCAGTCCGCGGGCAAGCCGACGATGGCGCAGCAGGCCGCATCGGACAACGGCAAGGGCTCGGCCGGCTCGATGATGGCGTCCGACGACAAGGTGTCGCAGGCCAAGGCCGCGCTGCAGCGCGCGGTCGACCTGAACGCCAAGGGCGACAGCTCCTGCATGGGCGCGATCAAGGAAGTCCGCGGTCTGATGCCGCAGCACTAGAGCCGCCTTCGGCAAAGGCCCACGTCGGGCCGGGCGGCGGACGGGCTACAAGGTTGCGACAGGAACGGGAGGCGGCCCAGGGGCTGCCTCCCGTTTCCGTTTGCCCGCTCCGTGAGGCGCCGCCGTGCAGGGCCTGTTTCGCCACGGCGTTGCGGGCCGTCGCCCTGCCTTCCCGACCGGAGCCGGACGCCCGCCACGGAACGCGCATACCATGGCATGCAGGCGACGGCGGCAAATCCGTCTGGCCCTCGTGATTGAACGCATCCAAATACCGCAGCCGCCCGTAGCTGGGGCGGGAACGGTAGCACGGAGCTTCACACGATGGCCTCTGACACCCGCCTCCCCGACGCGCACTCCCTCCCGGAGGTGCCGATCGGCATCGACGCCACCGGCACACGCTGGGAGAGTGACAGCATGGGCCGCGTCGAGGTTCCCGCCGGCCGCTACTGGGGGGCGCAGACCGCGCGCAGCCTGATCCATTTCTCGATCGGCCGCGACATCATGCCGATCCAGGTCGCGTACGCGATGGCGGTGGTGAAGAAGGCCGCCGCGCTGGTCAACGCCGACGCCGGCCGGCTCGACCGCGCGAAATGCGATGCGATGTGCCGGGCCGCCGACGAGGTGATCGCAGGCCGGCTCGACGCGGAGTTCCCGCTCTACGTCTGGCAGACCGGCTCCGGCACGCAGTCCAACATGAACTGCAACGAGGTGATCTCGAACCGGGCCATCCAGCTGATGGGCGGCGCCATCGGCTCCAAGACGCCGGTGCATCCGAACGACGACTGCAACATGGGGCAGTCGTCGAACGACACGTTCCCGACCGCGATGCACATCGCGGCGCGGCTGGAGATCGAGGACGTGCTGCTGCCCTCGCTTGAGGCGCTGGCCGCGGCGATCAAGGCGAAGTCCGTGCTCTGGGCCGACGTGGTCAAGATCGGCCGCACCCACCTGCAGGACGCTGTGCCGCTCACGGTGGGGCAGGAGTGGTCCGGATACGCCCACCAGCTCCGCCACGCGATCGCCGGGCTGCGCGCGTCGCAGGACGGCCTGCTGGAACTGGCGGCGGGCGGCACCGCGGTCGGCACCGGGCTCAACGCGCCGCCCGGCTTCGCCGCCGCCATCGCGGCCGGCATCGCCGGGCTGACCGGGCAGCCGTTCCGCACCGCGCCCAACAAGTTCGCGGCGCTGGGCGGGCTCGACGCGATGGTGGCGTCGATGGCGGCGCTGCGCGGCGTGGCGGTGGCGCTGATGAAGATCGCCAACGACGTGCGGTGGCTGGCGTCGGGCCCGCGCTGCGGCCTGGGCGAGCTGACGCTGCCGGAGAACGAGCCGGGCTCCTCGATCATGCCCGGCAAGGTCAACCCCACCCAGTGCGAGGCCGTGGTGATGGTCTGCACCCAGGTGATCGGCGAGGACGTCGCTGTGGCGTTCGCGGGCGCGCAGGGCAACTTCGAGCTCAACGTGATGCGACCGCTCATCATCATGAACGTCCTGAACTCGGCGCGACGCCTGGCGGACGTGAGCGGCACCTTCCGCCGCTACACGATCGAGGGCACCGAGCTGAACAGGAAACGGATCGCGGAGCTGCTGGACCGGTCGCTGATGCTGGTCACCGCGCTGGCCCCCGTCATCGGCTATGACCGGGCGGCCCGCATCGCGCACGAGGCGCATGTGCACGGGCAGACGCTGCGCGAGGCGGCGCTCGCATCGGGCGATATCGATGCCGAAACGTTCGACCGCGTGGTCGATCCCCGTCACATGACACACCCCGAGGAACTGCAATGAGAATCATCCGCGCCCTGGTCAAGCGGTCCTTCACCCTGGCCGGCCACCGCACCAGCGTGGCCCTGGAGCCCGAGTTCTGGGCAGCACTGTCGGCGATGGCGCAGGGACGGCGGCAGACGCTGTCCTCGCTGATCGCCGACGTCGACGCCGCACGCGACCCGCAGCGCCCGCTGGCCTCGTCGCTGCGCGTCCTGGCGCTGACCGGCACCGCGAAGGTCGTCCATGAAGCCGCCTGCGCCTAGGCACGGCCCGGGCGCCGGGCGCGCGCCGTCCTGGCGCCCCGCCTGTTGCCTCGGCCGCGGCAGTCGCGTCCGGCGCACGGGCGAGCCGCCGCGCCGGGCGGGCGGATGGCCGGGCCGGTGTCGCCTCGGACGAATTGTGCCGTGCGCGTTAACCTTGGGGAAAGCATGGGCGGGGCAGGATCGTGCCGCGGCCAACAACGGCCGCATCGCAAGGAAGAACTCCATGACCTGCATGACCCAGCTCGCCTTCCGCGGCTTCGCCACCCCGGTCGTCACGCCGCTGTCGAGTTTCCAGGTCAGCCCGCTCGTGCTGTCGGATCGCCTGCTGACCCTGGCGCAGGATGCCGAGCGCGCCGGCTTCCCGCTCTCCGCGGGACACCTGGTCAACCTGGCGCACGCCGTGTTCGACGAGATCCCGACCCGGCGCTAGCTCGTCCGTGCCGGACCTCGGCCCGGATGCCCTGGAACAGGCGGCCATCGCCGGGCGCGCGCAGACCGCGCGATCGCCTCACCGGGGGCTGGCGACCGGACGGCTGACGCGTCGCCGGCGCGAACGGGCGCGAGTAAGGGTGCAGGGCGCCGCTTCCGCAGCGTCGCCGCGTCCAAGCGACAGGGTGGCGCGCCAGCCCTCCTCCGGCGTCCGCGTCAGCTGCCGACCACCCGCGCGATCAGCGCCTCGTAGGCGTCCAGGTAGGCCGGCATCGACAGCGTCGCCTCGGCGTGCGCCCGCGCGGAGCGGCGCAGCCCCGCCGCCAGCGTCCGGTCCTCCAGCATCTCCAGCACGCGGTCCGCCAGCGCCGCCGGATCGAGGAACGGCGACAGCATCCCGGTCTCGCGGTCGGCGACGAACTCCAGCACCGGCGCCGTGTCGCTCGCCACGATGGCGCAGCCGCAGGCCAGAGCCTCGCGCAGCGACCAGGACGCCACGAACGGGTAGGTGAAGTACACGTGGCAGTCCGAGCGCTGCAGCAGGCGGACATAGCTGTCATAGTCCAGCCGCCCCGGGAACAGCACCCGCTGCGGGTCGAGCGGGCCGACCTCGCCGAGCAGCCGCTCCTTCCAGGTCCCCTCCGCCAGCCGCGCGCCATAGGACACGCCATCGCCGCCGACCAGGACCACGTGCAGGTCCGGCCGCGCCCGCAGCAGCCGCGGCAGGGCGCGCATCAGGATGTGGAAGCCACGGTACGGCTCCAGATCGCGCGACACGTAGCTCAGCAGCGCGGCACCCGGCGGCACGGCGAAGTCGCCCAGCGCGAACGGGCGCTGCGCGGCGCCCGGGTCGGGACGGCAGATCTCAAGGTTCACCCCCTCCGGCACCACGGTGATGTTGCGCTGGGCCCAGTCCGGATAGGTGGACCGCTGGAACACGGTGGGCGACTGCCCGTGGCCGGGGTTGGTCAGGGTCAGCAGGTTCACGGCGTTCTTCGCCCGCACCCGAGACAGGGCGGGCACCGGGGTCGGGAACTCGGGATCGAAGCCGACATCCGTGCCGCTCACGCGGTAGTAGAATTCCTGGTAGCCGAGCAGCGGCACGTCGGGCCAGACGTCGGCGATGTTGAGCAGCTCGCCCCAGCCGTGGTGGCCGATGATGACGTCCGGCTCGTAGCCCAGCGCCTTGAGGTTGGCGGCGGTGCGCGCCACCGCCTCGGCGCGCAGCATCGCCAGCTCGAACTCCTGCGCGTCGCGGTGCGCCTCGGCGTTGAGCCCGCGCGGCATCTGGTAGACGACCTTGCGCACGCCGCGGATCTGGTTGGCGTTGGCCTCGCTGATGAACACCACGTCGTGGCGGTTCTCGGCGACCAGCCTGCGCACCAGGTGCAGGAACTGCGCCGGGAAGTTCTGGTGGACGAACAGGTAGCGCATGGCTGTCGCTCCATCCTGGCCACGCGGCAAGGCCGCGCGCCGGGACCGGACTCCTGTCCCTACCGCTTGCCGCGGCCGACGGGCGCGGGCTTGCCGCGCGGCGGCGGCGCCGGCTTGAAGGTGGCGCGGGCCGGCTTGCGCACCGGGCGGGCGGACTCCGGCTCCTGGGCGGCCGCGGGCCGGGATGAGGCCGGGGCACGCTGCGCGGGAGCCAGGACGGCGGGATCGGGGGCAGCCGGTGCGGGCGCGGCGGGAGACGTCGCCGCAAGCGCCGGCCTCGGCGCGATCTCGACGTGGAACGCCTCCAGCGGGGCTAGGCTTTCCGCCTCGCAGGCCTCGCCCGTGTCGGTCGGGCCGATCGCGCTGCCGTCCACGAAGGTGGCGGACACGCGGCAGTCGAACCGCTCCGCCGCGGTACCCCGCAGCCGCACCCGCAGGCCCAGGATCGGCAGCGCCATGCCCCGGCTGCCGCAATAGTGCCCGCCATCGGACCAGGGCGACAGCCAGCCGCGCCCCAGCACCGCCTGGTACTCGATGTCGTCGCGGGTCACCGGCTGGCGGGGCGCTATGGCGAAACCCTCGATCCAGCGCTGGCTGCCGCGCTCGCCCATCCACTCGTCGAGCCGGGTGAGCACGTCGCCACGGCCCTGCACATGCGCCGCGACCTCCGCGTCCGCCGGCGTCACCTCCGCGGCCGAAGCGGGTGGCGGCGCGGCCGGGCCGGTGCCCGCCTGGCCGGACTCCGCCGGCACGGCCTGATCCGGCACGGCCGGACCCTGACCGTCGCGATCCTGCTTCGTCTCGCCCGCGTTTCCGTGCGGACCAGATGACGGGGCCGGCGGGGCGTCGGCCATGGCCCGGGTCGGCGCGGCCTGGGTTAGTGCGGCCTGGGTTGGTGCGGCCTGGGTTGGTGCGGCCTGGTCAGGCCCGCCGCTCAGCCGCATCACCTGCAGCCGTGGCGCCTCGTGCAGGCCGTCGGTGTCCTGGTACACGGTGACCAGGACCTGCGCCGGCCCGCGCGTCACACGGATCAGCGCTGCGCTGTCCTGCCCGCCCAGCCAGCCATCCTCGCGGAACGTGCTGATCGACAGCAGGCCCGGCGCCGCCCCCTGCCCCGCGCCCTGCGCCGGCAGCTCCGGCGGCAGCGACAGCCGCACCCCGGGCAGCCCGGTGGCGCTGCTCGGGGGCGCGGAACCGGGCGCGTAGAACAGGCAGAACACGCCGTTGTCGAGCGTCATCAGGTGGCCGGACACCTTCAGCTCGGTGATCACCCGCTGGGCGGCGGCGGCGGCGTCGGACATGGTCGATCTCTTTCACGCAGGCACAGGGTCAGCGTCACGCAGGCACGGGGTCAGCGTCACGCAGGCACGGGATCACGGCAGGCCGGCGGCCGGAGAGTGCGATGGGCGGTTGTGGTCCGCAACCCGTGGCAGCCGAAGCAGCGCGTTGTTCACCGAGGCCGCAGGCAGACCCAGCGGCAGCAGCCAGCCGCGGCCGGTGCGGCGGATGCGCTCCGCGGGTGCCCCGAGGTCGAACGCCGCCACGCCTAGCCCTGCGCGCATCATGTGCGTCAATGTATAACACCAGGTTTCCGGCCAGACCGACGGCAGCAGCCCCAGGTCGCAGTCCTGCGCGCGGATCAGCGCGTCCACCTCTGCGTCGCGGTAGTCGCCGGTCACGAACACCGGGCCGGCGCGCATCAGCCGCTCGTCGTCGATGCTCGGCCCCACCACCACGAACTCCAGCGGCAGCGCGCGCGCCGCGGCGTCGCGCGCGCAGGCGAGCAGCACGTCGTAGCCCTTCTCCAGACCGATCGCGCCCACCACCGCCACACGCAGCCGCCGGCCGGCCCGAGGCGCACGCATCGGCGGCAGCCCCGATTCGTCCTCCCAGGGCCGCACGCTCGCCCGCACCTGCGGGAAATGCCGGCGCAGGCGCGACGCGGCGTCGGCCGACGGTGCGATCACCGCGCGCGCGGCATCCAGCTCGGCGGCGGAGCGCGCCAGCAGCGCCGGCATCGCGATCTCCTCCTCGAGGTTGGTGCCGAGATCGGCCACGCAGGCCTCGCAGCCCGCCACGTTTGGCTCGCCGCAGTAGCGCCGCCCCGGCCCGACCAGGGCGATGCGCTGGCAGAACGACGCGTAGTCGTGGACATAGAGGTCGTACGGCACGCCCAGGCGGCGGCACAGCGCGAGCACCGCGCGGTGGTGGCCGAGCAGGTGGTGCAGCTCGGCGTGCAGAACCTGCTCGCCGCGCAGCAGCCGCACCAGCGCCGGCAGCTCCTCGGGCAGCCGGAACCGCAGGTTGGGGAACGCGTCGGGCGAGGCGGGATCGCTGCCGGCCTGCTCCGACACCAGGCACGCCCCGCCCGCTGGACGCAGCACGATCGGCCGCAGCCCCGCCGCGCGCAGGGCCTCGCATCGCTCGCGCACCACGCGCTCCACCCCGCCGCCGCCCTCGTGCGTCACCAGCAGCGCGGCACCCGCCGCCACCCGGCCCTGCCTCCAGCGCGCCACGTCCATCCGCCGCCGCGCGGGGAACAGCGGGTCGGCGGCGACGTGGCGCGCGACCAGGGCGTCGTAGCCGGGATGCAGCCGGTTCAAGACCACGAGATTGCGCCGCACCAGGTGTGCCCCCGCCATGCCGAAGCTGGCGCCGCCGACATGGCCGACATAGGCGCCGGGCACTGCGACATGCCGCCAGCCGCGCCGCGCCGCACGCATGCAGAACTCGTTCTCCTCGCCGTAGCCCTGGGCGAACAGGTCCTCTCGCAAGGAGCCGGTGGCGTCCAGGCAGTCGCGCCGCAGATACAGGCAGAAGCCATGCCCGGTGGGAATGTCCACCACCTCGCCGGCGTTGGCCGCCGCGGCAAACCGGGCCAGGCGCTGGGTTGTCGCGAGGTCGGGCACCGCGTTGACCCGTTCGCGCGACGGGTAGGAGCAGATCGTGGCGTCGTTGGACAGCGGCGTCGCGGTGCCGATGTCGGGCGCGGAGTGCGCCGCCTCGCGCAGCCGCTCCAGCCAGCCCGGCGGCACCAGCGTGTCGCTGTTGAGCAGCACCACGTCGCGCCCCGCCGCCGCGCGCAGCCCGGCATTCGCCGCGCCGGGAAAGCCGGCGTTGCGCCGCTGCCGGATCAGCCGGATGCGCCGCGCCCGCGCCATCTCCTCCAGCGTCGCCACCAGGGCGCGGTCCGGCGAGGCGTCGTCCACCACGTGCAGCCGGCTTCCCGCAGGCAGCGTCGCCAGCACGCTTTCCAGGCATTCGAGCGTGCGCCGCAGGCCGCGATAGACCGGAACCACGACGTCGACCTGCGCCGTGCGCCGCCCACGCACCGCTGGCGGGGCAGCGAGATCGGCCCAGCACGGCGACCAGTCCGCAGCCGCCTGCGCGCCGCACGCCACGCGCGCCTCCAGCCCGGGGTCCAGCGGGCTGCCGAGCAGGTCGCGGCCGCCCGCATCGGTGACGCGCACCGGCCCGGCAAGCTGCAGGCTGCACAGCGCCTCCGCGCCCACCGCGAAGCCGCGCGGCCGGGACAGCGGCGCCGATCCCTCCACGGTCACCGAGAGGTCGGCGGCGCGCAGCGGCCAGGTGACGCCGTCGGCACGGTGCACCAGCAGGTCCGGCTCGCGGTCCGGGTCGGCGGGATGCCACGCCCATCCCGCCACGCCGCCGTCCCGGCCTTCGACCATCCCCTCCACCCGGGCGATCGCCACGAGGTCGACCGGGCTGCCGAGCAGCGGCACATCCCCACGCTCCACGGTGAGCACCTGCCCGGCACGCCAGCCCGCCGGCAACGCCTCCAGCGTCGCGTCGCCGCCGAGCGCCACGCCGTCCAGGGCAACCCGCACCTCCGGCGGCTGCGGCGGCCATAGCCGGCCATCGCCGCACACGCCGCACCAGCCCGGCAGGCCGGCCCGCGCCACCACCAGCCCGGCCAGCATCGCCACCGAGTCGTCGGGCGCATGGCGCGACAGCAGCGCGCCCAGCGACAGCGCAGCCTCCTGCCCCTGGCCCTGCTGCAGGGCGCACACCGCCAGGCCGCTCCAGGCCTCGCGCAGATCATGGGCGTCGGCGACCGGCCGCAGCACCCGCGCCGCCGCCGCCGGATCGCCCTGGCGCAGCAGCAGCCCGCCCAGCGACACCGCAACCGTCGCATCGGTCGGGGCCAGGCGCCGCGCCCGCTCCAGCCAGCGACGCGCCTCGTCCAGCGCGCCGTCCCGCTCGGCGGCGCGGCCGCGCTCCAGCGCATCGCCGGCACGACCGCGGGCCCAGTGCAGCCACGCGGCGCGATCCGTGTCGCTCACCACGGCGGCCGCCTCGCGAACCAGCCGGGCCGCGCCGGAACGCCCGGCCACGATGACGACGGCAGGCGGGTCGGCACCCGCGGCGAGCCCTCGCGCCTACTGGGCGGCGACAGGCGCGGCCACGGCGCCACGCGGCGCGCCGCCAGCCGGGGACAGGCGCGCCAGGTCGGCCGCCGCCTCGGCCACACCCTGCGACTGCGCGCGTTCCAGCCAGACGCGGGCCGCCGCGGGGTCGCGCCGCCCGGCAAGGCCGCGCGCCAGGTAGCGGCCCAGCATCATCTGCGCATGGCCATGGCCGCGCTCGGCCGCCTTGCGGAACCACTGCTCGGCCACCGGGCGGTTCTCCGGCACCTCGTGCCCGCCGCCGTGCATCGCGCCCACGGCGAACATGGCCGCCACGTGACCCTGCCCGGCCGCTTGCTCGAACCAGCGCAGCGCGGCGGGATGGTCGCGCGGGCCGCCGCGGCCGTTCAGCGCCAGCTCGGCCAGCGCCACCTGGGCGTCGGCCATGCCCGCCTGCGCGGCCCGCTCGAACCACACGCGACCTTCCTCGACGTTGGCATCGATCCCGCGGCCCTCGACCAGCATCCGCGCATACCAGTACTGGGCATTGACCACCCCGTCCGCGGCCCGGCGCAGCCACATGGCGGCACGACGGTCGTCGCGCTCGATGCCGACCCCCTCGGCCAGGCAGACGCCGAAATTGAACGCGGCCACCAGGTCGCCGCTGCCGGCGGACTGCTCGAACCACAGGCGGATGCGGACCTTGTCCTCCTCGCCCGCATTGCCAGACAGCACGAGGTTGGCCAGATCCATCTGCGCCTGGCCGTCGCCGGCGTCGGCGGAGCGGCGGAACCAGCGCGCCGCCTCCTCGGGATCGCGCGACACCCCGGCGCCGGTCAGGAACAGCAGGCCGAGCGCACGTGCCGCAGCGGCGTGGCCACCTTCCGCGGCCCGGCCGAACCACAGCGCCGCCTCGGCATAGTTCGGCGGCAGGTCGCCGCCCTTCGCATACAGGTCACCGACCAGCGCCGCGGCCTCGGTGTCGCCGGCCAAAGCAGCGCGGCGCAGCCACGACTCGCCCTCGACGGCGTTGCGCGTCACCCCGCGCCCCTCCATCAGCGCCAGACCCCAGCGTGCCTGACCGGAGCGCACGCCTTTCTCGGCGGCCTGACGATACAGCTCGGAGGCCGCGGCGACATCCTGCTGCACGCCGGAACCACGCTCCGTCATCACGCCAAGCAGGTAGAGCGCGGTCGGCAGCCCGGCATGGGCGGCCTTGGCCAGCTCCACCGCCGCCCTGACCTGGCTGCCAGTATCGTCGGCCTGGCGCAGCATCGACAGGCCGAGCCCGAGCTGGCCCTGCGGACACCCGGCATCGGCCGAACGTCGATACCAGGCATCCGACGCGGCGACGTCGCGCAGTTCCTCCGGCCCGGACACCAGCAGGTAGCCCAGCAGGGCCTGGGCCTCCGGCGACCCGGCCTCCGCGGCGGGACGCGCCCAGCGGGCCGATCGGGTGAAATCGGGGCCGGTCCCCACCCGTCCGTCGGCAAACAGCTTGGTACCAGGGGCGGAGGCGGTGACGTCGGCCACCAAGCCGTACAGGTAGAGGGTCGCGAGCAGGCTCTGCGCCTCGACCCAGCCGGCCTCCGCGGCAAGCTCCAGCCAGCGTGCCGCGTCGGACCGGCTGCTGGGCACGCCCGCGCCTTCGAGGTAGGCGCGGCCGACCCGGAACTGTGCTTCGGGCAGCCCGGCGCTGGCCGCCCTGGCCAGCAGCGGAAAAGCCCCGGACACATCGCCTCGCTCCGCAAGGCCGACGGCCTTGCGGAGCTGGTTCACGGGCGAAAGCAGTCGGTTCAGCCGGTCGCCAAGCGCCATGGTGTCAGACGCGGCGCCGGCAACGCGGTCGGAACGCCAACCTCACGGCTCGCGCATGCCTTCGTGGGCCACCGGCAGGATGTTGCCGAGCAGGTAGCCGGCGACGGTGCGCTTGCCGACCTCGATGTCCGCGGTGAGCGGCATGCCTGGGATGATGTGGAACCCCTTCGGCGTGTCGTGCAGCGTGACCTCGTCGATTGTCACCTTGCCGCGGTAGAACACCGCCCCGCCGCCATCCTGGCCCTGGCCGGCCCCGCTGCCGTGACGCTGGCCCTGCTGGTCGCCGGTGGCGAAGCTGTCGGCGCTGATCAGACGCATGGTGCCCCTCGCGCCGCCGTAGCGGGTGGACGGGAACGTCGCGAACTTCACCGCGACCTTGTCGCCGACATGCACGTAGCCGGATTCGCCGGCGGGAATGTTGACCTCCACCTCGAGAGGCGAGTTGAGCGGCACCAGGGTGAAGAACTGGTCGCCCGAGGCCAGCACGGAGCCGACGGACACCTTGGCGACGGTCTGCACCACGCCGTCCTGCCCGGCACGGAGCACGACGAGACGGCTACGCAGTTCGGCCTTGGCAAGCTCCTCCTGCGAGGCGCTGAGCCTGCGCGAGGCCTCCGTGAGATCCTGCGACACCTTGGCCTGCCATTCCTGGTCGTAGGCGTCGCGCTCGGCCAGCGCGCCCTGGAGCTGGGCCCGGTCCTGCTGGGCGGAGCGCAGCGCCGCGCCCAGCGAACGCGTGGCCTCGACCTGAGCATCCTGCGCCTGCAGCGTGTTGAGCTTGCTGCCCACCGCGTCGCGCTGCAGCTCGGCGCGCATGCCGGCGACGTTGGTCGCGATCGCCAGGCGCTGCTTGTAGAACTCGCCGTCCTGTTCGTCGCGCTGCACCAGCGCCTGAAAGCCCTCGATCTTCTGCGCGAAATTCTGCATGCGAAAATTATGCTCGCTGCTGTGCTGCGCGAAGATCGCGGCCTGGACCTGGCTGGCCTGGTCGTTGGCCACGGGCTGGTAAGGCTTGCCCGCAGCCTCGGCGGTCAGCCGCTCGACCTCGGCACGGTAGCTGCCGGATTGCTGCGTGGAGGCGCCCACGTTGGCGGTGGTGTCGGTCGGGTCGAGCTGGGCGAGCACGTCGCCCTTGTGCACCACCTGACCCTCCTGGACGTCGATCGAGCGCACGATCGAGGTTTCCAGCGGCTGCACCACCTCGGTCGGCGCCACCGAGACCACCTTGCCGTTCGCCGTGACCACGCGATCGATCGGGATCAGCCACGCCACGGTGAAGCAGGTGGCTACCAGGGCACCCACGGTCCAGATCGTGCCGCGCGCGCCGGGAAGGGTGGGCACGTTGGCCATGCCGGCCGACGGCGAGTGGAATTCGAGCACGGAGAGCGGCATCTCGGGGCCGCGCCGCGCCGCGCGGCGATCGGTGCGGGCCACGGCGGCCTCGCCAGGGCCGACGGGCTGGAGGGTTTTTCCGGACATCGGCAGTCTCCTCAATCGCCCTGGGCGAGCACGGGAGCCAGCGAAGCCTGCCGTCCCTTCTCGTTCAGATGGCGGTTCTGCTGCAGCCAGAGCTGGCGGTAGATCGAGCAGCGCTCCACCAGCACGTTGTGCGGCGCGATGTCGATCAGCTTGCCGCGGTCCATCACCGCGATCTGGTCGCAGTCGATCAGCGACGACAGGCGGTGCGACACGATCACCATGGTGCGGCCCTTGGCGATGCGCTGCAGGTTGGCGTTCACCAGCGCCTCGCTCTCCGGGTCGAGCGCGCTGGTCGCCTCGTCGAGGATCAGGATGCGCGGGTCCGAGATCACGGCGCGCGCGATCGCCAGACGCTGGCGCTGGCCGCCGGAGATGTTGGCGGAGCCCTCCTCGATCCAGGTCTCGTAGCCTTGCGGCAGCCGCTCGATGAACTCCTCGGCGCCGGCGAGACGCGCAGCGCGCACCACGTCCTCCAGCGTCAGCCCGGGGCGACCCGCGGAGATGTTGTCGCGCACGGTGCCGCGGAACAGGAAGTTGTCCTGCAGCACGATGCCGAGGTTGCGGCGCAGGTGCGTGAGGTTGATCTCGCGCAGTTCCACGCCGTCGATCTTGAGGAAGCCGCTGTACTCGCGGTTGATGCCCTGCAGCAGGCGGGTGATGGTGGACTTGCCGGACCCCGAGCGGCCGACCAGGCCGAGCATGGTGCCGGCCGGCACGTCGAACGCCACGTTGTCCAGCGCCACGTTCTTGGCGCGCGGGTAGGTGAAGGTCAGGCCCTCCAGCACGATGTGCCCCGCCAGGCGCGGACGCATGCCGGTGGTGAGCGCCCGGGTCTCGGTCGGCTGGTTGAGCACCTCGCCCACCTGGCCCACCGAGGCGCGCACGTCGGTCATCTCCTCCAGCAGCTTGGCGATGCCGACCAGGGGCGCGGTGACGCGCTGGCCCAGCATCATGAAGGCGATCAGCCCGCCGGCGGCCAGCCCGGTGGTGTCGCTGATCGCGAAATACGCGCCAACCATGATCACGCCGCGCGAGATGAACATGTCGATGGGGGTGATGATCGACTGCGGCCAGTTGGCCATGCGCAGCGCCGCCAGGCGTGCCGAGGTGGTCTCGGCCACGCACTCGTCCCACTCCGCGCGGCGTGCCGGCTCCAGCGCCAGCGTCTTGATGGTGCGGATGCCCTGCACCGTCTCCGACATCACCGAGGCCTTGCGGTTCTCGGCGGCGATCACCCGGCCGACGAGGCGGCCGACCGGCTTGAGGAAGATCATGATGATCACGGCGATCAGCCCGGACGCCGCCACCACCATCCACGCCAGCGTCGCGTCCAGCCAGAACAGGAACGGCAGCAGGAACACCAGGGTGAACGCGTCGAGGAAGGTCGAGAGCAGCTTGCCGGTGAGGAAGTCGCGGACCTTGAACACCTGGAACAGCTTGCTGATCGTCATACCGGCCGGGTTGTGCTCGAAGTAGTCGACCGGCAGGGCGAGCAGGCGGGTGAAGATGTGCAGGTTCAGCTTGGTGTCGATGCGCGCCGACAGCACGCCGGTCAGCTCGCGCCTGCTCCAGCCGAGCAGCGTCTCGTAGCCGCTCAGGATGACCAGGATCGACGACAGCAGCACCAGGGTCGACAGGCTGTGGTGCGCGACCACGCGGTCGATCACCGACATCACCAGCAGCGCCGGCACGATGGTCAGCACGCTGAGCACCAGCGAGGCGATGCTGATGTCGCGGATCAGCTTGGTCTGCTCCATCACCAGGCCGGCGATCCAGCCCAGGTTGAACGGGGCCTCCACCTCGGCCTTGGAGCGCTGGCGCCGCACCAGGACGACCTCGCCGGTCCACACCTGAGACAGCCGCAGCTGGTCCACCGCCACCGGCGGCTCCGACACCGCGGTCGCCGGGTCCTTGAGCCACACCACGTCGCGCGCCGCGTCCACGCCGACCAGCAGGCCCGCGGAGCCGTCGTTGAACAGCAGCACGGTGGGCGGGGCGTCGTGGAAGCGGAACAGGTTGCGCCAGCGCAGCTTCAGCGCGCGGCCCATCAGCCCCTGCTCGCGCACCCAGTTGACCAGCGACGCCGCCGAGGGAACCTCCTCGCCCGCCTGCCCCCGGAAATCCTTGGGATCGAGATCGACGCCGTGGTGGCGGGCCGCGAGCATCATCGCCCGCAGCCGCGCCTCCATCATGGCGTTGCGCGGCACGTCGCCGCCCGGTCCGGACAGCCGCGGCACACCCGGGGCGTCGGGCGTCGGGCCGGCTTCGATCTCGGCGGGCGGTCGGTCCACGGTGCATCCTTCCCAGTCAGGGTCCGCGCACCTTCGCACGCGCAACCTCGCGTCCCTACCACGCAAAGGGTTAAAATACGATCACTTTCCGGCACTTTCCGGTCCGCGACCGCCTGGGCCACACTGGCGTCCGCTTCCCGCGGCCCCTCCAGACCAGGATCCTCGCATGGACATCCGACCCACGGCCGAGCCCGACCTGCCCGAGATCCAGGCGATCTACGCCCACCACGTCCTGTATGGAACCGGCACGTTCGAGGAGGTTCCGCCCGCGCTCGAGGAGATCGCCGCCCGCTTCCGGCGCGGCACCGCCCGCGGCTTCGCCTGGCGTGTCGCCGCCGACGCCACCGGTATCCTCGCCTTCGCCTACTACGGCCCGTTCCGCGACCGGCCCGCTTACCGCTACCTGGTGGAGGACAGCATCTACGTGCGCGAGGACGTGCGCGGCCAGGGCGTCGGCAAGCAGCTCGTCGCCAGCCTGCTCGCCGACGCCGAGCGCGCCGGCCTGCGCCAGATGATCGCGGTGATCGGCGACGCAGAGAACATCGGCTCGATCGGCATGCACGCCAGCCTCGGCTTCCAGCGCGCCGGCACCCTGCGCGCCGCCGGGCTGAAGTTCGGCCGCTGGCTCGACGTCGTGATCATGCAGCGCACCCTGGGCGCCGGCGACGGCGACACCCCGCCGGACTAGCGGCCGGTCCGGACCGGCCGCCGGCCCGAACTGGCGGCAATCCTGGCGGTCGTGCCTGCAAGGCCCGCGGAACCCGCCGGCCGCCCGGCCCGCCGGCCCTGGCGCCGCGCCCATGCCGCGGGCCCGGCGCCGCGCGGGCTGGCACCCATCCTGCATCGCGTGTCGGACCCTGCGACCCCGGCCGCGACCGGCATCGACCCATGGCGCCGGTCGCGGCGCCCCGGAGCCCCATGGACCTGTTCACCTGCCGCCACTGCGGACAGCGGCTGTACTTCGAGAACACGCGCTGCGAGCGGTGCGGCCACCGGCTGGGCTACCTGCCCGATGCCGCCACCCTGGCTGCCCTGGAGCCGCTCGCCGCCGAGCCCGTGCCCGGGGCCGCGACCGCGCCGCAAGACTGGCCGGCCGGTGCCGCCGCGTGGTCCGGCCGCGAGGCGGCCGGGCCGCGCGATCCTCCCGGGGCCGCCTGGCGCCCGATCCTTCCCGGGCCTGCGGCCGCCGCTGCCTGGCGGTTCTGCGAGAACGCCGCGCACGACGTCTGCAACTGGATGGTGCCCGTCCGCAGCGCCGAGCGCTTCTGCGCCGCCTGCCGTCACAACCGCGTCATCCCCGACCTCGGGCGCGACGGCAACCTCATGCGCTGGCGCAAGCTGGAAGAGGCCAAGCACCGCCTGTTCTACACCCTGCTCCGCCTCCGCCTGCCGCTCGCCGACCGCCGCGACGATCCCGGATTCGGCCTCGGCTTCGACTTCCTGGAGGACCTGCCCGGCCAGCCCCCAGGGTCGCCCAGGGTGATGACCGGCCAGGACGACGGCGTCATCACGCTCAACATCGCCGAGGCCGACGATGCCGTGCGCGAGGGGCTGCGCCAGAAGATGGGCGAGCCGTACCGCACCCTGCTCGGCCATTTCCGCCACGAGAGCGGGCACTACTTCTGGGACCGCCTGGTGCGCGACGGCGGCCGCCTCGATGCCTGCCGCGCCCTGTTCGGCGACGACCGCGCCGACTACGAGGCCGCCCTGCGCCGCCACTACGCCCACGGCCCGCCGCCGGACTGGCAGGCCCGCACCATCAGCGCCTACGCGACCTCCCACCCCTGGGAGGACTTCGCCGAGACCTGGGCGCACTACCTGCACATCGTCGACACCCTGGAGACCGCCCGCGCCTTCGCCATGGACCTGCGGCCCCACGAAGGCGCCGCCCAGGGCGACCTCGACCCCTACGCCGCGCGCAGCATCGACGACCTCGTCGCCTGCTGGCTGCCGCTGGTGTTCGCCATGAACAGCCTCAACCGCTCCATGGGGCAGGGCGACCTCTACCCGTTCGTGCTGTCCCCGCCGGTGGTCGGCAAGCTCGGCTTCATCCACGCGCTGGTGCAGCCGTTCGCGGGGCAAGGCTGAGGCAGGCAAGGTTGGGCTCTGCCCAAACCCGCCAGGGGCGAGCCGCCCCTGGACCGGCACACATGGGACAGGCAGCCGGCAGGATTCCTTCAGGAATGCCTTCTCAAGACGAGCGTTGGGGGGAGTTCGGGGGCGGAGCCTCCGGCCTCGCCTGCTCCGCCATCCTGAAGCGCGCCGACGCCAGCACGTCGCCCGTCACCGCCGCCGTCACCGCCGCCCGCCCGGCCGGGCTTGCCGTCACCGCAATCACCCGCCGGAACAACGCGACCTCGCCCCGCGCCCGCGCCAGGAACAGCCGCGCCAGCGCCCGCGCCGCATCGCTGCGCGGCACGCAGCACGCGCATCCCACAGCGTGCACCCCGGCCTCCACCGTGAACCGCGCCGCCGCGCCGGCCGGCAGCACTGCGTCGCCCTCCAGCAGCACCGCGTCGCCCGCCCCCGCGATCCCGGCCCCGGCCAGCAGCACGGGAATGCGGCCATCGCCCGAGCCTGTCGCAACCCCCATGACCGACCCCCTCCCATTCCGCTGGCGCAAGGCCGGACACACGGCCATCGCCCACTGGACATAAGGATATGTTTATGTGTATGGCAAGCGCATGGACGAGCTGCTTGCCTCCCTTCGCGCCGCCGCCGAGCCCACCCGACTGCGCCTGCTGGCGCTGGCGGCGCGCGGCGCGTTCTGCGTCGTCGAGTTTGTCGAGATCCTCGGCCAGTCGCAGCCGCGGCTGTCGCGCCACCTGCGCCTGCTGTGCGACGCCGGCCTGCTGGAGCGGGCCCGCGAGGGCGCCAACGTCTGGTTCACCGTGCCGCACGGCACCGCGGCCGGCGCCCTCGCCCAGGCCCTGCTGACGCGCCTGCCCGGCGACGACGCGGTGCTGGAGGCCGACCGGCGCGGCGCCGCCCGCGTGCTGGCCGAGCGCGCCAGAATCGCCTCGGCCAGCTTCAACCGGCAGGGCGCGGACTGGGACGAGATGCGCGCGCTCGACCTGCCCGCCGCCGCGGTGGAGGCCGCGCTGCTGACCCTGCTGCCGCACGCCGGTCTCGGCCGCGTGCTCGACATCGGCACCGGCACCGGCCGGCTGCTGGAGCTGGTCGGGCACCGCGCCAGCGCCGCCACCGGTATCGATGCCAGCCGCGCCATGCTGGCATTGGCCCGTGCCAGGCTCGTCGGCCTCGCCCTGCCGAACTGTTCTGTGCGGCTGGGCGACATGTACCGGCTGCCGTTCGCCGACGCAGCGTTCGACCTTGTGGTGCTGCAGATGGTGCTGCACTACGCGGAGGACCCGGCCGCCGTGCTCGCCGAGGCGGCGCGCGTCCTCGCGCCGAGGGGACGCCTGGTGGTGATCGACCTCGCCGCCTACGGCACGGACCCCAGGGCGCGCGCCCTTGCCCATCGCTGGCCCGGCTTCGACGATTCCGGCCTTGCGCGGCTGTTCGCAGGTGCCGGCCTTGCCGCGTCGCCGGGGCGGGTCGTGCCGGGGCCGCTGGAGATCCGGCTGTGGTGCGCCGAGGCCGCGACGGCCGCGCTTGAACGCGTCGCCTGACCGAGAGGCCGCCCGCAGGACCAAAAGCTCGCCTTTGGAAACTCCTTCCTAAGTAAATGCGGTCCAGGGTCGCTGACCCTGGCGGAGTCCAGAGGCCCCTGCTTGAACACAGAGCCTCTGGCCTTGCTTGCTCCCTTGCTTCCTCCCCCCGAGGTACCCGCCCATGTCCCGCCCCCATCTCCTCGACGCGCTTCGCGACCAGGTCCTCCTCGCCGATGGCGGCATGGGCAGCCGGGTGCAGGCCCTCACGCTGGACGTGGAGGCGGACTACTGGAACCGCGAGAACTGCACCGAGGTGCTCAACCTGAGCCGCCCGGAGCTGGTGCGCGAGATCCACCGCGGCTACTACGCCGCCGGCGCCGACATGGTGGAGACCAACAGCTTTGGCGGCTCGCCGATCACGCTGGCCGAGTTCGACCTCGAGGACCGCACCCACGAGATCAACAAGGTCGCCGCCGAGCTGGCGCGCGAGGCGGCGGACAGCTTCGCCGACGGCCGCCACCGCTGGGTGCTGGGCAGCGTCGGGCCGGGCACCAAGCTGCCGAGCCTGGGCAACATCGCCTACGACCCGCTGGAGGCGGCGCTGGCCGCGCAGTGCGCCGGGCTGATCGATGGCGGCGTCGACGCGATCCTGATCGAGACCTGCCAGGACACGCTGCAGATCAAGGCGGCGGTGAACGGCGCCAAGCTCGCGCGGAGGAACGCCGGCACCGACACGCCGATCTTCGTGCAGGTCACGGTGGAGACCACGGGCACGCTGCTGGTCGGGCCGGACATCGCGGCGGCGGCGACGGTGATCCACGCGCTCGACGTGCCGCTGCTGGGCCTGAACTGCGCGACCGGGCCGCAGGAGATGGCCGAGCACGTGCGCTGGATCTCGCGCAACTGGCCGGGCCTGGTCTCGGTGCTGCCCAACGCCGGGCTGCCGGAGCTGGTGGACGGGCAGACGCACTACCCGCTGAACGCCGCCGACATGGCGACCTGGGTGGAGCGGTTCGTGGCCGAGGACGGCATTAACCTGATCGGCGGCTGCTGCGGCACCGGGCCGGACCACATTTCCGCACTGGACGCGATGCTTCGCCGCCGCGCCGGTAGCGTCGCACGGCCGGTGCCGGCGCAGAGAACGCATGTCTGGGTGCCCTCGGTCGCCAGCCTGTACGGCCAGGTGCCGTTCCGCCAGGAGAACAGCTACTTCTCGATCGGCGAGCGCTGCAACGCCAACGGCTCGAAGAAGTGGCGCGAGCTGCAGGAGCGCGCCGACTGGGACGGCTGCGTCTCCGTGGGCCGCGAGCAGGTGGGCGAGGGCTCGAACTCGCTCGACGTCTGCACCGCGTTCGTCGGCCGCGACGAGGTGCGGGAGATGGACGAGGTGATCCGCCGCTTCACCTCCTCGGTCAACGCGCCGCTGGTGATCGACTCCACCGAGACCAACGTCATCGAGAGCGCGCTGAAGCTGCACGGCGGCAAGCCGATCATCAACTCGATCAACTTCGAGGACGGCGAGCACATGGCCGGCGAGCGCCTGGTCCTCGCCCGCAAGTTCGGCGCGGCGCTGGTGGCGCTGACCATCGACGAGCAGGGCATGGCCAAGACGCCGGACCGCAAGCTCGCCATCGCCACGCGCCTCGTGGAGTTCGCCTGCGAGAAGCACGGCCTGCCGCAGTCCGACCTGCTGATCGACCCGCTGGTGCTGACCATCGCCACCGGCATGGAGGACGACCGCAAGCTCGCCCAGTGGACGCTGGAGGGCATCACGGCGATCCGCGACAAGTACCCCGAGGTGCAGATCGTGCTCGGCCTGTCCAACGTCAGCTTCGGCCTCAACCCCGCCGCCCGCGCCGTGCTGAACTCGGTGTTCCTCGACCACGCCGTCCGCTGCGGCATGACCGCCGCCATCGTCCACGTCAGCAAGATCCGCCCGCTCCACCTGATCCCCGCCGAGGAGATCCAGGTCATGGAGGACCTAATCTTCGACCGCCGCACCGAGGACTACGACCCGCTGCAGAAGGTCCTGGCGATGTTCGCCGAGCGCAAGCTCGCCGACGCCACCAAAAAGGTGCGCGCCGACACCGTGCAGGGCCGCCTGAAGGACCGCATCATCGACGGCGACCGCAAGGGCCTGGGCGACGAGCTGGACGAGGCGATGCGCGCCATGCCGCCGCTCGACATCATCAACACCGTGCTGCTCGACGGCATGAAGGTGGTGGGAGAGCTGTTCGGCGCCGGCAAGATGCAGCTCCCGTTCGTGCTGCAGTCCGCCGAGACCATGAAGGCCGCCGTCGCCCATCTCGAGCCGCACATGGAGAAGGTGGAGGGCCAGGAGAAGGGCACCATCGTGCTCGCCACGGTGAAGGGCGACGTGCACGACATCGGCAAGAACCTGGTCGACATCATCCTGACCAACAACGGCTACCGCGTGGTCAACCTTGGCATCAAGGTGCCTCTCGCCGACATGGTCGCCGCGGTGCGCGAGCACCACGCCCACGCGATCGGCATGTCCGGGCTGCTGGTGAAGTCCACCGTGGTGATGCGCGAGAACCTGGAGGAGATGAGCCGGCAGGGCGTCGACGTGCCGGTGCTGCTCGGCGGCGCGGCGCTGACCCGCAACTACGTCGAGGACACCTGCGTGCAGGCCTACGCGTCGGGCCGCGTGGTGTACGCCCGCGACGCCTTCGACGGCCTCAACCTGATGGAGCGCGTCACCGGCAACGGCTTCGACGACTACCTCGCCGCCATCCAGTCCAAGCGCGTCGGCAAGGCGCGCAACACCGCGCGCACCCTCGGCCAGGCCGACGCGCGCGCCTTCATCCCGGTCGACGTCGGCACCGCGCAGGCTCGTCGTCGCCGCCTGACGCAGTCCACGCCGGTGGTCGAGCCGCCGTTCTGGGGGCCGCGCACGCTCGCCGCCACCACCCGCGCCGTGCTGCCGTTCCTCAACGAGCGCAGCCTCTACCAATTCCAGTGGGGCTTCCGGAAGCAGGGCCGCACCCTGGAAGAGTTCCTCGGCTGGGCGAAGCAGGAGCTGCGCCCGGTGATGAAGCGCATGCTCGCGCTGTGCGAGGCCGACGACATCCTCCACCCCCAGGCGATCTACGGCTACTGGAAGGCCGCCGGCCAGGGCAACGACCTGATCATGTTCGAGCAGGACGGCACCACCGAGGTCGCCCGCTTCGCCCTGCCGCGCCAGCCGCGCGAGGACGGCGAGTGCATCGCAGACTTTTTCCGCGACGTCGACGACGAGCAGCGCGACGTGATCGGCCTGCAGGTCGTCACCGTCGGCCAGCAGGCGTCCGACACCGCGCGCGACTGGTTCAACGACAACCGCTACCAGGACTACCTCTACCTGCACGGCCTGTCGGTGGAGATGGCCGAGGCGATGGCCGAGTACACCCACAAGCGCATCCGCGCCGAGCTGGGCTTCGCGGCCGAGGACGACCGCGACATGGAGAGGATGCTGGCGCAGAGCTACCGCGGCAGCCGCTACTCGTTCGGCTACCCCGCCTGCCCGCGCCTGGAGGACCAGGAGCCGCTGCTCGCCCTCCTGGGCGGCGAGCGCATCGGCATCTCGCTGTCCGACGAGCACCAGCTCCACCCGGAGCAGTCCACCAGCGCCATTGTCGTGCTCAACCCGCACGCGAAGTACTTCTCGGTCTGATACCGACGGCCGCTGAGCGTGGCCGGTCCGGCAGGCAAGGCCAGGGCTCTGCCCTGGACCCGCCAGGGGCAGCGCCCCTGGACCGGCTTCCTTCAAGGAATGGATTCCAAAGGCTTGCCTTTGGCGGAGTTTGAGGCAGAGCCTCAACCTTGCTTGCTTCACCGGTCACGCTCAACGGCCTCTGATATCAGGCATGGCGCGTCCGGGCAGAGCCCGGCCTTGCTTCCCAACAGGTCGATGTCAGGGGCCGTTGGCATGAGGCGGGCAAGGCCGGGCCTGCCCGTCGCTCGGCCACTCCACGGCGTGTGTCCCGCTCCGGCACCCTGTTCTTTAACCTGTCCCCCGCTATACCTGCCTCCGCAACGGCGGCGGGGCGGGCGCATGTTTCACGCGGACTGGGTGCTGGGCACGCTGGGCACGGCACGAGGCGACCTGTTCGCGCTGCTGCGGCTCGCGCTGGCGCTGAGCACCACGGTCCACGTGCTGCTGACCAAGCGCAACACCCAGTCCTCGATCGCCTGGATCGGCTTCTCCTGGATCTCGCCGGTGGTCGGCACCGCGCTGTACTTCAGCTTCGGCATCAACCGTGTCAGCCGACGCGCCCGCAAGCTGCGCCGCCGCCTGCACCGGACCGGGGACGAGGTGCCCGACGGCGACGCCCGCGACGACCATCTCGGCGCCCTTGAGGCCGCGGCACGGACCATCACCAAGCGCTCGGCGCTGGCCGGCAACAGGGTCGAGCGGTTCGAGAACGGCGACGAGGCCTATCCCCGGATGCTGGCCGCGATCGAGGCCGCGCAGACCAGCATCGGGCTCGCCTCCTACATCTTCTTCGACGACGCCGGCGGCCGGCCGTTCATCGACGCCCTCGCCCGCGCTCACCGCCGCGGCATCGCGGTCCGCGTGCTCGTGGACGGCGTCGGCAGCGGCTACTTCCGCTGCGGGGCCGCGAGCGCGCTGCACGCGGCCGGCGTGCCCGTGGACCGGTTCCTGCACTCGGTGCTGCCCTGGCGGATGCCGTTCATCAACTTGCGCAACCACAAGAAGATCCTGGTCGTGGACGGCCGCCTCGGCTTCACCGGCGGGATGAACATCTCCGCCCACAACCTCGTCGCGACCAATCCCGCGGACCCGGTGCGCGACACGCATTTCCTGTTCGAGGGCCCGGTGGTCGGCCAGCTCACCGAGGCCTTCGCCGCGGACTGGATGTTCGCCACCGACGAGGAGCTGGACGGCGACGCCTGGTTCCCGGACACGCCCGAGGACGGCCCCGCCATCGCGCGCGTCATCACCGCCGGCCCCGACCAGGACATCGAGAAAATCGAGCTGGTCATGCTGCAGGCCATCGCCTCGGCGGAGCGCGGCGTGCGGCTGATGACGCCGTACTTCCTGCCGGACGGGCGCCTGATGACGGCGCTCTCGCTGGCGGCGATGCGCGGGGTGCGCGTCGACATCGTGGTGCCGGAGAAGAGCGACCACCGCGCGGTGGACTGGGCCGCGCGCAACAATTTCGGGCCGCTCATCAACGCCGGCTGCGCCATCTGGCTCAACCCGCCACCGTTCGATCACTCCAAGATCATGGTGGTGGACCAGACCTGGGCGCTGATCGGCAGCACGAACTGGGACTCGCGCTCGTTCCGCCTCAACTTCGAGCTGAACCTGGAGGTGTACCACTCCGACCTCGCGGCCAACCTCGACCGGCTCGTCGCCTCCAAGCAGGGGAGGCGCGTGCGCGGCAGCGAGCTGCGCGCCCGCTCGGTGCCGGTCCGGCTGCGCGACGCGGCCATGCGGCTGACCCAGCCGTATCTCTGAGGAGCGGGGGCCAAGGAAGGCCAGAGGCTCTGCCTCCGGCTTCCGCTCAAGGCTCGCCTTGAGACTCCATTCTGGCAGGCAAGCCTCGCGGCCTCGACCTGAAGTGCGCAGCTCGGCACGGTCCGGCAGAGGGTTCACCTTCGGTCAGGCCGTCCGCCTTCGCCGCACCTCGGCGATCTCCAGCCGCACCACGATCGGGTGGTGGTCCGAGGAGTGCCGCTGCAGCACCTCGCGGTGGCTGCACGCCATGCCGCGCACCAGGCAGCGGTCGAGCCGCAGCGGCACCACCTTGCCCGCCACGTGCGTCGGCCTGCGCGGCCCGACGTCGCGGAACCCCGGCAGCAGCACCGGCCCCACCAGATTGAAGTCGCCCAGCACCGCCGCGTGCGCCGGCAGGTGCGCCGAGACCACGCGCAGCTGCCGCCGGTTCAGCACCTGCCCGTGCGAGAGGTGCACGTTGGCCACGCTGAAGCCGTCCAGCGCGGTGATCTGCGAGACGCGGTGGAACAGCGCGCCGGACGGCAGCCGGACCACCACCGGCGCCGCCACCGGGGCCGTCGGGCTCCAGGTCGCCAGCCCGTGGATGCGGCCGGGCTGCGGGATGCGCGCGTAGTGCCCGCCGACATGCGCCGGCAGCGCGTCCACCATCGCGGTGGCCTCCTGCAGCAGCAGCAGGTCGGGCCGCTGCGCCTCGATCAGCCGGCACAGCTCCTCCAGCGTCGCCCCCACCAGGCGCAGCAGGTTCCAGCTCACGATCTTGATCATGCACGCTCCAAGCCGGACGGCGCGTCGGTGTCGCGGCCCATCGCGGTGCTTCTGCCACACAAGCCGCCGCCGCGCAGGGTGCCTCGCGCGGGGGCGACGGGAGGACAGGCAGCGGGGAAGCAAGCAAGGTTGAGGCTCTGCCTCAAGCTCCGCCAAAGGCAAGCCTTTGGAAACCGATGCTTAAGTCAAGCCGGTCCAGGGGCGGCTCGCCCCTGGCGGGTCTGGGCGGAGCCCAGCCTTGCTTCCTACTGCAGCGTGTCCAGCGCCACCGGCGCCGCGTGCGGCCGCGTCGCCAGCATCGTGTCGATCAGCGCCAGCGCCTCCGCCCGGCCGCTGTTGCGCGCCTGCTCGAACGGCGTCCAGGTCTGCCGGAAGTCCAGCGCCGCGAACACCGCCCGGTAGCGCCGCAGCTCCGCCGGCGTGAGCGGGACGGAGCGCACGAACGCCTTGTGCGCCGAGATGGTCAGGGCGCGCCGCGGGTCGTCCGCCGCCATCTCGAACTTCAGCGCGTCGCCGCAGAACAGGATGCGCCGTGCCGCGTCGAACAGCACCGTGTGCCCCGCGAAGTGCCCCGCGGTCAGGTGCAGCTCCAGGCCCGGCAGCGGCTCCAGCGTCTCGTCCCACGGCCAGCTCACCCGCAGCGCGCCGGACCACGCCAGGTCGCCCGGGTGCAGCGCCAGCTCCGGGTCGAAGCGGTCCTGCAGCTGCCACAGCGCCCCGTAGGCGTGCGGGTGCGACGCCGACAGCACCGCCATCCCGCCCAGCGAGGCGATGTGCGCCAGCGCCGCCTCGCTGAACACCGGGCAGCCCTCGAATCCCATGTTGCCGGCCGGGGTCTGGATCAGGTAGGCGCTCGGCCCGATGCCGCCCACGGGTTCGTTCCAGAACCGCCACACCCCCGGTTCCAGCTCCGCCCAGTGGCACGGGAACCGCGCCTGCGCCTCCGCCCGCGTCCAGAACCGCCAGCCGTCCTGCGGCACCACATGCCGCGCGTCGAGGCACATCGGGCAGGACGGCGGCGGGGCAAAGTGCCGCTGCCAGTAGCCGCAGTTGTCGCAAAGGAACGCCGGCAGCTCCAGCGCGCCCGCGAAGGGAAGGTAGCCAGGGCTCATGTCCGCATCCTGCCAGGGTCCAGGCCCCGGGATGCCGCAACGTCGGCCCGCCAGCAAGCAAGGCCGGGCTCTGCCCAGACCCGCAAAGGGCCCGAGGCCCTTTGGTCCCGGTATCGAAGTCAGGGATTCTCGGGGCTTGCCTCGAGCGGGATCCAGGGGCAGAGCCCCTGGCCTTGCCTTCGCCACACGCAGCCCTTGCGCATCCCCGCCAGGCGTCCTTCTCCTGCCCGGGACACGCAGCAGGGAGCGGCAGGCCATGGCGGTACGGATCGACAGGGTGGTGACCCGTGGCGGCGACGGCGGCGAGACCTCGCTCGGCAACGGCACCCGGGTGCGCAAGCACGCGCTGCGCGTCGAGGCCTACGGCACGGTGGACGAGGCCAACGCCACGATCGGCCTGCTCCGCCTCCACACCGCCCACGACCCAGAGGCCGACGCCATGCTGGCGCGCATCCAGAACGACCTGTTCGACACCGGCGCCGACCTCTGCGTCCCCGGCGAGGCCGGCGAGCGCCTGCGCCTCACCGACACACCCTCGCTTCGCCTGGAAGCCGAGGTCGCCGCCATGAACGACCGGCTCCCCCCGCTCACCAGCTTCGTGCTTCCCGGCGGCACGCCCGCCGCCGCCCACGCCCATCTCGCCCGCACTGTCGCCCGCCGCGCCGAGCGCCTGGTCGTCCATCTCTCGCAGGAGGAGGCCGTGAACCCCGCCGTGCTGCGCTTCCTCAATCGGCTGTCGGACCACCTGTTCGTGCTGGGCCGCCGCCTCAACGCCGGCGGCGACGTGCTGTGGAAGCCGGGCGCCGGGATGGGCAAGGCTGCGGACTGAACGCGGCAGGCAAGGAAGCAAGGCCAGAGGCTCTGCCTCTGGACTCCGCTCAAGGCTCGCCTTGAGAATCCACTTGTCAATTATTGTAAATATATTATTTTACTTACCTTTCAAATTTTATATGGTTTAATGCAGCATTATCGTAATCGTTATTTATTTTATATGTTTGGAACACATCTTGCGCGATCCAGCAGTAGTAGTCAAACGATCAATGTAGGATTGGTTTGAGATCATGTTGCTTAACCAGATGGTTTCCAAAGGCCTCGGCCTTTGGCGGGTCTGGGCAGAGCCCAGCCTTGCCTGCTCTCGACTGTAGGCGCCTACCCCGCGACCTCCGTCATCGCCGCCAACCCCAGGGCTCCCGCAAGCGCATCGAGCCTCCGCGTCACGCTTTCCCCTGCGAACACGCCGCCGCCCGCCAGCGTCAGCACCAGCCGCGCGCCCTCCACCCGCAGCGCCGTGCGCGCCAGCAGGTCCGGGGTTCCGGCCGACAGCACGTAGGCCAGCCGCAGGGCCGCGCCGAGCGCCTCGGCCACGCGGGTGTCGGCGTGGTCCAGCAGCCCGCGGGCTGATGCCAGCAGCGCCAGGCCCGGCGCCGCGTCGTAGCGGCCGGCGATCGCGAGCGCGAGGAACGCCCGCGCGCGGTGGTCGAGCGCCACGCCGGGCTGTTCGAGCACGCGCAGGAAGCTCTGCTGCGCCCGGTACTCGGGATGGTCGTGGCTGCCGATGTCGGACAGCCAGCAGGCGCAGCAGCGCAGCCGCCGCGCGTCGCGCCCCTCCGCCTCGAACAGCGGTGCGGTCCAGCCGAACAGCGCGCGGGGCAGCTCGCCGTCGCGCCCGAGCTGCTCGCCGAGCGCGCGCGAGGCGGCGACCATGGGGTCCTCCGCGCGCACCGATTCGGCGACGTGCTGCATGTACCAGCCCTCGCGCAGGCCGTTCGCGGTGAACACCACGCGCTCCGCCGGCATGAGCTGCAGCAGCCGGCGCAGCACCAGGGCGGCGAACGGCAGGTCCTCGACGCGGCGCTTCGGCACGCCGGCGAGCCGCTCCAGGATGCGCCGCGGCCCGGTCGCCGCCAGCTCCGCGAGCGCGCGCGCCTCATGGCACCCGATGGTGTAGTGGTGCACGATCGCCAGCGGGTAGCCGGACTGCGCCATGTGCGCCCGCGCCAGTGCCCGCCACGCGCCGCCGACCAGGTACAGGTCGCGGCCCGCCAGCCAGTCCACGCCGGCGAGGTCCGCGTCCACGATCGCGCGCGCGCGGGCGAGGTCGCCGCCGGCGCGGTCCGACAGCCGGATCACGCCGAGCCGCAGCGTCTGCGCCCGCGTCGCCCGCCCGCCCACCAGGCGCACCAGCTCCACCGAGCCGCCGCCGATGTCGCCCAGCACGCCGTCCGCCTCGGGGATGCCGCACAGCACGCCGGCGGCGGAGAACGCCGCCTCCTGCTCGCCCGACAGCACCCGGATCGGCACGCCCGGCATGATCGCCTCCAGCGCGGCCACGAACTCCGCCCCGTTGCTGGCGTCGCGCACCGCCGCGGTGGCCAGCACCTCGAACGGCTCGGCGTGCATCGCGCGCGCCACCGCGTGGTAGCGCCGCATCACGTCAAGCGCCTGCGCCACGCCGTCGTCGTTCAGCCGGCCCGTGGTCTGCAGGCCGCGGCCGAGGCGCAGCACCGCCTTCTCGTTGAAGATCGCCTGCGGGTTGCGGCCCCGCCCCTCGAACACGACGAGGCGGACGGAGTTGGAGCCGAGATCGACGACGGCGCAGCGGGGGGGCATGGGGGGCTCTGACGCTGTTGGCGGCACCGTGGCGGAAGGGCGCGCGGAAGGCCAGGGCAGGAGAGCGAGGCCGGGCTCTGCCCCATGCCTGAAAGCGGGGACCCGCCAGGGCAGCGCCCCTGGACCGGCATCCATCCGGTCCGGCGGCACGCCGCGCACGGTCGCCGCCAGAACGCCTTCCTTCAAAATGGATTCCAAAGGCTCGCCTTTGGCGGAGTCCAGAGGCAGAGCCTCTGGCCTTGCCTGCTGTCCCGTCCCCGCCTCAGTCCTGCATCACCCGGTCCGGCCTGCGCGGCAGCGGCCGCGGCACCGAGACCACCGGCCCGTGCAGCGCCGAGCCGCGCCCCGACAGCGACGGGTTCGTCATGAAGTACTCGTGCGCCGAGACCGGCTTGGCGCCCGGCTCCAGCCTGCGCCAGAACCCGTCGCTCGACAGCTCCCAGGACTGCAGCGTGTCCTTGAGGTTCGTCACCATCACCTGGTCCAGGACCTGCGCGTGCACCGTGGCGTTGTGGATCGGCACCAGCGTCTCGACCCGCCAGTCCATGTTGCGCGCCATCCAGTCCGCCGAGCTGATGAACACCCGCGCCTGCCGGCTGGGCAGGCGGTGCCCGTCGCCGAACACGCAGATGCGGCTGTGCTCCAGGAACCGCCCCACGATCGACTTCACCCGGATGTTCTCCGACAGGCCGGGCACGCCCGGCCGCAGGCAGCAGATGCCGCGCACCACCGCCATCACCGTGACCCCAGCCCGCGACGCCTCGTACAGCGCGTCGATCAGCTCCGGGTCCACCAGGCTGTTCAGCTTGAGCCAGATCGTGCCAGGCCGGCCGTCGCGCACATGCGCCACCTCGCGCGCGACCAGCTCCATCAGCGTCGGCCGCGTGGTCAGCGGGCTGAACGCCACCTGCTCCATGCTGTCCGGCCGCGCATACCCGGTCATGTAGTTGAACAGCCGCGCCGCGTCGCGCGTCAGCGCCGGGTCGCAGGTGAAGAAGCTCAGGTCGGTGTAGATGCGCGCCGTGATCGGGTGGTAGTTGCCGGTGCCGAAATGCGCGTACGACCGCATCGACCCGCCCTCGCGCCGCACCACCAGGCTGAGCTTGGCGTGGGTCTTCAGTTCGGCGAACCCGTACACCACCTGCACGCCGGCGGCCTCCAGCAGCCGCGCCAGGGTGATGTTGGCCTCCTCGTCGAAGCGCGCGCGCAGCTCGACCATCGCGGTGACCGACTTGCCCGACTCCGCCGCCTCGATCAGCGCCTTGACGATCGGGCTGTCGCGCGACGTGCGGTACAGCGTCTGCTTCACCGCGACGACGAGCGGGTCCTGCGCCGCCTGGCGGAGGAACTGCACCACCACGTCGAAGCTCTCGAACGGGTGGTGCACCACGAAGTCCTTGGCGCGGATCGCGGCGAAGCAATCGCCGGCGAAGTCGCGCACCCGCTCGGGGAAGCGCGGCGTGTACGGCTTGAACAGCAGGTCAGGCCGGTCGCCGACGATCATCTGCTTGAGGTCGCTCACCCCCAGCAGGCCGCCCTGCACCACCAGCGCGTCGCGCGCCACGCCCAGCTCGCCGGCCACCAGCTCCACGAGGTCGTCGGGCATCGCCGCGTCCACCGCGAGGTGGATCACCACGCCCCGCCGCCGCCGCTTCAGCGCGGTCTCGTAGGAGCGCACCAGGTCCTGCGCCTCGTCCTCGAACTCCACGTCGGTGTCGCGGATCAGCCGGAACAGCCCGCGTCCGGTCACGTGGAAGCCGGGGAACAGCAGCCCCATCGACAGCGCGACCAGCTCCTCCAGCATCACGAAGCGGATCCGCTGCTCGCCGCCCTGCGCGGGCAGCCGGATGAACCGCCCGATCAGCGAGGGCAGCGGGATCAGGCCGCGCATCGGCTGCCCGTCCTCGTCGCGCACCAGCTTGAGCGCCATCACCAGCCCGCCGTTCGGCACGAACGGGAACGGGTGCGCCGGGTCGATCGCCATTGGCGTCAGCACCGGGAACACCCGCTCCATGAACCAGGTGTCCAGCCACGCGCGGTCCTCGTCCGACAGCGCGCCCGGCTCGCACAGCACGATGCCGCTCTCGCCGAGCTGGCGGCGCAGCTCCACCCACACCGTGCCCTGCGCGTCGAGCAGCCGCTTCGCCCTCTCGTTGACCACCGCGAGCTGCTGGCCCGGCGTGCGCCCGTCCGGCGAGACCGACACCACCCCCTCGCGCGTCATGCCGATCAGCCCCGCCACCCGCACGGAGAAGAACTCGTCGAGGTTGGACGCGCTGATCGAGAGGAACTGCAGCCGCTCCAGCAGCGGGTGGCGCGCGTTCTCCGCCTCCTCCACCACGCGACCGTTGAAGTCGAGCCACGACAGCTCGCGGTTGATGAACCGCTCCGGGTCCGCCGTCCCGATCGCCGCAGCCCCGGCCGGTGCCGTGGCCTCGACGTCCCGCTCCCCTCCCGCCGGCTCCACGGCGGCCGCTGCCGCGCGCGCGCGGCGCGGGCGGGCCATCGGGACGATCTTCGCGTCGAGTGTTTCGGTCATGGGCCGAATCTAGCGCAACCCGGCAGCCCCTGTCAGCGCCCGCGAGCGACGGGACCCTGCCACAGCAAGCAAGGCCAGAGGCTCCGCCTCTGGACTCCGCCAAAGGCCAAGCCTTTGGAAACCTGGACTTAAGAGACGGGTTTCCAGGGGCCTCAGGCCTTTGGCGGGTCTGGGCGTCGCTGCCCGAAGGTTCCGATGGCCCGCCTGGGCCATTGGAGCGGGCAGCGGAGGGGGAGCCCGGCCTTGCTTGCTTCCGATCTGCCGCGCCCTGCCGGCTGCGCGTGGCCGGCATCGCGGCGTCACAGCAGCACCGGCCCCGGCTCGTCGGCCGCATCCGCCACGTCCATCCCCGGCAGCACCCGCGCCGCCAGCGCCCGCGTCACCGCGCGCCCCTCCGCCAGCGACGCCCGATCCAGCCGCGCCGCCGCCTCGCGCAGCGCCACCCCGGTGCGCGGCAGCCGCGCCAGCAGCCAGTCCTGCACGCCCTCGCCCACCGCGAGCTGCCGCTCCGCCAGCAGCCGCGCCAGCAGCGCCCGCAGCAGCGCGTCGTCGGGCGCCCCAAGCTCCACGGCGCTCGCCGCCCGCAGCCGGCTGCGCAGGTCGGCGAGCCCGGTCTCCCACCGCGCCGGCGCCGCCTGTGCGGCCAGCAGCACCGGCCGCCCCGCCTCCGACGCCGCGTTCAGCAGGTGCAGCAGCGTCTCCTCGCCCGCCAGGTCCGCGTCGTCCACCGCCAGCCCGCCCGCACCCATGGCCAGCGCCTCGAACGGCCCGCGCACCGCAGCGCCGTCGAGCAGCGCCGCGCCCGCGCGCCGCGCCCAGAGGTGCAGCAGATGGGTCTTGCCGCTGCCGGCCTCGCCCCACAGCGCCAGCCGCCCCGACGGCCAGCGGCCCCGCGACACCCAGGCCAGCGCCGCCCGGTTCGCCCCGCCGGGCAGGAAGTCGTCGTCGAAATGCGCCTCGTGCGCGAACGGCAGCGCAAGCTGTCGCCCGCTCACCGCCGCACCGCGCTGCACTCCTGTCCCGGACGGTCCGACATCACGCCTGCAATCAACGGCACCCCAGGCAGGCAGGCAAGGTCGAGGCCCCGCCTTCAAGCATGGGCCTCGAACTCCGCCCAAGGCCGAGCCTTCGGAAACCACTTGCTGAAGGGGAGGGTTCCCAAAGGGCTCGGCCCTTTGGCGGGTCCGGGCAGAGCCCGGCCTTGCTGGCTTCACCGCCAGCTCCGGTTGCCCCGCGCCCGTCCGCATGGTTCCTGTCCCAACGCCAACCCCCGACGCCAGAGCCCGCATGACCCCCGATCCCACCCCCAACGGTGCCACCTACCGCGACGCCGGCGTGGACATCGCCGCCGGCGACGCCCTGGTCGACGCGATCAAGCCCGCCGCCCGCGCCACCGACCGCGCCGGCACCATGGGCGGCCTCGGCGGCTTCGGCGCCCTGTTCGACCTGCGCGCCGCCGGCTTCCACGACCCGGTGCTGGTCTCGGCGACCGACGGCGTCGGCACCAAGCTGCTGGTCGCGATCGAGGCGGGCGCCGCGGACCCCACTCTGCACGACACGCTCGGCATCGACCTGGTCGCGATGTGCGTCAACGACCTGGTGGTGCAGGGCGCCGAGCCGCTGTTCTTCCTCGACTACTTCGCGACCGGCAGGCTCGACGTCGCCCAGGCCGCGCGCATCGTCGCCGGCATCGCCCGCGGATGCTCGGAGTCCGGCTGCGCCCTGGTCGGCGGCGAGACCGCGGAGATGCCCGGCCTCTACGGCCCCGGCCACTACGACCTCGCCGGCTTCGCGGTCGGCGCCGCGGAGCGCGGGCACCTGCTGCCGCGCGAGGTGGCGCCCGGCGACACCATCCTCGGCCTCGCCAGCGCCGGCGTGCACTCCAACGGCTTCTCCCTGGTCCGACGCATCGTGGAGCGCTCCGGCCTCGGCTGGCACGACGACGCCCCGTTCGCGCCGGGCACCACGCTGGCCCGCGCGCTGATGACGCCGACCCGCCTGTACGTGCGCGCCGTGCTCGCCCTGCACCGTGCCGGGCTTCTGCGCGCCGCCGCCCACATCACCGGCGGCGGCCTGCCCGGCAACCTGCCGCGTGCGCTGCCCGACGACACGGTGGCCGTGCTCGACCTCGCCGCCTGGCCCCGGCCCGCGGTGTTCGACTGGCTCGCCCGCACCGGCGGCGTCGCCGAGGACGAGATGCTGCGGGTGTTCAACTGCGGCATCGGCATGGCGCTGGTCGTGTCCGACGTCGTGACCGCCACCGCGCTGCTGTCCGAGCTGGGCGAGACCGTCCACGTCATCGGGCGCGTCGAGCGCGGCTCCGGCCCGGCCACGATCCGCACCTGAGCGGCGTGTCACGGCCGAAGCAAGCAAGGCCAGAGGCCCATTGCTCGAAGGCGGGGCCTCTGGACTCCGCCAGGGGCAGCGCCCCTGCACCGGCACAACCGAGCCGAACCTCAATGGATGCCGGTCCAGGGCGGCTCGCCCTGGCGGGTCTCGGCTTTCAAGCAATGGGGCGGAGCCCTGGCCTTCCTTCGCCCACCCGCATCGCCGTCCTCATCAGCGGCCGCGGCTCCAACATGGAGGCCCTGCTCCGCGCCGCCGCGCCGCCGCTGCACATCGCCCTCGTCCTGGCCAACCGCCCCGACGCCGCCGGCCTCGCCACCGCCCGCGCCGTGGGCGTGGAGGCGCTGTGCCTCGACCACCGTGCGTTCGGCCGCGACCGTGCCGCCCACGAGCGTGCGATCCAGGCCGAGCTGGAGCGCCGCGACATCCACCTGGTCTGCCTTGCCGGCTACCTGCGCCTGCTCACGCCGTTCCTCGTGGGGCGCTGGGCGGGCCGGATGCTCAACATCCATCCGAGCCTGCTGCCCGCCTTCCCCGGCCTCGACACCCACGCCCGCGCGCTGGCCAAGGGCGTGGCGCTGCACGGCTGCACCGTCCACCTGGTCACCGACGCCACCGACGAGGGACCGATCCTCGCCCAGGCCGCGGTCCCCGTGCTCCCCGGCGACACCGAGGCCGTGCTGGCCGCGCGCGTGCTCGCGCAGGAACACCGCCTCTACCCCGCCGCCCTGCGCCGCTTCGTGCTCGGGCCCGCATCCGGCGAGCGACCCGCAGCCGACGCCGCCCTGCTCAACCCCTTGCCCGACCCGCGCATAGCACCCTAGAACCCCACCCACGCTTGCCGGACCGGAAGGGCGACACATGGCCGACCACCCCACTCCTCCTGCCCCGGGCGGGCCCACCACCACCGAGGCGTTCACTGCCGACCGCGAGATGTTCTGGGGCACGTTCACCCGCACGGTCGTCTATGCGGTGATCGCCCTGGCCGTGCTGCTGGTGCTGATGGCGGTGTTCCTGGTCTGAGCGCACCCGTCCGGGCCATGCGGCCCATCCGCGGCAGCGAAGCTTGGCCGCCCGGCACACGCCCTACAGTGCTCCCCGCCAGAGCCTAGGCGCCTGGCTAGAGCGTGGAATCCTCGCGGACCAGCATGAGGTTTGGGTTGATCCACGAGTGCAGCGTGTAACCGTGGGGTTCGAGGAACCTGACCACGGGGTTCGCCGCCAGCGTGCCGGCCGACACGCCGGCCACCTCGATGAGGACGACCCGAGGGCGATGACGGGAGAAGTCTCCCGACCGCAGGATCTCGACGTCGTATCCCTCGGCGTCGACGAGCAGGATCTCGAACGGCTGGCCGCCAAGGTGCTGGTCGAGCACCGTGTCCAGCCGCGACAACGTCACGGGGATCTGCCGGGGCGTCACCCCGGTGATCCGCACCGCGTGCGCCGCGCTGGCCGCGTCGAGCGTGTTCCACACCGAGGGCGTGCCGAACAGGAAGAACGTCGCGCGACCTACCTCGGGCGCGATGCCGATCTCGAGGTTCACGTCGCTCGGCCTGACCTGGTCGAAGCGTCGCCTGAAGCCCGGCGTCGGGTCGATGTTGACGCACCGCCAGCCGAGCCGGTGGAACAGGTAGCTGTTGGAGTGCACGATGGGACGGAACGCGCCGATGTCCACGACGCATCCCCCGGACACCGTGATCCCGCGTTCGTAGGCGAGGCGGTCGTAGTAGGTCCTGAGATGCAGGTCCTCGCCGAACTGCGAGTGGCTGCGCCTCGACTGCAGGCGGCCCTTCAGGTGTTCCAGCACGGCCGTCCCGCCGGGCAGCTCGCGCAGCCTGCGCGCCGCGCCGGTGCGGAGGATGTCCGCCTTCGACGTCGTGGGCGTGCCTGCTCCGGCCACGACCATGGTAGCCTCCGGGGGCTGTATGGCGAGACGTCTCCGGGCACGGTGCCCAGGGTCCGGCAACCGTAGTTCAGGACAGGGTGCGAGATCAAAGAAAAAGACGTCCGCCAGCGTCTCGAATTGTGTCAAACGACCGACATCGACGGGTGACGCCTGAGTGGTGCCAAGTTTTCGTGCAGGGCAGCATTTCCCAAGGACTGCTCCTTGGCCGTCCCGTTACGGCACACGCATGATCGTCATCAGCGGGCAGGACAAGACCGGCGATCCCAGGGGTCGACCTGCCAGCAGGCAAGGCCGGGCTCTGCCCGGACCCGCCAGGGCGAGCCGCCCTGGACCGGCCTTGCTTAAGTCATGGATTCCCAAGGCTTGCTTTTGGCGGAGTTTGAGGCCCAGTGCTTGAAGGCGGGGCCTCAACCTTGCTTGCCTGACCGGTCATACTCACGGACCGTTGGTGTGAGTCTCCCCGGCGGCCCGGCCCTCGGAACGAACGCGGCAGTGCGATACCAGCGCAGACGATTGGTCGTCACGACGCCTTCCGGCTGGCAGTTCATCATCAGGCTGCTCGGCTCCGGCCTCGCACTGAACCCGGCCGCGATCGGACAGGGACCACGGTTCACAGGCGCCTGGGCGAGGTTGCCGGGGACGCCGCCGCGTCGTCCTGCCCTTGCTCCGGCACGCCCTCCGCCAGCTCCGCCAGCCACGCCGCCGCGGTCCCGTCCGACGGCGCCCGCCAGTCCCCCCGCGGCGACAGCGACCCGCCCGCGCTGACCTTCGGCCCGTTCGGCATCGCGGAGCGCTTGAACTGGCTGGTGGTGAAGAACCGGCGGAGGAACACCGCCATCCACCGCCGGATCTCGCCCAGCGGGTACGCCCGGCGCCGCTCCTGCGGGTATCCCGCAGGCCACGCTCCTGCCTCTGCGTCCCCCCACGCCATCAGCGCCAGGAACGCGATCTTCGATGGCCGGAACCCGTAGCGCAGCACGTGGAACAGGGTGAAGTCCTGCAGCTCGTAGGGCCCGATCGCCGCCTCGGTGCTCTGCACCGCCTCGCCCGGCACCAGCTCCGGCGAGATCTCCGCGCCCACGATGTCGCGCAGCACGGCCGCCGCCTCGGGAAGCTGCCCGCTCGCCGCCACCCAGCGGATCAGGTGCTGGATCAGCGTCTTCGGCACCCCCGAGTTGACGCCGTAATGCGACATCTGGTCGCCCACGCCGTAGGTGCACCAGCCCAGGGCCAGCTCCGACAGGTCGCCCGTGCCCACCACCAGCGCCCCCTGGTGGTTCGCCAGCCGGAACAGGTAGTCCGTGCGCAGCCCCGCCTGCACGTTCTCGAACGTCACGTCGTAGGCGGGCTGGCCCGACGCCGCGGGATGCCCGAGATCGGCCAGCATCTGCCGCGCCGCCGGCCGGATGTCGATCTCGGCGGCACTCACCCCCAGCGCCGCCATCAGCGCCGCCCCGCGCGCCCGGCCCGCCTCGCCGGTCGCGAACCCAGGCAGCGAGTACGCCAGGATGCCGTCGCGCGGCAGCCCGAGCCGGTCGAACGCCCGCGCCGCCACCAGCAGCGCGTGCGTCGAGTCCAGGCCTCCCGACACCCCGATCACCACGCGTCTCAGCCCCGTCGCCCGCAGACGCTGCGCCAGCCCCGCCACCTGGATGCTGTACGCCTCGTAGCAGTCCTCGCCGAGCCGCGCGGGGTCGGACGGCACGAAGGGGAACCGCTCCAGCGGCCGCAGCAAGCCCCGCGCCGCCGGGTCCGGCGTGAGCCGCAACGCCACCCTGCGGAACTGCGGCCGGACGTGCCGCCGGTTGTCGTCGAAGGTCCCCGTGCGCGCCCGCTCCTGGCGCAGCAGGTCGAGGTCCACGTCCGCCACCACGGCATGCGGCGCGGCCGAGAACCGCTCGCCCTCGGCCAGCAGCGCGCCGTTCTCGTGCACCATCGCCTGCCCGTCCCACGACAGGTCGGTGGTGCTCTCGCCCTCGCCTGCCGCGGCATACACGTACGCCGCCATGCACCGCGCCGACTGCGACCGGCACAGCATCCGCCGCGTCTCCGCCCGCCCCACCGTGATCGGGCTGCCCGACAGGTTCGCCAGCACCGTGGCCCCAGCCAGCGCCGCCTCGCCCGACGGCGGCACCGGCACCCACAGGTCCTCGCAGATCTCGACGTGCAGCACGAACCCCGCCACGTCGTCCGCCGCGAACAGCAGGTCGGTCCCGAACGGCGCCACCTGCCCGGCCAGCGCGATCTCCGCCGCCTCGCCCGCGGCCTCGCCGGCGGCGAAATGCCGGCGCTCGTAGAACTCGCGGTAGTTCGGCAGGTAGCTCTTCGGCACCACGCCCAGCAGGCGGCCTCGCTGCACCACCACGGCGCAGTTGTACACCCGCCCGCCATGGCGCAGCGGCACGCCGACCACCAGCACCGTGCCCAGCCCGGCCGATCCGGCCACCAGCGCCGCCACCGCCCGCTCCGCCGCGTCGAGCAGCACGTCCTGCAGCAGCAAGTCCTCGATCGCGTAGCCCGACAGCGCCAGCTCGGGGAACACCGCCAGCGCCACGCCCCGCGCCGCGCATTCCGCCGCCAGCGCGAGCACCGCCGCGACGTTGGCGGCCGGGTCGGCGATCGCCACCGGCGCCACGCAGGCGGCCACGCGGAGGAAGCCGTGGCTGTGCGGCGAACGGAACTCCATCCAGGGCCTCCCTCGTGTCGGCGCAGTGTGTCCGTGGCGGGAGCCAGCAAGCAAGGCCGGGCTCCGCCCAGACCCGCCAAAGGCCAAGGCCTTTGGAAACCGATTTACTTAAGCAAGTGGATTCCAAAGGCTTGCCTTTGGCGGAGTTTGAGGCAGAGCCTCAACCTTGCTTTCTTTCCTCAAGCCTTCGCGCATGAAAAAAGCCGGGGGAGCATCCTGCTCCCCCGGCCCTGCCGAACGGTCCTGCCGAACCGCAGCAGCCTACTCGGCGGCCTGCAACTGCCCGCCTGCCGAAACCGGATCGCTGTTCGCCGGCGTGTTCACCGTGGCGATCGCAGCGGCCACGCCCTCGCCGTAGGCAGGGTCGCACTTGCGGAAGTGCTCGATCTGCTTGACGACGATGGCCGCAGGGACACCCTGCATCGCGGCCGCGATGTTGTTGAACAGGCGCTGGCGCTGGCCCGCATCGAACATGCGGAACAGGTCGCCCGGCTGCGTGTAGTCGTCGTTCCCCTCGCGATGGTCGTAGCGCGCGACCACGGACTCGGCGAGGCGGAACGGCGGCTCCGCGGCAGACCTGTCCTCGACCGGCCCGCCGAAGCGGTTCGGCTCGTAGTACGCGTCGCCGATGCTGGGCGAGTCGAAGCGCATCGACCCGTCGCGGTGGTAGGTGTTCACCTCGACCCGCGGACGGTTCACCGGCAGCATCTCGTAATGCGTGCCCACGCGGTAGCGGTGCGCGTCGGCGTAGGCGAACACCCGCGCCTGCAGCATCTTGTCCGGGCTGAAGCCGATGCCCAGCACGACGTTGGACGGCGAGAACGACGCCTGCTCGACCTCGGCGAAGTAGTTCTGCGGGTTGCGGTTCAGCTCCATCTCGCCGACCTCGATCAGCGGGTACTCGCCGTGCGGCCACACCTTGGTGAGGTCGAACGGGTTGTACGACTGCTTGCCCGCGTCCATCTCAGGCATGATCTGCACGAACATCTTCCACTTCGGGAAGCGGCCCGCGTCGATCGCCTCGTACAGGTCGCGCTGGCTGCTCTCGCGGTCGGTGCCGATGACCGCATTGCCCTCGTCGTTGGTCCAGAACTCGTGGCCCTGCTGGGTCTTGAAGTGGAACTTCACCCAGTAGCGCTCGCCCTCGTCGTTCCACAGGCTGAACGTGTGGCTGCCGTAGCCGTTGACGTTGCGATAGCCTTTGGGCAGGCCGCGGTCGCTGAACAGGATGGTGACCTGGTGCAGGCTCTCGGGCGAGGCCGACCAGAAGTCCCACATCGCGGTGGCCGAGCGCATGTTGGTGCGCGGGTGGCGCTTCTGCGTGTGGATGAAGTCCGGGAACTTCATCGGGTCGCGCACGAAGAACACGGGGGTGTTGTTGCCCACCATGTCCCAGTTGCCTTCCTCGGTGTAGAACTTCACCGCGAAGCCGCGCACGTCGCGCTCTGCGTCGCCCGCGCCGGACTCGCCGGCCACGGTGGAGAAGCGGAGCAGAAGGTCGGTCTTGCTGCCCGGCGTGAACACCTTGGCGCGCGTGTACTGGGAGATGTCGTGGGTGATCGTCAGGGTGCCGAACGCGGCCGAGCCCTTGGCGTGGACGGTGCGCTCCGGGATGCGCTCGCGGTTCTGGTGCGCCAGCTTCTCGAGCAGCTTGTAGTCCTGCAGCACGATCGGGCCGAACTTGCCGACCGTCTCGCTGTTCTGGTTGTCGGCGACGGGGTTGCCGCCCGTGGTGGTGATGTACTTCTGATCAGCCATGCGCCATCGTCTCCTGCATCTCGGTACCACCCTAGATAGTCCCGCTGCCCCCTCGATCAAACAACAGATTTCCTATCGCACCCATAGGCCCAGCCTATCGCCTCAGCCAGAACCGCGCGCCCCACCGATGAAAGCGCGGGTCAGCGCCGTCTCCCCACTCTCAGCACCGGTCCCACGTCCGACGACACGTCCACCGCCGCAGTCCCTGAATGCGCCACCGTCTCGGCCGCATTGCCCGGTGTCGGCCCGACCGCCAGCAGCCACGGTGTCGTGGTTGAGCGTGGAGGCAAGCAAGGCCGGAGACTCTGCCTCCAGACTCCGCCCAAGGCCATGCCTCGAGAGTCCGCCTCTCAAGTCAAGGGATCAAAGGGCCTCGGACCCTTTGCGGGTCTGGGCAGGGCCCAGCCTCGCCTGCGGGTCAGCAACCCTGGGCGCCAGCATCATCCACCCTGCCTCCGGGCCTCCGCCGCGATGTCCCGCGCCGCCTGGCCCGGGTCCGCGGCCCCGGTGATCGGCCGCCCCACCACGATCCAGTCCGCGCCCGCCGCCATCGCCTGGGCCGGCGTCGTCGTGCGCGCCTGGTCGCCCGCCGCCACCCCCGCCGGGCGGATGCCGGGCACCACCAGCACCGGCCCCGACCCCAGCGCGTCGCGCAGCACCGCGACCTCGTGCGCGCTGCACACCAGCCCGTCCGCACCCGCCGCCATCGCCAGCCGCGCCAGCCGCAGCACCTGCTGCCGCGGTCCGCCCGACACCCCGGTCGCGTGCAGCGTCGCTGCGTCCAGGCTAGTCAGCACCGTCACCGCCAGCAGCGCGGGCCGGCCCGCCCCTCCGCCCTCCACGGCGCGCCGCGCCGCCCCCACCATCGCGGGACCACCGGCCGCGTGCACGGTCAGCATCGCCGGCCCGAGCGGCAGCACCGCGCGCACCGCGCCCGCCACGGTGTTGGGGATGTCGTGCAGCTTGAGGTCGAGGAACAGGGGCCGCCCCGCCCTGGCCACGGCCCGCAGCCCCGCGGCCCCGTGCGCGAGGAAGAACTCCAGCCCGACCTTCAGCATCCCGCAGTCGGGCGACACCGCGCCGGCCCAGCGCGCCGCCACCTCGACCTCGGTCGTGTCCAGCGCCACGATCAGCCGCGAACCCGGGGCCTCGCGCCCCTGCGCCGCAGCACCGCCGGGCGCGAGGCCGTCCGTTCCGGCGCCGACACCCGGCGCCGGGTCGTCAGCCATGCGTGAGCGTCAGTGCGTCCGTCGCCGGCCTCGGCGCCGGGGTGTGCACCACCATGTCCACCGGCAGCGGTCGCAGCAGGTCGACCTGGTCCTGCAGCCTGCGCACCTCCGCCTCCGCGCGCCGCGCCCTGCGCACCTGCGCCAGCGTGCCGGTCCACGCGATCAGCGCGCCGAACACGAAGAACACCGCGGCGATCACCAGCACCGCCACCGATAGCGGCGCCTCCAGCGCCAGGTCCGTCGGCCAGAACCCGAATGTCGCCGGCGCCGTGTTCGACAGCGCGAAGATCACCAGCACCAGCAGGACCGGCAGCATCAGGATCAGGCGCAGCATCGGCTCGTCTCCCTTGGCTCGTGTGTGCGCCGGACCCGCCAGGCAACGCCGGCCAGCAGTCGCGATGCCATGGCCCCCGGCCACGACGCAACCCCGCCAGAGTGGAAATACCGATGGCCCGTTGGGTGCGACCGGCAAGGCAAGCAAGGTTGAGGCTCCGCCTCAAACTCCGCCAAAGGCTCGCCTTTGGAATCCACTTGGTTAAGGGAGGGTTTCCGGAGGCTTCAAGCCTTTGAGGAGTTCGGGCGGAGCCGGCCCTGCCTGCCTCAGCCCGACGCCGCGGCCCGCTCGCGCAGCCGCGCGGGCTTGCCCCGGTTCACCCGCTCGCGCAGATCCTTGCCCGCCTTGAAGAACGGCACCGCCTTCTCGTCCACCGCTACCGCCTCGCCAGTGCGCGGGTTGCGCCCGGTCCGCGAGTCCCGGCGCTTGACGGTGAAGGCGCCGAACCCGCGCAGCTCCACCCGCTCGCCCCGCGCCAGCGCGGCGGTGATCTCGCCGAACACGGTCGCCACGATCAGCTCCACGTCGTGGCGCGTGAGGTGGGGGTTCGCGGCCACGAGCTCCGCGATCAGGTCCGACTTGGTCATGCGCCCCCGGGGCCAATGCCCTGCCTGTGCAGGGTCCTACTGCCGCAAAGGCTGCCAGACCGCCCACGCACCGTCAAGACTAAGCCCTTGCAACACAACCGTTTTCAGCCCGGCCGTGACCACCCCTGTCCACAGCGACGAGAGCTGGCGCTCCAGGAACCCCCGCTGCGGCAGCACGTTCCCGACCGGCAGCGCCTCCGCCACCTGGTGCTTGTCCGCGAGCCACGCCCGCGCCTCCGGCTCGCCGCCGAGCTGGTCCACCAGCCCCAGCGGCAGCGCCTGCCGTCCGGTGTAGGGCCGGCCGTCGCCCAGCTCGCGCACCCGCGCCGGGTCCATGTGCCGCCCTGCCGCCACCATCGCCACGAACTGCTCGTAGAGGTCCATCACCAGCGCCTGCAGCACCACCCGCCCCTCCGGGCTCAGCGGCTTGGTGAAGCTCGGCTGACCCTTCAGCGGCCCCGACACCAGAGGGTCGACGTTGACCCCGATCCGGTCCAGCAGCCCCGAGACGTCGCCCTGTTCCAGGATCACCCCGATCGACCCCGTGAGCGTGCTGGCGCGCGCAAAGATCCGCTCCGCCGGCACCGACACCATGTAGCCCGCCGACGCCGCCGTCCCGCCCATCACCGCGACCACCGGCTTCGTCGCCGCCACCCGCGCGATCGCGTCGTGCAGCGCCTCGCCGCCCGCCACCGACCCGCCCGGGCTGTCCACCGCCACGATCAGCGCCTTCACGCTGTCGTCCTTCGCCAGCGCGGCCACCGCCTCGACCGTCCTGCGGTCGTCGGTGATCACCCCGTCCACCGCAAGCCGCGCCACGTGCGCCACCGACAGCCCGGCCACCCTGCCCCGGCCTGCGAACGCCGCGACCGCCAGCAGCGCCGCGAGCACCGCAAGCACGCGCCACAGCACCAGCCCGCGCTTGAGCCGCGTGCGGTCCACCAGCAGGTCGGTCTCCAGCGACATCGCTCACCTCCGGACATGAAAAAGGCCGGGATCGCTCCCGGCCGAAGTCAGCAAGCAAGGTCGGGCTTTGCCCAAACCCACCAAAGGCCAGAGGCCTTTGGAAACCACCCGCTTCAGGCCTGCGGCACCCCTCGATCGAGACGTGCCGCAGGCCCGAAGTCAAGCGGGTCCGAGGGCGCTGCCCCCGACGGGTCCCCGCTTCCAGGCGATGGGGCAGAGCCCTGGCCTTCCTTGGCTCCAGGCCGTCACTCGGTCGGCTGCTGGTTCCGCCTGCGGATCGCGGCGCCCAGGATGTCGCCCAGCGATGCGCCGCTGTCCGACGAGCCGTACTCCTGCACGGCCACCCGGTCCTCCTCGACCTCCTTGCCCTTGACCGTCAGCGACAGCTTGCGGCTGGCGCGGTCGATCGCGGTGATCTTGGCGTCGATCTTCTCGCCGACGGCGAAGCGGTCCGGACGCTGGTCGCTCTTGTCGCGGGCCAGCTCGGCGCGGCGGATGAAGCCCGTCAGCACCTCGTCGACCACGACCTCGACGCCGTTCGCCTGCACCGCGGTCACGGTGCACGTCACGATGTCGCCCTTGTTCACCCGCGCCAGCGTGTCCGCCGCCGGATCCTCCTCGAGCTGCTTCACGCCGAGGCTGATGCGCTCCTTCTCCACGTCGATGTCGAGCACCTTGGCCTTGACGACATGGCCCTTCTCGTACGACGCGATCGCCAGCTCGCCGGCCTCGTTCCACGACAGGTCGGACATGTGCACCATGCCGTCGATGTCGGCCGACAGCCCGATGAACAGGCCGAACTCGGTGATGTTGCGGATCTCGCCCTCGACGGTGCTGCCCACGGGGTGCTCGTCTGCGAACTGCTCCCACGGGTTGCGCTGCACCTGCTTCAGCCCGAGGCTGATGCGGCGCTTGCCGCTGTCCACGTCGAGCACCATCACGTCGACCTCCTGCGAGGTGGCAACGATCTTGCCCGGATGAACGTTCTTCTTGGTCCAGCTCATCTCCGACACGTGCACCAGACCCTCGACGCCCGGCTCCAGCTCCACGAACGCGCCGTAGTCGGTGATGTTGGTCACGCGGCCGCTGTACTTGGCGCCAGGCGGATACTTCGCCGCCACGCCCTCCCACGGATCGGCCTCGAGCTGCTTCATGCCGAGGCTGATGCGCTGGGTGTCCGGGTTGAACCGGATGACCTGCACGCGCACGGCCTGGCCGATCTGCAGCGCCTCGCTCGGGTGGTTGATCCGGCGCCACGCGATGTCGGTGACGTGCAGCAGCCCGTCCACGCCGCCGAGATCGACGAACGCACCGTAGTCGGTGATGTTCTTGACCACGCCGTCGAGGATCATGCCCTCCTTCAGGCCCTGGATCAGCTCGCTGCGCTGCTCGGCGCGAGTCTCCTCCAGCACCGCACGGCGGCTGACCACGATGTTGCCGCGGGCGCGGTCCATCTTGAGGATCTGGAACGGCTGCGGGCTGCCCATCAGCGGGCCGACGTCGCGCACCGGGCGGATGTCGACCTGGCTGCCGGGCAGGAACGCCACGGCGCCGCCGAGGTCGACGGTGAAGCCGCCCTTGACCCGGCCGTAGATGGTGCCGTTGACGCGGGTGGTGCTCTCGAACGCCTTTTCGAGGTTGGTCCAGGCCTCCTCGCGCCGCGCCTTCTCGCGCGACAGCACGATCGAGCCGTCCTTGTCCTCGTAGCGCTCGACGTACAGCTCGATCAGGTCGCCAGGCTTCACCTCGACGGGCGCGCCGGGGACGCCGAACTCCTTGAGCGCGACGCGCCCCTCGCTCTTGAGGCCAACATCGACGATGGCAAACTCTTCGGTCAGACGGATGACTCGGCCGGTGACGACGGAACCGTCGAAGCCGGTGTCACGCCCCAGCGTCTCGTCCAGAAGGGAGGCGAAATCCTCCTCGGGGTTCGACGGGTCGAGAACGCGGGCGGCAGCGGAAGATGACATGTGGCGGATGTGTTCCTGGGATCGACGCCGCGGCCGAAAGCCACGCGGCGAACCTGGCATGCGCGCCCCTCTGTGGGGACGCGTCTGGCCCAGCGGGCCGGATGAACGAAAACAGGCCCGCCCTTTACGGACGCGCCTGCCCGCTACCTATCCTCCCGGCGAGGCCGTCGAGTCAAGAACTGCCTGGCAAAGCAAGCTAAGGCTGGGCTCTCCCTCCGCTGCCATTCCAACGACCCAAGAGGGTCGTCGGAACCTTTGGCAGCGACGCCCAGACCCGCCAAAGGCTGGGCCCTTGGATGCCCTCCTTGGGGAATGGACTCCAAAGGCTCGGCCTTTGGCGGAGTTTGAGGCGGAGCCCAGCCTTGCCTGCCTGTCCGCTACGCCGGCTCCGGCAGCTCCGCCAGCCGCGAGCCGTTGAGCACCGCGCGCACCCGGCCCACGTCCAGCACGCCCTGCCAGCGCGCGACCACGATGGTGGCGACCGCGTTGCCGAACAGGTTGGTGATGGCGCGCGCCTCGCTCATGAACCGGTCGATGCCCAGGATCAGCACGATGGCGTTGACCGGCACCTTGCCGTGCAGCGTCGCCAGCGTGGCCGCCAGCGTGATGAACCCGCCCCCGGTGATCGCCGCAGCTCCCTTCGAGGTGAGCAGCAGCACGCCGAGGATGGTCGCGTAGTCCCCCCAGCCCAGGTCGATGTTGAGCGCCTGGGCGATGAACGCGATCGCCATGGTGAAGTAGATCGAGGTGCCGTCCAGGTTGAACGCGTAGCCCAGCGGCACCACCAGCCCGACCAGCGAGCGCGGCAGGCCGAGCCCTTCCAGCTTCTCGATCAGCGTGGGCAGCGCCGCCTCCGACGAGGAGGTGCCGAGCACGATGAAGAACTCCTCCTTCAGGTAGCGCAGCAGGGCGTACAGGTTGAGCCCGCACAGCGCCATCACCACGGCCAGCCCGCCCAGGATGAACAGCGCGCAGGTCAGGTAGAAGCACAGCATCAGCAGCCCGAGCTGCGCCAGCGTGCCGATGCCGTACTTGCCCACCGTGAACGCCATCGCGCCCAGCGCGCCGATCGGCGCCACGCGCATCACGAAGCCGATCACGAGGAACAGCGCGGCGCCGGCCTCGTCGATCACCGCCACGATCGTCTGCCCGCGCCGTCCCAGCCTGGACAACGCGAGGCCGAACAGCACCGCGAACAGCAGCACCTGCAGGATCTCGCCCTTGCTGAACGCCTCGACCACGGTGTTGGGGATGATGTTGAGCAGGAACTCCTGCACCGTGAGGTGCTGCCCGGTCGTGTACTTGGCGACCGCGGCGCCGTCGAGGTGCGCGGGGTCGACGTTCATGCCCGCGCCGGGATGCACGAGGAACGCCACGGCCAGGCCGATCAGCATCGCCAGCGTGGTCATCACCTCGAAGTAGAGGATCGCCTGCAGCCCGATCCTGCCCACGCCCACGGTGTCGTTCAGCTTGGCGATGCCGACCACCACGGTGACGAAGATGATCGGCGCGATCAGCATCTTCACCAGCTTGACGAACCCCTCGCCCAGCGGCTGCAGCTGCACCGCGAAGTCCGGCGCGAAATGGCCGAGCAGCGCACCCGCCACGACCGCGATCAGCACCTGCATGTACAGGCCCTGCGGCCCGGTGGAGAGCTTCATGTCCGTGCCTGGTCCCGCAATGGTGATCCTGGCTGCGTAGCCTCGCCCATCCGGGTTGAACAGACGCAAAGCGTGGTGCAGCGCGGCATCGGCGCCGACCCTGTGGCGCCGGCCGTGTCGCCGGGGGATCGTCCGCCCCGACGCGCCCCGGTCGCAGGGTCTGTCGCCGGGGGCGCCGCGCACCGTTGCGGCAACGGGCCGGATTGCGCCGCTGCGAGTCCCGTGCCTAGCTCGGCGCCTCCCGGCAGGACCCGCACGCATGACCACAGCCTTGTCTTACCTGGCCTGGACCCTGGTTCTTGCGGTCGTGCAGGTCACCGTCGCCTCGGGCACAAAACGCCGGCAGGACGGGATGCAGTGGGCCGCCAGCAACCGCGACGGCGCCCCGCCGGAGTACACCGGCCTCGCCGCGCGCATGATCCGGGCGCAGGCCAACCTGTACGAGGCGCTGCCGCTGTTCATCGGCGCCGTGCTGCTGGCGCACGCGTCCGGGCGCGACGGCACGCTGACCGCCTGGGGCGCCGGCCTGTTCTTCTGGGCGCGGCTCGCCTACATCCCGGCCTACGCGTATGGCGTGGCCCCGTTGCGGACGCTGTGCTGGGCCGTGGCGGTGGTCGGCCTCGCGCTGGTGCTGATCAGCCTGGCCTGACGGCCGGCTCGCCACGCGATCCGTCCGCAGACCGTGCCGCGCGGATCGTGCCTGGGCGGACCGTATCGCGCGGATCGTGCCTGGGCGGACCGTGTCGCCCTCCGCGGCGGCTTGCGTCAGGCCGCCCACCCCGCCGCCCGCACCGCCTCCAGCGCCCGCGCGAACACCGCGTCGGCGTCCATCTCCGTGGTGTCCAGCACCACCGCCCCCTCCGCCGGCCGCAGCGGCGCCACCGCGCGCTCGGCATCGCGCGCATCCCGTGCCGCCATCTCCGCCGCCACCGCCTCGGGCGCCACCGTCTCGCCGCGCGCCGCCAGCTCCAGCCAGCGCCGCCGCGCCCGCGCCTCGGGGCTCGCCGTGACGAACAGCTTCACCCCCGCCTCGGGGAACACCACGGTGCCGATGTCGCGTCCGTCGAGCACCGCGCCGCGCTCCGCCCCGAAGGCGCGCTGGAACGCCAGCAGCGCCGCGCGCACCGCCGGCACCGCCGCCACCTGGCTCGCCGCCCGGTCCGCCTCGGGCCCGCGCAGGTCCGCACGCGCCAGGTCCTCCGGCCGCAGCGCCGCCGCCGCCCGTGCCGCCGCCGCCGCGTCGCCCGGGTTCCCGGCCGCCAGCAGCACCCGCCGTCCCACCGCGCGGTACAGCAGCCCGGTGTCCAGGTACGCCACCCCCAGCGACTGCGCGAGCCTGCGCGCCAGCGTCCCCTTGCCCGCCGCCGCCGGCCCGTCGATCGCCACCACCCGCGTCCCGGCCATCCCTGCGCCCCGTGCCCCGGCGTCCGCCGTCCCGCTCACCCCCGCTCCTCCGCGTCCCGCGCTCCAGCGTCCCGCCAGGCCGCGCCCCGCTCCCCCACGTCCGCCTCGGCCGCGATCGCGGCGCCCAGCGCGTTCATCAGCGTCACGAACCCGGGGAAGCTCGTGTCGATGAACGCCGCGTCGTCCACCCGCACCGCGTCGCGCGAGGCCATGCCCAGCACCAGCGCGCTCATCGCCAGCCGGTGGTCCATGTGCGTGCGCACCAGCCCGCCGCCCGCGGGCGCGCCGCCGCAGCCGTGCACCAGGAGGTCGTCGCCCTCCACCTCCACCCGCACGCCGTTGCACGCCAGCAGCGCCGCCGTCGCCGCCAGCCGGTCGCTCTCCTTGACCCGCAGCTCGCCGAGGCCGCGCATCCGCGTCACCCCGGTGGCGCACGCCGCGGCCACCGCCAGCACCGGGAACTCGTCCACCATCGAGGGCACCCGCTCCGGCGCGATGTCCACCCCGCGCAGCGCCGAGTGCCGCGCCGCGAGGTCGCCCACCGGCTCGCCGCCGGCGACCCGCTCCCCGCTCGCCGCGAGGTCCGCGCCCATCTCGCGCAGGGTGGCGAACAGCCCGGTGCGCAGCGGGTTCAGCCCCACGCCCTCGACCACCAGCCGCGAACCCGGCACCAGCAGCGCCGCCACCACCGGGAACGCCGCGGAGGACGGGTCGCCCGGCACCGCCACGTCCGCCGCGATCAGCTCCGGCTGCCCGTCCAGCTCGATCGCCCGCCCGGCGCCCACCCCCTCGGAGCGCACCGCCGCGCCGAAGTGGCGCAGCATCGCCTCGGTGTGATCGCGCGTGGCCACCGGCTCCTCGATCCGCGTCCGCCCGCGCGCGTTCAGCCCCGCCAGCAGCAGCGCCGACTTCACCTGCGCCGAGGCCACCGGCAGCCGGTACTCGATCGGCAGCGCCTCGCCCGTGCCCTCGATCGCCAGCGGCAGCCGCCCGCCCTCGCGCCCCGCGAACCGCGCGCCGCACTGCGCCAGCGGCTCCGTCACCCGGCGCATCGGCCGCCCGCGCAGGCTGGCGTCGCCGGTCATCACCGAGAACAGGGGGTGGCTCGCCAGGACCCCCGCCAGCAGCCGCGCCGCGGTTCCCGAGTTGCCCATGTCCAGCACGTCCGCCGGCTCCACCAGCCCGCCGATCCCGCGCCCCCACACATGCCAGATCCCGCCCGCCTCGCGCGTCACCTCGGCGCCCAGCGCGCGCATCGCGTGCGCGGTGCGCAGCACGTCCTCGCCCTCCAGCAGCCCCTCGATCCGCGTCTCGCCCACCGCCAGGCCCGCGAACATCAGCGCGCGGTGGCTGATCGACTTGTCGCCCGGCACGGCGATGCGCCCGTGCAGCGGCGCCTCTGGCGCGGAGGAGCGGAACGGTCGGGCGTCCATGGCGTGCCATCCATCCTGGGGTTCGACTCCGGCGGCATTGATGCGGGAGGCAAGCCGGCAAGGCCAGAGGCCCTGCCTCTGGACTCCGCTCAAGGCCGAGCCTTGAGAATCCATTTCGTAGAAGGATGGAATGTCCAAGGGTCCCCATGCTTGCCAGGGGTTCCCATGCTTGGAGGAGGCAGCGTTCGGCGGTCCGGGCACAGCCCGCCCTGCCTGCCTCCCCGTGCCGCGGGTTTGACTTGCCCGCCCGCAGGTGGCATGGGGCGCGCCCTCTGCCGCCTCGTCACGAAAGCTGCACAATGGTCAAGCCCGAACTCGGCACCAAGCGGATCTGCGTGAGCTGCGCGGCCCGTTTCTACGACCTCGGCCGCGTCCCGGCGATCTGCCCGAAATGCGACACCGAGCAGCCGATCGAGCAGCCGCGCGCCCGGCGTTCCTCGGGCGGCAACGCCGTCGAGGACAAGCGCCCGAAGAAGGTTGCCCCCGTGGAGGCCGAGGTGGAGGCCGAGGCGCCGGACGAGGAGGCCGAGGAGGACGTGCTCGACGACGCCGCCGACCTCGAGGAGGAGGACGACGCCGAGGCGATCAGCGACGTCGAGGTCGAGCCCGACACCGACGACCCGGAGCGCTGAGCGTCAGCCGGAACCGGGGGTCCATGGCTCCCGGAAGCGCCCCGCCTCATGGATTGTGCACGCAAACTCCATGGGCGCCTGGGTCGTCCCGTAACGCAGTCTTAGCTTCTTGACGGCATGCTGGTGGCACTCAACCGAACGGGTGTAGCCGCCATGACGACCCAGAAACACCGCCTCGTCACCCGCAGCGACTTCGACGGCCTCGTGTGCGGGATGCTGCTGCGCGAACTGGACCTGATCGACGACATCAAGTTCGTCCATCCCAAGGACATGCAGGACGGCATCGTGCCGATCACCGCCCGCGACATCGTGACCAACCTCCCCTACGTCGAGGGGGCCCATCTCTCCTTCGACCACCACGACAGCGAGATCTCGCGCCGGGGCGAGCACACGTACCCCAACCACGTCATCGACGCCGCCGCGCCGTCCGCGGCGCGCGTGGTCTACAACTACTACGGTGGCGCCGAGGCCTTCCCGCGCGTCAGCGCCGAGCTGATGGCGGCGGTCGACCAGGCCGACGCGGCGCAGTTCGCCCGCGAGGATATCCTCGACCCGCAAGGCTGGGTGCTGCTCAACTTCCTCATGGATTCCCGCACCGGGCTCGGCCGGTTCCGCGACTTCCGGATCTCGAACTACGAGCTGATGATGCACCTGATCGAGCGGTGCCGCGACCATGCGATCGAGGACGTGCTGGCCCTGCCCGACGTGAAGGAGCGGGTCGACCTCTACGAGGCCCACCGCGACCTGTTCGCCGCCCAGCTCCGCCGCTGCACCACCGTGCACGGCAAGCTCGCACTCCTCGACCTGCGCGACGAGGAGGTGATCTACGCGGGCAACCGGTTCGCGATCTATGCCCTGTTCCCGGAGTGCGACATCTCGGCGCATGTCCTGTGGGGCGCCAGGCGGCAGAACACCGTGTTCGCGATCGGCAAGTCGATCCTCGACCGCGGCTCGCCCGTCGACGTCGGCGCGGTCTGCCTGGGCTACGGCGGCGGCGGCCACCGCGCGGCCGGCACCTGCCAGATCCCGAACGAGCGGGCCGAGACCGTGAAGGCGGAGCTGATCGCGGCGCTGTCGCCGCCGCCGTCCAGGGCAGCGGCCTGACGCGGCCCGGCCGCCCGGGTTCGCAGGCGAAGCATCAAGCGCAGGAAGCAAGGTTGAGGCTCTGCCTCAAGCTCCGCCAAAGGCAAGCCTTTGGAATCCACTTGTTTTAGCAAATGGGTTTCCAAAGGCCCATGCTTGGAAGAGGGGGCCTTTGGCGGGTCCGGGCGTAGCTGCCAAAGGTTCCGACGACCCCCTTGGGTCGTTGGAATGGCAGCGGAGGGAGAGCCCGGCCTTGCTTGCTGACGTCCGCGCCGCCGGCCACTCATCTCCGCCGTTCCGTCGCTCGCCGCCACAGCAGCGCCGCCACGTCCCATGGCACCGCCGGGACCTCGCGCAGCCGCCAGAACCAGCGCAGCGGCACCGTGCCCGCCGCCGGCACGCGCGGCGGCGGGCACGCCCGCGCCGCCACCCCCGCCAGCCGCAGCAGCGCCAGGCACCGCGGCAGGTGGTACGCGCTGCTCGCCGCGAACACCGCGCCGCGTTCCCCCCTGGCCCGCAGCAGCGCCGCGCACGCCAGCACCGAGGACAGCGTGTCCACCCCGCTCTCCTCCAGCACCACCTCGGACGCCCCGCCGGCGCGCAGCAGCCCCGCCATCACGCTGACCTCCGACGTCCCGTGGCGCCCCACCGCCCCGGTCGGCACGTACAGCACCCCGGGCAGCCCCGACCCGAACGCCAGCGCCGCCGCCACGCGCCGCTCCATCGTCCGGCTCGGCCGCCCGTCGGCCCTGACCGCCGCCCCGAACACCAGGATCACCGGCCGCGGCGCGCCCGGCCCGGCGATCACCGCCCCGTCCACCGCGCCAGCCCCCACGCCAGCGCCACCATCGCCATCGCCGCGCCGCACGGTCCGGTCCTGCCCCAGCGCCGCACCAGCCTCGGCCCCAGCGCCACCACCACCAGCGGCGACAACGCCGCCGCGTCCACCGCCCAGTCCTCCGCCAGCGGCAGCCGCAGCCAGTGCCCCTGCCCGAGCGCCGCCGCCAGCCCCGCCGCCATCAGCCCCGGCACCAGGCCCGCCGCGCCCTCCGGCCTCGGCAGCAACGCGGCGGCACTTGCCAGCGCCACCAGCGCCGCCGTAACCGCCTCTGCGCCCGCCGTGCCCGGCCCGGCGCCGGACGCCAGCAGCCCGCCCCACAGCGCCAGCGCCGCCGCGAACACCACCACCCCCTGCGGTCCGGCTGCGGCTGGCGCCGCCGCGACCGCATCCCGCCGTGCCCGCCCGGACCGCGCCGCCGCGCCGCGTCCCAGCCGCCGCGCCGCCACGTCCACCGCCGCGCCCAGCAGCGCCGCCGCCGCCAGCCCATGCAGCAGCCGCGCGCCATGCATCGGCGACCCGGCCAGCCACCACCCCGACGCCGCCCCCCACGCGAACGGCAGCAGCGGTCGCAGCCGGCGCGGCGACGCGTCCCCCAGCAGCAGCAGCCCGAGCGTCGCCGCCGCGACGACCGCCAGCCGCCCTGCCGGCTCGCCCGGCGCCAGCGCGCTCCCCAGCGTCCCCCGGGACAGGTCGAGCACCCCCCATCCGGCCAGCAGCCCGAGCGCCCCGGCCATGGCCCCGGGCCGCCCGCCCCGCCCCGCCAGGCGCGCCGCCCCGGCCACCGCCAGCGCCGCCAGGGCCGCGCGGCCCGACCCCGGCAGGTCGTGCGGCGACAGGTGCATCAGCCACGCCCAGTCCGCCGGCAGGTCGCCCCATCCCGAGGACCGCGCCGCGATGGCCACGCGTTCCGACCCGGCCGCCGGCGCCGCTACAGCGCGCCGCCCCGCCGCCCCGCCATCGCTCCCAGCCGCAGCCGCAGCGCCTGCAGCTTGATGAAGCCGCCGGCGTCGACCTGGTCGTAGGCGCCCTGGTCGTCCTCGAAGGTGACGTGCCTCATCGAGTACAGGCTGTGCGGGCTGGTGCGCCCGATCACCGTGACGTTGCCCTTGTACAGCTTCAGGCGCACCGCCCCGGCCACGCTGCGCTGGCTCTCGTCGATCGCCGCCTGCAGCATCCGCCGCTCCGGGCTGAACCAGAACCCGTTGTAGACGAGCGTCGCGTAGCGCGGCATCAGCTCGTCCTTGAGGTGCGCCGCCTCGCGGTCGAGCGTGATCGACTCGATGCCGCGGTGCGCCGCCATCAGGATCGTGCCGCCCGGCGTCTCGTACACCCCGCGCGACTTCATCCCCACGAACCGGTTCTCCACCAGGTCGAGCCGCCCGATCCCGTTCGCCCGCCCCAGCTCGTTGAGCCGCGCGAGCAGGCTCGCCGGCGACAGCGCCGCGCCGTCCACCGACACCGCGTCGCCGCGCTCGAAGCCGACCTCGATCACGGTGGTGCGGTCCGGCGCCTCCTCGGGACTCAGCGTGCGCTGGTACACCGACTCGTCCGGCTCGTCCGCGGGGTCCTCCAGCAGCTTGCCTTCCGAGGACGAGTGCAGCAGGTTCGCGTCCACGCTGAACGGCGCCTCGCCGCGCTTGTCGCGACTGATCGGGATCTGGTGGGTCTCGGCGAACTCCAGCAGCCTGGTGCGGCTGGTCAGGTCCCACTCCCGCCACGGCGCGATCACCGTCACGTCCGGCTTGAGCGCGTAGTACGCGACCTCGAACCGCACCTGGTCGTTGCCCTTGCCCGTCGCCCCGTGCGCCACCGCGTCGGCGCCCACCATCTCGGCGATCTCGATCTGGCGCTGTGCGATCAGCGGCCGCGCGATCGACGTTCCCAGCAGGTACTGCCCCTCGTACAGCGCGTTCGCCCGGAACATCGGGAACACGAAGTCGCGCACGAAGGTCTCGCGCAGGTCCTCGACGAAGATTTCCTTGATGCCCATCGTCTCGGCCTTGCGCCGCGCCGGCTCCAGCTCCTCGCCCTGCCCCAGGTCGGCGGTGAAGGTGACCACCTCGCAGCCGTACGTCGTCTGCAGCCAGCGCAGGATCACGCTGGTGTCGAGGCCGCCCGAGTAGGCCAGCACTACCTTGGCCACCCGGCCGCGCCCGGCGCCCGCCCGGCCGCCCCGGGCTCCGGCCTGGCCGCCCCCGGCGTGATCCGAGGGCGCGGCGGTGCGGGCTGGCTTCACGGTGGGGGCTGGCATGGGTTAACTCCTCGGAGAAGCGGAACGGGGTATCAAGGCGGGCAAACCCCGACAAGACCACGCGAGGCGGCTCGACGAACCGGACGCCCCAGGCGCCGGCCCGGCCGAGGTCCGGGACGTCGGTCTGGGCTAAGCCTTGGCATCGGCCCGGGCCGGAACAGCTCCACTGGAAAAGCACCCCTGGCGATGGCCATCTTGCAAGACCCGGACCCTTTCGCCGACCCGGCCTTCCTCGACCGCTTCGGCAAGCTGCTGCCGATGCTCGGCTCCGGCCAGGCCAACGAGGCCGACACCGCGCGCCGCAAGCTGCTCGAGCATCTCGGCCACCACCGCCTGACGCTCACCGACGTCGCCACCCGCATCCGCCGCCCGCCCCAGGCCCCCGCGCCCGCTTCGCGCAACGCCTCCGAGGCCGAGCTGATGCGCGAGCTGGACCTGGTGCGCCACGCCCAGCGCGCCTCGGAGCAGATGGCCCGCAGCGCGCTCCAGCAGAACGCCCAGCTGCAGAACCGCGTCACCCACGCCGAGACCGCCCAGCTCGCCGCCCAGGTGCACCGCCGCGGCGAGCGCATCGCCATGTTCGCAGCCACCGCGCTGGCCGTCGCCCTGCTCGCGATCGTGGTGTTCGACCACCTGCCCGGCCGCGTCCCCGCCGACGAGGGCGTCGCCAGCCCGATCACCGCCACCATGCAGCCCTCGCGCCCGCCGCTGAGCGAGCCCGACGCCCCCGCCATGGTCGACGGCGAGCACCTCGGCAGCGTCCTGTCGCACGACATTGCGGTGCGCGCCGACCCCGCGCCAGACAGCCGCATCCAGGGCTTCCTCCCCCACGGCACCGCCGTGGTCGTGGTGCGCGAGGTCGAGGCGGGCGGCGTCAAGTGGGTGCTGGTCCGCAGCACCGTCGGCGTGGGCTACGTCCCGGCTTCGGCGGTGGCGGTCCACTGAGCGCAGGGAGAAGGCGAGCAAGGTTGGGCTCCGCCCAAACCCGCCAAAGGCCGAGGCCTTTGGAAACCATTTTGTTTGGGCCTGTGGCACGGTCCCGCCGACGTGCCGCCAACCGGATGCCGGTCCAGGGCGGCTCGCCCTGGCGGGTCCAGGGCAGAGCCCTGGCCTTCCTGGTGCTGCCGCTAGCCCCGCCGGCTCTCCGTGCGCAGCTGCCCGCACGCCGCCAGGATGTCCTGCCCGCGCGGCGTTCGCACCGGGCTGGCGAACCCCGCGTCCATCACGATGCGCGAGAACCGGTCGAGCTGCGCCCGGGTGCTCGGCTCGTAGGCGCTGTTCGGCCACGGGTTGAACGGGATCAGGTTCACCTTGGCCGGGATGCCCGCGATCAGCCGCACCAGCTCGCGCGCCTCCGCCTCGCTGTCGTTCACCCCGCGCAGCATCACGTACTCGAAGGTGATGCGCCGCGCGTTCGACGCCGCCGGGTAGCGCCGGCACGCCGCGATCAGCTCGGCGATCGGGTACTTGCGGTTCAGCGGCACGATCTCGTCGCGCAGCTCGTCGGTGACGGCATGCAGCGAGACCGCCAGGTTCACCCCCAGCTCCTCGCCGGCGCGGTCCATCATCGGCACCACGCCCGAGGTCGACAGCGTGATCCTGCGCCGCGACAGCCCGATGCCCTCGCCGTCCATCACGATCCGCATCGCCTGCGCCACGTTGGCGTAGTTGTACAGCGGCTCGCCCATGCCCATCAGCACGATCGTGGACAGCAGCCGCGGCGTGTCCCCCTTCGGGCTCGGCCACTCCGCGTAGCTGTCGCGCGCCGCCATGAACTGGCCCACGATCTCCGCCGGCCCCAGGTTGCGCGTCAGCCGCTGCGTCCCGGTGTGGCAGAACCGGCACGACAGCGTGCAGCCCACCTGCGAGGACAGGCACACCGCGCCGCGGTCCTGCACCCGGTCCGGGATGTAGACGGTCTCCGCCTCCTGCCCGTCGCGGAACCGGAACAGCCACTTGCGGGTCTGGTCCTCGCTGGTCTGCACCACGGCCGCCTCGGGCCGCCCGATCACGAACCGTTCGGCGAGCTTCTCCTGGAGCGGCCGCGCCACCGTGCTCATCCGCGCGAAGTCGGTGACGCCCTGGTGGTAGATCCAGTGCCAGAGCTGCTTGGCGCGGAACGGCTTCTCGCCCACCTCCGCAAGCGCCGCCGCCAGCTCCTCGCGCGACAGGCCCACCAGCTCGCGCCGCCCGTCCGCCAGCACTCCGCTCGGCGGCGAGAACAGCGCCGCCTTGGCCAGGATGCGGTCCCGCTCCACGCCGCTCAGCCCGCCGACGCCGGACTCCGCCTCGGGCGGCGCTCCGCGCGGCGGTACGGGCGGCGGCACGGGCGGGCGGGGCGGAACCAGCCCGGGCGCCATGACGCCGGGCATCAGGTCCGCGCCGGGCACGACCTGGTCACGGCGGCGTAGGCGGCGGTGAAGCCGCGCAGGCTGAAGCTGTCGGTGATGTCGGCGCCGTGCGGCCCCGGCGCATGCACCACCGCGCGCGCGCCGCGCCCCATCGCCGCGATCGCCGCGTGGCCGTCGCGGGCGAAGGCGTTGCGCTTGCCGTCGGTGTAGAACGCGACCCTGGCCGCCTCGACCTGCATCGTCACCGTGGCCGTGGGGGACAGCGCGTAGCCCATGCTGATCGCCACCGCGTCGCGTGCCGTGCCCGGCCGGTCGGTCACGGTGAGCACCACGTCGCCGCGGCCGGGCAGCCCGGACCCGGCGCCCGAGCTGGCGCGCACGAACGCGTAGCAGGTGGTCTGCCCGCCCTCGTCATGCGTCGCCGCCTGCCAGTCCTCGAACTTGCCCATCGACTTCGGCCCGCTCGCCGCACGGGTGCGCCCGTGCTCCGAAGCATGCTCCGTCGCATGGCGGTCCGGCCGCGCCGGCGCACGGGCCGGCTGCGCCCGGGACGGCACCGCGATCGGCAGGGAACACAGCACGGACAGCAGGACACGGAAGCGCATGGCCGCACAGATACGGTGCTCCATCCCCAGCGACAAGCACGGCCCCAGCGACAAGCACGGCGCCAGCGGCAGGCATGGTGCGGGCGGCAGCCGGAGCAGGGGCGGCGTTCACCAAGCCGCAACCCGCCGCGTGCAGGATCGCCGGGCACAGCAGGTCCGAACCGCCGCATGGCCACTCCCGTCCCCGCCCCGCTCAGCCACGCCCGGCTTGCCCGGGTCCCGCACGCAGCCCCGCTCCCTCCCGTCCCGGTGTCGCGCGCCCTGGACTGCGGCGCGCGCAGGGACTGGGCGGCGGCGCGCGTCTGGCTGGAGCAGGCCCTGCTCGCCCCCGCCACCCGCCAGGACGCCCGCTTCCTGCTGTGGGAGGTGTGCCAGGCGCTGGGCGACCGCGACGCCGCCCTCGCCCATCTCGACGCGGCGCTGCGCGTCAACCCGCTCACCACCCGCCCCGCCGCCGGCATGCCGCGTCGCCGCGTGCTCGCCCTTGCCGTGCCCGGCGACTTCCAGGCCAACCTGCCGCTCGGTCCGCTGCTCGACGCCGACACCGAGCTGCACACGCTCTGGCTGCGCGACCCCGCCGCGATCCTCGCCGACCCGCTGGGCGCCGCCGCCGGCCACGTCCCGCCGTTCGACTGCCTCTTCCTCGCCATCGCCGAGGACGACCGCCACGCGCAGGCCCTCCTCGCCGCCGACGCCCTGGTCCGGGCACTCGGCCGCCCGGCGATCAACCGCGGCGCCGCCGTGGCCGCCCTGTCGCGCACCGGCGCCGCCGCCCTGCTCGCCGGCCTGCCCGGCGCCGTCGTGCCGCAGCCCCGGCCCGCCACCCGCGCCGAGCTGGCCTGCCCCGCCTGGCGCGACGCGCACGGCCTCGCCCTGCCGCTGATCGTGCGCCCTGCCCGCTCCCACGCCGGCCACGGCCTGGAGCGCATCGACGACCCCGCCGCGCTCGACCGCCTGCTCGCCCGCGGCGACGCCGCCCCGCTCGACACAGGCCCGCTCGGCACAGGCCCGGCCGACACAGGCCTGTTCCACGCCACGCCGTATCACGACTATCGCAGCTCCGACGGCCTGTACCGCAAGTACCGCGTGATCTTCGTGGACGGCGTGCCGATGCCCTACCACCTCGCGATCCACGATCACTGGGCCGTCTGGTACTACAATGCCGCGATGCACCGTCACGCCGATCGCCGCGCCGAGGAGGCCGCCTTCCTCGCCGACCTCGCGGGCCAGCTCCCCGCCCCGGCGCTCGCCGCCTTGCACGCCATCCCCGCCCGCGTCGGCCTGGACTATTTCGGCCTGGACTGCGCGGTTCTCCCCGACGGTCGCCTGCTGGTGTTCGAGGTCGAGACCGGCATGCTGGTCCACGCCGACGAGCCCGGCCCCATGTTCGACTACAAGCGCGCCTTCGTGCCGCGCATCTCGCGCGCGGTCTCCGCGATGATCGACGGACGTGTCGCAGCCAGCAAGGAAGCGAGGCCAGAGGCTCTGCCTCTGGACTCCGCCGGGGGCTGAGCCCTCGGACCCGCGCAACTTCGGGCCTGCGGCACAACCCCGCGGCCTGTGCCTCCAGCCAAATCGTTTCCAAAGGGCACGCCCTTTGGCGGAGCCCAGAAGCAGAGCCTCTGGCCTGGCCTTTAACTCGCCCGCAGGACTGCCCAACCCCGCGCCGCCGCGCTATGGCCCATGCCATGACCGACGCCACCGACGCCGAGCTGGCCGAGCAGTACGAGGCCTACCCGTACCCGCGCCGCGACCCTCGCGACGAGGCAAGGCGCCTGATCGTCGGCAGCCCCGGCCACCTGCGCGAGATCGACCACTGGGCGTTCGGCGCCGCCCGCCCCGCCGATCGCCCGCTGCACGCGCTGTTCGCCGGCGGCGGCACCGGCGATGGCACCCTCATGCTGGCCGCGCAGATGGCGCGCGCCGGGCGGCCGGGCAGCGTGACCTGGCTCGACCGCTCCGCCGCCGCCCTGCGCATCGCCCGCGAGCGCGCGGGCGTGCGCGGCCTCGACGCCATCGCCTGGGAGCAGCGCTCGCTGCTCGACCTGCCGGGCTCCGGGCTGGGGCCGTTCGACTACGTCGATTGCTGCGGCGTGCTGCACCACCTGCCCGACCCGGCGGCGGGGCTGCGGGCGCTGCTGTCGGTGCTGGCGCCGGGCGGCGGCATCGGGCTGATGATCTATGCCCCGCACGGCCGCACCGGCGTCTACATGGTGCAGGATGCGCTCCGCCTGCTGGCGCCCGCAGGGCAGCCGCCGGCCGAACGCCTCGACGTCGCGCGCCGGGTGATGCGCCACCTGCCGCGCACCGCGTGGCTGCACGCCAACACGCATTTCGGCGACCATTTCGAGGGCGGCGACGCGGGGCTCTACGACCTGCTGCTCAACCCGCGCGACCGGGCTTACGACATCGCCGCGCTGGTGGCGCTGCTGGACGAGGCCGGGCTGGAGGTGGCGGCGCTGATCGAGCCGATGCGCTACGACCCGGACGCGATGCTGCCCGATCCCAGGCTGCGCGCCCGCACGGCCGCGCTCGGCCGCGTGGAGCGCTGGGCGCTGGCCGAGGCTCTCGCCGGCACCATGAGCACGCACGTCGCCTACTGCCGCCGCCGCGGCGAGACGCTGGCCGAGCCCGACCCGATGCGCCCCCTCGCCGTGCCGGTGGCGCGCGAGATGCCGGCGCCCGAGCTGGCCCGCGCCATCCGGCCGGACGGCACGCTGCCGGTGGTGCTCGACGGGTTGTCGGTGCCGGTGGCGCTGCCGCCGCTGGCCGCCGCGATCCTGTCCCTGGTCGACGGAGAGCGCAGCGTCGGCGCCATCGCCGGGACGCTGGCCGGGCGCGGCACCTCACCCACGGCGTTCGCCGCCGCCTGGCGCGACACCTACGCGAGGCTGAACGCGCTCAACCGCGTGCTGCTCCGCCCGCCCGCCACCGCCGACGCGCCCCGATGACCGCGCGTCCTAGCATGGCCGTGGTCGCCGACCTGATCGCGGTGATCGTGGCGGTGACCGACGACCAGCCGCGCGTGCTGACGCTGGCCGGCGCGGCGCTGCCGGCGGGGCCGTTCGCCTCGGAGCACCGCTCGCTGCAGTCCGGCCTGCGCTCCTGGGTGGAGCGCCAGACCCACCATCCCCTCGGCTACGTCGAGCAGCTCTACACCTTCGCCGACCGCGACCGCGGCCCCTCCGAGCAGGAGCAGCGGGTGATCTCGGTGAGCTACCTCGGCCTGACCCGCGAGCTGGGCACCCTGCCGGACGTGCCCGACCCTGCAGCCGCAGGCGACGGACCGCCGGACGGGACGGCCGCCGGCATCGCGACGATCGTGCAGCAGGGCGTGCAGCCGGGCGTGCAGCCGGGGTCAGCGCGCGCACGGGTCGTCCCCGCCGGTGCAAGCTGGTGCGGCTGGTACGACTATTTCCCGTGGGAGGACCGCCGCGACGGCGCAGGCGAGCGCGTCGTCGCGGCGGTGCTGCCGCGCCTGGCCGCCTGGGCCGCGCAGGAGGGCGGCGAGCGCCGGCGCGACCGCGAGCGCCGCGCCGCGATCAGCTTCGGCGCCGCCGGCGCGCGGTCCTGGAACGAGGAGCTGGTGCTGCAGCGCTACGAGCTGCTGCACGAGGCCGGCCTGGTCGAGGAGGCCGGCGACCGTGGCACCCCGGCGACCTCCGCGGCGCCGCTGCCGGGACGGCGCATGGTGCACGACCACCGCCGCATCCTGGCCACCGGGATCGCCCGGCTGCGCGCCAAGATCAAGTACCGCCCGGTGGTGTTCGAGCTGATGCCGCCCGAGTTCACCCTGTTGCAGCTGCAGCGCGCGGTGGAGGCGCTGGCCGGCCGGCTGCTGCACAAGCCGAACTTCCGCCGGCTGATCGCGCAGCAGGCCCTGGTGGAGGAGACCGGCGCCATGACCACCGGCACCGGCGGTCGCCCTGCCAAGCTGTTCCGCTTCCGGCGCGAGGTGCTGCTGGAGCGCGCCGCCGCCGGCACCAAGCTGCCGCTCGCCCGCGCGCTGTGACGCCCGACTTGCGTGGCCACGAAGCAAGGTTGAGGCTCTGCCTCAAACTCCGCCAAAGGCAAGCCTTTGGAATCCATTACTTAAGCAAGTGGTGTCCAAAGGGCTCGGCCCTTTGGCGGGTCCGGGCGTAGCTGGCTGAAGGTTCGGATGGCCTGCTTGAGCCACTGGAATGGCCAGCGGAGGGGAGGGCCCGGCCTTAGCCTGTTGCCTTTGCAGGGTCCCTCCGGCGCTTTGCACGCCGACCCACTGCCTCCTCCGCCAGCGGCCTTGACTCCCTAATACTCGCGCCCAGTATAATGCGTGCAGTCCGCCGGGCCGGTGTTGAAAGACTTTGGCCAGCGTTATGCTCAAACTGAGTTCATAGGTGCCCGATGTCCGACTCCGGCCTCCTCGAACGCACCGCCCCGCTGTACGAGCGCGTGCGCCGCGTGGTGCCGCCGATGGAGTGGCCGTTCTTCGCTGGCGACGTCGAGGCGATCCTGCGCCTCAAGCGCGAGCGCCGCGCCGTGATCCTGGCGCACAACTACCAGACGCCGGAGATCTTCCACTGCGTCGCCGACATCGTGGGCGACAGCCTGGCGCTGGCCCGGCGCGCCATGGACGTGGACGCCGACGTGATCGTGCTCGCCGGTGTGCACTTCATGGCGGAGACCGCGAAGCTGCTGAACCCCGCGCGCACCGTGCTGATCCCCGACGCCCGCGCCGGCTGCTCGCTGGCGGAGTCGATCACCGCGGCCGACGTGCGCGCCCTGCGTCTCGCCCACCCCGGCGTGCCGGTCGTGACCTACGTCAACACCTCGGCCGCGGTGAAGGCGGAGAGCGACATCTGCTGCACCTCCGGCAACGCGCGCCGCGTGGTGGAGTCGCTTGGCGTGCCGCGCGTCATCATGATCCCAGACGAGTACCTGGCGCAGAACATCGCCCGCGAGACCGGCGTGGAGATCATCACCTGGGCCGGCCACTGCGAGGTGCACGAGCGCTTCACCCCCGCCCAGGTCCGCGAGCTGCGCGCCGCCCACCCCGGCGTCACCGTGCTGGCGCACCCGGAATGCCCGCCCGCCGTGGTCGCCGAGGCCGATTTCTCCGGCTCCACCGCGATGATGGAGGAGTACGTGCAGAGCCACGCGCCGAAGCAGATCGTGCTCGTGACCGAGTGTTCGATGAGCGACAACCTCGCCGTGCGCCACCCCGAGGTGGACTTCATCCGCCCCTGCAACCTGTGCCCGCACATGAAGCGCATCACGCTCGCCGGCATCCGCCGCTCGCTGGAGACGATGACCACCGAGGTGGTGATCGACCCCGCGCTGGCCGGTCGCGCCCGCCTCGCCGTCGAGCGGATGCTCGCGATCTGATGCCAGACCCCGGGAGGCAGGCAAGGCCAGGGCCCTGGACCCGCCAAAGGCAGGCCTTTGGAATCTCTTTCTTAAAAAATGGTTTTCAAAGGCCCCGTGCTTGAAGAAGGGGACCTTTGGCGAGCCCGGCCCTGCCTGCCTGTCCGACCGAACAATGCCGCCCAGATGCTTTGGAGCTTCGAGATGACCAAGATCCGTCTGTCGCAGGACGACGTGCTGATCGTGGGTGCCGGCCTCGCCGGCCTGCTGACGGCGCTGCACCTGGCGCCGCGGCCGGTCACGATCCTGACCGCGGGCGCGCTTGGCACGCTCTCGTCGAGCGCCTGGGCGCAGGGTGGCGTCGCCGCCGCCGTCGGGCCGGACGACAGCACGGAGCTGCACGTCGCCGACACGCTCGCCGCCGGCGCCGGGCTGTGCGACCCGGACGCGGTGCGCCGCATCGTCGAGGCCGGGCCCGCCGCGATCGAGACGCTGGCGCGCTACGGCACCCGCTTCGACCGCGACGCGGACGGCGCCCTGCGCGTCGGCCTGGAGGCCGCGCACTCGCGCCGCCGCATCGTCCACGCCACCGGCGACGGCGCCGGCCGCGAGATCGTCCGCGCCCTGGTCGCCGCCGTGCAGGCCACGCCGTCGATCACCGTGCTGGAGGGCCTGTCCGCCCGCCGCCTGCTGATGGATGTCGGACAGGTGTGCGGCGTGCTGGCACAGCGGCGCGGCGAGAGCGTGGTGCTGCGTGCGTCCCGCGTGGTGCTGGCCACCGGCGGCGTCGGCGGCCTGTTCCGCCACACCACCAACCCGTCCGGCGCGTACGGCGCCGGCATCGCCATGGCCGCGCTGGCCGGCGCCGCCCTGCGCGGCATGGAGTTCGTGCAGTTCCACCCCACCGCGCTCGACGTGGGCCGCGACCCGATGCCGCTGGTCAGCGAGGCGGTGCGCGGCGAGGGCGCGACCCTGATCGACGGCAGCGGCGCCCCGGTGATGGCCGGCTTCGCCCGCGGCGACCTGGAGCCGCGCGACGTGGTGTCGCGCGAAGTGTGGCGCGTGCTCGCCGCCGGCGGCAGCGTGCGCCTCGACGCCCGCGGCATCGCGGATTTCGCCGCGCACTTCCCGGCGATCCACGCCTCCTGCCGCACCGCCGGGATCGACCCGGCGACGCAGCCGATCCCGGTACGCCCGGCCGCGCACTACCACATGGGCGGCGTCGCGGTGGACGCCGCCGGCCGCACCAGCGTGCCCGGCCTGTGGGCCTGCGGCGAGGTGTCCAGCACCGGCCTGCACGGCGCCAACCGCCTGGCCAGCAACTCGCTGCTGGAGGCCGCCGTCTGCGCCCGCTTCGTCGCCGACGACCTCGCCACCACCGCGCCGCGCGCAGCACCCGCGCCCGACCTGCCGCTCGCCGCCGCCGACCTGTCGCTGCCGACGGTCGCCCGCTTCATCCCGGCCCGGCTCCGCCCGTCCGCCGACCTGCCCGCGCCCGCCGATCCAGGCACGTCGCGGCCCGACATGGCGCGACCCGATATCCTGGCGCCCGCCGACGCCGCCGCGGTGCGTCCGCTGGTGTCGCGCGGCCTCGGCGTGCTGCGCGACGAGGACGGCCTGCGCGAGGCCGTGCTCGCGCTGCTGCCCCGCGTGGAGGCCGAGGACGCCGGCTCCGACCCGGCGCGCGTCGCCCTGCTGATCGCCGTGGCCGCGCTGCGCCGCGTCGAGCGCGTCGGCAGCCACTGGCGCATCGACGCTGTCGCGCAGGCCGGCGCCGCAGGCACTCAGACCAGCGCCGCAGGCACTCAGGCCAACGCGGCCGGCGCCCAGGCCCGGCGCCCCGCCATGCCCCTGCTGACCCTGGACGAGGCCGTCGCCGCCGCCCGCGACCTGCGCGACGAGGCCGCCCTGCCGCAGCCGATGCTCGCCCGGAGGGCCTGAGCCGTGCCGCTCTGCCCCCTGCCGACGGTGATGCTCGAACCCCTGGTGCGCGCTGCCCTGCTGGAGGACCTCGGCCGCGCCGGCGACCTCACCACCGACGCCATCGTGCCGCGCGGCCTGCGGACCACCACCGTGCTCGCCGCCCGCCAGCCCGGCGTGGTCGCCGGCCTCGACCTCGCCGTGCTCGCCTTCCGCCTGGTCGCCCCCGAGATCGCCGTCGAGATCCACATCCCCGACGGCGGCCGCCTGCAACCGGGAGACACCATCGCCACCGTGCGCGGCCCCGCCCACGGCGTGCTCACCGCCGAGCGGGTCGCCCTGAACTTCCTCGGCCACCTGAGCGGCGTCGCCACCGCCACCGCCTCGATCGCCGACGCGCTGGCGGGCACCCGGACCCGCGTCACCTGCACCCGCAAGACCATGCCCGGCCTGCGCGCGGTGGAGAAGTATGCGGTGCGCGCCGGCGGCGGCGCCAACCACCGCTTCGGCCTCGACGACGCCGTGCTCATCAAGGACAACCACGTCGCCATCGCCGGCAGCGTCCGCACCGCCCTGGAGCGCGCCCGGGCCCATGTCGGCCACCTCGTCAAGATCGAGCTGGAGGTCGACACCCTCGCCCAGCTCGACGAGGCGCTGTCGGTCGGCGTCGACGCCGTGCTGCTCGACAACATGGACGTCGCCACCCTGCGCCAGGCCGTCGCCATGGTCGCGGGCCGCGCGATCACCGAGGCCTCGGGGCGCATCACACCGCAGAGCGCGCCGGAGATCGCGTCGAGCGGGGTGGACCTGATCTCGGTCGGCTGGCTGACGCACAGCGCGGCGGTGCTGGATATCGGGCTCGACCACAGGGAGTGAGGCAAGCAAGGCTGGGCTCTGCCCAGACCCGCCAAAGGCCCGAGGCCTTTGGAAACCTCTCCTTTAAGAATTGGATTCCAAAGGCTTGCCTTTGGTGGAGTTTGAGGCAGAGCCTCAACCTTACCTACTTCGACATCCACGCGTCAGAGCCGCAGGCCTGAGTTTGTGCGAGCCTGGGCTAGGGCACCGTTTCCACCGGCGGCGAGGCCAGTGCGTGCCCCGCCTCGCCCCAGCCCTCGATGCCCTGCGGGTACCACATCACCGCGCGATATCCCCAGCCGACGGCCCGCTTCGCCGCGTTCCACGACCGCCAGCACTCGGGGTGGCAGTAGAACACCAGCGGCCGCCCCGGATCACCGCCCGTCAGCGCCTCCAGACGCCCGCGTACCCACGCCTCGGTTGCGGGCGTCAGCGCGGACTGCCCGGCGTCGGGGATCCACACGCTGCCGGCGATGTCGCGATGCACGAGCGGCAGCCAGACCGCGCTGGTCGGCAGCCCTTCAGGGCGCCGCTGCGCCACGCTGACGTCGACCGCCACCACGCCGCCTTGCGCGAGCAGCGCCGCCAGCGTGGCGGTGTCCACCACGCGCCCTCCGGCCAGCGTCGCCGGCACCGGGCCGCGCTCCTCGCCGGTCCACAGCCCAGGCGGTTCCGGCGCCGGCGCTGCTGCCGCGACCCAGCCCGCCAGCACAGCGGCCAGCAGCGGCCGCGCGACGCCCCGTCCCGGACGCACGGCCCGGCTCAGGTCCCCTGGGCGGGAACGTCGAAGCCGTGCTCGAAAATCGTGCCCTTGCTGTCGTGCGCGACCACGTCGAGCTTGCCCGGGCCAGGCGGCACGAAGCTGAAGGTGATCGCCGGGTCGGTGCTGAGCGAGATGTCCGACGAGACCTGCATCACCTGCGCGCCGTTGTAGGTGATGTCGGTCCTGTCGAGGAACCGCGCCGGAGTCATCAGCCGCGTCACCTGGTCCATCTGCATGCCGTTGAAGTTCGGGTGGCGGATCAGCAGTTGCGCGGTGACCGGCCTGCCAGGGCTGTAGTCGCTGAGCAGGCGCAGCTTCATCTGCCCCAGCGCGCGCAGCGCCTCCTCGTCGTTCGAGCCCGCGGGCGCCGAGCAACCGCCGGCCGCCTTCACGAAATCCTGCGTCATGTAGAGCTTGCCGTCGGTGGTCTCGGCGACCGCCTGCATGCGCGTGTACTGATTCACCCGCACGCGCAGCTTGATCTCGTTCGGATCGGCGAGCGGCCCGAAGGTGAAGGTCGCGGCCAGCGGCGAGGGGTTGTCGTCGATCACCAGATAGACCGCCTTGATCGGCCTGGTGCCCGACAGCACGATCGACACCGGCACCAGCGCGGCATCCAGTGCCCGCGGCGGCGCCTGCAGCGTCACCAGCCCGGCGCCGTCCTCCACGGTGCGGTCGCCGAAGATCGCGTGGCTGAGGTCGCTCCAGCGGCTGTCGCGCTCCGCCTCGTCCTCGGCCCGCGCCACCGGAGGCAGCGCCACGGACAGTACCAGAACCGGCAGCAGGGCCAGCAGGGCGGATCGTCTCATGGTTCGGCTCCCCTTGGGCCTGCCTCGTGCGGACAGTGCCACGTTCCGACGGACCGGCCCGTCAACCGATGGAGCGGCCTCGTCACTCCCATTCGAGTTCCTTGTACGCCTCGGTGACGTTGCGCCCGTTGTAGTCGTCGAACAACGCCCACCGCTCGCGCTCGCCCGCCGCCACCGTGCCCACCGCCGCCTCGATCGGCAGGCCGTCGCGGATCGCCGCCCGCGTCTGGGTCAGCAGCGCCGTGAGGTATCCCTCGATCGGACGCGACGCCTCCTCCCACGACAGCCGAAGCGGCCCGTGCCCCGGCACCACCCGCGCCGCGCCCATCGCCCTGAGCACCGCCAGCTCGCGCAGCCAGCCGCGCAGGTCGCCGTCCAGCGAGGGCACCCGCTCGGCGAACACCAGGTCGGCCGACATCAGCGTGCCGCTCGCTTCGTCGAGCACGCTGAGGTCGTTGTCGGTGTGCGCCGCCCCGTGCGCGTGCAGCGACAGCACCCGCCCGCCGAGGTCGAGCTTTGCCGCGTCCGCCACCAGCAGCGTCGGCGGCACCACCGGCCCCGCCTGCCCGGCGCCGAGGATGCCGTCGAGCGCCGCCTGGTAGTACGGACCGCGCGACGCCAGCGCCTGCGGCAGACGCGCATGGCCCACGAACACCGGCGCGTCGGCGAGGAACGCGCCGGCGCCGAAATGGTGGTCGGGGTGGACGTGGGTGAGCACGACGTAGCGGATCGGCAGCGACGTCGCCGCCCGCACCGCCGCCCGCAGCCGCCGGCCGCAGGCGAGGTCGCCGCCAGGATCGATCACCGCGACGCAGTCCCGCCCGACCACGAAGCCGGTGTTGGCGATGGCGTCGCCGTTGGCGGCGGTGGCGTTCTCGACCAGGCCCTTCTGGAAGAACAGCCCCGGCGCGATCTCCTGCATGGCGAACGGCGTCTCGACCGCCTCCGCGGCCCAGCCCCGCGCCGGCAGGCAGCACAGGCAGAACCCCGCGAACAGGGCCTGGCGCCGGGACAGGGTCGGGTGCGGGCTCATTCCGTGATACGTCGTGGCCCGCGGGGACGGTGTCAATGATCCCGGCAGGGGGAGCGCGGCGGACATGACCGGACCGACAGACGAGAGCCGCCCCGTGCCGCGCCGCGTCCCGCCGGCGCCCGCGCCGCGCTCGACGCCGGAGCGGCAGGGCCACGCACGCCCCGGGTTCCGCTGCCCCGCTTCCCGACGATTGGTGCTCGTCGTGCTGCTGGCCGTGGCGCCCGCCGCGGCGTCGCTGTCGCCAGGTCGCGCCCGCGGCGCGGAGAACCGCCTCGCGCGCTCGGACGATCCCTACCTGCTGATGCACGCGCACGACCCGGTGGACTGGTACGCCTGGGGCCCGGAGGCGCTGGACAAGGCGAGGCGCGAGGACAAGCCGATCTTCCTCTCGGTCGGCTTCAGCGCCTGCTTCTGGTGCCACACCATGCAGCGCGAGAGCTTCTCCGACCCCGCGATCGCGGCCCTGCTCAACGCCTCGTTCGTCAGCATCAAGGTCGACCGCGAGCAGCGTCCGGAGCTGGACGCGCTGTACGGCCTCGCCGCCGACGTGCTGGCCGGACAGTTCGGCTGGCCGAACAACGTGTTCCTCACCCCCGACGGCAGGCCGTTCGCCGCCGCGAGCTACCTGCCGCCGCACGACGACGCGTTCGGCCAGCCCGGCTTCGACACGATGCTGGCGACCGAGCGCGACCTGTGGGCGCAGCACCGCGACCAGGCCGTGGCCAGGGCGGAGCGCACCGTCGCCGCGATGCGCGACGCCGGGCAGGCGCAGGCCGCGTCCGGCCGGGTGGCGCTCGCGCCCGAGGCGTGGATGGCACGTGCGCACGACCTGTACCTGTCGCGACTCGACGCGGCCAATGGCGGCCTCGGCGGCGAGGGCGGCAAGTCGCCGCACGCCCCGGTGCTCGCGCTGATGCTGGCAGCACAGCGCGCGCATCCGGACGCGCGGACCCTGGACTGGCTGCGCACCACGCTCGACGGCATGGCGTTCGGCGGCATCGACGACCAGCTCGCCGGCGGCTTCCACCGCACCAGCACCGACGAGGTGTGGTCGATCCCGCACTACGAGAAGATGCTCGGCGACAATGCCGGGCTGCTCGCCGCCTACGCCGACGCGGCGTCGCTGCTGCACGACCCGCTGTACCGCGAGGTGGCGATCGCCACCGGCCTCTGGATGATCCGCACGCTGGCCACGCCGGACGGGGGCTTCCTCAACTCCGAGGATGCGCGCAGCGGCGACGCGGAGGGTGCCAGCACCCTGTGGAGCCGCGAGGATATCGTGGCGGCACTCGGCGCCCCCGCCGCCGCCCGCTTCCTCGACGCCTACGCGATCAGCAGCGACCAGCCGGCGCAGCCCGGCCAGCCCGAGCGCGGCGTGCTGCGGGTGCGGGTGCCGATCGTCGACACGCTGCGGCGCACCAGGCAACCCAGCGCGGCCGCGCTGCTGGACTCGCTGGCGCCGGAGCGCGACGCGCTGCTCGCCGTGCGCAGCGTCCGGCCGCAGCCACGACGCAATACGCAGGTCGTGGTGGCGGAGAACGGCCTGGCGATCGCGGCGCTCGCCGGGAGCGCGGAGCGGCTGGGACGGCCGGACTTCCTGGTACAGGCCTCGCTCGCCGCCCTGCACCTGTGGGATGCCGCGTGGGACGGGAGCAGCGGCCTGCTGCACCACGAGCTGATCGACGGGCGCGCGCGGCTCGACGGCACGCTCGACGACTACGCCCTGCTGGCTCAGGGCGTGCTGGCGCTGGCGCATGTCACCGGCGATCCCCTGTGGCACGCCCGCGCCACGCAGCTGGCCGAGGCGATGCTGCGCCGCTTCGCGCAGCAGCCGGAGGGCGGCCTGGTCGCCTCGACGGCGCGCGACCTGATCCTGCCGCCCTTCGATACCGCCGACGACGCGCAGCCCTCGGGCACCGCGGCCGCGCTCGGCGTGCTGCTGCGCCTCGACGGACCCGGCGACGCGGCGGCCGCGCGGCGGGCGGCGTCGTGGATCAGCGGCGCGGTGGCGGCTCGCCCGGACGCCTGGCCCGCCGCGATCCTGGCGATGGCGCAGGGTGCCGCGCTGCTGCGCGAGCCCGACCCGCAGCAGGCGGCAGCGACCACGGGCGCTCCGGCCGGTGCAACGTTCGCGATGCCCGACACCGCGTTGCACGTGCACGCCGACGCCACGGTGCGCGAGCGCAACGGTGCCCGCGAGCTTGCGGTCACGCTGCGCGTCGATCCCGGCTACCACGTCAACGCCAATCCCGCGTCGTCCGCCGACCTGGTCGCGACCACGCTGCATGTCGCCGGCCTGGCCGCCGCGTCGATCCGCTACCCGGATGCGGTGACGCTGCACCCGGCGTTCACCCCGGCGACCCTGGACGTCTACGAAGGCGCCGCGCAAATCACCGCAACACTGCCGGCGCCGCCGGACGCGCAGCCGGTGGCCGGCAGCGTGGACGTGCAGGCCTGCACGATGACCCTGTGCCTGCCGCCCGCCACGCTGGCGTTCACCGCAAGCCGCTGAGACGGCTGCGGCCTGGGATGTCTCGCCCCTGCCGGAAAGCTTGCACGCGGCGGGAGAAGGCAAGGCCAGAGGCTCTGCCTCTGGACTCCGCTCAAGGCGAGCCTTGAGAATCCACCTGCTAAACCAAGGGATCAAAGGGCCTCGGCCCTTTGCGGGTCTGGGCAGAGCCCGGCCTTGCTTGCCTGCGCGCCCCAGCCCAAGGACAGGCCGGGGCTTCGGCCGCGTCAGCTCGCGATCTCGGGCTCCGGCTTCGCGCGACGGGCGCGGCGCGGCGACGGCATCGCGATCTCCTCCGGCGCCTGCGCCTCGGTGGCGGCGGGCTCCTCGTGCACGACGTCGTCCTGCACCTCGGCCACGGCCGGAGCCTTGGCCTTGGCGCGCGCCGACTTCGCGGCACCGGATTTCGTGGCGCGGGACTTCGCGGCGACGCGCTTGGCGGGCTCCGGCGACGCGGCCTCGGGCTTCGCGGCGGCGGCCTTGCCGGTCGCGGCGCGGGCCGTCCTGCGCGCGCCCGGCGCGGCCGACGTCTCCTTCGCGGCGGCGGCGCGGGACGCGGACTTCCCGCCACGCGCCGCCGGACGCTCCGCCGTCTTCTCCGCGGCCTTGCCCTTGGCGGTGCGCGACGTGGCCGGCTTCGCGGCGGCGGCACGCGCGGGCGTCTTGGCCGTCTCGGCGGCCCTGGCCGAGCGCGCCGCCGTGGCCGCGCGCGTCTTGGCGCGCGCCGCAACGATCTTCGCCCGCTCCTTGCGCGTCTTCAGCTCGTCGCGGATCATCGCGAGCGCCGCCTTGGCAACAGCGGCCTGCATCGCGTCGGGGATCTCCTCGATCGCGGCGAGGAAGGCGCGGCTCACGGGCTTGGCGCCGCGCGGCGAACGTGTGGATGTGTCTGCTTTGGCCATGGCGTCGTGGAAGCTCCCTGTTGTTCGCGACGGCGTCACGCCTGCGAATCGACGCCGCCTGCACCGCGGCGTCCCGCGTCATCAGCAAGTGCGGCGCGGCACTTCGTCAAGCGTTTCCCGCACGCATCGCACGCCCATACCGTGCCGCGGTTGCGTGCGGATCACAGGAACAGCTGCGACGAGGCCGCCGAGACGTGCAGCAGCGACACCTCGGTCCCGTCCGCGAGCGACAGGATCGTTGCATCTCCGGATACGATCGCATGCGGCACCGCGTCCGTCATGCCGCTGCCGCCGTAGCCCTGCAGCATCAGGTGGTCCTCGCCGGTGCGGAAATCGGCGATCACGCTGCGCCCGCCCGCGGCGCCGTCCACGAACACGAACAGGTTCGCGGCACCCGCGCCGCCGGCGAGCGTGGCGTTGCCGGTGCCTGCGAACACGATGTCGGCACCGGTACCGCCGAAGACCGTGTCGTCGCCGGAACCTGCGAAGATGGTGTGCGCGCCGGAGCCCGCGCTGCCGTCCACGGTGTCGCTGCCGGCGCCGAGGACCACCAGGTCGGAACCGTCGCCGCCGAGCGTCGCCAGCGTTCCCGCGCCCGCCACCACCAGGCTGGATCCCGACTGCGTGCTCACCGTGCTCGCGGCGCCCGCGTAGTACTGCCCGCCGCCCGCCGCCGCCCAGATCGTGTCGCCGCCGTGGCCGATCACCGTGGCCGTGCCGCTGCCGCCGACGAAGCTCGATCCCTGCCCGGTGAAGAACACGGTGCTGCCCGCGCCGCCGTACACCGTGGCGGCGCCCGCGCCGCCGACCACGGTGCTGCCTGCGGACCGGTCCACCACGTCGAGCGTCGCGGACTGCGCATACACCAGCGCGCCGGGCCCGGCGACGCCGAGGTGCACGGTGCCGCCGCCCGCCATCACCGTGTCCTGCCCGTGCAGCGACACCATGTCCGCGCCGACGCGGTGCGGCTGCAGATCGACCAGCGAGCTGCCGGTGCCGGTGGTGACGAGGCTCGCGCCGCGGCCCGCGGTCAGCACGTCGGCGCCGTTGCCGCCGCGGATCGTGCACGGCCCCTCGCCGCCGGTGATCGTGCACGCGCCGTCCTGCGCCGCGGTGACGGAGACCGGCGCGGTCACGCCGGTGAAGCTCGCGCTCGTCAGCCCGCCGAGCACGCGCACCGCGACGCCGTCGAGCGTGCCGTCGCCGCCGTCGAGGTCGAGCGCGGTGGCGCCGGTCATGTCGCCCGCCACGATCAGCGCGGTGGCGCCGGTCGCGCCGACCACGCGGCGCGACGCGTCGGCGAGTGCCAGTTGCGCGAACTCCGGCGTATAGACCAGCGGTGCTGTGCCGCGGTCGCCGTCGAGGCGCAGCGACCACCCGCCGAGCGTGCCCGCGTCGCGGCCTGCCGCGTCCTGCACCTCCAGGTGCCAGGCACCCTGCGCCGCCTCGCCGCGGAACGCGTTGGTGTCGAGCGTCAGGCCGGCGACGGTGCGCCCGCCGGTCCGGTCCACGCCCGCAGCGAACCCGGCGCGGTCCAGCAGCACCGAGCGCGTGCCGTCGGGCGACACCAGCACGATGCGCGCGTCCGCCACCGGCAGCGACGCCGCGTTCAGCGTCACCTCGGCATGCTGCACCCGCAGCGCGCCGGCGGCCTGCGTGCCGGCGACTGCGGCGCCCGAAACCATCATCCCCGGAACCATCGCCACCGAGTCCGTCACGCCCGCGCCGATCGCGGCGGCGCCGGTGCCGGTGGCCGACGCCGTGGCCATGTCGGCCCCCGTGGAGCGCAGGGTCCAGGCGCGCGCGATCTGCACCGCGGTCTGCGCGTCCACTGCGCCGAAGCCGACATCGTCGGAGAAGTGCCGCTCGCCGCCGTTCCAGTCCGCGGCACCGTTGCGCACCGCGCCCGCCGCCGACGCCTGCGGCATGTAGGCGGAGTCGGCCAGGATCTCCTGCACGTCGCGCCAGCCCAGCCCGGGGTTCGCCTGGAGCATCATCGCCACGATGCCGCTGACCTCGGGTGCCGCGTAGGAGGTGCCGGACACGCGCGCGGCACCGCCGCCAGGCGCCGTCGTGGTGATGTCGGTGGCGGTCGCGGCGACCAGCAGCCCCGCGCCGCGCGTGGAGAACGCGGAGACCGCGCCGCCGGCGTCGATGCCGGCCACCGCGATCACCCGCGGGTCGTCGGCGATCGCGTGCAGCCCGAGATCGTCGCCGCTCGCGCGGTCGTTGCCGGCGGCGAACACGATCGGGGTGCCGAGCCCGCCGCGCCCGCCCGCCACCGCGCCGGCCACCGCTGCGAACCAGCCGGCGAGCACGGGGCTCGCCGCGGTGTCGACCGCCCCCGCCGCCACGCTCCACGACGCGTTCACCACGTCCGACACCCCGGCGGCATAGCCCAGACCCCGCGCCAGCGCGGCGAGATCGGTGCCAACGCCGAACGACTCGCGGATGCCGACCAGGGTGGCGTCCGGGGCCACGCCGACCGGACCGTTCGCCCCGAGCGCCCCGCCCAGGTCGCCGGCGGTGGTGGTGCCGTGCGACGCGCCCGCCGCCTCGGTGATCGCGGTGACGCCGCTCCCCACGACCGGGCCCGCGAAGGAGCGCGACAGCGCCCCGTCGAACCGCCCGGCGAGCGAGGGGTCCGCCACGTCGAACCCGTCGTCGATCAGCGACGCGGCGACGCCCACCCCATCCGCCCACGACCAGGCCTCGACGACGTTCGCGCCGCTGCCGGCGCCCGTCGCATAGTCGTGCGCGGCAAGCTGCGCCTCCGTGCCGATCCAGAGGGCGTCGGTGGCGGTGACGACAGGCGCGGAGGCGGGCTGGCTCGACATGCGTTAACCTGTTCAAACAGAGCGCGCCTCGGCCGTCCCGCGGCGAGGGCGCCGTGGGAGAGGATCGGTCGGTGCTGGCAACGGGGTCGCGCCGCCGGGGGAGGCGCGGAGGCTCGGGACGGTGGGAGCCGGATCAGCCGGAGCGCGGCGGTGCCATGGGGCGGGTCCTTGCGGCGATCTCCGGGCGGCGACATCCCGGTGGCGATGCCGAGGCAGTCCATCCGGCGTTTTGGCCAGCGCAGTCGTGGTGTGAACAAGAGATTAACCGATCCGTTAACGAGTGGGAAGCTTTTTGAGATGCGGACCGCCATCTTTCTGCTCGCCCTGATTGTGGCGAGCAGCCTGGCTGCACCCTGGTATGCCGGACTGGTGTCCGGCACCGACCCGTTCCGCTCCACGCCTGCCGGCCACGTCGTCGGCGCGACGTCGCCAGCCCTGCTGGCGGTGCAGGAGAGCGGGCTCGGCGTGATGCCGGTCGGGCCGGGCTGGCGCGGCGCCTACCTGCTCGGCGCCGACGCCCAGGGCCGAGACGTGGCGGCGCGGCTGCTCTACGGCGGCAGAGCCTCGCTGCTGGTGGCCGGCGGCGCCACGCTGCTGTGCATGGCGGCGGCCACCGCGCTTGGCCTGCTCGCCGGCTTCGCGGGCGGCTGGGTGGACGCGCTGCTGGCCCGCACCCTGGACCTGCTGTGGGCGTTCCCGGTGTTCCTGCTGGCGATCTCGCTCGCCGTGGTCTCGCTGCAGGGCGGCCTGAGGCTCGGGCCGCTGCACATCGCGCCCGACAGCCTGCTGCTGCCGACGCTGATCATCGCGGTGGCCTACGTCCCCTACGTCGCCCGCCCGGTGCGCGCCCAGGTGCTGGCGCTGGCCCGCGCCGAGTTCGTCACCGCGGCGCGGGTCGGCGGCGCCACGCCGTGGCGCATCCTGCGGCGCGAGGTGCTGCCCGGCGTGGTGCCGACCCTGCTCGCCTTCGCACCGCTGGTGCTGGCGATCAGCCTGCTGACGGAGTCGGCGTTGTCGTTCCTCGGCATCGGCGTGCAGCCGCCCGCCGCGAGCTGGGGCAGCCTGATCCACGAGGGGCTCGACCTGCTGTTCCTGCGCCCGCTGGTGGCGATCCTGCCCGGCGTCGCGATCGGCGCCACCGTGCTGGCGCTCAACCTGCTGGCCGAGGGGCTGCAGGCCCGAATCGACCCGCGCCGGGTCGCGCCGTGACCATCCTGTTCCAGCGGCCCCAGATATCGACCTGTCAGCAAGCAAGGCCGGGCTCTGCCCAGACCCGCCAAAGGCCAAGGCCTTTGGAAACCGATTTGATTAAGTATTGGATTCCAAAGGCGAGGCTCTGGCGGAGTTTGAGGCAGAGCCTCAACCTTGCTTGCTTCCCCGCTCCCGCAGCAGGAGCCGTGCCATGACCGCCGCCCTGCTGCGCCGGCTGCTGCAGGCCGCCGCCGTCACCCTGGCGCTCAGCGTCGTGGTGTTCCTGATCTTCTTCGCGACGCCGGGCGCCGACCCCGCCGCGCGCCTGGCCGGCCGCGGCGCCTCGCCGGAGACGCTGGCGGCGGTGCGCCACAGCTTCGCGCTCGACCGTCCCCTGGTCGTGCAGTACGGCCTGATGATGCGCCACCTGTTCGTGGCGCGCGACCTCGCCTCGTTCGTCAACCGCGGCCAGCTCGTGATCCCCACGCTGCTCGCCGCCGCCCCGGTGACGCTGGCGCTGGTCGGCGGCGCGGCGGTGCTCTGGGTCGCCGGAGCGCTGGCGATCGCGCTGCCGTCGGCCGCCCGCCCCGGCGGGGTCGCCGACCGCGTGCTGGGCGGGCTCGGCCTGCTGGCGCTCTCGGTGCCGGTGTTCTGGCTCGGCGAGGTCACGATGCTGGTGGCGCAGGGCCCGCTGCACCGCACGCTGTTCGCCTGGGTGCCGCCCGCCGGCCTGCCGCCGCACGGGCTGACCGCCTGGGTCGCCACGCTGGCGCTGCCGTGCCTCACGCTGGCCGCCTCCTACGCCGGGCTCTACGGCCGCGTGCTGCGCGCCAGCCTCGTGGAGGCGTGGGGCGCCGACCACGTCCGCACCGCGCGCGCCAAGGGCATCCCGGAGCGCCAGGTGGTGCTCCGCCACGTGCTGCGCTGCTCGCTGGCCACCGCGGTCGCGCTGTTCGGCCTGGACTTCGGGGCGCTCGTCGGCGGCGGCACCGTGCTGACCGAGCTGGTGTTCGACCTGCACGGCGTCGGCCGCCTGACCTACGACGCGATGACGCAGTTCGACCTGCCGATGATCCTGGCCACCGTGATCTACGCCTCGGTGTTCGTGGTCGCCGCCAGCGCCGCGGTGGACATCGCGTACCTGGCGCTCGACCCGAGGCTGCGGGAGCCGGGATAGGCGCCGAGGCCAGAACTCTGCCCCATGCTCCGAGACGGAACCCGCCAGGGGTGGCGCCTCTGGATCGGCGTCCCTTCAAGCCGGTGGCCCGGGCATTGGCCTGTCAGCAAGCAAGGCCGGGCTCTGCCCAGACCCGCCAAAGGCCTGAGGCCTTTGGAAACCCTTCTTCCAGAGGTGGACTCCAGGGGGCTCGGCCTTTGGCGGAGCCTCTGGCCTTGTCTTCGTCCGTAGCCGCCGCCGTCACCGGATCGTCGTGCGCACCTCGCCGACGCCCTCGATCGTGCCGACCAGGCTGTCGCCGCGCCCCACGGCCCCGACCCCCGCCGGCGTCCCCATGAACACCAGGTCGCCCGGCCTCAGCCGCACCAGCGCCGACAGCGCAGCCACCGTCTCCGCCACGTCCCAGATCATCCCGCCCAGGTCGCCGGCCTGGCGCACCGCGCCGTTGACCCGAAGCTCGATTCGCCCGGACCGCGGGTGCCCGCACTCCGCCGCCGGCACCAGCGCGCCGATCGGCGCCGACAGGTCGAAGCCCTTCGCCATGTCCCACGGGCGCCCCGCCGCCTTCGCCGCCGCCTGCAGGTCGCGCCGCGTCATGTCGAGCCCGGCCGCATACCCCCACACATGCGCCAGGGCGTCGGCGGCGGCGATGTCCGAGCCGCCGGTCCCGATCGCCGCCACCAGCTCCATCTCGTGGTGCAGGTCGCCCGTCGCCGCCGGATACGGCATGTCCGCGCCCCCGGTCAGCACCGCGTCGGCCGGCTTGGCGAAGAAGAACGGTGCCTCGCGCTCCGGGTCCGCGCCCATCTCGCGCGCATGGTCCGCGTAGTTGCGGCCGACGCAGAAGATCCGGCGCACCGCGAACAGCCCGCCGCCGCGCACGGGAACGCCGGCCTGCAGCGGTGGGGGGACGACATACTCGCTCATGCCTCGGACCTTCCAAACAGGACGAATGACTCCACCAGCGAGCGCGAGGTTCAAGTTCGAAGCAAGGCAAGGCCAGAGGCTCTGCCTCTGGACTCCGCCAAAGGCAAGCCTTTGGAATCCACTTCTAGAAGAAGGGTTTCCAAAAGCCCCATGCTTGAAGGAGGGGGCCTTTGGTGGGTCCGGGCAAAGCCCGGCCTTGCTTGCTGCCCTTGCCTCAGCCCGCGCCCGCCGGCACCCCCCGGCTGGTCGAGTACTCGAAGTGCAGGGCCTGGTCCGGCCGCAGCAGGGTGCGGATCGCGTGCGCCGCCATCGCCGCCTCGCTGAACCCCTGCAGGATCAGCTTCAGCTTGCCGGGATAGGCGCAGACGTCGCCGATCGCGTAGATCCCCGGCACCGAAGTCGCGCAGGTCGAGGCCGCCACCTCCACGTGGTGGCGCTCCAGCGCCAGGCCCCAGCCGGCGATCGGCCCCAGGTCCATCGCCAGCCCGAAGAACGCCAGCAGCCGGTCCGCCTCGATCACGCGCGTCTCGCCCGACAGGCTGGCCACCTCGACGCCGTGCAGCACCCCGCCCTTGCCGTGCAGCGCATGCAACTGGTACGGGATCACCAGGTCGATCTCGCCCGCCGCCGCCGCCGCATCCAGCCGGGCCGCGGTCTCCGGGGCGGCGCGGAACCTGGCGCGGCGATGGACCACGCTGACCCGCTCCGCCACCTCGCGCAGCGACAGCGCCCAGTCCACCGCGGAGTCGCCACCGCCGGCGATCACCACCCGCCGCCCGCGGAAATCCTCGCGCCTGCACACGTAGTACTGCACACCCCCGCTCGCCTCGAACGCCGCCAGCCCGTCGAGCGGCGGCCGGTTCGGCCCGAACGCCCCGGCGCCCGCGGCGATCACCACCGCCTGCGCGTGCACCACGTCGCCCCGGTCCGTGGTCAGCACGAACGCGCCCGCGCCGCCCTCCAGCCGCTCCACGCGGCACCCCAGCAGCCGCCGCGGCGCGAACGGCGCCACCTGCGCCTCCAGCCTCGCGATCAGCGCGCCGGCCTCGATCGCGGGGTGGCCGGGGATGTCGTAGATCGGCTTCTCCGGATACAGCGCCGCGCACTGGCCACCGACCTCGTCGAGCGCGTCGATCAGCACGCAGCCCAGCGACAGCATCCCGCACTCAAACGCTGCGAACAGCCCCACGGGGCCCGCGCCGACGATGGCGATCTCGGTCTCGATCTGCTCGGTCATCCCGGCAATCTAGGTGGGCGGGCTGGCGCTGCAAACCCGGCGGCCGGAGCGCGCCTCGCCTGACGTGAAGCCAGCAAGGCGAGGGCTCTGCCCTCGACCCGCCAAAGGCAGCGCCTTTGGAAACCCTTTGTCGGCCCGAAATTCCGCTGCCCCGGTGCGTGCCGCCGGCCCAAAGGGATGCAGGTCCGGGGCGGCTCGCCCCGGCGGGTCCAGGGCAGAGCCCCTGGCCTTTCCCCTCGCACGCGTCGTCCTGCTCCCCGGCCCGGCTGCCGGTCGTGTCGGCGGCCATCGTCACGACTGCCGCGTTGTGGCGCGACGGGGGCTGCGGCACACTCGCGCGCGTGACCCCGACTTCGCACAGCGTGACGCTCGACGACCTGGCGGCCACCGAGGCGCTCGGGCGCGCGGTCGCCGCGGCGCTGCGGCCGGGCGACGCGGTGCTGCTGGACGGCCCGCTCGGCGCGGGCAAGACCACGCTGGCGCGGGCGCTGCTGCGCGCGGCCTGCCGCGACCCGGCGCTGGAGGTTCCCAGCCCCAGCTACACCCTGGTGCAGCATTACGACTCGCCGCTCGGCCCGATCCGGCACTTCGACCTGTGGCGGCTGGACGGGCCGGCGGCGCTGGAGGAGCTGGGCTGGGACGAGGCGCGCGAGGGGATCGTGCTGGTGGAGTGGCCCGACCGGCTCGGCGCGCTCCGACCCGCCGACGCGCTGGGCATCGCCCTGCGTCCCGCGGGCGAACGGCGCCACGCCAGCCTCGCCGGCTGGGGCGGACGCCTCGACACCTTGCTGGCCTTGGCGATGCGGCCGGCATGACGCGGCCGATGCCCGGGCAGACAGTGCCGCAGGAGGGAGTGCCACAGACGGGGGTGCCACAGACGGGGGTGCGCAACGCGATGGTGCTGGCGGCCGGGCTGGGCACGCGGATGCGCCCGCTTACGGCGGCCACCGCGAAGCCGCTGCTGCCGCTGGGCGGGCGCAGCCTGATCGACCACGCGCTGGACCGGCTGCTCGCTGCCGGCGTCGAGCAGGTGGTGGTCAACACCCACTGGCAGGCCGAGCGGCTGGAGGCGCACCTGCGCGCCCGCGCGGCGCCGCGCACGGTGATCCGGCGCGAGCCCGCGCTGCTCGACACCGGGGGTGCGGTGGCGGCGGCGCTGGCCGGCGGCCTGCTCGGCGGCGAGGCGTTCTTCACCATCAACGGCGACAGCGTCTGGCTCGACGGGCCGACCCCGGCTCTCGCTCGGCTCGCGGCCGCGTTCGACCCCGCCGAAGCCGACGCCGTGCTGCTGGTGCACCGCACCTTCCAGGTGCACTCGGAGGTCGGCTGCGGCGACTTCGTGGTCGATGGCTGGGGGGCGCCGCGTCGCGGCCGCCCGCACGAGATCGTGCCCTACGTCTATGCCGGCGTACAGCTCGCCACCCCGGCGCTGTTCCGCGACGCGGGCGCCGCGCCGTTCAGCATCAACGCGGTGTGGGACCGCGCCCTCGCCGCCGGGCGGCTGCGCGCCGTGGTGCATGACGGCCTGTGGTTCCACCTGAGCCGCCCGCAGGACCTGAGCGAGGCGGAGTCCGCCCTGCTCGCCCAGGAGATCAGCGAGACCACATGACGAGCCAGCCCCTCCCCGCCCAGACCTCCCCCACGGTGCACGCCTCCCCCATGACGCGCCCCCGCCTCGCATCGATCCCGGCGACGCTGCCGTTCCTCGACACGCTGGCGCAGCACTGCCTGGCCTGCGCCGGCGACGACCCGCTGGGGCTGTCGCGCTCGCTGGTGCTGCTGCCGACCCGGCGCGCGGCGCGCGCGCTGGCCGACGCGTTCCTGCGCCAGTCCGGCGGCCGGGCGCTGCTGCTGCCGCGCATCGTCGCACTCGGCGCGCTCGACGAGGCGCCGTTCGCCCTGGCCGGCGCGCTCTCGCTGCCGCCCGCGATCGAGCCGATGCACCGCCTCGCCATCCTGTCGCGGCTGATCCTCGGGCTCGACGGCCAGCACGGGGCGCCGCGCACCGCCGACCGCGCCTGGACTCTCGCCGCAGAGCTGGCGCGGCTGCTCGACGAGGCGCACCGCTCCGAGGTCGACCTCGCCGCCGCGCTGCCCGACGCGGTGGAGGCCGGCTTCGCCGAGCACTGGCAGGTGACGACGCGGTTCCTCTCAATCGTGACCGGCGTCTGGCCGGCGCTGCTCGCCGAGCGTGGCCAGATGGACCCCACCGCCCGCCAGGTCGCCCTGCTGCGCGCCCAGGAGGCCGCCTGGAGCGACACCCCGCCCGACCACGACGTGATCGCCGCCGGCACCACCGGCGGCATCCCCTCCGTCGCGCGGCTGCTGCTCGCGGTGGCGCGGCTGCCCATCGGCCTGGTGGTGCTGCCCGGCTTCGACCCGACCCTGTGGCCGGAGCCGGGCGCCACCCCGCCCGCGGAGTCGCACCCGCAGGCCGGGATGCAGCGCCTGGTCGCCGCGATGCAGGCCGGCCCCGGCGACGTCGCGCGCTGGGACGGCCCTGCGCACATCCCAACCCACGACGCCGTGCCGGAAGCACGCAGCGCGCTGCTGCGCCTGGCCCTGCTCCCCGCCGATCGCCTCGCGCAGTGGCGCCATCCCCACGGCGACGCTCCCGGACCGGACGGTTCCCAATCGGACGCTTCCTGGTCCGGCATTTCACGACCCGGTCTGGTCCGGTCCGCGAGGCCGGGCCTCGCGGCGGATGCCCCGGTGCTGCCGCCCGGCGGACTCGGCCGCCTGCGCCGCCTGGTCACCGCGGACCAGCAGGAGGAGGCCGCCGCGATCGCGCTGGTGCTGCGCGAGACCCTGGAGCGCCCGGGAGAGCGCGCCGCGCTGGTCACGCCGGACCGCGAGCTGGCGGCGCGCGTGGTGGCCGAGCTGCTGCGCTTCGGCGTGGTGGTGGACGACAGCGCGGGCGAGCCGCTCGCAGAGACCCCGCCCGCCGCCTTCCTGCGCCTGCTGGCGCACGCGGTGGCGGAGCAGTTCGCCCCGGTGCCGCTGCTCTGCGTGCTCAAGCACCCGTTCTGCGCCGCCGGGATGACGCCCGCCGACTGCCGCGAGGCGGCCCGCACCCTGGAGCTGGCCTGCCTGCGCGGTCCTCGCCCCGCGCCGGGCCTCGCCGGGCTGCGCGAGGCTCTGGCCGCGCAGGCGCGCGCCGACACCCTGCGCGCCGCCGCCCTGACCGCCGCCGCCCTGGCCCTGGCCTCGCCCGCTCCCGACGAGGCTGCCGCGGACCTCGAAGCCGCGCCACGCGCGGCGCCGGGGCGCCGCGCCATCGCCCTGCGCGAGGCCGGCGCGCTGGTGGACCGGCTGGAGCGCAGCCTGGCGCCGCTGCTGGCGCTGGCCGCCCACCCCGTCGCGCTGGCCTCCGAGGCGCTCGACGCCCTGGTGCAGGCCGCCGAGGCGCTCGCCGCCACCGACGAGGAGGACGGCGCCGCCCGCCTCTGGCACGCCGAGGACGGCGCTGCCCTGTCCGGCCACCTCGCCGCGCTCGCCGACGCCCTGGCGCCCGGCGTCGCCGACCTGCCGCCGCAGCCGCTCGACACCCTGCCGGGCCTGCTCGACGCCTCGCTGGAGGGCCTGGTGGTGCGCTCGCGCCGGGCGCTGCGCGGGCGCGACGGCACCGAGCACCCGCGGCTGTTCGTCTGGGGGCTGCTGGAGTCGCGGCTGCAGACCGTGGACCTGCTGGTGCTGGGCGGCCTGGCCGAGGACGTCTGGCCCGGCGCCGCCGACCCCGGCCCCTGGATGAGCCGGGCGATGCGCGCCGCCGTCGGCCTGCCCTCGCCCGAGGAGCGCGTCGGCCAGGCCGCGCACGACTTCGCCGCCGCCTGCTGCGCCGCCCCCACGGTGGTGCTGTCCTGCCCCCGCCGCCGCGACGGCGCCCCCGCCGTGCCGTCGCGCTGGCTGGCGCGGCTCGACGCCCTGCTGGACGGCTCCGGCACCGCGCTGGAGCGTCACCCGGCGACCGGGTGGGCCCGCGCCCTGGACCGCCCCGACGGCGACGCCCGCCCTGTCCTACCGCCCGCGCCCCGCCCTCCCGTCGCGCTGCGCCCCCGCCGCCTCAGCGTCACAGAGATCGAGACCTGGCTGCGCGACCCCTACGCGATCTACGCCCGCCACGTGCTGCGCCTGCGCGCCCTGCCGCCGATCGAGGAGTCCGCCGACGCCGCCGACTATGGCAGCGTGGTGCATGGCGGCCTCGCGAAGTTCCTCGACTCGGTCGGCACCACCTGGCCCGCCGACGCCACCGTGCAGCTCCGCCGCGCCGTGGACCAGGCGCTCGACGAGCGCGGCCTGCGCCCGGCGCTCGCCGCGTGGTGGCGTCCGAGGCTGCGCCGCATCGCCGACTGGGCCGCCGACGAGGAGGTCCGCCGCCGCGCGAAGGACCCCGCCACCGCCGTGCGCCCGGAGATCTCCGGCACCATCAGCATCCCCGGCCCCGCCGGCCCGTTCGAGCTGCGCGGCCGCGCCGACCGCATCGAGCGCCGCGGCGACGCCCTGTCGATCCTGGACTACAAGACCGGCGCGCCGCCCACCGGCGCCGACGTCGCGGAGGGCTGGGCGCCCCAGCTCACCCTGCAGGCCGCGATGCTGCTGCGCGGCGCGTTCGGCCCGGAGCTGGCGGGCCACGTGATCGAGCTGGCGTACTGGCACCTGTCCGGCGGCTTCGTCGCCGGCGAGGTCCGCGACCCGTTCCGCCGCGACGCCACGAAGATGCAGGACGCCGCCGAGCAGGCCTGGGACAGCCTGTGCCGCCGCGTGGCCGCGTTCGACGACCCGGACTGTCCCTATTTGTCGCAGCCGCACCCGGGCGAGGCACCGCGTTTCTCCGACTACGCGCAGCTCGCCCGCGTCGGCGAGTGGGCGCTGCTCGACGACGCGGGGTGAGCGCGGTGGCCGAGCAAGGAAGGCAAAGGGCTCTGCCCTTTGATCCCGCCAAAGGCCAAGCCTTTGGAAACCACTCCTCGAGAAAGCGCCGGGAAATCCAGGCCGGCGCTCCGTCCGCGAACGCGCGGTCCGTCCCCGGGCCTCGCCCGCCTGGGCTCCGCGCTGAAGTCGAAGGTTCCAAGGACTTGTCCTTGGCGGAGTCCAGAGGCAGAGCCTCTGGCCTTCCTTCCTTCCTGGCTGTCCCATGAACACGATCGTCACCCTGGACCCGGGTGCGCGCGCCAACGCCGAGCAGGCCGAGGCGTCCAACCCCGCGGTGTCCGCCTTCGTCTCCGCCAACGCCGGCACCGGCAAGACCAAGCTGCTGATCGACCGCCTGCTGCGCCTTATGCTGCCGCGTGAGGTGGCGACGCCGGGCGGCCCGGCGGTACAGGGCGGCGCGGACCCGGCGCGCATCCAATGCCTGACCTTCACCAAGGCGGCGGCGGCGGAGATGTCGATCCGGCTGCAGAGCCGGCTGGGGCAGTGGGTAACGCTGGATGACGCGGCGCTGGACCGCAAGCTGGTGGCGCTCGCCGTGCCGGCGACGCCGCGGACCCGCGAGGCGGCGCGGTCGCTGTTCGCGCGGGTGCTGGATCTGCCGGGCGGCATGCGGATCGGCACGATCCACGCGTTCTGCCAGTCGCTGCTGCGGCGGTTCCCGCTGGAGGCCGGGCTGTCGCCTCACTTCCGGGTGGTGGAGGACGCCGACGCCCGCGCCAGCCTGGAGGAGGCGCGCGAGGCGATGCTGCAGCGCCCGGACCCGGCGGCGCTCGACACGCTGGCGGGGCTGGTCAGCGCGTCGGGGTTCGGCGGGCTGGTGGCGGCGCTGCAGGGGCGGCGCGACCGGCTGGAGGGCGCGCTGGCGCTGCCGGCCCCGGCGCTGCTGGCGGCGCTGCGCCGGGCGCTGGGGGTGACGCAGCCAGACGACGCGGCGATCGTCGCCGAGGCCGCCGCCGCGGCCGAGCTGTCTGCGGAGGCCGCATTGGCCAGCGCGTTGCGGGTGGCGCGTGCGGAGGGCTCGCCCGGCGTGCAGGAGAAGGCGGCGCGGATGCTGGCATGGCTTGCGCTGCCGGCGGAACTGCGCGCCGAGCACTGGGAGGAGTGGCTCGTCGAGCTGCTGACCTCCGGCAAGCCGCGCGGCCCCGCGGTGTTCGCCAACAAGAAACTGTCGACGGCAAAACCCTGGGTGCTGGACGCCTGCCTGGCAGAGGCGGAGCGGGCTGCGTCGGTGCAGGATGCGCGCCGTGCGCTGCGCCTGGTCGAGGCGACGGCGGCGTTGCTCGTCCTGGCCGGGCCGGTGCTGCGCGACTACGCCGGGCGCAAGGAGTCCGGCGCCAAGCTGGACTACGACGACCTGATCGGGCGCACCTCGCGGCTGCTGATCGACCCGGGCGCCGCCTGGGTGCTGTACAAGCTCGATGGCGGCCTCGACCACCTGCTGCTCGACGAGGTGCAGGACACCTCGCCCGCGCAGTGGGAGATCGCCGGGGCGCTCACCGCGGACTTCTTCACCGGCCAGGGTGCCGAGCACGACGCCGCCCGTGCCGCATTTGGGGCCGCGCCGCCCGGACAGGACGAGGGCCGCCGCGACGGCAAGCGCCTGCACGGGGTCGCCGCGGAGGCCGCTCCCGCGGCGCGCACCGTGTTCGCCGTGGGCGACAGCAAGCAGTCGATCTACTCGTTCCAGGGCGCCGACCCCGAGGAGTTCGACAGGTGGCGCGGCCTCTTCCGCAACCGCGTACGCTCCGGCGGGTGCGAGTGGCGCGACACCACGCTCGACGTATCGTTCCGCTCCACGGTGCCGGTGCTGGCGCTGGTGGACGCGGTGTTCGCCGATCCCGACGTCACGCCGGGCGTCACCTCGACCCGCGAGCAGCCGCACGTCGCGCACCGCCTGGGCGAGGCGGGCTGCGTGGAGCTGTGGCCGCTCGCCCCAGTGCCGGACGATGCCGTGGCCGAGCCGTGGGCCGCGCCGTCGCGCAACGCCGGGCTGGTCTCGGCGCCGCAGCTCCTCGCCAACGCGCTGGCCGCCTGGATCGCCGGGCAGGTCGCGACCGCGCGGCTGGAGAGCAAGGGCCGCCGGCTGGTGGCGGGCGACGTGCTGGTGCTGGTGCGCCGCCGCGACGATTTTGCCCGCGCGCTGGTCCGCGCCCTCAAGACGCGGGGCGTGGCGGTGGCGGGGCTGGACCGCCTGGTGCTGACCGACCAGCCGGCGGTGCAGGACCTGATGGCGCTGGGCGACGCGCTGCTGCTGCCCGAGGACGACCTGACGCTGGCCTGCGTGCTCACCTCCCCGCTCGGCGGCGTGTCCGACGACAGCCTGATGCGGCTCGCGGCCGAGCGCCACGGCTCGCTGTGGCGCACCCTGCGCGAGCGCGCCGCGGAACGCCCGGACTGGGCGGCGGCGTGGGCGTTCCTCTCGACGCTGGCGGCGCGCGCGGATTTCGCCGGCCCGCACGCCCTGCTGGCCGAGGCGCTGGGCCCGCTCGGCGGACGCGCCCGCCTGTTCGCCCGCCTCGGCCCCGAGGCCGCCGAGCCGGTGGACGAGCTTCTGGGCGCGGCGCTGGCGTATGGCCGCGCGCACCCGCCCTCGCTGCAGGGCTTCCTGCACTGGCTGCGACAGTCCGGCGCCGAGGTGAAGCGCCAGGCCGAGGAGGCCGGCGACGCGGTGCGCATCATGACCGTGCACGGCGCCAAGGGCTTGCAGGCGCCGCTGGTGGTGCTGCCCGACACCACCTCGATGCCGCCCGACGACGGCGCGCTGGCCTGGACGCTCGACCCCGACAGCGGCGTCGCCCTGCCGCTCTGGGCGCCGCGCAAGGAGTTCCACTGCGCCGCGTTGCAGAAGGTCCGCGACGACGGCGCCGCCGCCCGCACCGCCGAATACAACCGCCTGCTCTACGTCGCGCTGACCCGGGCCGAGGACCGCCTCGTGGTGTGCGGCTGGCAGGGCCGGCGCGGCGTGGACACGGCGTGCTGGTACCGCCTGGTCGAGCAGGGCATGCAGGCGCTGGGCGCCACGACGACGCCGTTCCGGGCCTGGGAGGGCGCCACGCTGGTCCACGACGCCCCGCAGCGCGCCGCCGTGCCTGCGCTACCCGGTCCCGCGGCCACGGGCGACACCGTGCCGCCGGCCTGGCTGGGGCAGGCGCCGGACTGGCGGCCGCATGACCCGCCGCCGGAGCCGTCGCTGCCACGCCCGCTGGCGCCCAGCCGGCCCGAGGGCGTAGCGTTCGGGCCGGTGCCGCGTGCCGCCTCGCCGCTGCGGCCCGCCGCCTCGCCGGGCGGGGACCGCTTCCGCCGCGGCGCGCTGATGCACACGCTGCTCCAGCATCTGCCCTCGCTGCCGCCCGCCGAGCGCGAGGCCGCAGCCCTGCGCCACGTGTCCGGCGCGGCGCGGGACTTCACCCCGGGCGAGACCGCGTCGCTGGTGCGCGAGGCGCTCGCGGTGCTGGAGACGCCGGCGCTGGCCGCGCTGTTCGGGCCGGGCAGCGTCGCGGAGCAGCCGCTCACCGCGCTCGTCGGCAGCCTCGTGGTCAGCGGGCGGGTGGACCGGATGGCGGTGCTGCCGGACCGGGTGCTGGTCGCGGACTTCAAGACCGGCCACGACGCGCCGCCCGACGCGGAGGCCACGCCGGTGCTCTACCTCCGGCAGATGGCCGCCTACCGCGCGGTGCTGCGCCTGATCTGGGACTCCCGCCCGGTGGTGTGCGTGCTGGTGTGGATCAGGGGGCCGGCGGTCACGATGCTGCCGGACTGGCTGCTGGATCAGCACGCGCCCGTGGGGTGAGCCGGACCGTGCAGGGCCGAAAGGCAGCAGGGAAGGCGAGGGCTCTGCCCTCGACCCGCCAAAAGGCGAGCCTTTGGAAACCTCTTACAGAAGGAGCCGGAGGCCTCGTCCGCGGCTATCGGAAACACCTCCCATCGGGCCCGCGGCACACTGCGCCGGCGTGTGCCGCCGGCCCAAAGTGATGGTTTCCAAAGGCGAGCCTGTGGCGGGTCCGGGCAGAGCCCGGCCTTGCTTCCTGCTCGCGGCCGTCCCGCTCAACCGATCAGGAACCAGCACCGGAACAGCAGCGTCTCCTGCCAGGTCTGCCGTCGCAGCCCCTTGAGCCGCAGCGCCAGCAGCCGCCGTCCTGGCCCGCCCCGCATGGCGCCGGCGATCAGTTCGGCGTCGCGTCGCGCCTGCGGGCTGAGCAGCTCCGGCTGCTCCAGCAGCGTCGTGAGGTGGCTGCGGAACACCCCCATGAACACGTCCGGCCCGCGCCGCAGCGCCGCCAGCCCGCGTCGGCTGAGCGAGAGCGGCGCGCCCACCGCGTTCGACCCGTGCTGCCGGTAGAGCACCACCGGCGTGTCGTCGACCACCAACCGTCCGTCCGCGCCGGCGACCAGCAGGTAGCTCCACCAGTCGTGCAGCGAGACCAGCGGCGCCCGGCTGCGCGCCACCAGCCCGGCGGCGCGAGGATTAAGCATCATCGTGCAGCCGGTGGCCACGTTCTGCGTCAGCGAGGCGAGGAAATCCGGCGGCCTGCGCAGCCGGAACGACAGGCCGAGCCGCTCCAGCCGCTCGTCCACCAGCACCTGGCGGGCGAAGTACAGCGCCGGCTGGTCGTTGCCCGCGGCGCGCAGGCCGTCGAGGCCGCGCGCAAGCTTGTGCGGCAGCCAGACGTCGTCCTGGTCGGCGAAGGCCACGGTGGCCTCGCGCGGCGCACGGCGCAGCAGGGCCAGGAAGCTCGCGGTGGCGCCCAGGTGGCCTCGCGCATCGTTCAGCGCGACGCAGTGGCCGTGTCCCGGACCGCGCCCGAACGCCTCGAGGATGTCCACCGTGGCGTCCGACGAGCCGTCGTCGCGCCAGAACAGCGTCCAGGCGGTGTGCGACTGGGACAGCAGGCTGTCGAGCTGCTCGCGCAGGAACCGCTCGCCGTTGTAGGTGGAGAGCAGGATCGCGACCGGGGCGGCGGCGCTGGTCATCTGCAGCCAGTCAGGCAGCGGAGACGCCCTCGGCCAGCAGCGTGTCTACCGTGCGCGCCAGGCCGTCGCGCCAGGGCGGCAGCCGCGCGCCGAACACCGCCGCCAGACGGGCGCATTCGAGGCGGGAATCGGCCGGGCGGCGCGCCGGGGTCGGCCAGTCCTTGGTCAGGATCGGCTCCACCGTGGGCAGGGCCCGGCCATGGCGCGCGGCCTCCTCGAACGTCGCGACCGCCAGGCCGTGCCAGGTGGTCGAGCCCTCGCCCGCCGCGTGGTACACGCCGTGCCAGCCGTCCTGCCAGCCCGCGTCGATCCGCGCCGCCACCACCAGGATGGCTTCCGCCAGGTCGTCGGCCGAGGTCGGGCAGCCCTGCTGGTCGCCCACCACGCGCAGCGTCGAGGTCTTCAGCGCCGCGCCGAGCATGGTGCGCACGAAGTTCTTGCCGGTCGGCGAGTACACCCAGGAGGTGCGCAGCACGAGGCTGCGCGGGTTGGCGGCGAGCACCGCTCCCTCGCCGGCGAGCTTGGTGGCGCCATACACCCCGGTCGGGCTGGTCGGGTCGGTCTCGACGTAGGGCACGCCCTTGGCGCCGTCGAACACGTAGTCCGTGGACACGTGGATCATCGGCACCCCGGCCGACGCGCACAGCCGGGCGAGCAGCGCCGGCCCTTCGGCATTGGCGCGCGAGGCCGCCGCCTCGTTGGCCTCGGCGAGATCCACCGCGGTCCAGGCGGCGGCGTTGACCACCAGCGACGGCCGCACCTGCGCGAACGTGGCGGCGACGGTCTCGGGACGGTCGAAGTCGAACTCCGGCCGGCCGACACGCCGCACCGCGCGGTGACGCAGCGTCGCCGCGCGCTCCAGCGCCATGGCGAGCTGCCCGGAGCCGCCGGTGACCAGCATCGGACCGGGCACGGGATGGGCGCCGCTCATGCGGAGAACCAGCCGCGCGCCTCGGCGAAGCCGGGCAGCACGACGTCCTTGTCCGACAGCACCGCCTCCGCAGCGCCCACCGGCCAGGGCAGCGCCAGCGCGGGATCGTTCCAGGCCACGCCCCGCTCGGATGCCTTGTCGTAGGGCGCGGTCACCTTGTACGAGACCTCGGTGTCCGGCTCGATGGTGCAGAACCCGTGCAGGAACCCGGGCGGCACCCAGATCTGCGTGCCGTTCTCCGCCGAGATCTCGGCCGCCACCCAGCGCCCGTAGGTGGCCGAGCCGGTGCGCGCGTCCACGGCGACGTCCCAGATCGCGCCGCGCAGGCAGCGCACCAGCTTGCCCTGCGCGAACGGCGGAAGCTGGCAATGCAGGCCGCGCACCACGCCGCGGCTTCGCGACAGGCTCTGGTTGTCCTGCACGAACGGACCTTCGATCCCGGCCTCGGCGAAGCGGGCCGCGTTGAAGGTCTCGGAAAAGAAGCCGCGCGCGTCGCCGAAGCGCGGCGGGGTGACCAGGATGACGTCGGGGATTTCGAGCCGTTCAGCTTTCATGCGCACAGCTCCATCGTCGGCGGTCTGGTCTCAGCGAGCAGAAATCGACGGGCGGTGCAAAGGGTCGCGCACCGCGTCCTCGCCGACCCGTGCGGGACTCAAGCGTGGACGCCGTCCGCCAGTTCCAGCAGCAGGCGTCCGAGATCGGTCTTGCTGAGCTTCATCGCCTGGGCGCGCAGGGCACCGGCGTCGATGAATCCCATCCGGAACGCCACCTCCTCCGGGCAGCCCACCAGCATGCCCTGGCGCGACTGGATGGTCTGCACGAAGGTCGAGGCCTGCAGCAGGCTGTCCGGCGTGCCGGCGTCGAGCCAGGCGCAGCCGCGCCCGAGCTTTTCCACGCGCAGGCTGCCCTCCTCCAGGTACAGCCGGTTGAGGTCGGTGATCTCCAGTTCGCCGCGCGGCGACGGCCTGATCGAGCGCGCCAGCTCGGTGACCCGTGCGTCGTAGTAGTACAGCCCGGTCACCGCCCAGTTCGACAGCGGCGCCGCCGGCTTCTCCACGATCTCGCGCGCCCGCCCGTCCGTGTCGAACGAGACCACGCCGTAGCGCTCGGGGTCGCGCACCTGGTAGGCGAACACGGTGGCGCCCTCGGGCCGCATCGTCGCACCCTGCAGCATGACGCTGAGGTGATCGCCGAAGATGATGTTGTCGCCGAGCGCCAGCGCGCAGGGCTGGCCGCCCAGCCAGTCGTCGGCGATCAGGAACGCCTGCGCCAGTCCGTCCGGCGTAGGCTGCTCGCGATACGCGAAGCGGCAGCCGAAGCGCGACCCGTCGCCCAGCAGTCGGCGGAACTGCGGCAGGTCGACGGGCGTGGAGATGATCATGATGTCGCGGATGCCCGACAGCATCAGCGTCGACAGCGGGTAGTAGATCATCGGCTTGTCGTACACCGGCAGCAGCTGCTTGCTGGCCGCCAGCGTCATCGGGTGCAGCCGTGTGCCGGAGCCGCCGGCGAGCACGATGCCCTTCATCGGGCAGTCGGGGGTGGAAGCAGGCGCTGCCATCTCAGGCCGCCGTGCCGAGGCGCTGGCCGCCGTAGCGTCCGCCGCGGATGCGCTCCCACCATGCCCGGTTGTCCAGGTACCAGCCGATGGTGCGCTTCAGGCCGCGCTCGAAATCGTGCGGCGCGGTCCACCCGATCGCTGCCTCGGCGCGCAACGGGTCGATCTCGTAGCGGTGGTCGTGGCCCGGCCGGTCGGTGACGAAGCGGATCAACCGCTCGCGCGCGCCGCCAGGGTCGGGCACGCGGCTGTCCAGCTCGGCGCAGATCGCGCGCACCACGTCGAGGTTGGAGCGCGGCTGGCGGGCGCCGATCGCGTAGGTGCCGCCCGGCTCGCCGCGCTCCAGCACCCGCACCAGCGCCTCGGCGTGGTCGTCGACATACAGCCAGTCGCGGGTGTTCAGCCCGTCGCCGTACACCGGCAGCTCCTTGCCCTCCAGGGCGTTGAGCGTGACCAGCGGGATCAGCTTCTCCGGGAATTGCCACGGCCCGTAGTTGTTCGTGGTGTTGCTGACGAAGGTCGGCAGCCCGTACGTGTGCTGCCAGGCGCGCACCAGGTGGTCCGACGACGCCTTGCTGGCGGAATACGGGCTGCGCGGGTCGTACGGCGTGGTCTCGGTGAACGGCGGGTCGCCGTCCTCCAGCGCGCCGAACACCTCGTCGGTGGAGATGTGGTGGAAGCGGAACGCCGCCTTGCGGTCCGCGGGCAGGCCCGACCAGTGGCGCCGCGCCGCCTCCAGCAGCACGAAGGTGCCGACCACGTTGGTGTGGATGAAGTCGGCCGGCCCGTCGATCGAGCGGTCCACGTGGCTCTCGGCGGCCAGGTGCATCACGACGTCGGGCTGGTGCGCCTCGAACGCCGCCGCCATCGCGGCCGCGTCGCAGATGTCGGCGCGCACCAGAACGTGGCGCGGATCGTGGCGCGCCGCCTCCAGCGCGTCCTCCGATGCCGCGTAGGTCATCTTGTCGACGTTGACCACGTCGTGCGCCGTGTCGCGGAGCAGATGGCGGATCACCGCGGAGCCGATGAACCCGCAACCGCCGGTTAGCAATATCCGCATGAATCGCGTCCCGTTCCTGGGTGCCTGCCTCACGGGCCGGCAAGGTGCCAGCGCGTCCGCCACGCGGCAACCCGCACGGTGGCACGGCAGGCGGCCAGATGCACGGGCTCGCGACCGTCCCCTTGTCGCACGCCAAGATTGACGAAGCGTTTCCGGCCTTCCGGCACGGCCCGGTTGCGCGCCCGATCCTGGCCACCGCGCCCCGACGCGTCGCGACCGCTGCGGCACCGGGGCTTTGCCGCCCGGGACGACCCGCCTAGGCTGTGGAACGCGAGGCTCTGCCCGGCCGGCGCGAACATCCGGAGGCGACCATGGCGCGTGCCCCAACCAAGCCCGGGCGCCGCGCCCCCGCGCGGCAGACGCCTGCCCGCGTCCCCGATCCTGTTCCCGCCGGTCCGACACGTCCCGCTCCGATGCCCCCGACCCTGCGCATCCCGAAGACCGTCGCTCCAGGCGCTCGCGCCCGAAGCTCGGGCACCCTGTCCGACGCCGCCCTGCCACGCGCTGCTCCCGCCCCCGGGACGCCGAAACCCGGAACGACGAAGCCCGGGGCGCCGATGCCTGGGGCGACGAAGCCTGGGGCGCCGATGCCTGACGTGCCGATGCCGCAGGTCCCGGCACCCGGTCCACTGCCGTCCCCCGGCACCGTGGTTGTCGCGCCGACCCGCCGCCGCGTCGGCGCGGCGCTCGGGCTGCTGCTGGACGGCGTGTTCGAGGGCGCCCTGGCCGTCGACCCCGCGCAGCGCTCCCTGGTCGTCCGACTGCCCGCGCACCGGCTGCCGTCCTGGCTCGACGTCGTCGATCTCGCCGACGGAGGCAGCGTGCTGGATCGTCGCGTCGACCTCAGGCCCCGCTTCGGCCTCGCCCTGCACGCGCTGGCGCTGGACGGCCTGGCGGTCGCCGGCAGCTTCACGCTCGACGGACCCGAGGCGGCTCACGTCGCCCCCCACATTGCCGTCGAGCTGCTCGACGGCACCAGGATCGCCGCCGCCGGCATCGCCTCGCGCGACGACGCGGCCATCCCTGGCGCCAGCTACCGGTTCCGGCTGCCGCTCGCCATGCTGCCGCCGCGCGACGGCGCCCTGACGCTGGTGCCCAGGATCGGCGGCGCCCCGGTCCCGACCACGCTGCGGATCGGCCCGGCCGAGATCGGCATCGTCGGCATGCTCGACGGCCTGAGCCCGGGCGGGGTCGCCGGCTGGGCGATGGACCTGCGCGAGCCCGCGCGGCGCGTGCCCGTTGCCCTGGCGATCGACGGCGAGGTCGTGGCCGAGGCGGTGGCCGACGGCGCGCGGCACGACCTGCTCGCCGTGGGCGTGGGCGATGGCCACCACGGCATCGAGATCCCGCTGCCCGCCGAGCACCGCCGCGAGCGCAGCGTCGGCCTGCTGGTCGCCGGCACCGCGCTGCACCTCTCTGGCGGACCGGTCACCGTGCTGCCCTCCCCGGCGATCGTCGGCTGCTTCGACACTTTTCATGGTTTGTCCGCGCATGGCTGGGCGTTCGACCACCTCCACCCCGAGCGCAAGGTCGTGGTCGAGGCCGTCGCCGCCGGCGATCGCGTGCTCGGCCGCGCCACCGCCGAGCAGTTCCGCGGCGACCTGCTCGACGCCGGCATCGCCGGCGGCTACTGCGCCTTCAAGATCGACCTCGGCGCCCACTTCCTCGCCCTGGTCGGCCAGCCGGTCGCGGTGCGCGTGGTCGCCACCGGCGACTTCCTGCCGGGATCGCCGAAGACAGTGACGCCCAACCCCAACCTGTTGCGCTTCGTGCGCCGCCGCAACCAACTGAGCCCCGCGACCCTGGCCCGCCTGCGCCGCCGCCTCGACCACGCAGCAGCCGGCCGCGGCATCAGCCTGGTGATGCCGGTGTTCAACACCCGGGCCGAGTGGCTGGCCCAGTCGATCAACAGCGTGCTGGCGCAGTGGTGCGGCCACTGGGAGCTGATCTGCATCGACGACGGCTCCACCGAGCCGCACGTCGCCCCGCTGCTGGCCCGCGCCGCCGCCCGCGACCCGCGCATCCGCGTGCTGCGCTCGGCGACGAACGTCGGCATCGCGCGCGCCGTCAACTACGGCCTGCGCGCGGCGCGGCACGCCCACGTCGCCTTCCTCGACCACGACGACGCGCTGGAGCCAGACGCGGTGTGGCAGCTCCTGCGCGCCATCATCCGCACCGGCGCCGACTTCCTCACCTCCGACGAGGCGCTCACCGACGAGAGCATCGACGCCATCACCGAGCCGCGCGCGCGGCCCGCCTTCAGCCACGACTACTACCTGTCGCACCCCTACGTCGTGCACATGCTGTGCATCCGCACCGACCTCGCGCGCCGCATGAACGGCTGGGACGAGCGAATGTCGATCTCCGCCGACGTCGACTTCTTCCTCCGCGCCATCGAGCACGCCCGCCAGGTCGTCCACGTCCCCGCCGTGCTCTACCGCTGGCGCACCCACGCCGGCAGCACCGGCCATTCCAAGCAGGACGACGTGATGGCCGCCACCCGCGGCGCCATCCAGGCCCACCTCGACCGCACCGCGACCGGCGCCACCGTGTCCGACGGCGTCTGGTTCAACCAGTTCCGCGTCGACTGGCCCGCGGCCCCCGGCCTCGTCCTGGTGGTGATCCCGACCAAGAACCGCCACGAGCTGGTGCGCGCCTGCATCGAGTCGATCGAGCGCACCGCCGACCTCGCCCGACTGCGCATCGTGGTGATCGACCACGCATCCGACGATCCCGCGTCGCGCCGCTACCTCCGCGCGCTCGCCAGGCGCCACGTCGTGATGCCCTACGCCGGGCCGTTCAACTACGCCGCGATGAACAACGCCGCCGTGCGCGCCCACGGCGAGGGGGCGGAGTTCGTCCTGTTCCTCAACAACGACATCGAGGCCGTCCAGCCCGGCTGGGTCGAGCGCATGGCCAGCCTGGCGCAGCGCCCCGACGTGGGCGCGGTCGGCGCGCTGCTGATGTACGGCGACCACCGCGTGCAGCACGCCGGCGTCATCCTCGGCTTCAACGGCTCGGCCGAGCACGCCTTTAAGTTCACCAACGTCTGGCTCGACGGCGGCACGCCGGAAAAACCCGGCCGGCGCAACCTCGGCGCCAACTGCGCGCTCACCTCGGTGCGCGACTACTCCGCCGTCACCGCCGCCTGCCTGATGACGCGCCGCGCCGCCTTCGAGTCCATCGGCGGCTTCGACGAGAGCTTCGCCATCGGCTTCAACGACACCGATTTCTGCCTGCGCCTGCGCGCGAGCGGCCTGCGCGTGCTCTACGACGGCCACACGATGCTCTACCACCACGAGAGCGCCACTCGCAGCACCACCAAGCAGGTGTTCCACCCCGAGGACACCGCCCGCCTGCTCGACCGCTGGGCCGACCTGCTGCGCGACGGCGACCCGTTCTACAGCCCGCTGCTCAGCGACAAGACCCAGGACCACGTGCTGCGCGAGGACGACGGCTGCCGGGTCGTGCACGCGCCCAGGGTCACGACGCTGCGGGGGTGAGCGAAGCAAGAAAGGTTGAGGCTCTGCCTCAAACTCCGCTCAAGGCTCGCCTTGAGAATCCTCGACTCAGGATTCTGGATCGGACCGGAGTGGCCGTCACGCGTGTTGGCGCCTCAGGATGTAGGTGTAGCCGTTGCCAACCGGCCAAAGCAGTGTGTCGTGGTCGAGCACCAGAGCGTATGAGCAGCCTGCATCCAGGAACGGCAGCCGCGGCTTCATCATCGATTTTGGAAGGTTCAGCCAAGCGCCCCTGGTATCAAACTCACTCTCCAGCTTCGCCTCAGTGTCTACCTCGAAAATTGCCGGGTCGTGCGGCTTGCAGTTGTCCTGCTTTTCGTAGGTTCTGATGAGGTCAGCCGAAATGGTGACGGTTGTTCCCAAAGCCGCCCGCGCCGATCTGTTACTGCTGGAAACCGACGCCGACCCGACGATCCGCTCGACCTTCCAGGTGCCGAACAGCGCAGGGAATGTCAGCGGCGCATCTTCTGCCAGGCATGCGAAGCTCAGGACGCCGATAACCCAAGCCACCGCAAACAATCGCGAAATCATGATGTCTGGAACTGCCGAGTTTCGCTGTCGCGCTATCGCGCCAGTCCTCGGCTGCGCAACGGTGGGCGGACGGAGGTGATGCTTACTCCACCCGGTTGGCGCTTCAGGGTGTAGATGTAGCCGTTTCCCACGGACCAGAGCAGCGTGTCACGGTCGAGCACCAGGCCATCGGCGCAACCCGCATCCAGGAACGGCAGCCGCGGCCTCAACGTCGCCTTCGGAAGGTTCATCCAGCGGCCCTTGATGCCGTAGTCGCTCTCCAGCTTCTCCTCGGTATCCACCTCGACAATCGTCGGGCTGCGCGGCTTGCAAGAAACCGAACTTGCGTCTGTTCTGATGAGGTCAGCCGAGATTGTGACAGTCGTCCCCAAAGCCGCCCGCGCCGATCTGTCGCTGCCGGAAATCGACGCTGCCCCGACCATCCGCTCAACCTTCCAGGTGCCAAACAGCGCGGGGAATGTCAGCGGCGCATCTGCTGCCAGGCATGCAAAGCCCAGCATGCCGACAAGCCCGGTCATCGCAAACAATCGGAACGTCATGGCGTTTGGTACTGCCGCGTTTCGCCTTCGCGCCGCAGCACCAGTCCTCGGCTAAGCCGCGGCGGCCCGACACGATTGCCCTGTAGGTCGTGGTCGTGGGTATGCGTCAGGTCGCCGAGCTAGCGGGCGACAGCGGCGTCATCGTCCTGGTTGGCTGATCCCAAAAATCGCTGATTGTCCTCGCGGCGTGTGTTGTAGGTTGCCGAGACCAAAGCATCGAACTGGTTCTGCGTCAGACGCCTATTCGGCACCTGCTCACGAACTCGCTGAGCCGCATCGTTCACTCGTCGCTGAAACTCCGCCTCAGCCTGTTCAGCATTAACCGTCCGGCGAAGCTCAGCCTCGGTGCAGGGTCCAGTATGCGCAAGCAAGCCCACACCATAGATGCAGTTATTTGCACTATCGTTGTAGTAGCCGTTTCCGGCCACCTGGCCTTCACGCTGAGCCAAGGCCGCCTGGCCCTCCGCACTCATCGTCCTGTCGGCGTTCTGACCGCCTGGAGGCGACACCTGAGCGACAGGTTCCTGTGCAGCCGCCGCCCGCTGGCTTGCATCAGCCGTATCAGCAACATTCCGCAGGAACGCGGGCCGTCTTTCAAGCCCGACGCCCTGCATCCCGCCTGCGAGATCGGCCGACGCTCGCGAAAGATCCTCGTGTGTCCTGGCTGTTCTCGCGCCCTCCGCCGCCGCCCTGAGTCTCCGCACGGCAGTCTCACTCGTCGAGCCGCCCATGAACTGCCCCTCGAACGCATCCTGGCTCAGCGAGCGCGCCCCGCCCCACGCCGCCATCGCCGTCTGCAGCCGACCCAGTCGCGGCTGGTCGAAAGCGATGCTTTGACGATACCACTCCTTGCGAGGCAGGTGCATGATGGCCGAATGCGCGATCCAGGCGAGCCGCGCCGAGGCATTGTCCGGATCGAACAGTTGATCCGTGGCGGCGGTCGGCTTGCCCGTCGCCGTGCCCATCCCATGGCCAAACCAGCCATGATCCTGGCGTCCCTGATCTTCCCAGCTCACCGTGCATCTCCTGCCTGACGTTCGCGTGGGACGGACACTGCAAGACACGACATCGTCTGGCCAAGCGTCGCGAGCCGCTCGCCCTCGATCTGCATCCCCCCCCCGGTTCACGGGTCCGAACGGCAACGCCTGCGACCCTGTCGTTGCCAGCAGCACGCTTCGGCCATCGGAGTCGTCAGCCGAGGGCGAGCCCAGCCTTGCTTCCCTCACGCCGCCCACACCCGTATCCCCACGAACCCCAGCGCCGCCGCCGCCAGCACCCACAGCGGGTTGAGCCGCGTCAACGCCAGCAGCCCCGTGGCCGCCGCCGTGGTCGCCCACCCCGCCCACCCGGTCTCCGTGCTTCGGATCAGCACCAGCGCGCTCGCGAAGATCATCCCCGCCGCCACCGGCGCCAGCGCGCGCTCCGCCAGCGCCCGCCATGGCGCCTGTTCGTGGCGGCCCCACACCTTGGCTGCGAGGAACACCGCGACGCAGGACGGCGTGTACATCCCGATCGCGGCGACCAGCGCGCCCGCCAGCCCCGCCGCCTTCTGCCCCACCAGCACCGCGATCAGCGACCCCGGCCCGGGCGCCGCGCGCGACAGGGCGAAGGCGTCGAGGAACTGCGAGGCGCTCATCCAGTGGTGCTGGTCCACCGCGGCGCGCTGCATCGCCGGGATCACGCCGGCGCCGCCGCCCACCGCCACCAGCGACAGCGACGCGAACAGCGCCAGCAGCTGCAGCAGCGTGGCGTTCACGCCCGCCCCGGCTTCGATTGGAAAGGCTGCCCCACAGGCCAGCAAGGCCGGGCTCTCCCTCCGCCGCTCATTCCAGCGACCCAAGCGGGTCGTCGGACCCTTCGGGCCGCTACGCCCGGACCCGCCAAAGGCCTGGGGCCTCTGGAAATCCATCCCTTGAGTCCAGGTTTCCAAAGGCTTGCCTTTGGCGGAGTTTGAGGCAGAGCCTCAACCTTGCCTGCCTTCCCGCTTACGCAAAGCCGCCCGCATGAGGTCACCACCGCACCGCCATCAGCGCCACGCTGGCCGGGATCGCCACCAGCAGCGTCGGCACCAGCGGCCAGCCCAGCACGCCCACGCCCACCGCGAGCACCGCGACGATGCCGAGCTGGCGCATGCCGCGCAGGCTGTCGCGGGTGATCTGCACCCCGTTGGCCAGGACCAGCCCGATCGCCGCCGCCCCCAGCCCCGCAAGGGCGGCGTCCACCGTGGCGTTCGCGCCCTCGCGCAGCAGCACCGCGCCCGCCGCCAGCACCAGCGCCGCGGGCGCGCCCATCAGCCCGGCCAGCGCCGCCAGCGCCCCCGGCCCGCCGCGCAGCGTGGTGCCGATGAACACCGCGAGGTTGACCGAGTTGGCCCCGGGCGCCACCTGCGCCAGGGCGAGGCCGCTGAGGAACGCGCCGTCGCGCATCCAGCCGCGGCGGGCCACCACCTCGCGCCGCATCCAGGCGCTCAGGCCGCCGCCCCAGGCCTGCAGGCCGAGGCGCAGGAAGCACAGGAACAGCGCGGGCAGGCTCGGGGGCGGCATGAGCTCTCCTGGGTTCTCGGAAGACGGGCAGGAAGCAGGCAAGGCCGGGTTCCGCCCAGACCCTTTGGGAGCCATTCTCCTGAACAAGTGGATTCCAAAGGCTTGCCTTTGGCGGAGTTCGAGGCAGGGCCTCGACCTTGTCTGCTTCCTGCGCCTCGCGCACCGCCCGCGGGCGGTGCGGACGAACGCTGCGCCACAACCAGCCTTGATGAACATTCCGCCGTGTTGCACGTTCACGAGCGCAGCCGGATGCATGCCGGCCTGTCTGCATCAGGAGATCGCCATGACCAAGCCCGTGTCCGCCCTGTTCCGCTCCGGTTTCGCCGGGCGGGCCGTCCTGCTGGCGCTGCTCGCGTTGTCCGCGGCCTCGCTGTCCGCCTGCAACACCGTGGAAGGCGCCGGCGCCGACGTCAGCTCGCTCGGGCGCGGCGTGACCGGTGCCGCCTCCGGCACGAAGGCCGCCATCACGCCCTGATCCCGAACCGCCAGCCGACGCCATGCCGGCAATCCTCGGGCGTGCCGGCTTCGAGCGTGCCCGTTTCGAGCGTGCCGGTCGCCTGGTGTTCGACCATGCCGAGGGTCTGCCATTTGCCGCAGGGGCGCCGCACCATGGATGAGCGGGTCAGGGTGCGCGAGGTGCGCGTGCTCTCGGACGACTGGTATGTGCTGCGCAGGACGACGTTCGACCACCGGCGTCGCGACGGCACCTGGCAGACCCTCGACCGCGAGACCTACGACCGCGGCAACGGCGCGGCGATCCTGTTGCACGATCCGTCCCGCGGCGTCGTGCTGCTGACGCGGCAGTTCCGCTATCCCGCCTACGTCAACGGCCATCCCGAGCCTCTGGTCGAGGTGGTGGCCGGACTGCTGGACGAGCGCAGCCCGGAGGAGGCGATCCGCCAGGAGGCCGAGGAGGAGGCGGGCTGCCGCATCGCCGCGCCGCGGCGCGTGTTCGAGGCGTTCATGAGCCCCGGCTCGGTCATGGAGCGCCTGGTGTTCTTCGTGGCCGAGTACAGCGCTGCCGATCGGGCGGCGGGCGGAGGCCTCGCGGCCGAGGGCGAGGACATCGAGGTGCTGGAGCCCACGCTGGACGAGGCGCTGGCCATGGTGGCGCGGGGCGAGATCGTGGACGCGAAGACGATCATGCTGCTCCAGCATGTCAAGCTGCACGGGTTGGCCGGATAACGCCTGCGCCCGCCCGGTGTCGCGCGAGTTTCCCGCCGCGTCCCTGGGCCGCCCCGGACCGCCCGGCAACGCCGCCCCTACACGCCGACCGTCCGCGCGGTCTATACACCCCGCCATGAACGCCGAGCGCGACATCGCCCGCCCTGACGCGACATCGCCTGCCCCGCCGGCCGGTCCGGTCCTCGTGACCGGAGCGACCGGGTTCGTGGGCTCCGCCGTCGCCCGCGCGCTGGCGGCACGGGGCGAGACGCTGCGCCTCCTGGTCCGACGCGGAGGCGACCGCCGCAACCTCGCCGGCCTCGACGCCGAGCTGGCCGAGGGCGACCTCACCGACCCCGCCTCGCTGCGCCGCGCCGTCGCCGGCTGCGCCCGCCTCTACCACGTCGCCGCCGATTATCGGCTCTGGGTGCCGGACCCCGCCGCGATGCTGCGCGCCAACGTCGACGGCACCACCACGCTGCTCACCGCCGCCGCAGAGGCCGGCGTGTCGCGCATGGTCTACTGCAGCAGCGTCGCCGCCCTGGGCGTGTTCACCGACGGCACCGTGGCCGACGAGGACACCCCGGTCGACTCTGCGCTGGTGATCGGCACCTACAAGCAGTCCAAATACCGCGCCGAGCAGGCCGTGCTCGCCCTGGCGCGCGAGCGCGCCCTGCCGGTGGTGATCGTCAACCCTTCCACCCCCGTCGGCCCGCGCGACGTCAAGCCGACGCCCACCGGCCGCATGATCGCCGACGCGGCCGCCGGCCGCATGCCCGCCTACGTCGACACCGGCCTGAACGTCGTGCACGTCGACGACGTCGCCGCCGGCCACCTGCTGGCGATGCAGCGAGGCCGCGTCGGCGAGCGCTACATCCTCGGCGGCGAGGATTTTTCCCTCGGCGACCTGTTCGCGACGGTGGCGCGCATCGCCGGCCGCCGGCCGCCGCGCATCCGCCTGCCGCGCCAATCGCTCTACCCCCTCGCCCTGGCCTGCGAGGCGTTGGCCAAGGTCGCCGCCATGCCGCCGCTGGTGACGCGCGAGATGCTGGCAATGTCGCGCAAGAAGATGTTCTTCTCCTCGGCCAAGGCCCGCGCCGAGCTCGACTACGCCCCCCGCCCGGCCGAGGATGCCGTGCGCGACGCCGTCGCCTGGTTCCGCGCGCAAGGCATGATCCCGCCCGCCCGCGCACACGCCGCCAGGGCCGCCGAATGATGCCAGCGGTCCTTGAGCGTGACCGGTTAGGCAAGCAAGGCCAGAGGCTCTGCCTCTGGACTCCGCCAAAGGCTCGCCTTTGGAATTCATTGCTTAAGTCACGGGTTCCCAAAGGCCTCAGGCCTTTGGCGGGTCTGGGCAGAGCCCGGCCTTGCTTGCTGACAGGCCGACGTCCGGGGACGCCGGCATGAGCATGCTGGCCACGCTCTCGCTCCTCGTGTGGGCCTATCTGCTCCTGGCCCACGGCCGCTTCTGGTCGGCCGGCCCGGTCCTCGCCCCCGCCACGCCACGCCACGCACCGCCCGTCGCCGTGGTGGTGCCGGCGCGCGACGAGGCCGGCAGCATCGTGCGCGCCCTCCGCTCCCTCCTCGCGCAACGCTACGACGGCGCGCTCCGCATCGTGCTGGTCGACGACGGCAGCACCGACGGCACCGGTGCCCTGGCCCGCGCCCTCGTGCCCGTCGACGGCAGCGGCTCCCGCCTCGTGGTGCTGGACGGCCGGCTCCGTCCGCCGGGCTGGAGCGGCAAGCTGTGGGCGGTGGCGCAGGGCGTGGCCGCGTCCGGCGACGCCGAGCTGGTCCTGCTCGCCGACGCCGACATCGAGCACGACCCGGAGCATGTCGCCACGCTGGTCGCGCAGATGGAGCGCTCCGGCTGCGACATGGTCTCCGAGATGGTCGCCCTGAACTGCGAGAGCCCCGCCGAGCGCGCCCTGGTGCCGGCCTTCGTGTTCTTCTTCCAGCTGCTCTACCCGTTCCGCCGCGTCGCCGACCCGCGCAGCCGCACCGCCGCGGCGGCCGGCGGCACCGTGCTGATCCGGGCGCAGGCCCTGGCCCGCATCGGCGGCATCGAGGCGATGCGCGGCGCGCTGATCGACGACGTCACCCTCGCCGGCCTGGTCAAGCGCAGCGGCAGGATCTGGCTCGGCCACAGCCGCCTCGCCCGCTCGATCCGCCCCTATCCCGGCGCGGCCGACGTGTGGCGCATGGTCGCGCGCACCGCCTACGTGCAGCTCCGCCACTCGCCGCTGCTGCTGCTCGGCACCGTGGCGGGCATGGTCCTGGTGTGGATGGTGCCGCCGCTGGCCGCGCTGCTCGGACACGGCGCTGCCCGCTGGCTCGGACTCGCGGCGTGGGCGGCGTCGGCGGGCGCCTACCTGCCGACGCTGCGCCGCTTCGGCCAGACCCCGCTCTGGGCGCCGCTGCTGCCGCTGGTCGCCGCCTTCTACACCGCGGCGACGCTGGGCTCCGCCTTCGACCACCACCGCGGACGCGGCGTCGTCTGGAAAAGCCGGGCATACCAGGGAACATGATGCACGACACCGCGCAGTCCGGAGCCACGGCGACGGAGCCGCACCCGGCCGACGACAGGACGCCGCCCGCCCGCAGGCCGTCCGCCGCGTCGATGCCGCCGGCCGATCGGCCGCCCGGCGGAACCGGCGGCGGCCAGGGCCACGGATGGAGCGCCGAGCCCGCCGCGTCGGTGGAGCAGTGGTCCGGCAAGGACCGCGGCGACGAGAACTTCCCGGTCGGCGTGCTGATCCGCGCCAGCCTGCGCCCGCACGTCCACGCCTACTACGCCTTTGCCCGCAACGCCGACGACATCTCCGACAGCGAGACCCTGCCTGCCGCCGCCAAGGTCGCGCGCCTTGACCACATGCAGGCGGTGCTGCTCGGCGAGGCCGACGGCGGCGCCCCCTCCGCCAGCGCCCTGCGCCGCAGCCTCGCCGCCACCGGCGTCGCGCCCGCGCATTCCACCGACCTGCTGGTGGCGTTCCGCCGCGACGCCGCGACGCTGCGCACCGCCGACTGGCCCGAGCTGCTGGAGTATTGCCGCCACTCCGCGATGCCGGTGGGCCGCCACGTGCTCGCCCTGCATGGCGAGGACCCCGCGACCTTCTCGCCGTCGGACGCCCTGTGCGCCGCGCTGCAGGTGCTCAACCACCTGCAGGACTGCGCCGAGGACCTGCGCCGCCTCGACCGCTCGTACCTGCCGCAGGACCTGCTCGCACGGCACGGCGCCACGGTGGAGGACGTGCTTCGCGCCAAAGCCACGCCGGGCCTGCGCGCCACCTTCGACGCCCTGCTCGACCGCTGCGACGCCCTGAACGACGAGGCCGCCGCGCTGCCGAGGATGGTGCGCGACCCGAGGCTTCGGCTGGAAACCGCGGTGATCCTGGCCCTGTCGCGCCGCCTCGCCCGCCACCTGCGCCGCGCCGACCCGGTCGCCGGCCGCGTCAAGCTCGGCCGCGTCGACGCCGCCGGCAGCGTGCTGCGCGCCCTGCCCTCCCTCCTGCCGCCCCGCCTCCTGCCGCCCCGCCTCCTGCCGGGACGGCGCACCCCGCCCGGCGCCACGCCGCTCGGCGCCGATCCGTCCGACCTCGCCGAGGTGGAGCGCCTGGTGCTCGCGTCCGGCACGTCGTTCTACCGAGGCATGAAGGTGCTGCCCCCCGACCGCCGCGCCGCGATGTACGCGATCTACGCGTTCTGCCGCGTGGTCGACGACATCGCCGACGACGAGGCGCCGTTCGCCACCAAGCTGCCGCGGCTGGCGGCGTGGCGTGCCCGGATCGACGGCTTGTACGAGAACCGCGCCGAGGATGCCGTCACGCGGGTGCTGCTGCGCGCCACCGAGCGCTTCGCCCTGCGGCGCGAGGACTTCATGGCCGTGATCGACGGCATGCAGACCGACTGCGAGACCGTGATCGTCGCCCCCTCGGAGGCCGAGCTGGACCTATACTGCGACCGCGTCGCCGCCGCCGTGGGCCGCCTGTCCGTGCGCGCGTTCGGCGACAGCTCCGCGAGCGCCGACCGCGTCGCCTTCTCGCTCGGCCGCGCCCTGCAGATGACCAACATCCTGCGCGACCTCGCCGAGGACGCGGAGCGCGGCCGGCTCTACCTGCCGCGCGAGTGGCTCGACGCCGAGGGCGTGCCGCACGACCCGCTGCTGGCGCTGCGCCACCCTGGCCTGCCCCGCGTGTGCGCGCGCGGCGCCATCCTCGCCCACCGCCGCTTCGCCGAGGCCCGCCTGGCGATGCGCGACTGCGACGGCGCTGCGATGCGCCCCGCCCGGCTGATGGCCGCCACCTACGACGCGATCCTCTCGCGCCTGGAGCAGCGCGGCTGGCAGCACCCGGAGCGGCGCGTCTCGCTGCCCGCCTGGCGCAAGCTGGCGATCGCGCTCCGCCATGTGGCCGCCTGAGATGCCGCGCGACGGCAACGGCGGCGACGCCATGGTCCATGTCGTGGGCGCAGGCCTCGCCGGCCTGTCCGCGGCGATGACGCTGGTCGAGGCCGGCCGCCGCGTCACCGTCCACGAATCCGGCCCCCAGGCCGGCGGGCGCTGCCGCTCCTACTTCGACCGCGAACTGGGCTGCCGGCTCGACAACGGCAACCACCTGCTGCTGTCCGGCAACAGGGCGTCCTGGGCGTTCATGGACCGCATCGGCACCCGCGCCACCATGGGCGGGCCGGCCAGCGCGCTGTTCCCGTTCATCGACGTCGCCACCGGCGAGCGCTGGACCGTGCGCCCCAACGCCGGCCGCGTGCCCTGGTGGGTGCTCTCGAAGCGCCGCCGCGTGCCCGGCGTGGCCCTGCGCGAGTTCGCGGCCCTGCTGGCGCTGCGCCGCGCCTCCGCCACCGCGACCGTGGCCGACATGCTGCCGCCGGGCGAGCTGTCGCGCCGGCTGCTGGAGCCGCTGGCGATCGCGGCGCTCAACACCCCGCTGGCGACCGCCAGCGCCCGCCTGCTGGGCCGCATCATGGACGAGTCGCTCTCGCGCGGCGGCCGCGCCTGCGTGCCCGCCTTCCCGCGCGAGGGCCTGTCGGAGACCTTCATCGACCCTGCGGTGGAGTGGCTGCGCCGGCGCGGCGCCATCGTGCACACCGGGCGCCGCATCGCCGGCCTGTCGCTCGACGACGACCGCGTGGCGGGGCTCGCCGGCCCGGACGGCACGCTGGCGTTCGGCCCGGACGACGCGGTGCTGCTCGCGGTGCCGGCCCCGGCGGCGGCGGCGATGGTGCCCGGCCTGGTGGTGCCCACCGAGTTCGAGGCCATCGTCAACCTGCACTACCGCATCGACGCCGACCCGGGCGAGGCCGGCTTCGTGGGCCTGGTCGGCGGCACCGCGGAATGGGTGTTCCTCAAGCCCGGCGTGGTCTCGGTCACCATCAGCGCGGCCAACCGCCTGGTCGACAGCGCCGCCGAGGACCTGGCCACCGCGCTGTGGCCCGAGGTGAGCCTCGCCGCCGGCCTGTCCGCCCCCCTGCCGAGATGGCGCGTGGTCAAGGAGAAGCGCGCGACCTTCGCGGCCACCCCTGCGCAGGACGCGCGCCGCCCGGCCGCCGCCACCGCCTGGCGCAACCTCGCCCTGGCCGGCGACTGGACCGCGACGGGCTTGCCGGCCACCATCGAAGGTGCGATCAGGTCCGGCTGCACCGCGGCACGGCGCTTGCTCGCTGTCTGACGCACGCGTGCAGAACCTATCTGACGCACGCGTGCGGAACCTGTCTGACGCACGCGTGCAGAACCTGGCGCATGCGTGCGACAGGCCCGTCCGACGCGCTCGTGAGAGACGCCGCAAGACGCACCGCCCGAGACCTCCGGCCTGAGACCCACGGCGACTGGACCCGCGATGCCCCCTGAGACGCTGCTGACCGACGTCCTTCCGGCACACGGCGCCGCGCCCGCCACGCCGCACGCCGGCACCGCGATCGACGCAGCGACCCGGGCCGGCCTCGACACCGCCATCGACGCCGCGCACGCCGCCCTGCTGCGCCGCCAGCGCCCCGACGGGCACTGGGTGTTCGAGCTGGAGGCCGACGCCACCATCCCCGCCGAATACGTGCTGCTGGAGCATTACCTCGACCGCATCGAGCCGGCGCTGGAGGCCAAGATCGGCGCCTACCTGCGCTCGATCCAGGGCGAGCACGGCGGCTGGCCGCTGTTCCACGACGGCGCGTTCAACATCTCCGCCAGCGTGAAGGCGTACTACGCGCTGAAATGCCTCGGCGACGACGCCCACGCCCCGCACATGCGCCGCGCCCGCGACGCGATCCTGGCCGCCGGCGGCGCCGAGCGCAGCAACGTGTTCACCCGCCTCCAGCTCGCGCTGTTCGGGCAGGTGCCGTGGCGCGCCGTGCCGGTGATGCCGGTCGAGATCATGCTGCTGCCGCAGTGGTTCTTCTTCCACCTGTCCAAGATCAGCTACTGGTCGCGCACCGTCGTGGTGCCGCTGCTCGTGCTGCTCGCCCGCCAGCCAGTGGCGCGCAACCCGCGCTGCGTCACGATCGCCGAGCTGTTCCGCACGCCGCCCGAGCAGGTCCGTGACTACATCGCCGGGCCATACCGTTCGCGCTGGGGAAAAACCTTCAAGCGCGTCGACCAGGTGCTGCGCGTGGTCCAGCCCGGCTTTCCCGGCGCGGTGCGCGAGCGCGCGGTGGCCCGCGCGATGGAGTTCGTCACCGAGCGGCTCAACGGCGAGGACGGCCTCGGCGCGATCTACCCGGCGATCGCCAACACCGTGATGATGTTCGACGCCCTCGGCGTGCCCGACGACGACCCCCGCGCCGCGATCGCCTGGGCCGCGGTGCGCAAGCTGCTGGTGGTCGGCGAGGACAGCGCGTACTGCCAGCCCTGCCTGTCCCCGGTCTGGGACACCAGCCTCGCCGGCCACGCCGTCGCCGAGGCCGCCGGCGAGGCCAGCCCCGCGCTCGCGAGCGCCTGCGACTGGCTGGTCGCCCGCCAGATCACCGACGTGATCGGCGACTGGGCGGTGCGCCGCCCGAACACGCCGCCGGGCGGCTGGGCGTTCCAGTACAACAACCCGCACTACCCCGACGTGGACGACACCGCGGTGGTCGCCATGCTGCTGCACCGCGCCGCGGACCCGGCGCACGCGGAGTCGATCGAGCGGGCGCGCCTGTGGATCGTCGGCATGCAGAGCAGCGACGGCGGCTGGGGCGCGTTCGAGCCCGAGAACACCCACGACCACCTCAACCACATCCCGTTCGCCGACCACGGCGCGCTGCTCGACCCGCCCACCGCCGACGTGACCGCGCGCTGCGTGTCGTTCCTCTGCCAGCTCGCCGACCCGAGGGACCGCGGCGTGATCGCCCGCGGCCTGCGCACCCTCCGCCGCGACCAGGAGGCCGACGGCTCCTGGTTCGGCCGCTGGGGCACCAACTACATCTACGGCACCTGGTCCGCGCTGTGCGCGCTCAACGCCGCCGGCGTCGGCGCCCAGGACCCCGCGGTGCGGCGCGCCGTGGCGTGGCTGCTCGACGTGCAGCGCGAGGACGGCGGCTGGGGCGAGGACGAGGAGAGCTACGGCGACGCCCCGCACGGCCGCTACCACGAGGCCACCCCGTCGCAGACCGCCTGGGCGCTGCTCGGCCTGATGGCGGCGGGCGAGGCCGACCACCCCGCGATCGCGCGCGGCGTCGCCTGGCTGCAGCACGCCCAGCGCCCTGACGGCGAGTGGGACGAGCGGCCCTACACCGCGGTCGGCTTCCCGCGCGTGTTCTACCTGCGCTACCACGGCTACCGGCTGTTCTTCCCCCTGCTCGCCCTGGCCCGCCATCGCAGCCTCGCACGCGGCGCCAGCCGCCAGGTGGCGTTCGGCTTCTAGGCTTCAAACCTGATCAACGGGTTGGGATGTTGTCGTTTTCCTGATTCGCGAACGGCGTGGATCACGAAGGGATACGGCATGGCGCTGTCCTGGTTGTCGGACGAGGCGTGGGCGGCGATCGAGCCGCATCTGCCGAAGAACCAGCCCAGCGCCCGGCGGGTGGATGACCGGCGGGTGATCTCCAATATCCTTCAGGCCCTGAAGATTGGCTGCCGCTGGTATGACTGCCCGGCCGAGCATGGACCACCGACGACGGTCTGCAACCGGTTCAACCGCTGGTCGCGTCGGGGCTTCTGGCTCAAGCTGCTGGATACGCTGGTCGATGCCGGAGCGGTGACGAAGAGCACAGCGATCGACAGCAGCTACATCAAGGCGCAGCGGGCCGCTCTTGGCGGAACAGGGGAGCGCTAGGTCCAGGCGCCTGGTCGCTCGCGTGGCGGCTGGACGACCGAGGTCCCTGCGCTCGCCGACGTCATCGGTCGCACCATGCGCTGATGCCGACTGCCGGAAATGTCGGCGACGCGAAGGCAACGCCTGCGCTCCTCGAACGCGCCGAACGCATGCGCTACCTCGTCGGCGACAAAGGCTGTGACGCGGACCGGCTGCGTCGATCGCTTCGCGATGCGAGCGCCGTGCCCGTCATTCCCAGCCGCCGCAATCGGAAGCGCGCCGTCCGCTACGACAAGCAGCGCTACCGAGGCCGACACCTCATCGAGAACGCCCTCTGCCGCCTCAAGGATTTCCGCCGTGTCGCCACTCGCTACGACAAGCTCGCCGCGAATTCCCTCCCAGGCGTGGCGCCCGTCACAGCACTCGGCTTCCGGCTGTGATCGTGTCCGAACCCTGGCGCCGCACCGGATTGATGGAACAACCAGACTCGGCACGACGATGTGTTCTTCGAGTCCAACGATGCGCGTGCGGCTTCCACTAGGCCGTGTGGACGGATAGCGGAAAGTATCACGTAGGGGGTTCCCGAATCAGCACTTCATCGAATCAATGGGCGACCGGTATCAAGGGAATCGGCCATGCTGACGGGAATGACGGAGGACGAC
>JAABUV010000115.1_pt1 | contig 115588 bp, 125 predicted proteins | sample 5559971 | NCBI WGS metagenome assembly JAABUV01 (sample SAMN10711881, study PRJNA513362) | rock metagenome | isolation source: Antarctica rocks | place: Antarctica: Victoria Land, Knobhead nord | collected 2015-12-19 | reverse complement strand
TCCCCACCACCAACCCACCGCCCCCCATCAATAGAAACCTCCACCCCATCCACACCCCCCCTACTCCCCCCATCAACACACACCCCCACCTCCGCCTCCCCCGGCAACACCAACGGGCGAAAACTCAGACTCCGTGCGCAAACGGGCGTAATCACTATCCCCTTCACGAGCGGATGGATGATGGAGCCGCCGGCCGAGAGCGAATATGCGGTTGAGCCTGTCGGTGTGGCGATGATGAGGCCGTCGGCTACTGCTGTCGTGAGGGTTCGGGCGTTGGGAGGGGAGCCGAGGGTTAGTGTTAGGTGGGTTAGGTGCGGGGAGGAGCCGCGGTGGAGGAGGATTTCGTTGAGGGCGTGCAGGTGCGGGGGTGTGAGGGGGTGGCCGGTTGGGGAGGTTATGCTGACGCGGAGGCGGTTGCGGAGGAGGATGCGGGCGGTGCGATGAGGGCCGTGCGAGGTGCCTAGGTGCGGGGGCCAGGGGGTGCCGGTGGTGTGTGGGTATGGGGATTGGGGGGAGGATTTGGCGTCTTGGATGGAGAGGATCGAGTGGCGGGGGGAGGGGGCGCCGGACATGTAGAGCTCGCGGAAGGCGCGCTTGTATTCGTGGATCTTCCATTCGTTGAGGAAGCCGAGGGTTCCCATGCTGAAACTTAGGATTGGAGGGACGGAGGGGGTGGTGGCGAAGAAGGAGGAGGCGCGGAGGATGGTGCCGTCGCCGCCGAAGGTGGCTGTTAGGTCTACTTTTTTGGGGAGGGTGGTGGTGAGGGGTGGGGTGGATGGAGAGGGTGGTGAGGTGTAGATGGGGAAGGGGAGGTGGAGGTGGAGGTCTTTGGCTGCGGAGGGTTCGAGGATGAATCTTATTGAGGGGTAGGTTGAGTGGACGTGTCTGTTGGCATGTGAGTATTTTGGAAGCTTTATTCTATCGAGTGGATATAATGATATGTACTTTGCGAATTCGATGACGGCTTCTGTGGCTTGCGGATTGTTTTCTTTCTTCACGAGGAGGATGTTGCGGGGTGGGGATGGCCAATGGAGGGATAGCAAGTCATTGCCCTTTGTCTCTGCGAGTGTAAGCTTTGGTACTTGACAAAGTGGAGATGGAGAGACCGTGGTAGCTTGGATGTATGCGATCTAGGAGCTCGGCGAGAGGTCTGATCTCTAGTCTTCGGTGTGTGCTGGAGAAATGTCGGTGGCAGTCTAAGGTGATGCATTTCCTCTTGGGCACTTTCATCTTCAATCGAGCTCAATTTGCTTGAGGAGGTGTATGTGAAATGTCTATTCAATCTCCCTGCTTGCGCCAAGACCACGGAAGTTTCTCCGCTCATATATTCATGAGCGTCAGGTTTACTTATAGCGACATTTATGACAGGTTGATATTGTTAGTCAGATGGTTAGTCTTAGATATGTAGTATACTGATCATGACATCGTTATCACTGCTCTTAACAGTCTTCGGTTCTACGCTTGAAGAGTGGCCGCAATGTCGAACAGGAAGTACGATAATAAACATTTGCTGGACCAAGGCAAACTCTCGTCTGGCCTTCTTTAGAGGAAGTAGCATTGTCCTTGTTGTGCCTTCTCAATTGCAGCCGAATCAGGCTGTGCAAGCGCATGGAAGTTCTGATAGAGGTATAATCAAGTAAGTGTGAGTGCTTCTCCGTGCCAAGGTGACAAAAATCTGCCCCGACCTCACCCCTCTTCCAGCCTAGGGTGAGCGCCGCTCTACGCTCGCGCGACGCGGGTGAGGGTCGCGCGAGCCAGGGTGGCGGCGCCCCGTCCAACGTGGGGGGCTGCTGCCTGATGCCTATTCTTGTCAGAGAATTGAAAACCATTACGTGTCAATTCGCACATTTCGATTGAGCGCAACGCCCATGTGTTGATGGGAGATCCACGCGCAGCTAAAAGTCCGCAGCTAGCTTGCAAGGCGAGAGAAAAAGCGGCGACGACGTCGAAAATATATATTATTAACAGCGTCGCTCCGTCACACCTCTCTTCTTGCACCCTTCAACATCCTCCCACTCCTCCCTGTCTATCATCCTCCGTCCTTGTTCTGCAACTCGACTTTCTCCTCCCTTCAATAACGTTCCTTTGGCCGTGGCCCCCCCCTCTCTCGACTTCTCATCTGTCGGCTCAAACTTATCGTCCCTAGTCACCCTCCCTCGTATCTCGATTTGCACTGAGAAGACGCCAGAGGCTGCGACGATCGCGCCTTCGGCACAAGCCTACGCTCGATCCCTGCTCAGTCACTTAGTTCGTTCCTTTGCGCAAGCCCCACATCCATCGATCCTCGAATAGCGCGACCTTCCACGGTTTCACCCCTTTCTCAGCGCTCCTCGGGTTTTCTCAATCAGTCCTCCCCACATCCCTGGGAACAGCGGTGCGACCGCCCTGGCAGCTTGTATCCACCTGCTACCCGTCATGGCCGTAGCGACCAGAAAGGCCTCAGCGACGAGAGGGGCTGCATCGCGATGGACTCGGCCCAAGGCTACTTCGGGTGAACAACTGGACCAAAGGGATGAATGCGCCTCACGCTATGGCAGAGCGACGGTTGCTGCGCCCTCGGTGGAGACCTGACGCGCCGGCGATATTCCAGAGTGGGAATAGCGACTGGGGATCTCCGTCAGATTCCATTCGACACGGTTCCAGGCATCAGCCTCTGCTAATGTGGCAGGGGCTGCGGCGAGTGCGCATAGACGTGTACTGCCTCCCAACGCCGAAAGTCGACTATTAGACATTGGCGTGGTCCGGTGACCGTCCCTGCAATGGATCTGGAGAGCAGTGATTGGGCACCTCGATCCAAGTGCGGGTCAGCTGGGTTTCAGGCATCAGCCATTGCTGACGTGGCTTGATCGCGAGGACGGATATATGCACTGCCCAGCGATGCCTGGATCGGGAACTGGGTGCCTCGAGGTATGACGCTTCTCATGAGTCGTTTTGCCGAAAATTCCTCGAGGGCGCCAATTGCAGCGGCAAGCCCGTTGCTCGTGACCTTGATGGTTCCAGCTGCTGCGATACTGAGTATTGGACGACTGGTGGAGCACTAGCGACAAGCCTCGGGAGAGTGAAGATCCGGGCGGTGAGGGCGCTGTCAAGTGTCTTGCAGGGCGTTCTGCGAGGCGGACGTTTGTGACGGTGCACAAGGTCAAGAGGAGGACAGGGACGATTGGATGATGAGCGAGAGGCGAGCGGTTTCACAAAATAAGCCACCGAGGGCTGCGCCGATGAGCCCTTGCGACGCGGATCTCGCTCTTCGCTGCGCATCGTGGAAGACGCCGTGCAGCTGGTGTGTCACAGCAGTCTCGGCTTGGATGCCCCGGCCGTAGTAGCTGATGTCTTCTACACGATATGGAGATTTGCGAGGGGCGCAGCGGTGATCCTGCTGCATCAGATGACTGGATACGAGGCTCCAGTAGTGCGCCGAGGCGAATCCCTGAGGTGCGAGGAGTGCTTGGATATCGGCGATTAGTGGTCTGGAGTGTGGAGGGGAGAGAGTGGGGTTTTGGTGCGGCGAGGACTGTAGCGGATGGCCTGTCAGCTTTGGTATATGTGATCTGCCTTTCGCCGCCTCGATGTGCCTTCAGTTCTTTTGTGTCGCCCAGCGAAATATTCAGCCCATCTGTCACCCTCTCTTTTACGCACCAGCAGAGCGTGCCAATGCCCTCTATCAGCTTGGACTCCCTTTATCACCAGCAGCTCTTCCCTCTGCAGTTCGGCCTGCTCAAAGGCACTCTGCAGCGCGGAATTGCAATACTTCTATGGTCAGCAACACGCATAATAATTCCGTGGCCGTTGCACTGAATATGAGCTCAAGCGCGAGACTCCAAAATCACAGTTTGATTAAGTGTATCGATCTGACTGTAGAGTCTCGATCCGTTCGGTGAGCTCGCAGTGGGCGGAGACACGCAGGTGCACGTCAAAGGTAGCATCCACCGTCCTTGATATTAATAGGCATCGATGGGCGTTAGCTGACGACTTCCAGATCCCTCGATAGGACCCGATCCAACGGGCGGCCAAGACGACAGCGACAGGCCCTTCCTCTCTATTAAGGAAGTGCTGTGCGGTGTCGAAGAAGCACAGGAGCCATAAAACGCGGTGTCAATTGTCGAGCACGGAAGTTACAAGTTTGACAGCCCCGCTGAACATCCCGTCCCAACTAACTGCGATAACGCTCCCGTTCCCGGAGCCACACGCGGCGGAGGTACCTATGGGAAGACCAACGGCCGCAGCAGCATCCGCCCGAATAGCGACGGCTCGATACCTACAGAGAAGGGCGCGCAGGGCGGTTCCCCGGATACTTTAGCGGTTCCGGTGCCAAGTCCAGAAATCAGGTATGTCCTTTGAAATCTTGATCCCCAGCGACTCTTGCTAACAGATAGCACCGATCTAGATGTTTCGCCTTTTGCGAGAATGCACAAAGCTCTATCCTAGTTCCTCCGCGTTCTCCTACTGCTACTCCTCCTCCCCCTCCTCCACCTTCAGCAGCCGCTGACCCTGTCCTTTCGTCCATCTCCCTGGTGCAGAGCGAACCAAGGGACGGCGCCTTTGAGAGCATCAGACCTGGCTCCTCCGCTGAAGGCAAGGAGAAGGCAGACACAGACCACGGGCACAATGAAGATAGGCATAAACGAGATGGGGACCGGACGGCCAGGGGCGTTATAAGTATTCGGGATCCGCCCAAGCGCACGGCGGGATCCGCTTACTACCTAAGCCTGTCTTCAGATATCCGCTATCTCTATAAGACTTAAAGCAACGCGAGAATACAAGAAGCTCAAATCGATCTAGTGAAACTGGCGACAGTCAAGGTGAGGCCCTTACTATTCTGACCAGCTTCTAGGCTTTCTCTCTATGTTTCAGAGAATCCACTTGTAGTTGGAGACGACGACGATGATACGCCTGGCGAGAATAGCTGTTCTACTAAGGGCCACAAGCGTAGAGTCGAAGACTAGCCCTGTGGACCCCCCCCAAGACCCTCCTTCCCGGGGACAGGCAGAGACGCTCGCTCGCTTGAATACTTGCACTTCCGAGCCTACCACCGAACTCATCGATCGCTCGACCTCTCCAAGTGTCGGGGGAGCGCACTATGGCCGCAAACGGGGTAAAGCGGCTCGCATAGACAGTCTCGAATGATTGTTGGTCATTGTTTTGGAAGGATCGCACGCTGTTCATTTTGTCACAATTTAGAGCGGAGTAGCATATTGATATTCGCGATTAGACGTACCTTGAAGACTCATCTCCTCGGCCGCCTGCAGAGAATAATATTGACACAAGTTCGTAATAGCTAACATCTTTAAACGAGCATTGTGCGATTGGATAATACTTGCTTCAAGCTACATGAACGTCCCAAATCCGATCCAGTAGCCACTGCAAAGGGTAGGCCGTGGGTGAGGCGCAGGTTGGGAGGTACAGGTACCAATCATCCGCGTCCGAGCTTGACATGTTACTAGTGGCCTTAATGCATTCAAAGTAGTCTGGATAAAATCCACTCTTCTCCCAGTCAAGGATGCCGGCGAGCTTATAGTTCCCATGCGGATCAGGCTGAACCACAAGGTTCTCTGGCCGAAGGTCTCCATGTGAGAAAAGGACCGTAGCCATGTGGCTCCGAGAAAGGCTGCGTAGGAGAGTAATGTATTCGGAGCTCCCGAAATGTGGATTGGAGAACTTGAAGTCCTCGAACTCGGTACAGGTCCTGATCGTTCCTTGACAAATCCTGGTTTGACGTCTAGTATCTTTACATCCTTCACCATATACACCGCCGAGCGGAATACGGTCCGGCACTTTCAGTTGCCTTAGTTTAACGAGCGCATCGTTCAGTTGATCGCTGATAGAGTCTTTCTGCTGTTTAGATAGCTTCGACCATACTCGGTCGACGGTGATACCTGGAATGAAGGACATGAATATGTAGGACGTCGTATTCGAAACCACCAAGCCAAGAGGCTTCGGTATTGGGATCTGTGGAGCGTGTTTCGCAAGGTACTGCATGCTGGTATACTCTGTATAATCCTCCAGGTTGGGGACGATCTTGGCCACTATATCTGCACTGCATCGAACGACTGCATGACCGTAGCATGCTTTGGACTGCCAAATAATTTCACTGGACTCGATAGTGGTGGCGAGATTAATTGACAGTGATTGGGACTGTATCGTGATGTCGTGGGTATTGACTCCCAGGAGATCTTGAACAGATTCTGACAGAGGAAACACCACCCTCGTTACACCCATAGACGATGTCAATTCGTGCGTGCGGTGTTTGATTGCGATATGTTGCTCTGCGGGGGGACTCGTCGTCTCGACGGCTGCAACGACGCTGGCTGCCGATATTTAGTAAGTCGAGATGGAATATAGGGCAAAAACGCTTACTGGCTTTCTGACTTTTCATTCCCTTTAGGCGTTCGGCATATTCAGTTGGAAAAGCAGAAATTAGGTCGGTTTCGGGGTTGGCTGCAAATGCGTTTTCTAGCTTCCGGAGCACCTTGGCATTAAAGTTGGCAGCTGCAGACCTGCACGGCTGCGAATCTATCGATTTGGCCGCCCGCTTCCGTTTCATCGTGAATATCGAATGATGCACAAGTCGGTGTTGAGAAAGCAGTCTCTGGATATACAAGCCTCAAGGAAGATGCGGGCTAATAACGACAGCAGAGAATAGGGCCTAGGACGGGTACTAGCGGGAGTAACTATAGGCTAAGCCGTATAGGGCCTTAAAGCCAGGCTGCTATCAACTTGATGGATTCGATAATAGCTGTCATTGGTTTGGACAGAATGAGGGGAAAGAGTACAGCTAAATTGATATACTCGTGGCACGCATAAGTGAATCCCGCTTTATGGCCGTCACGTTCTCTTCCAACTGCGAATCGACCTCGCGTATCGTTTCGCCACTGCCACAGTCAATACCTGGATTCCGGTGCCTGCAATGCATGGAGTCAGAATCTTTTCTGACATTTTGTCCAACATAGACCACAAGCTGACATACCTTGTCTCACTCCTGCGCTAGTGACACTCAAAGCGGTCCAAAATGTTTCTTGACTTGCTTTTTCGCGCTGATATATGCTTTTTCATCTCCATCGATAACACACTCCTCTTCGAGCTTCTCAAGGGCCTCTATCACATAGTCTTGACAATTCCAATGTGAAACAGAATTCTGCACTTTCACGGCAGAGACAGCTCTTTTGAATTCCGGGATATCCCCAACGTTGATATCGTAAACAAAGACATTTCTTCTGTGGCGGTTTGTAGATGTTGGTTTACCAGAGACGATATTGGTCTTGAAGTGAGGAGACTCGCCGGTGACTTCGTAGATCTTGTGTTCCGGCTGGTTCTCGAGGTATAGTGCCCAGTGTTCGTAATTACCAGTCACCGGGCGGTACATTGCAACGTATAGTTTTGGCATGATGATGAGGGGTTCTAGATTTCACCAGACGTAAGTCAATGTTGGTTTGGAGAATAGGTCAGACATTGTGCCCTGCTTTGTATAACTAGGCGAAAATGTGTGAGTCACTTGATTGCAGACTGTTCACAAGGCCACCAATGACGTGGAATGAAAGACTTCAATCTAGGAGAAAGGACATACAGCCAGAGCTCTTAAATCCTTAGTTTGGTCTTGTTCCGTCAATCGTACAGTATAAGCGAAACCACTCCGGTTGGGCATATCTAGGCGATTAAATCGATACGTTAATAGCTTTCGAAATGGAACCCTAGTCCCAGCTGCGTCGAGCTGAATGTATCCCCATAACCGTTTGCCATTATCGAGTCAGAGTAGGCCTGACCTTGTATGGCGCTAAACACAATTGCCAATGGCTGGATAGGTGCTGCATCACTCTATTGGCTTGGCGAAAGTAATGGATGCACAGGTTAATAGCGCTAGAGCCCTATAGGCTTAGTGCCTCCGGGCGGAATGAAATCTACTACTACTATTGAAACAAGCGGGTAAACGTTATTTTTATTCCAAACTTCAAATCCAAAAACTTCATCAAAGAGTAGAGTTGGCTCCAAAGAGTCTTCATGTGTACGGCCCTGCTCAGCTCCTTCTAGTATCACCCCCCATCAATCTGCCACCTTCCCCGTTCCCTTACAGGTCGAACACGTGACCCATCTCACGCCTGCAGGTATAGTTCCAGTACCACCACAAGTACGACAAGTTTTGTCTCCCTATGTATATATAAGCAGCAGGCACATCGAATAGCATGAAGAAGACTCACATCGACTGGTGCTACGATGGCTCCCTGAGCACCCATTTCTTGTGCCTAAGGGCAGAGTCGAATCAGAGCAAGCTGGACTGCGCACCAAGTCGCGTTAGTGGAGAATTTAGCGAACTTATATCACATTCATGGCTTACACTGACACAATCACAGACAACCCGGTCATGTTGAAGGTTGACAGTATCATCGCCGACGAATACGGCGCCTCCGCCAAGGCCGCCAGCGTGGAGCCATAGATTGGAACCGCGCGTACCCTCAGCTCCCATAAGAAGGAGGAGCCAAAGGCCCTCGATTGCGTCGATACCCTCGCCGCCCTCGAACATCCCACCGAACCTCTTGATCCGCCGGCCTCTCCCGATGGGGCTTCACCCCAGAATCTCTATGGGCAAGCCGTTAGCGAAGTCGACTACGGAGCAGAGACGATCGCAAGTTACCCCAGCGCCACCACTCCGCTACCTCAGCAGCTTGAGGGTCAAGGCGATCCAGCTACGGATGCAGAGGACGATGAGTGGGAAAGCTTGAAGATTGTTGGGAAGAGACGTACAAGAAGGGGTGATGAGTACAGAGTGCGATGGAGGAATACATGGCTGCCCAGGGGCGAGTTAGGGAACGCTCAGCGGTTGCTGGAGGAGTCTGAGATACGACTTAGGGCACAGCGGGGCTCCAAGTATCGCAAAGCGACGCGTGCGGGCAGGGCTGGATGATATCGAGTGCAATTTACATGAGTTGCTGTGTAACGCGTGGTGTGAGGCATTAAGCCCGCTATGAACGGCAAAAGTAAAGACATTAGACGTTTCTGCTGATATTGCCTGCACTGTAAATTGGACTTTGAGTTTGCTCCACTCAACTCTATGTTTTTAACTCTAGATCGCATACCACCACCGGTTTGTGCACAATTGACATGGCAGCTACTCTTCAGAAGCTTGAAGAAACTAGAGCTGAACAATGGTGGAACTTCCAACACTAGGGAGGGCTGAGCTTCTGCTCGGGGACGATTGGATTAACTCCGGATGGGGACCGCGATGAGTCAACCCGTTGTGGCTGAAAACAAGCCACCACTAGCCACGGCAAGCGAAAGACCATCTTAATACCTCCGTATGTTCTTTTGCCCCATGCTCGCAAGTCTCTACGAATAGCTTGGCAGATAAGTGGCTCTACCAAAGACCTCCGAGCACCGCTAACGGCTGTGTCTCTCCAGTAACGTCGGGACCAGGATAAAGGACGAGCTGCTGTGACACCCTGTGTAATCTGGTCATCCGAATCACATCCTCTCAGTCCTAACCCCACGTCGGAAAGTCGGTCCAAGTCGAACACTTTGTTCACGCTCTCTAGCATCACGGGGTCGAATGGAGGCGCTTCTCATAGACCCTGGCGCATTGCGTCGGGCCTATCGTGATATGACCCTGACGCTGTCAAACACCGTGATACACCGAAAGAACGTCGACGGCAACACAGCCGCAGAATTATGCTGCATTTGCCTAGAACGCTTGAAGGTTGGGGAAGAAGTCGTGACATTACGGTGTGAATGTCGCTACTGGACACATGAGGCCTGTTTGGCCAAGTCCGTTTTCGAGACTTGCCGCTGTCCGACTTGTCAAACGTCGGTTGATCTTTTGGATGACGAGATTAGTCTTGCAAAAGCTGCCACCGAAGGAAATATAGCTGAAGTCAGGTGCTTATTGGAACATGGCACCCAGCATTCCCCAAGAGATCCAGTCGACTCCACGCCCCTTCTGCAGGCTGCTCGTTGAGGCCACCCAGCGATTGTACAGCTCCTCTTGGAATATGGCGCCTCAGTGTCGGAGCACGACAGGTATCAACGAACGGCGTTGTATTGGGCATCAATGGGTGGACACGGGAGTGCGGCGGAGGAGCTTCTTACGCGGGGAGCAGATATGTCGACCACGGATGCGAAGGGGCGAACCTTACTACACTTGGCGGTGGAGAGCAGGTCTTCGCAAATGGTTATATTGCTTTTAAACAGAGGAGCGGCTATGTCTGCGCAAGATCATGGAGGGAAGACTGTATTGCATCTGGCGGCCGAAAAGGGCATTCAGATGATGATAAAGCTATTGATTGACCAGGGAGCTGAAACGTCCCCGGTGGACAGATATGGCCGTACGCCATTGCATCTTTCCGCTCAACTGGGATATGGAGAAGCAACCAAGCTTTTGGTCGATGGAGGGGCATTGATATCCGCAGTCGACAGCTCCGGACGCACGGCGCGTGATGTGGCAGAAGAGAAGGGAAGTGCACGTGCTATAAAGGCTCTGGATGGTGAATCGCCGGCAGGCTATGTCTTTGAAGATCGTCTCATATTACTTTAGAAAAGAATTGCACTCGATTAAAGCAGCTATTTACTGGATTCCATCCTCCAGTTTTCATTTCCATCCCGAACAAAGAGTGTACAGACACGTAGGCAAGCTCGTACGTAACTGTAATAGCAGACAGCTATACATAAGATTGCATGTTGTCAACTTGACCTGCCCCTTTGAAGTCACGTTCGAAATTCTCGCCAGCGGCAAGAGCGACCTCGAGATGAGACACGGTTACCCGATCTCTCTTTCGAGATGCCAGAGCGTAAGCGGTAGATACAATGTTTTTGATCTAAAGCACAAGATCAATCAGTTTGAGAATCCCATGAATAATCTGTCTGGCGACCGTTGAGGTCCTTTTTCGCAAGAAACTCGAGGTCCTTGCGGCTGTAACATGCCCCTCCTTTTTTGGTGACAGCCTTTTTCAGGAAGCTCTCCCAGATGCCCCTTCTGGCAGCCAGGCCTAGCGATTCATACTTCAACGGGAGGTGTATTCTGCTCGCGATGGCGTCGTCAATCTGTTTAACCCGGTTGGTCGTGAGGAACATGATGCCTTGATAATACTCTAATTCTCGTAAGAACGCAGAGACAAGGGCATTGCGGTGGACGTCATGGAGGGAGCGTTACTCCAGAAATACGTCGGCTTCATCGAGAAGGAGGACGGCGTTCCACTTATCAGCGCGCTGGAAGATCAGGGGCAACTGCGCTTCAAGCTTCTCCGCAGATGTGCCTAGTTCCCCAGCGGAAATCTGCCAAGTCAGCATCATAAGCAGTTTGGTCCATCAGTGGTAAGACATACCAAATAGAGTGGTCTTTGAAGATGTTCAGATATCCCCTCAGCTGTTAAAGTCTTGCCGACGCCGGTGAGCCCACTGGCAAAGGATTAGCTCTATGGAATTGGACAAATAAGTTTGGAGACCATACTGCAAAAGAATGATCAAACCCAGCCCTTTCCCCACGATAAAGTCATCGAACGCATGCTCAGTCTCTCGGCTTGTATGGGCTTCAGCCAGTGCCTGGATAACTTCCTTTTACTTAGTGGGGATTGCAAGTTGAGCGAAAGCCGCGAGATTCCAATTGATGTCTTGCATGTCGGCAACCGCAAACTCAGCTATTCAACGTGTTAGCCAAGCATAATTTATGGTCACGAGAGAACTCTGCTCACCCCATATTTTGTTGCCGTAACTAAATCCTGGTACAGTCGGGCTGCATAGGATCAGGTCATCTTCATCCATTTCAGTAGGATCTTTGCCATTGCTCTTGACTTAACCTGATTGGTTCGTTGAACGGTCATCACTCCTAAATATAATCCAAGCACCATCTGATGAATCTTGTTTAGCCGATTGATCGATAGAAGGCCTAGTGTGGTTGGGGTTTGCCTCTTGGAAGAATACCGCATCTATCATGATTCGGCTGTTGACGGGCACCTTGATCGGCTGCCCTTTGCGTATATAGAAGGCGTCGCCTCGGTATTAGCGATGGCGAACGCCCATCAAGGACACAAACTTTCGACCACACTCGACAAGATTTGCCTTGACCTGAGCCTTATCCGCATGGTATCCGAGCGGAAAGGCGTCAAGAGTGTCGATCCTCTTTGTTCTACGGAACTTCAGTATGGCAAGCTCGATTGAGGTCTCCCCGAACGCTTTGCCATCGAAATCCACGTAGTGACACTCAAGATGAAAGTATTCCACCCCGTTGTCCATCTTCCTCTCCTCGCCAAAATGATATTTGACACATCTCGGCTTGCCAGTACCAAAACAGGTGGTGTAAACCACCATGTTAGGCTTAAAAAGCGCCCAGAGGAGGTCGTAGGTGATTTGGTGGCCCTGTAGAAGCGCAGTGATACGTTTGGTTGTGGAGGCATAGGTTGTCTTCACGAAGTCGACCAATAGATTGAAGTGTTTCAGGTATGAAGGATCGCATTGGTACTCTTCCAATTCCGCAAGGCGGTTGTACAACAGGTTCTGCTCGACCTGAGTGGAGGTCAGCGGCTAGTTCGTAGCTTGGTGCCATTTAGGGATGGGAATGCTTTATACCGTGGGCTTGTCTTCCCTCAGGCAGATTCCGTTGACGTCTCCCGGAACTGTCCTCAGGATATCACGCAACCCCTCGGATTTGACATCAACGTAGTACGCTGGGTCCGTGGTCTTCTTGTCTAGTTTGCGATATTGTCAGCGACGAGGAATTGTGTAGAGACCAATATACTCACCAATCCGTACCCGAACCACAAATACATACTCGTCTAACTCATCTACTTCTAGACGCGCGCTTTTAATCATCCACTAAACACGCCAATTACCCCTCACTTCCCCCTACGAACAACCGTCGACCAACCATTTGATTTCAAATTTGAAGCATGACTCAGAGCGTTCTCCCACACCATCATGCGCGATGCTCGTTCTCATCCTCTACTTACAGAAGAGATTGATTCACATTCTACACTTTGCAGAGCACCGCACTTGATGACTGCCGTCGCGCGTGAAGATCAACCAACGAGTGGCCAAAAGCGACAACGAGGTGGGATCGAACAAGAGCACTCGACGACTACCACAACGCACCGGCCCCGGAAAAAGCCTAAAAGATATCATCAACCACGGCAGGAGACGAACACAGCATACTGGGATTCACTCTCAAGGGTGTGGCTCACTCCAGGGGCTTTGGACGAACTTGATCGACGAAACGGACAAAGGGCCAGTCCCGTCAGGCCTGCTACTACCTGCACGCAAAACCTGGTGGGAGACAAAGGTCAATCGGGAAATCCATCAAAAGATCTGCTACGCTCTGCTAGACGCGGTGGTCCAGATCTTCGTGACCTTGGAGGGGTGAGTTTACTGTGGAAGATATCGAGATTATTGCTGACTGCGTTCCTCCAGTATCCAGAACCCTCCACACCGAATTCCACTGCACACGTTATGCCTTCGAATCAGTCCAGTTCGAGGACCCAATCGAAGTCCAGGAATACATTGGGCGACTCTACCGGGAAAACCACAACCTCGAAAACAAAGAAGACTTCTCCATACGATCCCAATTTTGAGCAAAACCTCATCGATAACGGCATCTATCCAGATGATTATGATTTTCCGGATGGTCGGGAGCCCCCAAGGCCAAATAACGCAAACGAAATCCTCGACAGGTTGGGGCGGCCGAGGCCATCTCTCTCACCATCTCAGTTCTCCACTAGGGAATTTCGTACGTTCAAGCAGACCAATTCAAGAGCATTGAATGAGGACGCTGTGATGGGTGAAGTTTTCCCGGTGATTCAGGGTTCTGCCCGTGTCCCATCCGCAAAGAATCTCGTATTTGGAAACCTCGAGCCTCTTACACGCGGCAACTTGGTCGACGCCAAACCCGACTTCTATGACGGGGCACGTCCTGCACAAATAGACCTACGAATCCGTGAAGAGCTAGGATCATACATCACACCGGCCACACAGGGGCAGGCTCCAGCGTTACCCAATTTCTTCACTGAGGCGAAGGGCCCCGATGGGAGTGCGGCCGTGGCCAAACGACAAGCTTGTTTCGACGGAGCATTGGGTGCCCGTGGTATCCATAGGCTTCGGTCATTTGACGCGGACCCTACGCTTGCATACGACAACAACGCGTACACCATCACCTCCACTTACAATGACGGAACTCTTAAGCTGTATACAACTCACCCCACCCGAGCATCTAATGTGGAAGACTCTCCGGAATACCATATGACTCAACTGAGAGGATGGTTGCTGACTGACACTCCTGAAACATTTCGACAGGGAGTTTGCGCTTTCAGAAACGCCAGAGACTGGGCAAATACACAACGACACGAATTGATAGCGGCTGCCAATAGTAGGGTGACAGATATACCCGGAGAGACGTCCACCTTAGAGCCTTCTACTCACAGTATGTCTCAGTCCACCATCGGAGCGCATGCACCAGAATCCGAAACATCGGCCGACGAACTTTCCCAGGACGTTGGCCGAGGTTCCAGTCTTTTCAACAAGCGCCTGAAAAGAGAACCAGAGCAGCGTTCTTCTAATCCTGATTTGAAAATCCGCCTCAAGAAGAGCTATTCTGGAGCTAACAGCAGGTCTCGCAGCAGAGGTCGGCTCTCGCAGAGACGATAGTGCTGGTCCAAATGCCGTGGGGAATTGAACGTTTGGTCGTTCCCTGAATCCAAAACGGGTGAGCACTGCACGGTTTGCGAGCATCAACGGTCTCTTGGATGTGGGTGAGCGCGACGCCCTTGGCTTTTGGAGAACCACTACGGTGACTTGGAGTCTCTACGGTACATTCTTCTCTACTTCTTCCGGGGCTGTCTTCGTAGCAAGGTCTTATGGCCGTGCATTACGAGTCAGAGGACGAACTTGTCTTGGGGAAGAAAGAGACATTTTACGCTATCGACTGGTATCCCTCAACAACTTCGCCTAATCACTCTAGAAAAGACCGATATCAAACTTCAGTCGGCTCAGAAAGTCATCCATCGACTTCACCGTGTTGTGTTTCAAGAGATTCAACACACATGTCAAATTCTGCAGTTGTTGCTGCGACATCTGCTTATCCGTGTCGGCTGCATGTAGCATCGAACAATCCCGTGTTCCGCGGATTCTTGCAGTACTGCCGCTTTCCTTGCCTGGGCCACTGACTGGTCCACTTTGGTGGTCAACGCGAGCTTCTCAGATTGTAATCGCTCGATTGCTGTCGTGAAGCTGGTCTCAGGGCGTGACTGAGTCTAAACATTCTGTTAGTCGTAGCCAAACGACAGAAAGCAATTCTGTTTTCCCCTCCATTTGCTTGCGGCTATCGTCGGTTCTCGATTCAGTCACCAGAGCCGCTTCGCACGACACCCTAATTCCTCGACAGAGCTCCCTGTAGGCATTAACGAATTGTTTGCTTAATTGCTTTTTGAAAAGGTGCTTCTTCTCTAGTAGCATCTGCGAGGTATGTAGATCGTCGGCACTGGTGATTAGTCGTATTTCTGCTAGCTCAATCGAGAGGCCAAGTAGTCTAGGGATCTTCCCGTGATGCTTGCCGCCTCGGAGGCCCTCACCGAGTCTCTTGATAACACTTCTTGATTTCCCACCTACCATTGCGAGCCCGCTGACGGTATCAACTTATCTTTAACTTCAGTCTCCACTATGTCATTTAGCATTGCCTCGTCTAGAGGTGCCGTCCCACTCGACTCCTCTCTCAGCCATCACGAACCACTCAATAGGCACAAGGATCGTTAGCGTCGTCGTTCTGGATCATCGGAGTATAGAAGAGGAGACGACAATAACAAGACCGATCTTATTTCTTCGATCTCGGCCACCATCGAAACCCTCAAACACCAAGTATCATGCCTGCAACGGCTCCTTCATGATGCTTATGCTCCGCTGCATATGACTTCAACAGAACATACTTGCCCAGCCGTATCTTGCCGAAAACGTTTCAAGAAATTAGAGCATCTATACAGGCATATTCGCGACCAGAACGACTGTACGCATGAACCACTCGCAGGCCTGATCAACGAGACACGCTGCCTGGTTTGTTCCAAGACCTGTCGCAGACCACAAGATCTGGTGAAGCTTGAGAAAAAATCCCATGGCGAAACATTTACATCAAGACTTGGTAAATTCTTGAGTACATCGGTGCCTCCGTCGCCTCCTTCGAGCATTCCGTGGCCGTTGACGATGCACCGAATATGTGAGTACAGAATTTGTTCATTACTTCACAGAAGCTAATTTTTCCAGTTCCGACAACCATAATAAAGAGTTTCGTAGGATCAGATCGACCTCAGGATTGAACCACAAGTCCAGCAGTCATCGGGCTCCTTGCCCCCCTTCAAGCCATACAAATACATCGGTTGGAGTTGGGGGTACGCAGGCATTACAGCATATCCCAGATTTCGCGTGTTTCTACGACAACCTCTCGCCATTCCCGATATCCTTGAGCCGACTCAAGAGCGAGGACACTGAAGGCCAAGACTTGGTTGATGGCAGTGCGATGCAGGTAATCTTCCGTGTTTGGAAAATCTTCGTTCTGCGCATTTACGTCCTCGTTGAGTTCGGCCAAGTGGCAATAGATTGTCTCGTGAAGTATGCTATGATGAGAATAGCAACCCACTCGGAACCGAACATTTTCCACAGAAGTAGCCGGATCACTTAGTCACTGGCGTCCAAGTCGGAGGAAAAGATGTAGCGGGCTGTCACAATGTTTCCAGGCATTTCTCCCCTTCTTGTGTTGTCTCCATATCCAAAGCTGCGAGTTGAGGGGAGAAGCTACCTGCTATAGACAAAGAGCGCTGTTAAAGTACTTAGTGGTAGAAAGTTTCACGCATCACGGAACAGTAATGTGCACCGCACCCTCTTCGTGACAAGCCCAGGGGGGAGACATAGGAGTTTCTGATAAATAATGGTGTAGCTGAAAAGCGAGGACAATGACAGATTTGCGAACTAGAAATAGAGAAGAAGTGGATGCTGTTGTCAATTCAATGATTCAGTGCATTAATCGTCAACGGATTGCTGGACTACATTGAGCTAAACGACTTATCATGCAACGAATCATGGTATGGACCATTTTTGGTGTGAACCACGCCTTGGGGTGTGGATCATTCTGGGTGTTGGGCTATAGCTCGTCACCTTCAGTGCTGTCCCTGGCTGGATGTGCCGAAGCGAAATGAAATACTACCCCCTGCTATGCTAGAAGCCCAGAATAAAATAGTTATCGCTTAGTAACTTTCGATATGCGCATCATCAAGAATCATGTAAATTCAAGATATGGATGACGTAATGACTGTGGTTAAACGGTATCATTCGGGGCACCAACAAAAGCTTCAATCCCACCGATTTTCACAAACTCTGAAATGTCTCGTTTTATCGTTGTCGGAGCAGGAGTTTTCGGGGCATCGACTGCCCTTCATCTTGCCAGGGAAACCTCAAACAGTGAAATATATCTATTCGGTCTCCCAACGGACTCGGCCCAACCTGCGTCGATCGACATCAACAAAGTCGTTCGAAAGGAGTATGCATCTGACCTGTACCGCAACTTGGCGGATGAGGCCATGAGAGCTTGGCAACATGAAGATTTCAAGAGCTTCTATCACCAAAGTGGATGGGTTGTGATACACGGCAAGCAAGATTCTTCGCTACCACGACCCCCTGTCGAAAGCAAACGGATGACACAAGAGGAGCTTCGACAACGCTTTGACTCCGTATTCGAGGAATGTGAACTGGAAGGGGAAGAGGATATTACCTGCGATGAATCTGTTGCCTGGGTTGAAGCGACACAAGCGTTGGAAAAGACACTCCGACTTGCTTGTCGGGCAGGAGTGATCTATCGGACAGAGGAGATTACAGAACTCTGTTTTGATAATAAGAAGTGTAATGGCGTACATTTGAAGAGCGGTGAGCAGCTACGTGGTTTTTCTGTGGTGTTAGCAATGGGCCCTTGGACAGGTCCATTCATTGCTCGCCATTCGCAACTACAAATTCCAATTGGTCTTTTCACGAACGCCGGTATCAGCACCGCGGCCATTACTCTCGATGAGGAGGAAGCGCCAAAGTACAGTCGAATGCCGATCTTAGTTCGTCCTACACAAGGTACCAGTGCTCCCTAAATTGCTTTGGATAGGCTTGCTAACGGATTTTTCAGGGGAGATCATGCCAATGGACAACAATCGTTGTATCAAAGTCACCAACGCTGTAAGCTTCACCAACAGTGTAATGGCAACACGGGGTCCGATTAAGGGGGCTTCGTTGGCCTCTCATCTATTTGGCGAGAATCGTGCACTACTAGCGCAATTCTTCCCACAGTTCAAAGCCAGAGAATTCTCCCAAGCCTGGTACTGCTAGTATGACTGGCAAATCCTGTCAATGCAGAGAGCGGTTGCTGATAGCGAAGCAGCGATTGTATTACTCCGAATCAAGACTTCCTCATTTGCCCCGTCCCTCGAACACAAGGATTGTATGTTGCAGCCGGAGGATCGTATCACGGCTTCAAATTCCTCCCAATCATCGGAAAATACGTTGTGCAAATGATTCGAGGTACCTTGGATCCAAGTTTAGGACGGAGATGGGAATGGGATCGGTCTGGAAGAGAAGATGATGTAAATATACATGGAGACTTGATTCCTAGGAGAGTTGTTGAATTCGAAAATGGTGCCTAGGAACCATCTGGGATTGGTTATCCAAGGCTCAGCATTTTCCCTCTGGGCGTATTGGAAAATGGTTCTACCATTTCTTCCCACCAGGCGCTTTTGTGAACGTAACTTGAGAGCTTTACATAATCTTGCCAATGCCAAATGCTTTCTATAGCCACGAGCGCTGGTCCGACGTTCTAGGAGAATGTTAAAAACTTCGCTTATCGTGATTGAAACAAACCAAATTGGAAGACTCACTCCTTTGTTTCTGGTGGTGATCCCATTGAGAAGATCTGCTATCATTCCCCGCTCACCCTTACAGCTTGCAGATACCGCTGCTACAAACATCGCCCAGAGAGGGTAAATGGCCGTGAAATTCGGGCCTTCTGAAGGGAGCTCGCTAAGTACAGACAACAACAGTCGATGAATTTCGGCGACAGTCTTATGCGTTGGGGTAGCTCTGTAAAGGTCAAGAAACGTTGTCAGTTGCAGGGTATATATAACTAACCCTAATAGCCTGCAATGAAAATACAATCGGGCAGCGAGGCGATATGACTCTGCAGTCTTCATCATTACTTGAACTTGGTCGGAATCACCCACGGGCGGTCTCTGATAGATCGCTTCGAGCTGATTGTCCAGGCCTTGCGGGTGTTCGGTAAGGGTTGGCGTCTGGGGATCATTAGCCGAATGCCCAACACAATTGTGATGGGACTGGACCTACATTGGCGGAGGATACTGTGATCGAGTTGATGATACACAAAACCGCCCGAGAGACTCCAACAGTACCATCGATTCGCGTCAGCTCCTCCCAAGTTCCAGTACCAAGCCAATGGTAGTGATCGGACAATGGTAGTCGATCATCTTTTAACGAACACGCCGTCCTCGCCAGGACGGCCTGGAAAGCGGTGAATAGAGATGGATAGGAAGTCGTCGAACTCCGAAGGATAAGCTCGTTAAGGGCTGTAAAGTGGACACACCAGCAATGATCTCCATCTTCGTTGACCATACAGTAGTGGACCAAGAGCATAATGACAAGAAGACATGGCAATGTATGTGAATCGCTTTGAAGATGGTCGTTCAGCCACCTCAAGGTCCGAAATTTATAGTCTATCTCCCGCTGCTGGATCGCTTGATATTGGTCTGGGCAATATTCCTTGCGATACGAAGCGCTAAGTGTTAATAGGGCATTCAATACACCTTCGCTTGCCGCCGCAAAGGGAATCAGTACGAGATAGGCGTTGTCGCTGCTAAGTGTCCGCCCTGGGCAAAGCTGATATACGTCTACCAATGATCAGCACGAGCAAATCAGGTTCTCTCGAGGCTACCGCACAGAATTGGAGGAGGTTGACACCAACCTCATCAAGCCTCGAATACAAGTTCGTCGGCGCCGGAAAAGGATCGGGCAAGTAGGCCGGCGGAACCTTAACCAGGCCATTGGGAACTAGAGATTTCGGATAGAATCTCCAAGTTGCCGACCTAAATACCCAATTCTGCCAGCCAAAGTACCTCGCCAGTTTTGACAATACAGCACACGCAAGCCCTGTAAGCTCCAGGCAAGGCGCTGGGCTCTCGTGTGTCTCTGTAAATCGAACGAAAGCATTCACTGCGTGCTCATTCATTGCGCGTTCAATCCTATAACCGTTTACCCTTCCCCCTTGTTTCTAGGAATAATGAGGAGCACTTACATGTGTTCGGTGCCTGCTTTGAGAGAAAACAGATAACCGACGTTTCCTCTAAACAGGCGTGCAATCCGTCCACCAGCTCGGAGTGCCTTAGGAAGATCTATCGTAACCGGTGGCTCACCTGACAACACGGCTTGAGCAAGTTCTCGCCTCGAAAACGATTTGGAGTCAGGTCGGTTACGGTTCGTGGCTCGTATGGTTTCTACTGCGGCGTAGAGGAAAGCCACCAGGAGTCCATGACGGATAGGAGCGGTGTTACTTTGGCTATAGACAGTCTGGATGGCCTCGACAACACGCCTAAGTCTAGTCTTGTCATTGTCCGATGCCACAGATTTCATTGAATTTCCCAAAAAATCTTCGATTCTCATGTCCCACTTCTTTCCACTTTGACTCATACGATTTATATAATCCTCATCCTCTATCATCCTGGCGAGTTTCCTCAACATATCGATTTGGTCTTCCTGGCATTCTCCAGCAAACCCTACGTAGAGTTGACGGAGAACATCTCGGACATCATCTTTCTCAGAGGTACGCTTTCTGATTTTAATTTCGTCTCGGATGGCGCGGACGATCTTATGGAGGTCTTCATCAGTGAAGTCCTCTAGAAGCCCTGAAGCCTGCTATATTGTTAGCATCGTTTCTTATTTCCCCATCGTTGAGAGACGAGCAGATCCATTCTTCAACACCAGAACCTCTTTTACCATATCCATGCTTGGTACAGTGATGTCTAAAAGCGCGTCGTAAACTTGGACTTTCAGCTCGGATTCCGAGCTAGCTGCTTTTGTTATCCCTGCAGCCTTGGCTTCGTTTTTGGCTGTACAAACAAAAACGAAGCCAAGACTCATTAGCGGGCCGACTCCGGGAGTATAACTTTCTTTCCGAGCCCACTAGAGCTGCAAGCCCATCACCAGGATAATGATATCAAATCACACGTTTGGATGACTGGTATAAGGGAGTCCTTTGTGAACATGTAAGATGTCGAGTATAATCTTGCCGCCTCCCCGCTCGTAGGGTGCAACATCTTCCCACTTCGCCATTCACTATTCCTTATAAGGTAAGACGCTGTCATGCACAGGATCACAGACAAGGAGAGTAAAAGAACTCGACCCAACGTTATATAGATAAATACGCCACTGGGAAGATCAGCGCCGTTCGTCTCTGAATTGTAATGATATCTGAAATCTCCTGATTTGGACCTCCAATCAAGGGGAGGAGGAGAGAATGGGACTCTCTTGTTCATGCACAGTTCCTATAAAGAACCCATGGATCTTGCAGCCTCGTTTTCGACCATTTCCTGCATATTTCCTCGTTTGCCTGTTTCGCCCAGTCTGTTACGCACCGCTCTGTCTCCTGCAGTCTGCCTTGCACGCTTACACCCCTTGTCGTTCTTATGGAAAGAGTCTCACCGACAGCTTACCTAAGCGTTCTCGTTTGTGTCCTCGTCGCTGACCTTGCGGCAATCCCTTTCCTGTTTTGGCAGCGTAAGCGCTTGGGCTTGAAGGAGCTTTTCAGTCAACTACAGACATGGCTCATGATAGCGAAATACGCATTCGACTCCGCTCTAGTCATTCTCATGGTGCTGTACACCTCGAAAGGGGTTGACGATGGTAAGTAAAAGCTCGCTCGAACACTTCATCATATCGACTGATCGATCCATTAGGAGAAGGGTTTTGGCTTGCTATTGACCTACTTCTTCGCTTCTCTATCACATGTGTAATATTCTCAGAGGTAGGGTTTCCATCAGAGGAACATGTCAATGCGAATGCTTACATATCACCGTAGCTTTCATTCACGCGGGAGATTTTCGCCCGCATGCAAAAATCTCATTTAGGATGGTGGTGGCGTAAGCTTGGTCCTGTTGCTATTCCCATCTTTACGCTCTTGGGGTTTGCCCCTTTCATCCGGTAGACTCACACCAGCACCGTGGAACCCACATATACTGATCCGAACCGCAGCTTGCATAAAGACATATTTCTTTTCTCGACTGGTTTCGGTATAAGCCTTCTGGAGTATTTGCTCTTCAGTTCGATATACTGGTGGGCCCTTTACCACGATCGTCAGAAATGGACATCAGGTCTGCTTGCGATTCCTATACTTTGTTCTGCAGTTGTCCTTGCGGCGTCAGTATCTCTGTCCATGTGGAGGTTGCATTCGAGTGGACATATAATTCTTGCAGTAAGAAAGGGATCTCAAAGACTGAAGACAGTACTAACGAGAATTACAGAGCCTTCTACTGCTCATCAGTATCCAGTTCTCGCACCGTAGCGTTTATGTTGAGTACGCCATCATCATTCGAGCTCCGATTGAGTCTCGTAGGGGAAGAACGGACGAAACATCAAACGAATCAATGCAGATCCTGAATGGTGGTATTGGCCCGAGGAAACCATCTACATCGACATCAAGGAAGCCATTGAGCCGCGATACGGATGACGCCAAAGAGCTGTACTCGTTGTATGTATCGGAGATCCAAATGCGAAAAGATCGTGGCATGCTAGGGAGGGGAGAGATCAACATTGATTCTAGTGAGTCTTGATACGCTGCCGATCGCGGGTGCCTTGCTGCTCTTCCCTCTTGCCAATCTCATGTCGTGAAATTTCCGTTCTGATACTGTGTTGCAGTTGGTATTGCCCAGGGAGATCCCTTCAGTCCCGGCAATCCTCATCTATCGTCATGCGTCTCGCCGCCACCAGGCTGGCGGCCTCAGATGAGCGACTTCACCCTCGACCTTATTTCCAAAGGAGAAAACTTGGTGTCAGTACGCATAATGCTGGAGACGGAGTGGCCCAAACTGACTGACTGCCTCGATCTCCGTTGGTTGGAGCACATAGCGTCAAAAGGGATTGGTCCCAACGGACACAAGGCGATATAGCAGAGGAAGCAGTTGGGCGGCTCTTGGGTCGTACGCGCACGAAGGTGCTGACTCCATGCTACAGCGGGCTCCTGAAGGCGATCTTGTCCTATTGGCCGCGTCTCGACCTGAGCCCACTTCTGCCTAGTCGCTTTGTTCAAGCTACAATGATCGTATTCGCAGTACCGTTGACATTCGGCCATATCTCGCGTTCTTTGGCTACTCCCTCCTCTACTCCATAATCCGCACGGCAAAGCTTGACCCTGATTCATTGTATATCAGCCCGCTTCCTAGGCTATAGGCTTATCTCTGAGTAGCCTTAAATCTTGAAGTTCATGAGACATCCCTGAATGCCTTGTCTGGGACATCCTGCTCAACAACCAACAGCAGCCGTACATCTAGTCTCTTCCACCTTGTACCCTATCTAACCCGTTAAACAAGCCACACAACCCTATTCTCACAAGCTAGAGTTGAGGCGAGGTCTTCTCACATAAAGAATGCCTGCCACCTCCAATCTTCCAAGGCAACATATAGCGAGTTCCTGCTCCAGTACTCGCACAGCAATCTCCTCCCTGTGGATCTTTTTCGTCCGAGCATGTTACCGTGTACCTCAGGACAATTACTTTAGAAAGTGGTTGAGTCGCCGTTCTTTCTACTTTCTTTCTTTCTTTCCACTATCTCGCTCAACACATCCAGTCTCCACTATCAAGTCTTTCAGCTTTCTTGCTAGAGACCCTCTGAAAAGTCTCGAAGTATGGCAACAACACAAGAATTAGAGCCCTATCCATCTATTACTGCGACCTACGATGATGGTTATCTATTTTTTGGGATCGCTGTCTTGGCCTTGCCCAGCTTCTCTCCCAGCTTCAATACGAAAAGTTTTTCTGTTACTATACGTAGCAGTCAGAATCCACCCATCCATGAAGCCATAATACTTCCCCCCCCCCCTAACGATTATAACCCATTTTGGCGCGGCTCTCAAGAGATCAAGACTGCCTCCGACCAGTTCCCCATCATGCTCAAGGTGAAGCTTTGGAGTCACTCGGACCAGCAAGGTTTGCAAGATATTTTGATCTACGAGAAGGATGTGGCAGCCTATGGTAGACCAGGAGTAAGTCAGGATAATTTCTTTGGCTGTAATCTGAACTGATCGGTCATAGGTTGTTCTCAAATCTCAAAAGGAAGAATGGTGCGATCCTGACAGTGAAAGCGGGACGACTATGTACGACGAGGACGACGAGGTCGACGAGGGGGAGGTGTGGTTTTACAGGGGTCATCATGAACACACCTCCGACAAGGAGCTTCGAGGTCGACGGCACACTTTGTAGCTTTTCTCGCTTTTGTTCGTTGGCTAAGGTTCTGGTAGAGCTATTCCAAATAAGTGGGCGAAGATAGGAAGCACACATGAATCATAGAACTACAATGTAGCTTTAGCCAAGAGCAATTAATATGCAGCCTTTGGCCGCACGATATCAAAGCGTAGGAGGTATTCTCCCGCCGTTGTGATCGAGATGCTTTACCCGTGACACTCGGTAGTACACACCCGTGTAGCGTCCTATGGCGTGAAACATTTAGGCTAAGACCCTCTATTTTGGAAGTTGCCCGTCAAGGGTCAGGCTCTTGTTCTTCACCGGTAATGCTTTCGCCTTACTTGAACCAGGGCGTCTTAGCGTAGACGACAACGACCCACTGGTTCAATCAGCGGATGCGGAGACTGGTGATAGGCATGCCTAGGCACACCGCTTCTGAAGGAACCAAGACTGAGGTGGGCCCATGGGACGCAATATGATTGTAGCGAATTAGTGAAATTGCTAGCTTTCCCTTATTGCGCAACGACCCACTCTGAGAGACTTCGTCCAGAGATTAGCCACTTTTTCACACTAGAGAAGCTACAGGAACAGGCAGCAGGGGGGCCGATCTCGCGATCTAAAGCCCACGCCATCCGCACTCTCTTTATTCTCATTCCAAGACCAAACAACATTTGACCTCAGAGAAATCAATTCAGACAAAGCATCAGCATGGCCAGTACCTTCCTAATTCATGATGATGCCTGGAAAGCTGCAATGGACCATGGGATACAAGCAACCGTCACGCTCCATCAAGCCACCCCGTTTTCTTTCGGCGATCATGAAAGAGGGAGTATTCAAGCTACCGGTTTCGTCGTGGACACAGATATCGGCATCATTTTGACGAATCGTCATATAGTGAGCGAGGGTCCCATGCATGCTCGAGCCGTGTTCCAGATAGGTGCTTGTCAAGGTCGTGTCGTTCCCATATACATCCATCCAGTCCACGATTACGCCTTCTGCAAATATAACCTCGAAGATGTACGAGGCTTATCTCTTAAACCAATCCGCCTCCAGCCTGAGATGGCCACTGTAGGCCGGAAGATTCGCGTTCTCGGCAACGATACGGGACGGGTCATGAGTATCCTCCCGGGTGTTATTAGCAGGGTGGACTGCAATCCACCGCATTGGGACTCTGGTAGGTATCCACGCTCAGGGATAATTACCTCACCGTTAACACCGCTCTAGGGATCAATTACATCCAAGCATCGGCGGATATAGCTGGAGGGAGTTCGGGGAGTCCGGTAATCGCACAGAACGGATCTGCTGTGGCAATGGTGTCGGGTGGCTATATTTTGTCGTCAACGGACGTATACTTGCCCCTTGACTTACCGTTACGTACTTTGCAAGCTCTTCGATTGGGACAACTCATACCAAGGGGCACAATTCAAAGCATATGGAAACTGGAGAAACCTGCAGACTGCCATGCACGAGGTTTGAGCTATGAAGAGGTTCTGGAATATAGTCACGATAGCTCTGGCTTACTGGTAGCTAAGGAGATCCTACCTGACGGTCCGTCTGACACTCACGTGAAAGAGGGCGACATCCTTCGTGCCGTCGATGGTCGAATTGTCACATCGCTCCTTCAGTTCGAGCAATTGATGGACGGTGCTGTTGGGAACACACTCAGCCTCCAAGTTTGGCGTCATGGAAATACGCTCGAATTTGAGCTCCAGGTCCAGGATCTTGGGACACTCACACCGTATCGGCTGCTCGAATACGCTGGCTCCGTCTTTCAGGACCTCCGCTATCAGATAGCTTTTGCCTACAACGTTCCTATTAAAGGCGTCGTTCTCTCCGACGCCGGTGGTTCCTTCATATTGAAGAATCCTGGAGTAGCCATGATATGTTCTCTTAATAATCAATCGACACCCGATCTTAATACTTTCATCGAAGTTGCTCGTGAGATCCCTAGTAAGTACCGTTCCAATCCTTACCAAAACTGCGCGCTTATATGGTTAGACCAAGCCAAAGTTAGTGTCGAGTATCGAGTCCTTGATGGTAATAGTCCCTGTTTACGTTATGAAAGTATCACTATTGACCGTAGCTGGTTACGCGAAAAGATGGTTCTTCGAAGTCGCGAAGATAATGACATGGCCTCTTGGTATATTAGGGACCTTGGACCTGCGCCAACCGCCGCTACCTTGCCTACTCAGACTTTGCCTACCAAGCCGATAGCTGAGTGCTATCCTGTCGTGCATAAGATCTCGTCAAATATGGTGATGGTGCTCGCTTGGACACCGTACACAACCGATGGCGCATGCACAGAATATCTCGAGTGTGGGGGGCTCGTGATCAATGCCAATAGAGGTTTTGTAGTCACCGCCCGAAGTTTTATACCTTCGACTATGTGTACCTTGCGCATTCGTTTTGCGGACTCGATCGAGGTCCCTGCCACAAAAATTTACGACCACGCTTTAGGTTTCACCGTGGTTCAATACGACACTTCGCTCGTCCAAGGCCAGATGGAGAGAGTAACCTTCAGCAAAAGGGAGCCCAAGGCTCAGGACAAGATGACTATCTATGGACCAATTATCGATGGCTCTGGCTCTGGCCCTGTTCCAACGGAGACAACGGTGTCAAGTATTGGACCGCTGACTGGCTACTATGACTGCAAGCGGTTTTACCATCCAATTAATGTGGATATATTGCATTTCCCAAAAGCAAAGTTCGGTGGTGCTGGCGTACTTCTTGATGAGCACGGAGATTTGCAAGGATTGTGGCTACCTTTTTTTATCAACCACACGACAAAATGGGTCGGGGTTCAACTCTCGCTGTTGCTGCCAGCATTCGAGAAGCTCCAGAGGGGAACCCTCCCGCCAGAATGCAGGATGCTAGACGTTGAGCTCGAATTAGTTCATGGGCATGAAGTACAGGCTTTTGGTGTGTCCGAAGGTAAAATTCCTTGTATTAAGATTTGTCGAGCTTCCACTGACACATCGCAACGTCGCAGCAAGAAACTTCACCCGGGCTAAGACGGTATCTTGCAGTCACCAGAACGGCTTGGAAGCAGGGGATATCATTGTTAAGCAGGGGGGAAATCCAGTGACCCTGATGTCAGACTTATCTAACATGTTCACCCATGGGAGTGTCAGGATGTCGGTCATCCGACGCCAAGTCGAGATCGATGTGGATGTACCGACCATCACAGTATCTAGCCGGCAGAGCGACAGGATAGTGTGGTTTGCAGGGGCTCAATTTGAGCCGCCTTACTCCCCGGTCCCCTTCTGCACCCGCAAGCTGTACAGTCAGATCTTTGTGACCAACATCCGCACAGGTAGTCCAGCGGACGAGTACCGTGTCCGCCTCTGCTGCTTCGTCACTGAAGTCCAGGGTGTGGCAACGGTTAACTTCGACGACTTTACAGAACAGATCAAGAAATTACCGGATGACCAGTTTTGCCAAATTACACTGGTTGATCTACAAGGATGCCCCGAGACGGTGTCACTGATGACGAGTCGACGAGACTTCAAGGCCATCGATGCCCGGAAGGAGGGAAGTCCTCATGGTTGGCGCTTCCAGGAGCTATGACGGAGTGAAAAGTCCTAGTAGACATCGCCAATTTGTATGCTCCGATGCTCCCTCCCCGTTTTAGACCAGATATCAGCGATGTCATTGGATAGCAAGATAGTAACTTCATATCAAAGTGTCATCGCACCCTCCTGTAGCTGAAGACACCTAGTGTAATTGGCGGTGAACGTAAAAGCTCGAATATAGCCCGGATGAGGGAGCAATTCATGTGGCCGACGAACGGACGCTAGAAGAATCCACCCCTCAATGGTCCACACCTATCAGTGGTCCTCTCCTCTCTAACTTGGTTGATATCGACTTTGAGTCTATACCTTCGCGCATGAAATTGTAGCACGTATATATCTCTATAAGTTCTGTACCAGAGGATTTTTAGCTGCTATATTGGCTACGGAGATGAATAGAATTGTATATCTCAACCCTGGGAGTCCCCTATAGCTTGATCCAAGCTGAAGGTTGTAATTTCCGGGTACTCAGCCCTATAAGGTTGGACCACTGAGGGTGAGCTCTTCTATGTCTACGTTCCCAGAACCGGTCTCGCGTCCAACAACTTCAGCAGTGGGCGGCGTTCTTAAACCCAGGTGGTAGGTTAATGGTCGACGTCCCACGTCTGAAACGACGATTAGGATCTCTTATGATTGATACCTCTCCATATCATACCTGCCGCATTATTACGAATCCTGAGACCTGTGATGAGTGCCGTCGATATGCACAAGAATTGGCTGCCGACGCTGGTTCGGTTGTCATGAAACAACATGCTCAACCAACTCCCGCCCTTATAGCGTTTGGAGGTACTCATCACTTCAACAGAAAAGGAGACGATGAGTAGTGAAGTTATGGCTACCTTATAGAGGTAGTCTGACCTTGTGATCTGCTTGGAATCCGTGGGGCTAGATCGGGAAGGCGTGCCCTCGATAATTTCTTTTTCGTTTCCCTCATCACGCATACATTCGGCAAATTGTAGAAGAAGGTCCTGCGCTACAGCTCGAAGACGCTTGCTGAAGCCTATATCGGTCTCGGCGGGACTAAAGAACTCGTGTGTATATACGCCGTCCACCGCGGCCTTAATAAGTGAAGTAAAAGATTGGCTGATGTGCAACAGGTAAAGGCGTTGCTCTTGCAGCGTTTCCCTTGCTTCTCCCAGTCGAACCAACCTTTTTCGGCAGTCATCAATGCCCAATTCCACGTCATGCATAAGGCTTGGAAGCTCGGATACGATCTGATCCTTTAGCACAGTACTGAGGCGAGGCTTCAATGCCGATATGCCCAATGTACGCACTGGCAGAGACGTCCAGATACCTTGCGAAAAGAAGACTTTTTCTCGTTCGTCGCGCTCTGCGACAGAGCAATCTCTGGTATCAAAATCTCTGTTTCTGAGAACATGCCAGCCGAGTCGGAAAACAACATCCTTGTTCATTCCAAGGATTTGAAAGGCCCTTTCACTATCCGATCCAACGTGCAAGGTATCAGGTTTGGTGATGATGCCAAGGGTCCGGTTGCCTTCGGGATCCACATCTCGTGCAAGTTTGGTGATTATTTGATTGGCGTAATCATTTTTCGCCGATACGACTGCGAGTATGATACTCCGTGCTTTTGCCATATATGATTGAACAAGCGAAGAGACCAGTTCCACGTCCTTTGCGGATTGCTTCGTGTTTTCAGCATGGAGCAGGCCGGGCAGATCCACGAGAGTCAAATGAGGCTGTTCGGGTCCTGATATTTCTACTCTAAGGACATCATCGCTGAATGCATCAGTGTCGGAGTTGAGCCCCATTGCCTTGTTTGCGGCGTCGACGAGAGACGGAAACTCATCGAGCTGTACGGTAGGCGGCTTCAATCCGAGAAGCTTTTTCCTCTCATCTTCTGATCTTTCACTACCAGGCATGATGGCGACAGTCGCATTCGTTGTCGAACCTCTGCGAAGAATAAGCTCCGTTGCGAATCGAGTGCAAAGGTTGTCCTTTGTTGGGAACCGAACTCCCGAGACAGCTTCAAGCACAGAGCTTTTGCCCGAAGATTGGTCACCACAGACGATGAGTTGGGGCAATGGGAGGTAATGACTGATACCTTGGGATCGAAGCAGATCAATCACATCAAGTAGCTGTCCATGATCCTTTGATTGCAATGATGAATGCATGTTGACGTTCACAGCATCACCCATTCTGGCGTTCCCGTGACAAAGATGCGAGCTTGATACTTGCGTGTTGGAATTCTAAGGAATATGTTGCAAATGGGACAGTGTAATGTTGTTTCTGCTTCAGCTTTATTGAATCCATGCCTCTTGCTAAGAAGCATGGACAACACAGACCGGCTGTGGGGATGCCCAAGCAGCGGACCCAATCCGCCGTGAACGTAGGAGAAATCTACAACAGCGCATCATTAGCATTATCGATTAAAGAGATCTTATCCGGCTATTCTGAAGTAAAAGCTGGATCGGCTGAGTCGGAGTGAGTTATGACTCATTTGTGCTCTACAGGGTCCAGTGGGGCGCTAATTCAGAGCAGTGCATCTTGCCAAGACTTTTCGCGCCATTGGCCAACACCATCTTCGGTGACTCCTGCAACTCTCCTGTTGTTCCACACCAGCGGCTACATAACAGACCTCCCATCTCATTCCAATCGACATGGCCCGCGGCCAAGCAAAGTCAAACATCAAGAATAGTCGGCGGCAACCTCCAGTACTAAAGGATCAAGGTGAGTATTCCGAGTCAGCATTCTGGGTGAGCTGACCATTTAAAGGGAAGCGGCCTCAAGGCATCAAGAAACAACAAGCCGTGCGCAAAAGCCTACGTCTACAAGCAATACGACAGTCTCACAAGCAGTCCCTATCCAAAAGCAATCATATCCAGGAAGTGCAGGCGCCTCTCTCCCCTCCAGCAAGCAACATCCCCGAAGGCAGAAAAGTATGTGCCCTCATTGCTTCTCTTACCATGTCGTAGCGCTGACCTGATTGAGGCACCACAGCGCCCGCAAACCCTCCACAAACCATCCACATCCTCTCGAAAACGGAAACGAGGGCAAGGAGAACAAGACGTTGGACATCCCTCATCTCGAACCCAAGAGCAGCCTCCTCCCAAGCGACCACTGATCTCGCCTCCAAGCTGCACTGCTGAAGTAGGGCAGAAGAAGGAAAAAGGGAAAAAGGAAAGGGCGAGCGATATCATCAAAAATACTGCCGATCCGCTCGAATATTGGACCCTGACCAAAAGGTGGCCTAAGGAATACTTCGAACAAGACGGCTGGATTAAGGAAGACCTTGAACAGGACAGCAGGTTGGAAGAACAAATGGAAATTTCTACTCAGGCTATCAAGTACGTGGAGGTGAATGGTTTTAGATTACCATGTCCCATTAGGAAAGCTCCGAGCTCGCTCAGTCGGAAACAGTCAGATTCAAGTTTGAATGGCTCTAGCGACCAAAAGAACCGAGAGAGTAAAAGTGCTAGATACCGAAACGCAAGTTATACTCTATTGCTTGAGCGCAAAGGGAGTTTAATGAAGGAGTCCAAACTAGGCGTAACAGGGGCGAGCCTTATTAGGTGCAAGACACTGCTAGACTCAGAGCAGACTGTCCCGAAAGATTCCATGTTTCGAGACGATTTATTTAGGGCAACATGTGAAAAAGTACAGGATAGGAACGAGGCTCGAGTTATTCGCAGTATAACCCCGTACATTATACCTTCAGCTGAGGATCTGGAGACATTAGGTGCTACGCATCTCGAGCATCTGATCGAAGGGGTCAACGAAACTTGGATAGGCAATATAGCAGTGGAGGGTCCATTGCCGAAACCGGACTACTCTGTTGGATTCAGAAGATCTGCATTTACCGACGAGCAGCTCAAGAAGCTCGATAAGCTCATTGGCAGCGTCTTCGAAAACTCTTTGTTCGTCGCGACCTACCGGATGTACTTTCCCTTCCTCACCTGCGAGGTGAAGTGCGGCGCTGCCGCTCTCGACATTGCCGATCGCCAGAATGCTCACAGCATGACCGTCGCCGTCAGAGCTCTTGTCGAACTTTTTAGGTCAGTGAAGCGCGAGAAAGAGCTAGACCGGGAGATCCTCGCCTTTTCCATCTCGCATGATCATAGGTCGGTGAGGATCTACGGCCATTACCCGGTAATCGAAGGAGACAAGACTACCTTCTATCGCCATCCGATCCGCGAATTTTACTTCACGGATGGCGAGGAAAAGTGGACCTCCCTCAAATTCGTTAAGAACGTTTACGATCATCACTCGTTGAAACTTCATAAATTGATTTGTTCGGCCATCGATGACTTGCCAGCCGGTATCAGTTTTGACCTTTCTCAATCTGCTTCTTTCTCTCAATCTACACCTCAGAGTTCGCAGCAATCAAACGCCGAGTCTGTATTAGGCGAAGACGATAGCCAGTCGAGCTTTCTAGCCTCGCAAGAAGTTACACCAACTACGTCGTTCACCCAACCAACCGAGCCAGCATTCAAGAAGCCAAGAAATAAGTGAGCTGGCGGGCAGCAACGCTGAGGTGCGAGAAGTATATGTCGTCTTTTTAAACAAATCAAGCAGTCAGTCTAATTGCCCCCTTTGCATAACATTTAATAAAAATTTGATGCGCAGCGGTGCAGCTTACTATCAAAAAGGGCAATTATAACTGGGCCGAGAGCGACAGAATCTCAGATGTAGAGGCTGAGACAGACATGGTACATGAGTGAAACGGATCAATCTAAGATTTGTATGGAGAGGGGTTATCATGCAGATGTAGAATATTCTGCAGGGTTTTTCTTTATCGAGCCTCAGACATATGATCCCTCGAACCCATATTACAACCTTCAAGCTCCGTTCCGTCCCTTGCCCTCATTATCAAGCTCTTGCGGCGGCTTCTTCTTAGGCTCGCTAAGATCGTATGTCGTCTCCTCCCTCCAGCTCCTTCCCAGCTGGCGTCGGCCCTCACGTGTATTTGTACTGGGGTCCTCGCGATGTTGTGGTGTCTCGTACAAATGAAGCAAAAAGTTACTTTTACAGGACCAGGCAGAGTAGTAACCGGGGCAAGTACGCAGCTTGCAATACTAGACATAGCGGCGGCTAGGTGCGAGGGTGGAGTTTTCGCTGTCCGTGTCCGTGTGGCCAAGGTATTCACCGAAGGACTGGGATGCGATGCTGGCAGAGACGAAATTGGCCTCATCGTCGCTGTTGGTGTCCGCGTCTTGGTGCTTTCCCCGCTCATTCGATGAACTTTCCATATTTGCTTCCCGAAAGTATTAAGGCAGAGAATAGGACTAAGTAGGACGTGCATTTTCTAAGCAGATGAGGAGTAGGTCTTTTAGCACCGCCAAGCCGGTAAACTTGCTTCTTTTAGGGGGGTGCCTCTTTTCTTAGGAACCCCCCAACCTCCTAAGCGCCCGCTATATTTAAGGTATAGAATACCTAAAATAGGTACTTTGAGGTAGTACTATTAAGTGCTTTGCTTCACTTTCACCCGATGCACCTGCGCCTACGAAATTCGTCCACTCTCTTACAGTCTACTTATAATCGAGAGAGGTTAACTATTTAAACCATATTCTTCTTTCTTTATTATCTAATGCTAGCTACCATACTCTACGTATAACGCTAGAAATACAACGATCATCTAACAATACTAATACGAGAGTCTCTCAGCCAGCTGGGATAACCTTCGAACTCGTACCATCGCTTAAGACCCTTCCACCTATTGAAGCGACTTGGGAATTAGCGCCATCGCGGCCGCCGCCCTCGCTTGCTCTTTTTTACCCAGTTGATCGAACGTCTTGTTAGTGTGATTGAGTAGGCACCAGGCTTCTTTAAACTTGCGTATACCATCCTCCTCATTCTTCTTAGTTGGGCGCTTTTTCTTCTGCTTTTCGGTCTCGTCTTCCTCCCCATCCTCTGCTCCGCTATCTTCGTCTTCGGCTTCGGCTTCCTCTTCCTCTGTCTCCTCCTCTGTCTCTTCGTCTTCGTCCTCCTCTTCTTCTTCCTCTTCTTCGTTATCCTTTGTCTTCTTTGAAGTACGTGTCTCTATTGTTTGCCCTTTCTTGTTCTTGCCTTTCGCAGCTGTCTTCTTGGACTTCTGAGTCGTCTTCTTGGACTTTGAAGCTTGCTTCGACTTTGACTTCCCAAAGTCTGGATCAGCGGTTGGTGATCGGTCCCGAGCTGGACGCTCCCCCTCCTTCCATTGATTGAATCGATCCTCGGCATACGCAGCTGCCTGCTTGATGGCGGCGTCCGCTCCGTCACCGTGATTGCCCCAGATTCTCCGAAAGCTCGTGGTAGTCTCCCAAGAACGTTCAAAGCCAATAGCGTCATTCTTCTTCCATTTTATGAGTATATCGACGGGCAGATGTACGTTATCGCCGCGGCGTTTGCGTTTGAGGTCTTTTAGGGTGCGAGACTCTGGGATCGCAACACCTTGAATCGAGATAAGGTCACGACGGGTGTATTCCCAAACCTTCTTATTCTCGACGTATTGACATTTCTCCCCAAGCCGTGTGCTAGGTATGCTGATATCTTTCACGTTCGATAGATCAAACCCGGTAACATCTTCTCTTCTGAATATCGCTGCGTTCGGTGGTCCGTACTTTACGATGCCAATTTTACCACCGCCGATCCCGTTTTTCACCACGATGAGCTCGCGGTATTGGTCTGGGTTCTCTAAACCGGATGTGGGTTGATGCTGTGAAGGCTTGAGCAAGTCCATCTCGTCTTCCGTGATTGGGTCGGAAGGGGATTTGCCATGCCCTCTAAAAAGGGCAGGATTTCTGGGCTCTTCTGATTTGATCTCGATTGGTTTCGAAGAACTACTGCCATCCTGAGACATTTTCTCGGCCGTGTCAGATTCTTGCGGATTAGGATGAGTCTTGTCCGCATTAGTGCCGTCTGCGTCCTCCATTTGAAGATCTTCCTCCTGTCTGATGTAATCGGCTATGTCTTCTTCTATCCTCTCCAATTTAGAGAATTGCTCGTCGATGCTTGATGTATAAAACGCTTGTTTCCTTTCTATTTCTTCTTCGTCGAGACTCCTTCCATTGAATTCTCCAGTCACTGTAAGCGTGCCGGCGGCGTCCTGTAATTGCTTTATGTGCTCTTCGGTAATATTCTTCGCAGCCTTTCTCTCCGCGGCTTTCTTCTGGATCTCCTCCAGCTTCGATCCTGACAAGGGGTGGGTCGATCCCACTTTTTTATTCTTTTCCACCCTATTCGCCGCCTTCTTCGCCTTCTTTGACTTCTTGTCCGCCATATTGTAATGCGGAGGCGAATTTAGTGTGATTGATTGAAGGACAATAATGGGTACGTGTCAACCAAGAATTGTGGGCTAGGAGATCTCTTGCTCAACAAGAACGCGCTCTTCGTAGACTTGAGGATTTAAAGGTGATCACAGTATTTTTATAGATCATTCTCTGCGTACCTACTATACGGAACCAAGCTGCGAGGATTTTGAACCCCTCAAGCCCCAGCTAGCCTCGGTTATACCCCCCTTTTCACCTAAGACAGACCCCCCTTTTACCTAGATAGACCCCCCCCTTCGCTGGATCTATCAATAGCCCTATCTAGATGAATCCAGCGGTAACAGCACGAATTTATTGGAGGCGTTAACTTCGTGTAACTCTTATAAGGATCTGTGCCGGGTACGATATACTCTCAATTATACATTGCAGCTGCTTTCTCGTTGTCTTGTCACTCTCTATTGAATTACTTCAACCATCGTCTTTATGAGCTGGACTCAGAAGACCTAAAAGTCGTTTCCGTCAATCACCCGCCATATACCATCCCAAGCATGCGTCTCGAATTCTTGCAAGTTGTCAATGTGGCGTCGATTTTTATGTGCCTCTTGAAGAGGGTCGTCTGTATTGAAGATTTCGCTGCACAGGCTTCCGGAGTGTAAGTATTCGCCACGTTATTGGCCGTATTAACACTATTAATCGATTCTCTAGTGGGAACATTGCAATCGCGAGCTCTGGCGGCGGTGGCGATGTTCTCGGCATAACACTAAGCCTAGGTGGCGGTACCATTACACCTTCTACAGTGTCCCCAATTTCTGAAGGTGAAGCAACTACACGACTATTCTCGGCACTACAGACGTTTGAGCCCGTAACCGCCACAGCACTTCTAATCCCCTCAATCATCGACGCAACGCCGAGTACTGCGGTACTAAGCTCTTTGCCCACTTCAGCATCAACTACCGGGCGAGTGTTTTCGACAGACCCAGGATCGTCTAGCTCGGGTACGACCTGCCAGACCTGTCAAAGTATTTCCGGTACTGGAGAGATACCTAGTGTCTCTACGACTCCAGCCTCCATGGGGCTAGTTGGGACTGGGGTAGCATCTAATAGTATTGCCACACCAGCCTCCCGAGACGTTTCTGGGACTGGCAGAGGATCCGACTCTACCACCTCAGTCTCCCAAGGCAGAGTCGGTACCGGCGGAGCATTAGGAATTTCTGCTTCTAGCTCAGGCTCTCCTATACAGGCTACGAACGGCTCTTGGTCCTTTTCGAAGAGCGGCTGGACGATTGCTCCCACTTCGGTCGCAAAGATTATTCATACCGTTCATAGTGATTACACGGAGGGCGTTACTAGTACCATAGATCAGAAGAATTTGGTCTCAACTAATACCCATCCAGCTCCTCAGACCGAACTCAATTCAAAGGATGTTACCTCGAAGCCAACCCGAAAGAGTAATGGACTCGCCCCTTCAATCAAGATGTCTCCCTCGTCGGGTACCGGGGCTGGTGTTCCGTCTACAAAACCATCCTCGTTCACCGGGGTTGCTAGTAATTTGAGAGAACAGTTATCTATCTGGTTGATAGTTTTGCTTGCTTTTTCTTCTATCTTGCTCGTACCAAACACTCATTAAGCGCAGCAGGATATTAGATAGATATCGGACTATGAACACATAGAGTAGATCTTTAGATAGCTATAGCAAACAACATTCTTTAGGCGGCATCATGACCAGTTCAGTAGATCCTGGTACTAGTTTGTGGGCCATGAATAAGCTGCCCAAAGTTCCGTAAGGGATTTTGGAACTTGCCAGCTTTGCCGTGGTGACAACCTATGATGCTTAGCTTTAGCACCCCCCTTTTCTTGGGTTGGACACATATATTTGCCACCGATCCGCCTCGGTAATCGCAATCAAGCATTTACACCATGTCGCCTAATATGAAAGCTTCACTTCAGTACACTTTCGCAACCAACTACGAATTTCGGTGCTCACTGCTTGACTTCTCCGAGCCTACCGATATCGTCCTCCTTTTGAACGCTCTTGGCCCGGTTGGAAGCCTTACGTGGAAAGAGCGAAAGAAGCATCTACCAATATTCACGTTATTGTTCAATGACGATAGCGATATCGTCGACCTTTGTAGAAGTCGAGTCAACATCACAATCATCTGCAAGCATATGGACGATTTGAAGGAGATATATAACCAGAAAGCGATTCGGCAAATCCAGGACTTCAATATCCTTCTCGTACTCACTAAGTGGAACAAGGTGGTGGCCGTTCCTCCAGGGTTGTTGAATAAGAGGTTCGGATCTCCAAAGACACCGATTGATAGTATGGGAGCTAGCGAGTGGTGTGAAAGCTCTGCAAATATTGATGGCCTTGGGATTAATGTTCGATTCATGAGCAATGGTTGGGATACAGTCATCCCGTTTTGGCAGCCGCTCCTCGTCGCGAAGACATTCATGTTCACCAAGGGCAATACCGAAGGCGTGAGAGCAACAGTGGAGTACATGCATCTGCATAATACCATGACTGCACACCGAACAGCAATCACAATAGCAGGAGGAAAGCGTTATTGGTGGAGTAATGATGTTGTGTTTGGCTTTACAGTACATATGGGATATAGACTTTATGCCCATGTAGCGATTCTGTCATGAAGGTGTAAGCTAAAGAAAATGTTCGTTCAGCAAGTAACAAGAATCTCCGTTGGTACCCGCTCCGCTTTGCACAATATGTCTCTCAAGGGTTCTGCGACTGTCGCAGTACCGGTGGGGTCAAACACCGCAGATGACGGGCTGGTGGCGTTTGGTAACCGTGGGTAAACTCTGGCGTAGCCACTAACGGGAAAGGGCTGAAGTGATACGGCATAGCCTCATCGTTGGCAAGAAAGAGTGAAGTATCAAAATCAATCTTGGATGAGCTCGTCGTGTGTATATCTTGATCCTTGTTTTGGGTTATGAGCTGAGGGCCAGTATTGCTGATGGTGTGGGCGCTGTCGTAGAGATTCAGATCATTCTCCGTCTTATTACCCTTGGAGATCCCACTTCCCGTGTCTAGCTGCGTAGAAGTCTCGGTGCATTTCTCTTCATCTTCGTTGTCATTTGTATCATGACCTGTTCGACATAAGGGTTGTATCTATTGATGGTCAACGCCTGGCGCTATTATAATTGACGGATGTCCTTACATTGGCATTCCTCTGGTCCATCCAGTCCTCAGACTTTTCGGAATTGAATGTGTAGAAGGTATCCGATTGGCGGACAACTACGAAGACCTGGGCATTATCTTGTCGTAGAAGCGCAGCCTTATTGAGAAGCCCTTTCCGTCGCCTCTTGAAGCTCTCTTTCACGCGTCTGGCTCTAAATATACGTGTTTGAGGCATACTTCAACTTATTGAGAGTAAGAAGTTGTAAGTTGGTATATTATATACTTTGGTGATGTCTGTCTAAAAATAAACCCAGCCTTCGAACCGACCCATGATGTCCAGCCGCGCGCTATCCACCAGGCCCAAAATATCACAATCCCACTATAAAGCGCCAGATGTCAATGCAGCTTCTACGTCTTTCAAATGTGGATATGGAGCCCACATCGATCTACGGTCTCGCCGCTGGCGGCATGTTCTTGGTTATGTTCGTGTACCGTGCATCCGCATACATTTCACGTTGGATTCAAGACCGCACAGTTTTCTACATTTTCAAGTACCTGATATATCCAAACCTGGTTCGCCGCAGTCGCCTCTCATCGCCTTGCTCGCGCTGGCACGCGCTTTTGTTATTCATCTATTGGTCTGGTACCGTGGCCTGCAATATCGTCGGCGTCAACACCATCAATCAAGCCGGGAGCAGAGCAGGTTCTCTTGCCACCCTTCATCTTATCCCATTACTTTTCACCAATCGCCTAAGTTTGGCCGCGGATTCATTAGGACTTTCCCTACATACCTACTTGAGCTTACACACATCAGTTGGCCTGATGGCGCTTGTGCAGAGCCTGATACACACGGTACTCTTCTTCAGTCATAACCCGATTAACCTTAGAGAAAATCTGCAACTCTATGGATTCATTGTACACCTGCCTCCTTGATTGACACCTTTGGAATGCTAATAGTAAGTAGGGCGCCGTTGCTTTCGCCTCGCTAATACCGCTATCCCTGTTTCGAACGTCATTATTTGAACTATTCCAGAAGGCCCACTATGCTCTGGCCATACTTATCGCATACGTGGTCTGGCGACATCTGTCCCTATGCTCGACGTCCTCGAGGATCTATATCGTTATCGCTGGAGGTATTTTCGCCTTTTCCACGATTATTCGGTATTCGCGTTTGCTTTTACGTAATGTTGTCTGGAAGCAACCATACGCAAACACCAAAGTGATCCAAGCCAGTGATGCCATCCGTATTCAGGTCACTGTCCCGCGACCATGGAGAGTCCGTGCTGGGGAGTATGTCTACATTTGGATGCCGGGCGCGAGTTTCTGGTCTCCATTCCAGAGCCACCCTTTCATGATCAGCTGGTGGGACAATAATGTGGACGGCAGATCTACAACCATATATCTATTAGTAAAACCTGCGGCAGGGTTTAGCCAGAAGCTCGTACGACACGCTGGTAACGGTCCAATGAAGTCGTGGGTTGAGGGTCCCTACGGTCAGATCAAAGATATTGGCGACTATGGCAGCATTGTGATGTTTGCAAGTGGCATTGGCATAGCTGCCCAGGTTCCCTACATCAAGGAAATTGTGCGCGGATATCGAGAGTCTAGAGTACGTACTAAAAGTGTTCTTCTTGTATGGCAACTCAACAAAGAAAGTAAGTTCGTGAAGAAGGTTGTTTTTGAAGTTCCAGCTAATCGTGCCAGGTGATCAGGAATGGGTCCAAGACTGGATGACCGAGCTCCTTTCTGAAGATCAAGGAGCCTACGTATGGTCTGCTGATCCCCTAGACTCAATCAATGACGCTGACCTTTGAAAGATTCTTCGGATTGGATTATATGTTCTTCGAAACTTCAATGATCAGAACACCTCCTACGGTGACAAGGAGGACTATGGTGATCATCACCGCATCCGGAAGCTTTATGGAAAGCCGGACCTAAATAAGATCATCAGATCAGAGGTGCTCGACAAGCGAGGGCGGCTACTAATCACAAGTGAGTGGGGATAATCTTCGAAGATTTATGCTGACGTCTCTTTAGCATCGACCGAAGGCGATATGCAAGACCAGATCCAGCAATCCGCAAGGGAGTACATGGACAATGATATAACCTTAACACACTTGGCATTCCAACCACGCGAGTACCGAAGCTTTTGGTCGCCAAGGCCGCCCGAAGTGAAGTTTGAAGGCGTGGTATGACAGACGAAAGACGAGCGGTGGGAGAATGTCCATGGCTGGTGATAGGCTTTCAGAGGAAGATGATTCACAGTCTGAGGTCAATAGAACAGCGATAGCCTTCCAGATTGTGGCTTCAATCATGCTATATGCCATGTCTCGTATTACATACGTCGTGATTGAGCTTTCTTCTTTTGGGCGATGCGTATGCTTCTGCGAAGAACAGAAGACGAACTGTCCGGTCTATTTTTATCCTGATATCGTCGGCGGAGCACTGTGCTGGAACCTCCAGCGTTGGCATTGCGGCGGGGCTCTATTTGCCTGCGACTCCCTCTGGGTACACCTGGTGGTTCCCTTGTTACAGTCGCACACGATGGTTGCGTCATGTGCCTGAGGCTGCGGCGACGAGGAGGAGAAAGCTCCGGTATATGGCCAGCTGAGTTTTCCAAACATTTCGACCTCTCCACAAGAGGATCGCGATATGAGGCAGTGGGAGAGCGTTGGCGTACGGAGTGCTTAGGACTGCTGGACTTTCGGGAAATTCTTGACCCGCTCCCAAGGCTGGGCTTGGGACTACTAGACTCGACATTTGGTGTCAGACCCGTGAGTCCTGGGTAGACTCGATGGCTGTTATTGAGCGCCTTGTCATTTGATGCTATATTTCCAGCGATCGTTGGAAGTTGTCCCTCGACCCACTGCAGCCAAGTATTCCATGATTCCCAGTCTTTCTTTGCTGCGGCCACACGCATTTCAAACGACAGCTTTTCTGCTTCATTTGAGTTAGCGCTTTTTATTGCCCTCGCTTTCTGTTTCTGAGCTTCTTCAATCTGATTCTCCATCCACTCCAATCTTTGATATTGAAAGAAATAGAACTCTTTCCACTCTTCTAATTTGGTCTGGTCTTGTGCCTCAAACAGTAGGTCCGGTTTCAAATCATGCCTCAACCGTTTCCTGTGCCAATGACCTTGAAGTCATTGTTGCAGCCGCTGAAAGGCAGATTGGTCCCGTCTGATGTCGTTCTAGTACTCACGAAACATCCTCCATCTTTCCAACTCTTCACGAAGTTGAGCCCCTAAGTCGGAAGGGTGACGCAGAGCAGGGTATACTTGTATAAAACTTGGGGACTTCGGGCTGACAAGTTCGGCCGAGAACCTGGTAACCTTCTGTGGGACACCTCTATACTGCGCTCCTAAGATATGGAAAAACGATCCAGATAAATACGACCACTTCGTTCCTATCACGACGGCGGTCGATATCTGGGCGCTCGGCGTGGTAGTGCTACAAATGGCGTACCAGGAATCTGCGACGGGAACCATTATCAACGAAGGCCGGATCAAGCAGATCGTCAACCTCGTCAACGATCTCGAAGCCGATCCATTGTCCGATTTATTGGCTACGAAGATGTTACTCATGGATCCCCAGAGCAGGCTCTCTGCTGAAGCTTGCTTACAGGAGGCATCTAGCATCCCCCGGGAAGCCCTTCAGATGCAACTATCAGCCCGTCAAGGTCCTATTGTTAAGGACCGGCAAGCGTTTCCGCTACTGTTCGGGGAAGTGTCGGAAGAAAAGACCCCTGAAAGTGATAAAGATTCCATCGACGCTCGCGAATCTGCAGTCACTATACAGATTCACAACAGTCCTACCCACGAGGCTCCGAAATCTGTACGGTTATCAAGTTCCACCGTCAAGCGACGTTGGGTAATGGGTGACTCAACGACTATGGGTCTACGATCGAACAAGCGTTGCCATGACGCCGTATCGGAAAAGGCTCTCTATATCATGATGGTCATCCATGGCAAATCCGTTTGGATGAGGAGATCTGATGCTGCAGTAGATGCAAGGCAACTACTTTCACTGACGGATAAGAATGAAAGTCAACGGCGAGGAATTCTTGATGACTTTAAAAGAGTCTCGAGTATAGAAGTGAATCGGACTGCCACTAAGGAAACATTCTGGATGCCTTTAAAGCATGTGGAGATCTTATCCCGTGCGAATTCTTTGGACGACGCGCTGAAATCATGCCTTCATTACGGACGTGGATATATTGCAGTCACCCTTGGTACGCATACTGTGATGGCTCATTGGGCCGGGCTATTCGTCAACGCAACCCAGATCTACAGAGCTGCAGGAAACCCGTCTTATACCACCAAAGGCAATAAAGTGAAATTGACGGTCAATCAGGGCCTTCCAGAATATCGAGGGACCTATTATTCTGCTGAAGACGCACTCCAGCTATGCCAGAGTCAGGAAGTACAAGCCCTTGGGGACCTACTTCGAGGAACGCTGGAAGATCATGGCTACGGGCAAGCTCATACGAAATTGAGACAGCGCTCCTTGAGAGCGACAAGAGAGCCGAGTCGATTTGAGGGGTAGTTCAAGCTAGCTACTCCGTGCTGCCGAAACAAATCTGTACATCTTTGAACGAGCTCGTCGACTACCTGCTGTTTGAGTAGGGATTTTCAGGAATGCCTCCTACGATTCCACCTTCTTCCTACGACCTTAATGTCCTAGGCCAGGGGGTACCGTTGAAGCAAAATGAGAAAATTTGGAAAGTTTGGCTATACCACGCATGAATTTGCTATGAATGTAGGTAGAATATCCTAACCACCTGATCCACCTTGTTCAACCGAATGCTGCATGCCGTCTCCTGCCTGTGCTTGATACTGAGGAGGGTTGTTTTCGTTACTGTTTCCTGCCCCACCGTCCGTTTGCCTTAGGGAGGAGCTTAGATTACGAAGTACAAATGAAAGCCATCGACGCAGCCGATTGCGTTTACTAGCCTCTTTAGACTCAACGATGATGACGAAACACATCCTTTCCCCAAAAAAGGAATCGTGGCCAGGTGATTTGGTGCCGTACCCAATTCTGGAGGGCAAGGCTCGAAAAGTTCTGAGAAGATCGGAGTAGTATTCTAGAAGAGTACGTGAGACTTATAAAGTAGTATGGCAGTGTGAGTCCTACTCTTCCTAGATGGGTGGGACTCTGGGCTTGGTGAGGGTTCAGACCGCCTAGGCTCCCTGGATGGGTGGGGCAGTAGAAATGATATGGCTTTAAAGATCGTGAGAGCTTTGGAGGTGGTGAGAAAGTATAGGTCCTACACTTTTTGAATGTGCAGGACGATGGAAGATATAGGGGATTTCAGCGACTGAGCCTTCGAAGATTATAGGGGATTTGATGGCGCAGGGCCACCTGAAGGGTAGGGCCTAATTTCTCCGGGGGGGAATTCGCCCCGGGGTCAAAATGCTTTTTTTGCAACCCCCCTTTTTCCAAATGGCAACCCCCTTCGAAATGGCAACCCCCCTTTTGCGAGATGGCAACCCCCCTTTTTCCAAAGATGCACCTGAAATTTCAATTATAGTCTTCGAAATTAGCGGGTGGTATCCGCATGCATCCATTCATTCTCCTCTTCTTCATGATTGTCGCCAGATCCGTGCACGGAGACATCATTAAATGCGCCAATAGGTCGACGGACGAATTCCCCAAAGTTGTCCAAATCACAAATCGTCCCTGGATAACAAAGTATCCAGGCCAACCTGCCCATTATGCGGTTTGACTGTAACGGTGCCCGGACTATTATTGTACTGCATCTTTTCTTCCGCTCCCGAGTTACCGCACACTTGCCTCCACTATACAAGCAAGATCCTCATGACGTTCAACATCCTTCTTTCCCCCCTCCATCTTGTTCTCCAGCCCTAGACCGAGGGTTTGATATTTCCACTACAATCCATGCAATAGCAGCTTTCTGCACCCACGAAACAGGTGTCGTCTCTGCTATAGATCAGCAACCAATATCGAGGACTTATGCATTCGCAAGTCCACCTGGAGACGGCAGTGCAATACGAATTATGTTATCTTGGGATAATACAGGCGCCTGCAGACGGAGCCAACTATCGTTATCTCCAACCCAGAACTCTGGGAGGGATTGCAGGACCATATATCGCAACATACTTCTAGCATGTGAGAGTGAATTTTTCTGCCTAGCTACCTAAGGCTCATCTTGTACAGGTCCTTTCAATCTAACACAGTCGAACGGAGGGTCGGTCATATGGAATTGTGGATGTTGGGATTTGGGTTTTGACGGCGGCCCCTTTGATGTACGGTTTTGAGCTCGATTCGAGATATGGCAGATGAATATCTGGTAGGCTAGATATAGATCGCTCAATTCTTCATAAGCCATGTAAGATATCTATACACAGGCTCAATAAATCCAAACTGAGTAGTATTATACAGGTAAATGCGCTGTCGGCTCGTCAATAGTTAATACTCATCTAAAGGGGACAATGATGTCTATACAACAGTAGCCGAAGTCCTCGAGACCAGCGTAGCTGGAGATTCCCAATCGAGAGGGGTTTACAAAAGAGGGGTCTCTTCCTGGGAACTTCAAAAAGCCTTAAATAGTTGGTGTACCTCGCCTCACAAATGAGAGATCCATCCCAGCTCCACTGTCCTCGTATCGTTAAACCATTGAAGACTCCTCTCGTCGTTCCTTTCTATCCAAAAAATTGCCAAGTTCCAACTAAGATGGGCCAATTCAACAGTGCGCCTTCATGCAGCGCCTTCGACTGGAAATGCAACTCATATGATACGGGCAGCGGTATCAAGCGCAGCATTCCTGCCATAGATAAAGGTATATACTGGATCTCGTATTCACATGCTCTCTTGCCTAAATTCTCTAAAGCTAATAATAAGAAGAGTCGCTCGCTATCTCCACCTTGGTGCTGGTCATCATGATTGTCCTTGCAAACATCGTGTTGATCTTCTACACCCGACATAGATGGGCTGCGAATCGAAGTCTTCAAGAGACTGAAGATAAAACCTGGTCCCACGTGTGATCTATCTTAGCACTAGCATCTGGAAAGGTATAGACCTAGGGGATATTGAGCATAAAAGACGACGTTGATTCATTTTAGGTCGTTTCGGACGTCCGAGGAGCAAACATCGATTAACATCCCTCACTATGTCGCGAGAACCACGGTGTGACGAGAAAATCAATAGGTACTTAGACATCAAAGCACCAGAACTCTACCCACGTTTTGATATCTGCATGATTCGCATCTGAGTTGTATAGTGTCACCATTTCTGACCCTCTTAACGTACGCTAACAGGAAAATTACCAACATGGTCATCGCCTTCGCGCCTGATTTGCGTAAAACCTCTTTCTATAGCGTGGTAGGACTCTTCTATTATAGCTCCACCAACGGGCCCTCTTTAATTCTAATACAAATAAAAGGGTCTGGTCCGAACTTTAGAACTTTACAACGATGGTAAAAAGGATAATCTTAGCCCTGTGGTAGCTCTGGCGCCCCTCATTTATGCGACGCCGCATGCTGATCGGTACCTTCCAATCAAGCGGTACGATCCCGATTAGTACAAAATTGCCCCTCAACGTCTTCTATGATAATAAACGTGTAATTTAACCTTTGTAAGCTAACCAAGCCAATACTGTGGCTTGTAAGCCTGTGGCTCAACTCGTCTGACGAGCCCAGCTGTCTGGAAGTGCCAACGCAGACTCAGATAACTTAGTGAGAAAGCGAAAGGCAGACTGAATCTCTACTTTTTCTCAATCGTAAATGCATATTCGTTCTGCCGTTTGTCTGTGTTGTGTACGTCAAAGCATATGTTGTATTCATTCTTCTTGTCGGCATTCAGGCAGGCGTTCATGTCACCGCCATGGCTGAAGCAGTTGCTATCGTCGGACTCGTCGCTTCTATCGCCACTCTGGTCGAGCTCAGCGCCAAAGTCGTGTCTCGACTACACGATTTCAACTCTAAGTCCTCCGAAGTCCCCGAGTCGTTTCGTTCCCTGTCAACCCGCTTACCTTTGTTGACGGCAACACTCCAACATATCCACTCCCAGGCAGAAGATGACCGCTTTCCAGATAATGTGACAAAAGCCCTGAAAGTGGTTGTCGACGACACCTCCAAACAAGTGTCCGATATACAGATGTCTCTGTCTAAGATCCTCCCACCAGATGGTGCTTCGAAGCTTGAGCGGGCTTTGAAAGCGTTGAAGAGTCTGGCCAAGGAAGATAAAATACAGCGGGCATTGGAAAAGATATATAGGAACAATGAGATCTTGGTACTGCACCAGACGACACAGCATGTCGATACGGGTGACCGCATCCTGCAAGCACTGTCGAAGCTAAGTGTAATACCAGCGACACTACCGGACCCTTCGTCGAGCATCCCGTTTCGGCGAGACCCAGATTTCGTCGACCGCGGAGTTATCTTTGATCAGCTTCATCGAAAATGTGCCTTGCCAGCGGCTCGGACGGCGCTCGTCGGCTTAGGCGGGGTAGGGTAAGTGGAGACAAGCAGTTGCAGATATGGCGGATCGAGGTACTGACTTCGGGACAGAAAATCGCAGCTCGCTATCGAACTCGGCTATCGAATCAGAGAACGATCGCCTGAGACGTGGGTGCTCTGGGCGCATGCCGGAAGCACGGCACGGTTCGAGCAGAGCTTTCGGGATATCGCCGATTACATCGAGATTTCTGGGCGGCAAGATCCCAAAGCGAATGTCTTTCAACTTGTCCATAACTTCTTACGTGATGGAAAGAGTAGGCGGTGGTTACTTATCCTCGATAACGTCGACAATCCTGATCTCCTTTCCGAGGCTGGAGACGCTGGCCAGCGAGGTCAAGGGACCGAGGTGGATGGTGAACGCCGGCAGCCGATTTTAGCGTATCTCCCTCAAAGCCAGAACGGATCGATTCTAATCACCAGTCGGAGCAAAGACGTTGCGTTGAAACTGGTGGAAGAGAAAGATATCGTGGCAGTGCAGCCGATGGCCGCGGCGCATGCGCTATCACTGTTCGAGAGGAAGCTGGGGCCGCTCGATCAAGGCGATGACACTGCGGAATTAGCAGCAGCACTGGAGTTTATGCCGCTCGCTATCGTTCAAGCGGCGGCGTACATCTCTCAGAGGTCACCGCGGTGTTCCGTGCAGCGATATCTCGTAGACTACCGGAAAAGCGATCGCAAGAAGACGAGTCTTCTGAACTACGAAGGAGGCCAGCTACGGAGAGACTGGGAGGCCCAAAATTCCATTATTATCACGTGGCAGATCTCGTTCGAACATATACGACGGAAGCGGCCATCCGCATCTAACCTACTCTCGTTAATGAGCTTCTTTGACCGACAGGGCATCCCAGAAGTCCTGGTTCGGAACCGAGCCGAAATCGGAAATGGTCATCGAAGCCAGGAAGATCGCGATGAGCATGATGGCAGAGAAGAAGAGGAAGATAATGAAGATAATGCATCAGAACACAGTAAGGACGACGGGTTTGAAGACGACGTGCAGACGTTAAGGGACTACTCATTCCTCTCTGTCAGTACAGATGGAACCTTTGAAATGCATGCGCTCGTGCAACTGGCTACGCGAAAATGGTTGGAGGCTAACGGAAAGCTCGAGCATTGGAAGCAGTGTTATATCAAGAACCTTTCCGCTGCATTTCCAACCGGAGAGCACGAGAATTGGACATTCTGCCAAGCATTCTTTCCCCATGCGAAGGCGGCAGTCATACAAAGGCCAAGTGGGGACGAATCGTTGAGAGAATGGGCTTTACTGTTAAATAATGGAGCCTGGTACGCATGGAGGAAAGGAAGTATTGCTGAGGCTGTTAACTTGTCCGAAATAGCGATGAAAGTGAGGAAGAAAATGCTTGGTCAAGAGCACGAGGAGACTCTGAGCAGTATAGGCATGGTAGGCCTAGCATATAGCTTAGGGGGCGGATGGAAGGAGGCCGAAGAGCTACAGGTGCAAGTGATGGAGACAACGAAGAGGGTACTGGGCGAGGAGCATCCCGATACGCTGAGTAGTATAGCTAACCTTGCCTCGACATATAGGAATCAAGGACGCTGGAAGGAGGCCGAAGAGCTGGAGGTGCAAGTGATAGAGACAAGGAAGAGGGTACTAGGCGAGGAGCATCCCGATACGCTGAGTAGTATAGCCAACCTTGCCTCGACATACTGGAATCAAGGACGCTGGAAGGAGGCCGAAGAGCTACAGGTGCAAGTGATAGAGATAACGAAGAGGGTACTAGGCGAGGAGCATCCCGATACGCTGAGCAGCATAGCCAACCTTGCCTCGATATACTGGGATCAAGGACGCTGGAAGGAGGCCGAAGAGCTGCAGGTGCAAGTGATGGAGACAAGAAAGAGTATCTTGGGCCCAGAGCATCCTGACACCTTGACAAGCATGCATAATCTCGCACATACATGGAAGTCTCAAAGCCGTAACGAAGAGGCTATTTCTTTAATGAAGGATTGCTTCGAGCAACGGAATCAAATTCTTGGCCCAAAGCATCCAGACACGGAGACCTCGCATGAAACTCTGCGTGAGTGGGCGAGAGTGGAGGAGACGAAGTCGAACACTTAGGTTAAACTTCCCTCCGTTCAATTATAATGGTTCCATTTAAGCAGCTCGTCAGGTGGAGATCAGGCCGGCGGAGAGCGACAGCGCGGTCTACATTGTGTTGTCGGTAGTTTGTCGCATCTACTTAAATGTCGCAAGCTGATTTTGGATGGCTTCCAAGGTGCTCTGCGGCGGCGACGAGTCGCTGGCTGTGCTTAGGGCTTCTTTCGCTTTCTCTCTATTAGCCGAGCCGCGGGGATCGGCTTGGCTAGCTTACAGGGAATAAATTACCGTTTTTTTCTATGTAAGACATGCGGGGGGCCGTTCAGCACTAACCGGAATCGTACCGCTTGGATTCAAAAGTACCACTCAGCGTGCGACGTTGCATGGATGACCGGCGCCACGGCCGCCACAAGGCTGAGAATGCGTTGATACTATCGCAGTAAGGCTTTCAGGCTCGGATAAACCATTCTATTTGTATCAGGAGTGATGAGGCCTCGGTGGCGGAGCTATAGTAGAGGAGTTCTGCTAAGCTATAAAAATAAGGCTCCCCGCAAATCAGGCGCGATAGCGACGATAAGACCGGTAACTTTCCCAGTAGTGTGCACTGAAAGGATGAGGAATGGTAACACCAAATAACTTAGGCGTGATTTATTATAATATCAAGACGTGGGTAGAGTTCTGTTGCTTCGAAGTCTAGGTACCTATTGGATTTCTCGCTACGCCGTGATTTTCGTGACACAGTGAGGGATGTTAGATAGATACATATTGGCAAAACATGTCTATTCTGCTTCAAGTTTTGTCATCGTGCAGTGTCAGTAGGTCAAGGTAAGCTTATGGGAAGGTAGTGTGATTATACAGAATCTTAATGAGCGTCTCGAGTTACTAATATCGCACCCACATCCCAGATACGCCTCTTGATTACCCTCTACTTATTCACGGTTCTCCTAAAGGATAGTGATATCTGCTTTCCCAGTTCCATTCAAAGATATACCCCAATACTTCTCGATCCTGCCCTCAGCTTTTGCCAACTTCTCCGAAAGCTCCTTCAAGGCTGAATTGAGACCCTGATAGGCTTCGAAGACCTGACTGTGAAATGCCAGCATTGCGTTTCGAGACTCTTGGTAGAAGACGATTTCTTGCCTCAGATAACCATTCTCTCGAACTAGATCCTCCAGCTGCGCTCTCGCCGAGTCGTGATATTGGATCTTCGTCTGACGAAGCCGGTGAGGTTGAAGCTCGATGCGGGAGGACGTGCCACCAGCTTGAGCAATGCGGGCGTCCAAGCTTGTCATCTCAGGTGGCTGGTTTTTGGTCTTCTCGTAGATCGTATTCATGACGGAATATTAGCAAGCGATGCTGGGACCATATGAATAGCTGGAAGGTGTGAATATGTTAGGAAAAGAGGGGTTCCTTTTTTCGAAGATGTGGGATTTTCGCGCCGTGCCTGGGCTAGCGGACCATGGGCAACATTTCATAGAGGGGTGCATGCGTTAAAACCATGAACACTTTATACCCGGATTATCAGCTGTCTCCGTCAACCTAGCAAAGTCATCATGGACATACCAAAGAGGACGAATACCACCTTTCCAGGAAATCTGCCCGTTACGCTCGGAAAACGGCGTGCTGAGACCGAAATTGACTCCACAGATCTACTGGACTCAAAGATTCCAAAGGTTTCTAAGCCCTTAGAAGAGAAACTACGCAACAACCCACCTTTGGGGCGTCGTTTCCCAGTAAACCCACATTCAAATCAGTACTCGCCCACTTCACGGTTACCAAAGGACACCCAGCAAGTCTCTGCACGCAAATTCTTTCATGAGTGTGATCCATGGCATGGAGATGAGTACCAAGCCATTCTGAAGGAAGGACAAGGTGGAGGAATCACTATCGCTCATAGGCAAGCGCTCAGCCATCCCATCATTGCCGTTAAAGAACATGCATGCTCGGACAGCCAGCGAATCAAAAATCTTGTCAGATTCTCTCATAAGAATATTGTGTCGTTGCACGAAGTTTATATTCATAACGAGAGGCTGTATTTTATATATGAATGTATGGACGTGTCTTTGGCTGAGATCCAAGCAACACCGTACGGCGAATTTGCAGCGTTCCAAATTGCCACGATTTGTAAAGAGGTAGGGATATTCGGTTCTTATAGAAGTTCTGTTGGCGATACTAACGCTATACAGATCTTGAATGGCATGGATTTTGTTCACAAGGAGCTGGAGATAGCGTACGGTCCATTGGATGCAAATAGTGTCATGATCAGCAGAGATGGTGATGTCAAGCTTGGTAACGGTCCACAATTTGGAAGAAAGAACTTGATCTGACGTTATCTAGCAAATATCGGGCAAAGCATGCTGAATGGGGTAGCGAATGAAGGCGACCAGCAGCGGGACTATCGGTCTTTAGGTCTTCTTATGATACGATTGATGGAGCGAAGCACGAGTCTAGAAGATCCCGACTCGGTAGAGTTACGGAATCCGGAGCTTTGGGACCAACAGATCAGAGACTTCCTAAAAGAGACCTCAAATTCTTCAGGAGAAACGTTACAGAAGGTAGGGGGAATGACCTGTATAGCGTATCAGCATTTACTGATAACTCAGAACGATTTTCTAGATTTTTCGCCTGAATCCCACTGGCTAAAGCCAGTGGTCCTCATAACGGAAAGGATGGTCCAGAGAGATTGGGAGCCTTGCTTGATGAGAGGGAAGGATGTACCAGATTGAATGCAACTTATCCATGAATGGCTAAAGATAAAGACGCCATGTACTTGAGATCGGGTTCCTCCATGTAGGGCAGGTTTGATTATAGCGCCTCCATGATAAGGTACACAGCTCACAATAGACATGCCCACAATTCGCGACGGTATCAATCTCAGCATCCATACAGATGCCGCATGTCGTGCTTGATTTGGCTCGCGGTTTCTCAGGCGCTAATCTCATTCTCGCTGGCCTCTGGAGATTCTTTCGAAGATAACGCCCTACATGCCAAAGAGCCTTCAGTACCTGGTTGCTTGGATGTCTCATTCCGTTATAGACTAATGGGCTGAGCTGTTGCGGAAAGCACATCTTTCGAAGGATGGAAGAATTATATGAGTTTGCGGTCCATGCGATCGGATCGTCAAAACAAGCGGCCATTCGAAGGATGAAGTTGGCCCTGTTGTTGTTCATTGAGAAGCTTGACTTGCTTCTCGCCTCCCGGCGTTGATCAGGGTAACCTTTGAGTCGGGTCAGAAGCTGTTGTGAAGTGAATAAATGTTGCACTTACCAGAAGTGACGTTTATGTTCGCCATATTCGACGAAAGGACAGATGTAACACCCAGCAGCAGATGGGTTGCTCACCAAGAACGTGCATCAGACAGCAAACATAGTTGAAAGCGAACGAGGTAGGAGCTCCCTTGGCGTTCGCCGATGGCCTAGACGGACCTGTAGCCTGTCTTGACTCTGCTGAGCCACCCACAAGGATTGTGTGCCATGGGCGGGGGCGTCGAGTGGTCGCCAGACTAGCACTTTACATCGAGAATGGAAGAGGTTCAGGCAATTGGATCGGCGATTCTTCGGCCTCTTTAGTCAGCAATCACGATTGAATCCCACGTCGCATTTAATCATCACCTTTATTCTTGACGATAACATCCCATCATGCTATCAATACTCTTCATCACCCAGCGTGCATTGTGTGGATTGGGGTCTCCTTTCATTGGCAGAAGAAGTGGATTCCATCATTGCCTAGAATGAAGCCAAAATTATTGACTACTCCTAGGAACCTTACAACGGACGTGGGCATTGACACAGGCTTATGCTATCGTCAAAGACAGCTCGCGTAACCGTGCCACTTCCAATCAAATCCCATCGACGTTTGCGCTGGTTCCATATGCCGAGAAAGCTCCGGCATCCTATGGTGTTCAACTATACGGTGGGGTCTTCCACGAGATGATCCGATGGGACACACGACTACCGTGTACTGTCAGCGAAACATTCGAGACGGCCGCAGACTATATTTCCAGGGGCAGCATCACTGTTGCCTGTTCGCAGTCACCTTTCGATCCGCCGAAACCACTGGCAAGAGTTGAATTGGAAGGAATACAGATAGCTCAAGCAGGGGTTCCGAAGGCAAAGATCACGGTACATTTGGACGAGCATTTGAAGGGGGAAATGACGATGATAGACACTGTCACTCGTGCGTACGGCAAGTGTAGCTTTAATGGTGATCCATCTTCAAGTCGCCTACTATAAATCTCTCCACCACTGTACTCCAATGTGGTATGCCAATTCACTCTCAATTCTTCTTCTGGTTCTCCTGTCCCTTCATACCCTTCTCTATTGTGCTGCGATCGTTTTCATGGAAGGCCTAGGCATACCAATCAGCTTTTATCACCACCATCGTGCTTTATATGGTCCAGAACCGTAGCGTATTCACCATCCGACACCTCTTTCTGACGACCATAAATCAGTTCGCTAAGACATCTTAGCATGTTTTTGGAGGGGAAGAGTTAACCACCGACTCCAAGCGGAGAGCATGAACAGTTACAGCTTGAGGCAGTTGGTCGAGTGGGAATTTCCTGGTAATCCTCCTATACATGATGTCTCGCGAAGTGCTATTTCGATGGGAATTGTTCCGATGTCTGGGGAAGTCAATTCCAAGTTTATTGTTGAGGGCTTACACTTTGGCAGTCGAACCTTAGGTATTATAGAGGTGCCGATCTCGACTTACTATGTACAGTCCCCGCGGCAATGCCTACTAGTAGAGAATGTACACGGCTCCGCAGCATTCAACTGACTGAAAAGACCCAAAGCCTTTGCACCGTTTGATCGGCGATCGGTGGGAGGAAAACAGTAGGCTGTGTATTCAATTTGTTGGGCTTTATTCGATTGGGGGGAGGCACGGAGTCTTAGCGCTCGTTTCGGCCATTCGGCCCATTCAGGCCCTTCGATTGGCGATCGGCGAGTGTGGGGTGGCACGGTGGACAGCGTGCCTGTCGCATCCTGTTTAGCTGATGGGGAAGGCCGGGTCTTTAGCATCCACCTTGACCATTCAGTTCTTTCGCGCCTTTGATTGGACGATCGCTGGGTGGGGAAGTTTCGCTAAAAAGCGGAGTGAAAAAAGGTGTGGCTGCTATGTTATACGCAACCTCACGACACCACATCCAGCATTAGCAGCACAACAGCTTCGTATTTGGCTCCAAGTTGCATGATCCCCGAGAAACGACACGAACGATGTCAGTGGTCAGACTGGGCGATGATGTGGCTTCGATTCGCAGTAAAGTTGGGATGGGGGAAGACGATTATCGTAACGCATGGAGATCGCTTAATGTATGTGCACCAGGTGGTATTTTTTATCTCAGCGTTGGTCTAAGACCCTTTCAGCAAAAGGCCACAGAGATCTGCCAAAGCATGTATGGCAACGTGTCTTTGAAAGGCACCGACACGTTGCCGGGAATATTGGCGCTCAAGGATCACTATACACAGGCGAAGGGCACAGAAGGCCCAATGGAGCGAGAAAAGATTGTGGCAGCTCTGCGTGTAAATGGAGCTGGTGCATGGATAATACATAATGCGCTCAAGCGGAATTTCGAAAAGTATAAAAAAGGTATCTGATGTTGTGCTTCCTGCCGGAAATTGGAAGCTGGCTTACCGTGAAGCAAAGCAGCTCAGTCTGCGAAAGCACCAGCTCAGGGTTCGGGGCCAGCCCCCGTCAAATCTCAGGAGGCTGGGCCTTCTGTAACCGAGGATAAAGAGGCTCGAAAGGAGAGCTTTGACCCCATTAGAGACGTTTAAGGCCGCTGCATAATGTTTGTTCCCTGGATTGGTCATATTGGCACTGTGCAATCGATTCGCTGTAGTGTCCTCAAAAAAAACTCGTCTGATGCCTCCTTCGCCATCTGCGCCATCCTATTGAGCTAGTCCCGCAAGCCTCTTGACCAACAAGCCAATAGAAACACTTTTCTCAGTACATTGTAAGTGCTTCAAGACAGTCATCTTCCGACTATGTAGTCAGATATCCAGCCTTGATCACTGCCGTCCTTCAAGAGGCCTTACACTTTCACTGCGATCACTACAGAAGATCTCAAATCTAGCAGGCTATGGAAGAGCAAGCATCGTTGAGCGATCCGCAGAAGATGTTCTCTTACAGGAAAACAGAACTTCTATCGACGCACTTTTCCCTCTTGGCTGCGATACTGATAAAAAGAGCCTTCCCCCTCCAGGTCTCCGGCTCAAATCAGGAATAGGAAGCCACGGCCATCATCTGGCGACATTCTGACTGCAGGAGTCTGGATATCAAGTTCACCAGCTACTCTGCTGCAGAGAGGCATCTCTACTCCCACCATCTCTCACCCATTGTAGACCGACTCCAGCCAGGACTGGGTGACCCTGTTCCGCATTTTTGGAAGGAGAGTCTGTCCGGGAATGTGAAAGACTTCTATGGTGGCTCGGCTGACGGGAGGAGGGCCTTGAGCGTGGACAAGACACTCGTCGCAATGGCCACACAGATGGGGATAATGTCAGTGGGAGGTCTACAGCTGGTGAGACACCCCTGAAGAACCAGGGGCGATCGAAAAGGGGCATGGGTCATGACAGAGAGGACTCTCAATGGCCGGTCTCTGGCTACGAGGCCATGTCCTTATGTTTGGAAAGCCCGGAAGAGCATGACAGGCGGTCCAGCGTGGAAGAGTCCCTAGGTGGGACGCTCGATAAGTTATGATCTTATCTTAGATCAGATCTATTAACACAGGATGTCGATATATAGATCTAGCAAAACTTTGATATGGCCTCGCAGTCTTTGACAAGCTAATTAAATAGCGGTAATGATGAGAGTATTCTGATAGCGATCACGCTTGAAAGTCCCCCCTGAGTACCGCCCGGCGATGGATGAAGACCCCTTTGTCAGCTTTTTGCTTCCAGTCTTCTTTCTGTCTGTGCTGATGCTCTCGCCACTCCTTGATGCCTAGTTGCATTTCCGCATCTTCTTTGTCCGCATCTATCACGCTCTGCAGAAAATCAGGCTCTATATGATCTTTCACACCAGGCCATTCCGCGGAGAGTAGCTCGTTGATAGTCTCCTTCTGCTCCTGCAGATCCACCTGCTCATGAACAAAACCAGACATCGCTGGGATCCAGCCGGGAGGTCGTGTGGCGTGACACTTTAGAGAAGGTACTGGTGGTAGAGCAGGTACGTCCTGTACTGCGGGTTTTTGGAGGTCAACGGGGTCTCATGAAGAGCTCGATGGACGGTGCGACTCACCATTATTGCCCGAACTGAGGGAACGAGTCTGTCTTGCGAAGCTGCTATCCTCTGCGTTCCTTGAAGTGGAGCTCGAGCATTGTCTGCTGGGCCAGAGAGGCGTGATTGAGGTCTGTCTTTTTAGGCTGCGAGGTCGGAGAGCCAGCAATATAAGATGACGGGCCGCTTGTCCCAGATGGAGTAGAGAGAGAAAGGCCTGCTGGCGGCATAAGTCAGAAGAACCTGGTCTTAGTGGGCAGCACCGACCAGAAGTACCAAGATCCGTATCCTTTCAATCTTCAACCCAGTGATCAAAATTCCAAAGGCTGAGATGGCAACAGTGAAGTGTAGCATTATACATGCTTTCAACCTCCATCTGTTTCCGGCGTTCGCTTGAATGTTTTGGTGGAGGAAGTAGTAGAGTAAGCAAAGGATCAAGGAGTCCAGAACACTTGTAATAACAGCAGTCATGAACAGTAATCTCTCATCCTTCGGTCTACGACGCCCATTAGCGTTGACAGCATGAAGACGAAGGTAGACTTACTTATAGAAAGGCACAAATCTCGCCAATATAGTTACGATAAATCCACCGGAGGCGATTCGCCGCCAACACAATCCAACCTGGGTCAGACTAAACACAGTGGAAGTATTCCAATACTGATCTTGTGAGCTCCGCGTCCGATATAAAGCAAACACCTCTGGGGACGACATACATCCTGTAAATTACTGAATGTGATGCAACAGCGAATGGAGACGCCGAGGACTGTCAACAGAACCGTGCCTACTCCAATCAGGGTCAGGAGATCGTTTCTTAAAGACTCAGGGTAGATGTGGTCATTGCTTACTGCTTTCAATGGGTAGAATCATCTTCAAGAGATCCAAAACACAGAGAGTAACGAGCATGCCTTCAAGGAGAAAGTTCAACACCATCCCCAGTATACACTTGAAAGCCAGGAACAATGTAAGCGACTTTTGTTGGGTGTTCAAACCCTTGCTTAGATTTATCACGGAGAGAACTCCATTCAACAGATTAAAGGAGAAAGCGATGATGAGAACAATAAGGTAATCCTGCGTTGACATTGAATGCATAATCAGGAGGGTCGTGCGTCAAACTTGCATCTGACAATGCAGGGTCCTGAGTGTGGAAGGCTGTCCGGTGGATGTTGACGAGGCAAAATGAGGCAGAAGAGCTGACCTATATCTTGTAGCAATCCACTATCAACATATCAATGGAGCATCTCCTAGTCCAGCCCCTACGCTACCCACATGCCTGCGACCTATGGCAAAGCATGGTGGCGTTCTGTACTCGACAATTTTGGAGAACCGAGATTGTCCCTTGATTTCATCACATATTAGCCGATATCATCCCTCTGATACAAGATGGTGTTGCTAGCCGGCCCCGTAAGCCAAAGGATCCAGCCCCGTCCAGCTTGATCTGGTCTAGTGGCTGGGGAAGGTGAGACCAGCAACGAATTACGCGCCAGGCATCTGTTAGCTTCAGCCCCGGGTTGGGTCAATCCTTTATCCCCAGCCTTCTTTAACCTTCAACTTCCTCGCATGACTTAACTTACATTGGACTCTGTTTCCTGATACCAATTATACGCTCACATGAACCCTGATTTGTCGTCTGGGTCGATATCAGCAGCTTTGGATGTTCTTTGCGGGATCCAGCCCGATGCCCTGAACCCTTACCGCGCCAAAGCCCGCAAAGCCTTCGAGAACCTCCAAGCGTTCATAACGAATCTTGATGCCCGAGACTCTACTTCCTGCACTGGACAATCAGACCCTCCAAACCTTGAGTCAGGGTGCCATCCAGATGGCTCTAGTCTGCCATCACCACCAAAGGAAGACACTTGCCCAATGACCGCAGAATGTCAAGACGACGAGATCAAGATCCGTTCAGTAGAGACGTGGAGTCCCTGTCTTGATGAAAACCATCAATGTACGGTGGACGTCATCAAGGCTTTGATCCATGACACTGATCGGTTGCGGGATGTTCTGGAAGAGTCCTGTCTGACTTCGATCAAGAAATCAGACTCCTGGATAGCAGAAGATCCATCTTCGACCGATTTGCCGGCAAAGTGCAGCGTGGAGAGACTGTTAGCCCAGCGCTCATTTGCACTAGAGTATAACCGTTGGCATACTCAATCATTCACAAGTTCAAGGATCAACGACTTAATCGAAGACCCATCAAAGCGCAGAAAACCCAGGGGAACTATTGCTACTTATGTCAAGGAGCGCTTCAACAATAAAGAGTCAGCCGCCAAGACCGTTCAGAATGGCATTCGTCTCTTAATCCTAGAAGAGAGACTCGGCCTACCTGGATCATCGGTAATCATGTGTCGTAACTTTTCACGATTCAGATTGGTTCATCAGGAGGAGTTGATCTGCCTGGCGAAATCGATGCGCGAAACCGAAAGTATCTGGGATCTGGTAGTGAAGACGTCGAAGTTGCTCGTACAACTTCAGCTGCTTGACGATAGGTACATACTACGATCCTCTAGTAACAGTTACAAATCCACAGATAAGACGAGTCAACGATCATTGAAACGCCGTGTGGAATTCTCTGGCTCCGAGTCAAATGATAAACGCCCTCGACAATATCAGGGTAGCCGTGAAGCACTCAATGGATGTTCTATACTTTCACCATCTCTACCGGGTGTTGGATGCAGGCAAGGTAAGCTTCTTCTGACTCATCTTGATCCCAATATTGAAATCCTCAGATTTATATGAAAGGAACGAGCATTTGAGCATGTCGGAGAAGTTCGCCTTGTCCCTGGCATCGGTCACTGTGAACACCGAGAATAACATCGTCGGCTCGAGGACAGCGCAAGAGATCGTAGACCCTCCCGCTCAGGTACATGAAGATCGTGTCATAAAAAGTAAGCATACATGGATTATAACCGAAATGGTAGCTAAATAAGAGACTCAGATGTGAAAGCACACATGTCGATGCCAGAGGAATCGTCGTGGGGCATTACTATTGGCAAAGACCCTGCTCCTGATGTTGCAAATTTTTGGAACGTTGCTTCTTCGCTTGATCCCACTAGCATATGTGTCTCCGGCCCCAATCCAGATTATGTCGATTTCTGGGACGTTGCTCCACAGATTACCCCTGGGACAATTGGCATGGAATCGTCCGGCCCTGGCATATACAGTACCTCTGCTCCATATCGGTATTTCAATTCTGCAACCTGAGCAACACGCAATCAAATCCGGGCGTCACCTTGACGTCCCTAGCCAGGTAGATACATTTCTCCAGTTCAATCTTTGTATCAGATACTCTTGCGCCGCTGTCGAGCAACGCGAGGGGCAGCAATAGAACAGTATCGCCGTCCTTTACTGGCACTATTGAAGGTTTTTGGTATCGTATTATAAGAACCTGAACACGAGACTAGTCGTACGTTCGAGTCAGCTACGAAGTGTTTATTAAGACTTTTTTTCGTCTAACCTTGACAATATTCAATCCCTCCAACTTCTTTAGTAGCTCATTCAGATTCCCATTGGTGTATCCGCTGTATTCGCCTTTTGACTCGAAATGGGCATCTAACATCCGAGCTCTGCAGGCCTTTAATATCGTCTGGTCATTCTCGCTTAGTTCCTGGCGTGACAGATGCTGGCCACTCATGATGGGTAATTAGGACCGAACGAAGATTTTGGCTGAAATGGGAAATGATAGCATGGGTGGAGAAAAGGTGAGGGGCTGAAACTAGGAGCCTAGCGGAGTCGGGTTAAGGTTTGGCCGTCCGCCAGGTACAAAGGGTTTCTCGTCCAGCCCTGCAGGGCTCACAGCCCGGAGCTTTTCGCTTTCTCACTCCGGGGTCCCGCTCTAGGGCTCTCTGGATATAATTTCTAAGTCCCTACGGAGAGCGATGGCGGGACGTCTGTCCCGGAGATCACACCCCGATGTAGCAAGACTACCAGGAGAGGCTTTTGGTGTCGGCCTCCGTACAATCCAGCAGCAGCGTAGATTACGATAGAAGTTTTGTGACGAAAGTTAGTCGTTGTTATAAGCGTAACAACCTTCCTAGTTATGTAGACAATAGCCATTAGACGAGAAGTAGGTATGGACGACCAAGCCAACGGGCAAACTTTGCCGGACGCCTAGACCCAGCCCAGCCCAGGTCAACAGCTTTAATGATCCAGCCCAGCCCCAGCATGGTGCCAAAGACACTAGATATCGCTGATCCAGCCCCAAACACCCAGCCCAGCCCAGGTCAACAGCTTTAATGATCCAGCCCAGCCCCAGCATGGTGCTAAAGACACTAAACAAGCTTCAGACCCAGCCGTAGCCCAGCACACTGTTAGCTTCCTCACTAGCAGACTATTTTCGTTCGCCATATTAACTTTCTTAACGTTGCATTAGCCAATGACTGCTGCGTGATTGCACCAGTGGATCGTCTGACGTCCAGTCATCTTGAAAGGGGACCATGCAATGAAACTTAGGGATATGCCAGCTAGGACGATCCGTAGACAGCGAAACCAACTTTACAAGAATCATAGGTAATTGATATCTATCGTCGTATCTTAATCTGCGTAATGCGAGCTCCCATTTTTTCCAAAGTCATCCTTCGTTCATGCCAGCCATACGGCGATCTGCAATGGAGACATCCCACCCCTTGGACTCATGTTCCAAGCCTGACCACTTGTCCGTGATCCGCTCCCATAATAAAGAAGTTTTCCAATTCCTATTCTGTTATCTGAAGCTTCAAGCCTGGGATGAAGCGCAATTCCAACCCTATCTAGAAAAAGCCATGGTAAGTCCGAGTGACAGTCTTAGACTCCAGTACTAACGCGTGTAATAGAAGACAATGCACCTCTCGTACAACGTGGCCGAACAACGAATCAAAGCTGATCCCTTGGTAGCACATTACGGAGAATCTGGTGAAATATCGGACTGGGAGCTTCTTGAACGCCACTGGCGAGTAGTACTCATTATTTTTAAATTTTGGAGCCTTCGCATTTGGCTCACGCCTACATGCGATCTTACGCAATACAGTATGCCTGAGACTGTGAACCATTTTTATGGGAAGATGGCCATCATGGACGACGATATCTTGAAAATGTTGTTGGCCTACACTTTCTGGAACTACACCATACCTACGACCAGCGGCTGTCCACCTATCTAGACGTTGGCAGCTGGATTCTCTGGTCCATTTGAACTGAGGGTCATGAGAAGATACGACCAGTGAGCAAGGCGTGGTTGTCCTCGGAGGTGCGGGTCATACCAGGACACGGCATATTGGAGCTGAGCGGATAATCATACGGTGTCAAGGCTGGGACATCCGCTCTAGGGTTCTTCTCATCTATTCGAGGATTGACAGAAGTGTGTATTTCCCCGGTGCCTGAGAATCTGCCTGGCTTGGTCTTATATGGACTTGGGGGTTCGTCATGAGAGTTGTAGACTGGCTGGCGTTTGCGAATTAAGGCCAAATGAGGCGGAGGTAGCGTAATGAACTCGGAGGATGGTGGTCGAGGAGACGGGATACGAAAATGTGACGGGGGCGGAGGAGGTGGTGGGCCCTTGGTCGCCCATTGAGCTGGGAACAACGGTGCTATCTTGTCATCTAATATTGCCGGATCAATCGTCTCGTATATCTCCATTGCATCCTGCCTAGACACTCCCATCTCTTTCGCCACACAGTCTAACCATGTCTGACGCTTGACGCTGTCGTACGATACGTTAGCTTTAATATGTTGTTAGGGGGGGATGGACATGCCGATAGAGAGCAGCCAGGAAGCATCTCTGCTTGTGTCGGAGTATCTCATCCCTTGTCGCTGACCATGTCTTAGCAGGCATGGATTTGGAAGACTGCCCTGCGGCCCAGTCGATATCATCATCTGATATCTTTATAACCTCGGATTACAGGATTGCGTCTATGATGACAGTGAGTCGGTCTCTAATACAATGTTGAGCACCCTTGGAAACTGACCTGGTTTTGAAAAGAAATCCTTAGGTGATACCATCCCGAAATCACGGTGAGCTAGACACAGATTTGTAATCGAGTAGTATCGAAGTTCGATGTAGAGAGAGAGAGAGAGAGAGAGAGAGAGAGAGAGAGAGAGAGAAAGAGAGAGAGAAAGAGAGAAAGACCTGGACAAATCTGTGATGATGAGACACGCAATGCAGGGCCCGCTCACGCTGAAATGGATTCTGGAGGATATGTAATGTATCGAGAGGAGCGGCAGATAGCAAGCCGGTCATAGATAGAACAAATAGCCTTGCAAATGGATCTGCAAGCTTCTCTTTGTACCGATCTTCCTGCCGACAGGGACAACGCACTATTGCATGCTTGACACTGCAAACGCTTCAATCATTGGACGGATTCCTTGCTGTGCAAGAATTCAGGCTGCGGAAATCTACACAAGCGAGGCAACAATAGCCTGGTCTCGAGAAAGCTGTATTGGCCCCCCTCCTTCCTTCATAAATCCTCCCTTCTACAACACCATCGACCAAGCTGTTAAGAATGTCATCTATTCCGTCAGGTTTTGCTGATAGTGTGCTCTCCTATGAGCGACCTGTGAGAGCAGAGCATCAAACAAACTTTCCATTCGTGTTCGAAGGCCAGCGTATTGATGACCATGACGCGAAACATCGTGTTCTGTCGATTGTCCTGCCAGTGTCTTGGGATAAGAGCCGGTCCACGGAATGCTTGTCCTGTGCTGTGGTAAGCCGCAACCCCTCGCTGGCGTGCAGAGCTAACATTCCAATAGTACGTGATGCTCGCCTCCATTGTCATGTACGACGAGTACTTAGCTATCGAAAACGAAGATGAGAGCGACACAGGCGCAGGTATCAGGGAGTGCTGCTTATCGGTGTTTGTCGCTGAGGCCAACGAAGCTACTCTGAGCCCACAACATTACGCTGCGATTTCTGAGATCTTTGGCGCTCATCTTGGAGACACGAGCGGCCTGCGTCGAGTAACAGGAGATAGGCTGGGTCATATCACACAAGAAGATTTGGAGCAACTCTGCAAACACCTTACGGAGTTGAGGATGGAGGACATGAACTTCTTGCTAGATTGGACTCGGGCCCACTGTGGGCCGAAGTTGAAGTGGGAACAATGTATACCGTTCCGCAGCTCTGCTGAAGGTTTGCAAGACCTTGAAAGTTTCCCGTTCGGCTAGAAAGTAACAGAGCAAAGTCCCCACCGCAACGGTCCTATGATGTACACGTCTCATCTTCGTCCATTCAGGCCTCCAGGTCGTTGATGACGCTCGGTGCTAACACGGTATGAAGGAATATTTGCCGCTTCTCCTGGAATAAATTAGGGAGGACAATTGGAAAAGCATTGGGCTCTTATAGGTTGATCAAGATCTCACAGGTGCCACTATCTGAAGCTCCTCCATTCCAACCTCAACAAGCGCCCGGAGGTTGCACAAGCCCATGCCAGCAAGCCATGCATCTACCTTCGAGCAATCCCATTCAACGTTACTGTCACAAAGGTCATGTGTCCGCATGACTTCGTTGAGTCTCTTCTCTACATCGAATGCTGTTCGTGGCATAAGAAGTCTTTTCCCACTCTTGCGTACGAGAATTCTGCTGCATCCCAGGTGATCCACGTGCCTGGACGCAAAATAAACTATGACAGCAGTCTCTTGATTGGACCACTCTGAATTGTCCATGCTGACTATCCTAATACCTCGATGATGTCCAGTTCGGGAACTTTAGTGACGTCAAAGGAAGAATGAGAATAAAAGGCAGAACTTCCAAGGTTCAGTGTTTTCCAATGATAAGATGAAATTGATGGAAATAACTAAATAATACCTATATCTTGATCCCCCAACGAAACGTTTGGCCAAGCGTCTAAACGATGAATTGTGCTCCAAGCTATCTGCCCGATGTCTGCGGGGTCGAGCGAAAGACACCCTTAGCAAAACTACTGAATGGTCCCTGTTGATCTGATACAGTATGATCCACATCGATCGTGGTGGGCCCGGGCTGCTGATCTAGCAGCTGAGTGACCAATCTGCTGACCGCTTGAGTCCAAGGTTGCAGCTCCTCAACATACTTATATAGGTTGTCAAGCGTCCTACTTCCGTGTCAGTACTGACCCCCAGAGGTGGGCTAGGCATCGAAGGACCTTGTCTTCTCTCTTAGCCTAGTGGGGAAGCTGTTAGTGTGGAGGGTCAGATACGCTAGACCATAAAACTTACTCGCACTCCAACGATTGGATCGATGGTCTCGTTCGAGCGACAGAGCTCTTTTCATCAGCTCTGGTCTGCTCCAATCCGTCGCCACTGATGACATGTCGATCTGTGAAGCCGACATAGAGAGGAGGTGACAGTATCTGAGTTTGATCCCTGTTGGCATTTGCACCGCCGTTCGCGCTAGTCTGTGCACCGTATTCCTCTGGATGCCACTCTCCGAATACATCCTCGCCATCGTTCGCACTAGCCTCGTGGTCGAGATCCTGCGTAAGCAACTCTCCCAGCCCTTCAAAGTCGCGACCGGCGTCCACGAGATCATCGAAATTCCAGCTGTTGTCCTGCATCAGCCTGTTCCAGTCTTCCTCCAAGTCGCAAGCACCCATCGATATTTCTGTGCTTGCCGCCATCTCTGGTCGCTATACTCTTCTGCTCTTCATTGCGATCGAGTATCGGAGTCCTTCATATAGCAACTGCGTTCGTGGAGACGCCGCCATCTGGCGCCGAGGAACCCCTTCCTGCGTGCCGGTCAAGCGCTTCCCGTGCCTCAGCATGGCCTCATCCATCATGCGCTAAAGGTGATGGCTTCACACCGTCGAATCCTAAAGATGGTGGCTTTACACCGTCGAATCCGATGGCGTGCATGAACACATGATGGAAAGGCGGCAAGTATCGTTGGTCTAACCTCTTAAGTCCGAGATCCCAGATCACCTGACCAAACTCGTCTGCGGTTGATCAGCTATGAGCATGGATGGCCGATTGTTGACATTCTCCTTTGCCCTTTACCAGTCTATCGGGAACCTGCGCATCCATCGTCGTGAATGCGAGTCAGGAGGAATGAGGGGTTGCGGGCGGTAATAGAGGGGTGTAGGACGGTAGGTGGTAGTGGTAATAGGTCCGGTCAAACTTCTTTCCCATCAAAAGACGTTCTCACCTTCTCCTTTCTCTAGTACTGAAGCATTCTGTCAATACTATATTCACGATAAAACGCTTGTCGTCGTTGCATTCAGTGTTGAACCCAAAAAATGGCTGCCGCATCCAATGACGCAGTGTTCAACACCCAAACCTCTACTTTGACCATTGATCCCTCAGCTCTTGACTCCTCGACTCTCCATTCCTCAGTGAGCGAGCCTTTGACCACCAACCTTTCAACAAACGACTTATCCAGCGTCGGTGGGTCAATCATTAATTTCAATATCGCCGAGTTTTCGCCTTCGCCAGGAACGAGCAATGGGTCTCGTGTCAAGTGGCGGACTTCCGATTACGACGACGGGGTTCTCTTGCTCAATCTTCGCCTAGCACAGCGTAATATTCTGTGGGCTGAGACTGCCAAGTTGTTCAACAGCAACGTACCGTTCGAGCGCCGTCGTACTGTCGACGCTGTCACAAACAAGGGGCAGCAGCTCATGAGAGTCTACACAAGTCGGACTGCTCCAGCTGCTCCTCGGGACTTTGGGGGGAACGATTTTCGATGGGGCCACAGTCCAGCGCCCCCGCAAGACTACTCTGATTTTGGATGGGAGGAAACATTACTGCCGTATAATTCATGGGACTTCCCTGCGAGACATATGGAGGTTCTATCAAATTCTTGGGATGGGTTGATGGATACTGAAGGTTACTCGAAAGCCATCATGGAAGAGATGGAGGCATTGGAGATCATGGATGCATGGAGAAAGCGCGCTCTGGAGGCCGCTTCAGGCATTCGAACACGCTGAACTTCCCTGCGTCCATAGACCAGTAACCTAGATTACATCTCGCGAGAATGAACAGCTACTAAGGTTTCAATCAATACTGTGGCTTCCATTTATAACTCAGTGACCTGAAAAAACGACATGCTTGACCGAACCATGGAGGGTTAGCCTTTGACGGTATGTGATATTCCATTTGCCGCCTGATAGGTGCTTCGTGGGAAGCTTCTAAGATTAGGACAACATCCTTCATGGACTGTACGCGCGCGTTAAGGGATCTAGTTAAGATATAAACTTCCATATACTTTGATGTTTCTGACTCTTTATTATCTACACCATCTCAGGAAGATCTACGAACCCTATCCATATATTTTATCATCTCTCAGGAGAACACAGTACTCCCAACGGCCTGTCTTTACTCACGTATCATCATTATATCATCTGTCAGGAAGAATCATCATCATTCAAGTCTCTATGGCTAACGCTCCGCAACCTCAGCCGCAGGTGAGAGATCCTTCATGACACCGAGAATTCCCATCTAATGTAGAGCAGGTCCAGGACGGAGATCTGCGAAGCAGTCGCCACCAAGCCGACTACAGCTTTTTCAAGGGTTTCTTCCAACGAGAAGAAATCGCAGCGCAACAGGTCCGAGGACTTCAAGAGCATGTTGGCCAGCTTTGTGCAGCTGTTCAGCATGCTGGACGTGAGTCTCAAAAGGATAGGCAAGCACTTAACAAATCGCAAGATCAGAAGAAGGCGCTAGAGAAACACTTGAAAGAGGTAGAAGAAGGCTTTCGTCTATCCGAATCCGCAAGGGCAAGGATTGAGAACGAGCTGCAGGATGAGCGGCAGGAGCACCGTCTTTGCTTGGAGAATCTCAAATACGAATGTAATCGACACAGCGAGACTGAAAAAAATCTTGAGCGCATCTGGGCTTCGCACAATCATCTAGAACAAATCATGGCGAATGTCAAATGTAAAGCAGATGACGGCCTTCAGGACATGACATACAACGTCACCAACCTAGTCATGGAGCTTTCGGAGAAGTCTCAGAAAATTGAAGATCTGGAAAACAAAGGGCGAGAAGACAGCCACCGATGGCTCACGGAATTGGACTCGCTGAAAGAACATCTTCGGGATGAGTCGGCAGCTCATACATCTGAATTCATGGCCCAAGCGCAACGTATCAGGGAGCTGGAGCTCCTTTTGCAGCGTGAACAGATGAAACCGAGTGTGGAGTTTGAGCCGCAGCAAGGCCCAAAACGGCGGAGACGCTATCGTGGTAAATGGAGTGACAGGAAAGGGCCTTCTTCGATGGACCCGACGACAGATCAGTCGAAGACAGGACATGTCGAGCCGCCAAACTACGTGAGCTTTGGAGGCCTTCCAGCGCCACAGACGTACGAGAGTCAGGAAGAAGAGCATGCACCCAACATTCAAAGCGGTGTATGGAGACGGGAGTGGCAAGAACAATCGGATGACCGTCAAAAGTATGATCCGAGGTCACACAGCTCAGGAGGCCTTGCCACAGTGAAGGAAGAGAGCGTGTAAGAGTTGATGGGAATATATGGCACTGCGGGCCAGAGCTGCTATGCAATGTCTGCAGAACTTGTGCGTTCATGTTTGTTCTCGCTTTCCGTTTTCAAAGTTAGGATCGTTCAACGTATACGAGCATAGATTTCAGATTGCGTTGTCCTGTTTCAGTATCACATGAATGAATATCTCAGAAGCACTTCTCAATTCCTATGAAAATGCTATTAGACTCCAAATATCATGATTCAGTTCACAGCGTAAAGCCATTCCTCTACTTCAAAGGTGATCCGTCTGAGTTGGGCAGGCGTCAGGTCAATCTCCCCATCCGGAACATTTGTGACAAGCAGAGTCCTCATGTTTTCGCCTTCGACGCGTAGGACTTCTTGATCCATTGTGTTGTTATTATTCTCTCGGAGTATGACCGTAATATCGGGTCTGAGGTGGCCAGCCCAATGACCGGCGAGCCATCGCCAAAGACCGTCATGGGGGTGATGGGCCAACTCGGTGCTTTTTGACGCCTCGAGGGTAGCCATGAATGGCGAAAGGGGTAGTATATACACAAGAGGGTATGGGTAAGAGGTCGCAGGATAAAGGGCAGGCTGGACAGAATGCTCCGATGATCTTCTAGTGGGATGCGTGTGAAGCATCATGGCCCACATCAGGCCCCAGTCTCGAATGTGGTCGAGATAAGTTGATATGGCAGTTGGTCGATACGATGATGGAGGTTGGGAATTGTCGCTAACCACTCGTACAGTATATCTTAAATCCTTTGTGATCTGATAGTGAAGGCTAGCAATTACTAGATGGACAACATTCCTGTTCGTACCGTCGACCGCAACGACTTTGAATTGCTTAGTATCAGGGGCACGTAGCATAAGAGACTCGCCCAGGACACTCAGTCTGTGTAACATAGGCGGTCCGGCACTTAGATCGGGTGCAATAAACCTTGCCTCGGCGTAGGCAGGTCGGGACTTCGTGAGGGTTGGCAAGATGACGCTGACAGATTCCTCAGAAGGTGGAAAATCTTGTGGGCCGCCTGTAGACCTCGCCTCGACGCATGTAGGCGGTACTCGCTGCAAAGGTGGCAGTCGGGGCTTTTCGTTGTCGGCAGCCGTGGTGGAGCGTGGCTTGTCAGCTGCTGGGATTGATACCGGCGCGGTGGTCAGATCTGATGCTGCCGTTCCAAGGCGTGGTAACAACATACGTCGTGGTGTTCCAAGCGAAAGCGGGCTCGGCTCAGAGGTAGTGTCCATCATGAGTATGGAATGATGAATATGGTATAACGATGAGATATCATCTTATTCAAAGAGGTTGATAATGCCGGCCCAGGTGGCACACTCCTCAAGTAATACCTGGCCTCCATCTCTGGACGGTTTCGATCGAGGGAATGGAATGACATCGCTAGAGGCGCGTGCGGTGTAGCGCATGACTCGTTTGGCGCCGCGCCTAGCCATGGTGTTGGTAGGACCCGAACAGGCATTAGCTCTTTATTTTGGTTTGCAGGGATGAGTAGCTGCCACGACCAATCAACACCACACGCTCGACACCGCCCACTTCTCAAATCGAAAGTCTCTGCGTAATGCGGCTTAGCAATTGTCTACCCACCTTTACATGAATGCAAGCAAGGGTTCCTAGCGAGCGTTAGAAGCCACCAATCGACGCTTATGCGGAAGCTAACGGAAGCACATCATTTTGAATCACCATGCATGAACTACTTTGCCTTAGTACACGCTAAAAATATCAGCCTGGCGGTTCGCAACCGGGATCTGCCCACACATTCAGCCTTCAGCCCTTCACCCCCTCTTTACCCGCTTCCTAGAAGCCTCAGAGCATTGTCGCTTCCTCTTCCTTGTCGTTCTCATCTCGATGCGGTGATCTTGATAGGAAGTACAGGCCCGGCACTTGGTTAGTGACTCGAGGTCATGATCGATTCTTCCGAAAGGCGCGTCCAGATGCTGCTGCCTGGAAAACCACGACATGCTGTGTGGGAATCCGCTGATCTTGCGACGTTCAAGGCCATTGATCTTGACGAACAGGGTGACAACGTCTTCGAGATATCGTACATGGAATTGCACCGTCTTGCAATACACGTGACATTGCTCGCAAATGTCGTCGGATGTCAATAAACCCAGAGATTCAGTATCCGTCGTAAGCTCCAGCTGAGTGTTATGAATCCGGAGCAAAGAGCTCGACACTGCCCGAAAATCGTTACGGCAACGAATCATACCTGTGCAAAGGTATTGACCCGTTTGGAAGGTCGGAATCTCATTAAGCTTAAAGTAAAAGCTTGCTACCAGAAGAGCTGAGGCGATCCTGGTCCGGTCCCTTGACCCCTGCGGCTGCAACTGTACAAGCCTCCTTAGTGTATCTATGCACTCGACGTCGTCCAGACGAGGTTCTTCGCCTGTCCAAGGCACGTTGAGTCGGAAGTAGTCGGCCTTAGTGCTTTCATCTAAACGGTTGGCTATGTTCCTCCAAGTACGCTCACCATCCAGCGAGGACATGAATGATCGACACAAGCGAGGTATAAAGCCGTCGTTCAAGAGATGACGAAAATTTGGAGCTTTGGGGGATTTGAGGTTGTCCTCGGTGCCAGTTCCGAGCGACAAAACAACATCTGGCTGTGTTGAAGAGGGCCATAGTTTGGCGCACTCCCACAGGGCGAGATCCATTGGGTTGTTGTGGCGTAAGCCTCCGTCCTGAAAAGAGCCCAAGGAGGCAATGAATGCAGGTTTGAAAAGACTATCGCCACGGTCAGCGACACAATCAATTACTTGGATTCAAGAGACCATACCCTGGAGCGGCCGAAGTGACTCTCCCACTGCTTGAGATCAGAAGTGCGCATTAGTCGATGAAGAGTAACTTACGCTTCCCATACAAATGGCTCATTCTCAATCTCATTAGGTCTAACGTGTTTATATCCTTGGGATGATGATGAGTATGCTGCATGATAGGGCATTCTAATGTACGTACCACAATTCCGTTCCCTGGGTCTTCCATTATAATTCGAAAAAATGTACGTAAAAGCATCTGACAAAGTAGTAGCAGTGACTGCTACCTTCTGTCCAGAAGGCCCGAATCGGTCGACGTCAAAAAGCCTTCGATCAATCCCGAAGACATCTTTCAATGAGCTCTCCAATTTACCTACGTCGTAACATCCATCGGTAAGCCAACAACGAAAAAGGTCCCGTAGGCGGGTAAGCAAGCCGCTTCCCTTGGTCATGTGGATACCAAAGAAGTCACGAATCAGGTCATTGAATGTCTTGGTGCAACGTTTCACGTCCCAGTGCTTCACAAACAGACCAAGGACAATAAGTCCACCTGTCTCACCATTAGACGGCTGCTATTTTAGGAGGGGTTGATATTCCCTACCTGAACTGGTCCCGAAAGCAAGTTCGAATAGGTCTTGCACAGGAAGGTCGGGATCCAATAGATCCTGTAGAAGACTAAGGAACTCTAGAGGTACAACCCCACGGACCCCCCCCCCATCGACACTCAGTATTCGGGCACCCGCGGTTGGAGGCTTCAATCTCGCTACAAGTCTACCCTTCGTCTGGCAGAGGATGCAACTGCTAAGCGCAAAGTGCACCTCCTTACCCATTACCGGATTCCCGAATAAAATCACGCAATTATCGCAAACAGCATGTTCGCATGTCAACACGTGCTCTGGTTTTCGGCGGAGGCAAAAGAGGCAAGTATGGTGGCTTCCAAGCTGGTTCCAGTGAATAGTGAGAGACTTGAGGTGGTTGCTATGGAACTGTGCCGAAGTCTCAAAGTCAAGGTCGATAGCTGGGAAAAGACAATCCATATGCTCCTGGACGCGTGTACATAGATCCTCGGCAAACATAGGCGAGTTGAATAGGTTGAGAAAGGCCGAAAAACAATGTTCCTTGTACAAGCTTTGGAACACCAGCTTGGGATCGAATCCTATGACAGTCAGGAGCTTCTATCTAAGGATAGCCGATAGCTTACTATGCATTCTTGGTGGGTAAGCATCCATCAATATAGTCGACGCGAGGTAAGATGTCAGACTCTCGTAGGAGAGAAAATAATCCTTGCCCAAGCTGAGAAAAGCGTGCAGGTGGCTGCGATAGTCTTCACCGATTTCGTTCGACATTCGAGTCTTCTGTACGAAGTCGAAGGGTTCTGTAACAGAGGATGTCACATGGTTGATAGCTTGGCGGAAGAAAGCTTCGAAATGGATAGCCGTGAAATGCGCTCGCTGCTCTATTCGCTCCATTCTCGACAACTCAATCTCGGAGAGTAGAAGTTCTTTCAGTCGTCGATGTCGAGCTAGGGGTGATACATGTTCACCTGCTAGATGCATGATTGATATGGACGAGAAAGCGCTGATTCGAGCATCGTGATCGTTCTGAAGCTCATTCCGAAGCCCTTCCACTGCAAGGACACTATGAGTCGCTACCTCTTCCTCTCTTACCACGACAATGACCCTCGGACGTAGAGAATTTGGTAGGCTCGAAGGATTTCCAGCTCTGATCCATTCCTTCAGGAATTCCGTGACATTATCGAGTCCGCCAAAGTCGTCAGCAAAGATACATATTACATGACTAAACAATGCCACTAGTCGAGCATACAAAGTATGCAGAGCGCTCTTGCTATGCGGTGATGGCCAGGCTAGAGACACCGTGGTGTTCTCATGACATGTCATCGTCCCTAGTCGCTGAGGGACTGAGGCTTGCGCGTCAGCATCGGCGAAGAGAAGAGGTAGTTCGGAGCTGATGGTGGATGAATCGAGCCGAAGATTGACGATACCGTCATGGCGTTCCCGCCTAATATTATTATTGGGGAATATCTGGCGCAGTGCTGCGTCTTTAGACTTTGTACCTAAGAAGAATGCCATCGATGGCCGCTGCCTTTCGGGGTCGGTCATCTCCTGGATGACGCATGCTACGCGGCGGCCATAGTGTATGTAGAGATTATCTCTGCCTGAGAGATAAAACCACCCAATGTGATTACATGAACTCATCTTGGAAAGGAGAACGGATTACTAAATCTGGAGAGATAACGGTGTTCGATGTTCGAAGGTAAATCTTTGTTTTAGCGGAGTAAGTGGGAAGGGGGGTTTAAAAAGGGGGGTGCCGGAATATAAAATTAGGCTGCGCATCGCCTTTTGAAATGACTGAGCGCCGGCTAACGTGACCCATGATTAATGAGAAAGGATGGATAATGAAGTTGAGAATAGAAGATTTGCAGAGAGAAGAGAACATTTTCGAGGGAGTGCTAAGGTCCATCTGCGATATCTGCATTTCGAACAATTCGAACAACAAATCAACGTCCCGTCGCAGGCCGTCTTCCTGGACCAGAAGAATATCGCACGCCTGGAAAAGATTTTCGATATCGAAGGATGTCTTAGACTAGATCCAGAACACCGTATACCAGTGCTTATCGACGATGGAGACCTTAAAGCTTCCCTCCACCAGGCCAACCTTGCTAGTGCGGAGCTGTTCACTTCAAATATCCCTCCAGCCCTACCGTTTCCCGAAAATTATCGTCTAATATGTCTCCATGGTAGGCATCGAATTGCTGCTGCTCAGAACTTTCTTTTAGCTGGCGATAAGTGGTGGACTGTTGATTTTTACTCTGAAAGTAGGTATTTTGGCGTATAAAGACAGGCCTTATGTAAGGCTAACATACTCGGCCTAGAACTTGACCAGTCTCTACGGCGAGACCTTCGTGAAGAGTACAGCAATTCGAGAAACTTCTGTGATGGCGATATATATCAACAAATCAGAGCCTGTCAGAAAAACCAGGACCTCCTCGGAGAGGGTCGCTGGCTTGCTCGCCTTTCGGAAGGAAAGCGTAAAGATTTCAAGCAATTACATACTCGAAAAGAATTAAAGCGTCTTGCAGAGGCCTTGGATAGATTATTACCTTATGTTGGTTTCTGGCCAAGCTTGCAGATTGGCACCTTCCACAGGGTACTTAACATGAAGTGCCCCGAGGTTAGTATAACCATACAATCTGTGGATCAAAGCCTGATAGATGATAGGAACTCACGCATTATCTGACTCACGTAGAGTCGTACTGGAACCAAATCATAGGGGGTTCTTCTACTTTGAAATCTCTTATTGATTACGGAACCGTACGACGTCTACAGATGAGAAACCCTTGGGCCTCCCGAATCGACAATGACTTCCTGATCGACGGTATGGAGCAGAAAACATTATTTCCTTTCATATCAAGTGCTTCTCTCCGAACAGGAATAAAATCGAATCTGCTAAACCAGAAATGTATAATACCTTCCCTTTACACCTTTTTCGAAGACACTAAATGGCTCGAACCGTGCGCGAAAGTCATGAGGAAGCTGTTACCTAGCGGCTGCAAAATGTCAACTCGGAAATCGCTTCTTTCAAATTTCGATGGTCCGAGGTATGCTGGGAATATTCTCGTTCAAACAGATCATAGGGATACGTGCTACTGGAAGGGATCCGAGCAAGAGATCGTAGATTGCGGTTACCGCCAGCTCTGGCTTTTCGCTTGGCGACATTTTCCGGAGCTGTCAGCGTTGCTGCCTCGAAGAGATCATGGCCATGCAAAGCCAAAAGCCCGAGCATCATCTGAGCAGACTTGGTATAATTTTGCCGATGCAGCCTATTGGTTGGGATTTAATTCCGATTGTATCACACAATCAAGAAAACGAGATGCGGACTACGAGATGGCTAAGGCTTTTCTGAGTCAAGTCCGCCCATCCGAGTTCCACTGGCTGTCCGATCGAGACCGGGTGGACGCAATCCAGGATATCTGTAAGGTTTTGAACTCAATTGAGGAAGAAACACGGAATACCGATATATCGCCACCAGATTTTGAGGCAGAGGTTGTAATCGATAATCGTTGCGGTCGACCTTTCGAGCAGTCTTATAAGTATACACGGACTCATTTCTTCCTACCGAAAGTGTATGCTGCCAAGGAAAGAAAAGTTACGCATTTCAGCATCAATCAAGACATTTTCTTCGCCTTTTTTGGCGCTGAAAGCCCTCATAAATCTGAGCATGGGAATCCGAGTCCCAAAGCTACAAATAGCGAGACGGAGCGAAGACCCAACCAGGATCAACACAAAGGGAGGAAAGACGCTGCTAGGCGCTACCAAGAGGGTGGAGGGCAGACGGCGGGTCAAGCTACGAACCAGGCTGTCTTGGGGAATTCACATATCCATCATAATCAACAGGTGACTGTTGGACAAGCTGATACTGTTATACTGCCACGAGCCGAACAACAAGTGGTACAGACCCAAGCCGCGGCCGAGCCCCAATCTTCGGAGACCAAGGAGAGTTCACATACCCATCAGGATAAACAGGTGACTGTTATACAACCACGAGCCGAACACCAAGTGGTCCAGAACCAAGCAGCGGCTGAGTCCCAGTCTTCGGAGGCCGAGCTTACATTGTACATCAATCCGGATCTCGAGCTTTCAGAGTTATATACGAATTGGAAACTCCTCAAAGAAGGAGATGTATTACTTGTCTCTCTTGCGGAGGCTACCTGCTCGCGGATCCATACGAAGCAAGCGAATCCATCAAAGCTTCCCTGGGATATTATCTGTTTCGCCAAACATACCTTTGCGTGGTTTAATCCGAACCGAAAACAATTCAAGTCCATTGATCCGACGGCCGTGTTAAAGTATGGTAAAAGTTCACGATATGATGGGGTGGTTTACCACCATCCAAAGCATAATCCTACACGCGATGGTACTTATGTAAATCTGGAGGGAATAATTGAGCCGTTGCTAGGATCGACCACAAAAACCCGACTGTATGAAATTGAGCAAAGATGCCTCAAGAAGAAGCGGGGAAGACCGACGCAACACAACGACGGCGAACCTTCACAGAAGAGGCGAGACGTAAGGGAAATAAGAGCCATACGCCTTTAGGGAGTACCAAGGCAGAAGCGTAACAGAAAGCATAGTAGCTGTCCTGAAGCAAGGCTAAAACTTTAAAACCAGTCAGGCTGCTGCCAGGAGCCCTTGTCGCTGTCGGGGCTGGCCCCGACCCACTTCTAGCTTCTGCCAGCCAATCAACCCATCGTCAAGTATTTGCCGGCATGATTTCTCGCGCTACGAAGTTTGCCTGCGAAGCTGAGTTACACCTTTTAGCGTTCGCCTTGTCGCCTACTTGGCTGGGGTATTAAAGATGTCATGTGTCTTCCCATGCCTTCTGACTTTGCTTCCTGATTTCGGAGCCTTCACGCTACTCTTTCAGCACGCAGCATGGACCGTGTAGGAAGGCAGGATGTAGAGCCGTCGCAGCACGCCCTCATCTGCGAGCCACCAAGGCATAGTGTATCCTCTGAGAGCGATGATTCATGCTGCCCGTTCATTCACGAGGACGAGCTCGCCAGATCAGTGATAGACGTGCCGTGAGTAAGCACTCTTTTCCAACTTTAACCTGGTCTAATATGCCAGGCAGGACTCGAGAAAGCACAGAGGGTCTGGTCTCGACTGCCCACGAGCTGCCTCAACCTAAAGGAACAAGGACTAAGCCTGACTCGAAAACGGAAGTCCATACCGAAGAAGAACCCCAAATGTGTCGACAGCCAGAGACCGACTCTATATCCCTCGACAAGCTTCGCCTCGATGTCAAAAGCTTCTACGCTAAGCTCACTATGCTTGAAGCCAAGTGTATTGCTGTCAATAGACGGCATTTGGCAGCTTCACGGGCATCGGATCGCGCCCGTAGGGTCGTTCTGGGTGACGATCAATGGCAATCATTGACGGCTCTTCATAAACAACTACTACATGTATACTATGACTTCTTCCTAGCTTCGCAACATCCATCCAGTAATCCCTCGCTGATGGGATTGGCCGCTGAACATAATGTGGCGGAACGGCTTTGGCGACACGGAATCTGTATCTTCCTCGAAGTCCTTGAACACCGGCTTCCTCGTTCAATTGACCACATGATGACCTTCGTCGATATCGCCTACGAAATCATGGCTCTGCTTCAGGAAACAGTACCCGCTTTTCAAGAAATATGGCACGTATGCCTGGGACACCTAGCAATGTACCGTTCTTATTTTGAGAACAATCAGGAGACGCTTGAAGTATGGATTAGTATAGCACATTTTTGGTACACTACGGTCAGCGATGATCGCCCTGGTGTTGGATATATCTATCACCACCAAGCCATGCTTGCATCTACTTGGCTGGAACGGCTCTCTCTTCTGAAAAAATCCGTTGTATGTTCCCAAATCTATCCAAATGGGCAATCAAAGATTGCGGATCTCTTCATGCAGGTACATAAGTTGCAGGATCTCCACAAGTCTAGCTTTGAGAAGGCTTTTCTTCAGGGCCACCGCGATCTATTCCTAGGTTCAGCTTATAGCACCAGAACCGATCTCAGCATAATGAGGGAGCTTCTCAACGACTTCATCATTTCGCAAGGGACATACTTTAATAGGATCGGAATGTATGTGGCGATGACTAACATTACTACCGTCATCGGTTGTAAGGCCTTCGAAGCTTGTCTTGATGGTCTCCTCCAAACAAACGGGACGACTGCTCCCAGTCTCAAGCTCACTTCCCAGTCGTAGAAATCAGCGTCTGAAGCATCGGCCGATCTAGGGGATGCTTTTGAGCTTGTAGAAATAGATGGATCCTCACCGGGCCAACGCCTCGTCCAATCTACTGAGCTTAGTCCCGATCAATCAAAAATCTTCCTAGCTTTCAGGCTAACATTTGTGGTACTGACTGCTGCTTTGCAACATTCCAAAGACCCGAATGTCTTACCTCTGGTACACATTACTCTCGCTTCCTTGTGGAGTCTGTCTCAGCACCAAACCCTAGTACTTAACGACATACCTTGGATGGAGATTTGTGACTTCGTGAACAGCTGGTCCCCCATCGTAGACATTGGCGCTACTATTATCTGGGAAGAAAATTTGCCTCCCGCCAAGCCGCTTCCCGAAGACTTCCTTATCCGCGGACTGACGTTTAGCCATCGATACTTTCCCCAGAATTGGTTCGACAAAGCCCCTACGCACGATGAGCGATACTTGGAAACACCTTCAGTGACCGAAGCTCGGTTGGACAGAGTCCTATGGCTAGTGCAACAAATAGCAAAGGTCAGTCATGTAATATTGACATGTGACAGTGCTAATAGCTTGAGGTTTTACCATTGGATTTCCTATGACTCGGTTGCAAAAATATTTGTTGTCAAGGAGAGTTGCGATAGTGACTGGGAGTTTCTTGAGGGTGGGACTCCGCTTTAGGACACACAATGAAGACTGGGCACTCGGCAGGAGGTTTTCCTTATCTGTGATATATGCCTGCTAGAAATGCCCAATTCAGCAAAGATATCTGTGATTCTTTAAGATTAATTGTCAGGTATGAAGGGTCTCTTAACGGATGGCTTAAGACTGGGGCCGATTGAGCAGCCGAGAAAAGGGGATCTGTCAATATTTCATAAAAGCACTGTTTAGAAGGACGTTCGTACGCACCTGATCAATAAATGGATCTGCCTACTGGGCAGTCAAAACGTGTATTGATGATGCTACAAACAATCTACTGACTCCTGTATGGAGAAGCAAGGCGCCAAGGACTTAGTTACATAATCATATCACGTGCCGCCAAGACGTTTGCCCATCAAGCCGCTTACCAATATGGAAGCGCATAATTTGCACTTGGCCGTAATGCAGATGATCGAGCAGGCTCACAGTCCTTCTTCGCACGCCTCACCCTGGATCATCCTTCGGCTCACCTTGCTCACCCTCGCATCACCATTGGGGGGTGCAATTCAGGGCGGGGTGCCAGAATTGGATGGGGGTGCCAGAATTGAATGGGGGGTGCCAGAATCGAAGGGGGTGCCACTTCTGGAGCTGGTGAGCCAGTGTTGAAGGTTGCCCCGAGACGAACCGCCGGAACGGAATGAGAATCTTGGACGTGGGTGTTTTGCAATAGACATAAATATCATCTAAGAATTCAGAAGTCAAACTTCCGCTGCTCTCTCGATCGCTTGCCTTGATTAAGACTCAAGATCTGCGTGCCTCTTCTACGCATGTAAAGTGCTGACGAAATGGCCACACTCCGGTCAAGCAACTTGAACCGTGCGGCTTATAGAACAAAGTGCCGCCAGAAATTATCCGAGCATATCCGTAAGATGTGGCTATCCAGTGGATAATAAAACTTGCTAACAAAGTCTCGAAGTGGCCAAGCTTGGAATCTCAATAGAGCCGGCAGAAGTACGGCTGATCACAAGTGGTGATGATCCGTATACCTGGCGTGTATTACCAGAAAAACAGCACCTCTTTATGAAACATCTAAGCAAGCATTCTATCGGGGCTTATCGAGAATTATGTCGAGGCGTTGGTGTATCATTTGAAGCTATTCTGTCACATGACTCGAGCAACGCTGCGGAGAGGAAACTATTCGGAGAGAGACCAGAGACTAGAGTATGCGTACTTTCCATCGCTTAGCCACCCCTAACGGAATGAATAGGATGCCTCTAGCCCCGAAATCAGCTTTACCACAGTGATCGAACATTTAAGGACGGACAAGTGCAAACTGACCGCTGAGCTGAACGAGTCAAATGACCAGGCTATGAAGGCGATAGAACTGAAGGAACTGGCCGAAGAAGAAGCGGTTCGCTTAACATCGATAATACAAGCAGCTGAGGTGGACAAGCAAACATTACAGCAACAAGTGCAAAACCTAACAGGTATAGTAGAATACTTTAGAAACACAACAGTACAGTCTGTGGATAAGTTTATAAAGAGACTTAAGCTTGACCTAAATCTTTTTACGGGAGGACAATATATTGGTGGGAGAGTCCCACTGGATACTGCGAGATATTCGTTAGATAAAATAGGAAGCTGTATAAGCTAGAAGCCAGCCTTGGCAAGTTAAAATCTATGATCACTTGCAGAGTAAACCTTGAAAGAGAAGAAAAGGTAGTGCTGTATTAAAGGTACCCAAAGCAATAATTCTAGAGACCGAGACTTTAGATCGGAAAGCGTCGCTATAAGTTAGTACCTACAGCGTGTCTGATAATGATCGGTAGAGAATGAAACTCCTTAGAAAACAGCTTGCTGTCCTTTAAAGAAGGCTAACGAAATCAAACGAACACGAGTATAGATAGAAGGGACAGATATGCAGAAACCACGAGCGGGAACCGAAACGCTTCCACAGGCGAAGAATGAATTCGTTACACGGACTTCGTACTGATTCTTCGTAAAATTATTTAACGTTATTATTCAAGAGGCTGGGACTAGAAAGATAGGGTTTCATCGATAGAGGGTAGAGACCACCACTTCCAGAGACTTTGGTGAAGTAACACCTAATATACGCATCTTGCAAAATCTGCCTCAAGAATCTCTCTAGATATGAGACGACGGATTGAATAATTGACTCGTCGCACCCAGTATTATTTTACGTCCGTTGTCTTCTGCGATATTTGATCCCTTGACGGACAGACCTCTGGCCCGGGACCTGCTTTGGCTGGCTAAGTCGCAGCCGTACCTTCGGCTTGGGCCCAGGTTTGGGTTGGCGGATCCGAAGTGTGATGCGAGGTTTGTTGGTCATGACTGGGATTTTTCTCGGTTGGGCCGTATTCTGATCGATCAAAGCTGCTGGATTGGAGTCCTCTTCAGTGTCCAGGCAAATATCGCTGGGAGTTACGATTTGCGAGTGTATTCCTCCATCGATGTTGTGGTGGCCGCCGATGCCTTGTGCGGAAAAGCATGACGGGGATCGGGAACGTAAATATTGAGAGAACAGGGCGTCCTGGCCAGGCAGCGGAGATCCGTGTTCGTTAGACTCAGTCTCTGATAAATCTCTCAACGACCCAAGCTCGGTATGCAGCTCTGTGTGTAGGACGTTTTGGCTCAGACACAAGTCGTCCATCGAGTGTAGCTCATCCGTATCGGGAGGTGACATTGATTCGCTATATGTCAACTCTGGTAGATCCTGTGCATCTTCAACAGTACCCACGTGAGTGAAGGAGGCCGCGGACGATCCCGGTAAAGGGGTGGCCTGAATCCTGTTAGGAGTTTTCAGATCCAACGATTGACGTGAAGACAGCTCAGTGCTTCGGTTAGTCTGAAGAGGGTCATTGCTTCGCTTTAAGGGCCCCAGATCCTGCTCATCGCCATGCTCCCTTCTCCGCTTCTGGCATGTGGTGTCCACAATCCAGTGGACGAGAGGTTCCGAATAGCGCTCGCTTTGCCAAGACTTCCTCATATATGGGCTCATCTGTAAGCTGTGCACGTCGCTCAGATGGTAGAGAAACGAGGTCTCATCTTGGAGCTGCAGGCTGCATAATGGGTGAGGACACTTCAAAGGCCAATGGGAGGCTCCCAAATGCGTTCCAAGATGACTCCACAATTTGGCTTCTCTGGTCCACGAATTCCATCGAGATGACGCCGGGAGCTGATCATCACCCATACAGAAAGGGCAAAAGGCAGGCCGGAAGAGCGAGTTACAGTAAGTGATCGATGCGCACCGTTTGGAGGTGAGTGACCCGAGATGCATTCGACAATGTTGATCCCATTCTTCTTCGACGAACCAATCGAAGCATGTGAAGCAGTACTTCAATTCGGACTCTAAGCGCTCGAGCGTCTTGGCCAGCTCTCTTTGGCGACAGTGGTGGATATGCGTGCTTCGATGAGGTCTAAATAAGCTGTAGCCGTTAGATTCCTGCAGAGCAACCGGGTCGGAAAGATGAGTACCTAATCATAGACAGACCGCATTCCTTCACCGGGCACAGACCCTGAGCAGGCTGCTCACCGGGCCGGTATAGGACAGTGCAGTCCTGGGACGCCAGAGAGCACAGGTCCTGGATAGCTTCTTTTCGCTCCTCTTCCGATACGACGCGATCTGAAATCATCGTCTTTGCAAGGCGACCGCGTTCTGGCATCACTCGTGACAGAATATCGAGAAGGTCTGTCCTTTTCTCGTCATTGGGACTCTCTTTGCCGCGAGTCTTGACTTTCCAATCCCTCCGCTCTCGTATCCATTCAAGCTTATGTTGTTGCAAATTTTGCTTATACAGCCTGGCTTTATACGTCCGAGCTTTGCTTTCGGCAGCTCTAACGTCGCACGCAAGGCTTCGTCGTTTTTTGAGCCGCTGGACTTCGGATTCGAGTTTCAGAAATTGTGAATCTCGTCTGATGGCATCTTCTTTTTCGGCTGGTAGTTTGGTAGGAAGGCCCTTTTCGCGAAATTTCGCAAAGGATTGGAAATAGTCGACGTGGTCATGCTGGGCGACTTCATCCAAGAAAGCGGATTTCCCACAGACAGACGAGGTGTTAGCCACGTAGCTTTGGCCGTAGACACGAGGATCGGTCTGGTTGATATGTTGAGATCGTTCGACTTCGGTGTACCTCGCTGTACAGTCTATCATTAGCAAGATCGCGTTCTGGACGTTTTCCGATACCACTGACCATTAACCTTCTTGCCGAGGCAACGGCGTATAGCATGAACTGTTGCGTTTCCAAAGTATCCTGAGAGATTAAGCACCGATTTGAGGATACGATCGAAGGTTCTCTTTGGAAGCGGCTCATCGGTGACACCCTGTTGCATAGTAGCATTGCGAAGGATCGGTAGAGCCATGACAGAATCTTTCCATCGAAGAGGAAGCTCGTCGTCGCCGTCAGGAATTTGTAACTGCCAAAGATCGTCGAAGGAATCGATACCCCAGATAGCGTTGTCTGCGCGAGCTAAAGCCAGTAGGAATTGGGTGTCATCATAGAGCAGTGTGCCGTGTTGACTGGTCGATGCGCCATATCTACCAAAGCAAAACGTCGTCAGTCAAACAGATCAAACATGTGACAGAAAGGGACAATACACAGTATTCTCTGGGTCGCGATTATTTTTCACCCAACGCTGGTCAACTCGATATATCGCTTTCCACCCACCACTTGGGATGCGTTTTAGAACAAGTTCAATATCCTATGAAAGTTTAGCGATACTCACCACCAATCGTCCTACCAACACTTACCCGGTATTGAAGACCCTTCTTGCTGTCGTCCTTCTTATCAGGGAAGAAGGCACCAATCCTCGCGCCAGTCCAACAGAAGACCGCAATAATAAAGGGAATTTGAACTTTATTACGTGGATGGATGAAATGATCGTCGTCGACGGTCCAAAATGTGACAGTGAACTGGACCAGTTCCTTTCTACCAAACAGATGCTTAGGCTTCTTTTTGTTCACGACCAGGCCTTCTTTAGTCAAAGTATTCCTAGCCCACTAGTACACTTCCTTTGAGCTTAAAATTTAGATCTTAGTACGGAATGTACTTACACTGTAGACTGCACGTCTGTCTTCTTCTTCGATGCGGTTGCCGGTCACCCGAGCGAATCCAGCGAAGAACCACTCCGCGAAAGTATTCATTGAATCCGTGGTGACGAGTTTGTTTTCGTCGTCGATGATCCCATCGCTGACAGAGGCGATAAAACGAAGGAAGTCTTTGATAGTAGCAAGATCAAGAGGAGGCAACCCTTCCCGAAGTCTCTGGGCTCCTGTGGTGTAAGAGACATCGACGGCGGCTTGCTCATCTGCCTCTCCTACGTCGGATTTGCGTTTCTCGACAAGAGCCACCCATCTGCCAACGTGGTCAGTAAAGGCAACGCAAAAGGATTGAACCGACGTTGGCACTCACTTTTCATAGCGTTTCAGAGCGCTGTTCTGGTCTTTGAGAGTCTTTGGTACGTAAGTCGTGCTGTCTCTCTTGCCATCCTCTGCTCGGTGCGCTCCTTGCTTGTAGCCATTGGTGATCGCTTTCTCCCATAGCTCTTCCGGCGGCACTTCTTTCCGACCCATGGTCTTGAGGAGCAAACAAAATGGTAGGGAATGAGCGTGGTGGGTGGAGATGAGAGTTGCGATCTTTCTTGGAGAGAGCCGAAACGGAAGAGGGAACAGAAAGAGGGGGGGACTGCTCCTCTTTATGCCCTATCTCAGCGGCCATTTCTGGAGCCCACCAAGAACAGGCTGTGCAAGGGCGAGCGCGTATCTTCATGTTCGAACGTGGGGGGTTGGGTGAGTTGGTAGGTGAGACGAGAGCGTGCATCACCCAGGTCGGGTGCGGCACCACCCCTGCTCACCCGGCGCACTCGCTAAAGCGGCAGGGGCCGGGCGAGCCTCGAGTGAGCTGGGGGCAGATTTTTGTCACCTTCACATGCCAATCCTAGCAATTACCAGGGCACCCCCATTTACTGATAGGAGCACGTATTGAGACAATACTCCAGTCCGATGACACACTCCTTCCTCAACACATGCAAGGGTGCAGAGGCTATCGGGTTACGTCATAGAATAAGTCCTGTGCGGTGTGGCAGAAGACTGGAGTTGAGCAATGTTGGAGTAGCTTCATTGCGAGCTTTGAATTCTACTGACTGATCCATCCGCATTGCAATCATGACCGCTCAAGTGCTTCCACCCCCTCAAACCGCTCACTCACTGAACTCCTCCTTGTCCTACGCTTCCTCCGCTCAGCAACACCAGCCTGCACCACTCCAACGAACCAATCATGGCTCTCACATCGACCCTGAGATGGTCGACTGGCTCACTCCTACGTCCAAAGACACCCCGCTTTCCGATATTCGCGCGCACTACTCTCATGATGGCTATGTATGGATCAAGAACGTAATCCCTCGCTCAGACGTCTTTGATATGCGCGAGCAATATTTCCAGACAATCTCGCCGTCAGGTCTCCTATCCCCTGACACGGGCCCACGAGAAGGCATCTTCAATTCACGCCTCGACCCTACCGCGCATCAGGGTCTAGGAGCAACTCCGCAAGATAGTGTCATGCAGAACCTGGACGAAATTCACGCCAGTAAAGAATATCAAGATTTTCTCCATCACCCTGATTTGCGCGACTGGGTGCGCCGGCTGACTGGTTGGCAACGGGAAGCCGTGCTCAAGCGCGGCCTTCTTCGACACAACGTGCCAGGAAGCAAATGCCCGAGCGGAATTCATTATGATCAACTCTTTCTGAGAGCGGGCGATCCCGCGTTTGTGACAGCGTGGGCGCCAATCGGAGACTGCGCGGCGGACGGCGGAGGGCTGATGTATTTGGAAAACTCGTGCGAGCTTGGAGAGAGGATCGAAAAGCGCTTCGAAGCCCAGCAGGAGAAGGAGGACATGCCGAAAGAAGAAAGAATCAGCGCGTACAATCGTCACATGGGCGAGCTGGGCCACTTGAGCCACAATGCAGAGACTTGGGCGAAAGGGGATGGACTAGGGAAGAGGTGGTTGGTCGCCAACTACGAGGCCGGAGATGTCGTTTTCCACAGCCCATGGATGATACACGCGAGCGGTCAAAATAGTGACAAATTTGGCAGGATCAGGTTGGCTAGCGATCTGAGGTTTTATGAAGAAGGAGCCAATCTTGATGAAAGGTGGACAAGGCCATTCTACAACGGAGATGGACTCTAAGGGCAGCTGGGTGTTGTGGACGCCCATTTTCCTATAAGGTGGCTTCACCGCACGGTTTGGAGTTGAACTTTGCAAGGCTCCAGGACACGTTTATAGCATTGAAGTATTAATTATAAAAGTAAGAATTAATAGCTAGGATAAGTAGTATACTACCCTCTCTTATACCCTATTTTAATAGCTATCCTTAAGACCCCTAAATAAAGTGGGCTATATAAAAGAGCGCGCTTTCTATATACTTAAATGTAGGGGATTAGGTGAGTTAGTAAGAGAGCGTCTATCACCTAGATCGGGTTGCCGCCCCAACCCCTGCTCACCCAGCGCGCTCGCTAATAGTAAAGCGGCAGATTTCTGTCACCTTAAGCTGCCAAGCTCCAGTCTCACTAGTGGAGAGACTTCTGATGTCTTAGCAGCGCAAGGTCCCTCTTTCCTCATGATGCTGTGCGTTCTTCCTCAAGCTAATCTTTCTCCGAGTATATCCATAGGACCCATATAACTCTTTCGTATGCTGTGATTGGTCATCTCTGGGGTGGTACGATAACCACCGACATTTCATTGTTCGTTCCACCCATGAAACCAAATCGAATCCTCAGTGAGGGAGGTCACACAAGGAACAAACCTCCAGACATATAATCCCAAAGCCTACAGACATCCATTCGCATAATCAAAAGCAACAATTTCCAGACCCCTTCATACTACGGGTTCATCAAAGGTCTCTGCCAGCTCTGCGTCGACTCCGCGATGTCCGCCCTTCAGGTCGATTCTGTCCCAAGCCAGGCTATCCCAGGACCTCTACCAGATCTCGGCGCAGGTATAACAGGGAAAGCCGCTCACCCGCATCCAGCAGGCCGAGTCAAATATGGCGTCTCTGTTCAAGGCATTCGGATGTTGCTTTTCGCACTGTGGGTCAACACCGTCATCTTCAGTATCCATGCAACACAGCTTCTTGGCTCTCCAATCTACTTCATAAACAAGGACTACTACTACGCATATATGTCCCTTACCAAGCAGTCCTTCGGTCTGCTCATTGTAACGGGGACGGCTTGGTTCAGCCACACTGTCGTTAGAGTAAGCGGGGATAGAAGTGTACGAGGACAATTACAGCAGACAAAAGACGGACAGTTGCAGACGCACTTCCCGGAACGGCTGGTGATGATCGCCAATCATCAGATTTATACTGATTGGCTATACCTTTGGTGGGTGGCATACACAAATCGAATGCATGGACACGTCTACATCATTCTCAAAGAGTCGTTGAAGTACATACCTTTGATTGGTCCCGGGATGATGTTCTACGGATTTGTTTTCCTTGCGCGCAATTGGACAAAAGACAAGTCGAGACTTCAGCATCGGCTACAGATCCTGAACCAGGGGAGCCATGGCGGGCCAATGTCAGGCTCATCACATCTTGATCCCATGTGGATGATGATCTTTCCAGAAGGAACCAATCTCTCCGGCAACACTAGGAAAGGCAGCGCTAAATGGGCGGAGAAACAGGGGGTCAAGGACTTGCAGCATGCGCTCCTTCCTCGAAGTACTGGCCTGCAATTCTGCCTTTCGGAACTGAAGGGCACAGTCGATTGGGTATATGATTGCACTGTCGCCTACGAGGGCATACCGTAAGTCTAGATGAATGTATGAGTTGTATATGCTGATAGAACACAGTCGAGGAGCTTATGGCCAAGACCTGTTCACTCTACGTTCGACGTTGTTCCAAGGTCGTCCGCCAAAGTCTGTGAACATGTACTGGCGCCGATTCGCCGTGTCTACATTACCTGCTGATGATGCCAAGAAATTTGAAGAATGGCTTGTGGAGCAATGGAAATTCAAAGATGCTCTTCTCGAAAAATACGTACAAAATGGCCGCTTCCCCGCTGATGAGGGTTACGATCCCGAAAAAGAGGTCGCAATCAGTGGCAACACTGGTATGCAAGTACCGAAGGGTGCGGGATTCATCGAAACGGAAGTCAAGCTCGCTCATTGGTACGAGATAGGGCAGATATTCGTAGTTCTGGCTGCCTTAGCTCTTCTGTTCAATATTGGGGCGAAGATGTGGAATCTCATCCTTTACGGTACGGTGATGGGGCGTGGATAATGGGACTTCCAGCTTCTGCGTGGGATTCACTCTGCGAAGTCGGTAGGACAGATGCATGACGATCAAGAGTTGGGAGTACACGCAAACATATGGCTTGAGGGCCATTCCTGTACCAAATACTTTAAGGTACAGGAGTGCTTCTTGGCGCTCGGGAGCGGCACATCTTCGGCGCTCAGCAATTGCGCTAGTACAAAAAGCTACTAGGTCCAGGTGCGGAAAAACGATTGGCCTTTCTGAGCTTTGAATCTTATTGAGAACATTGATTTTGACGAGTTATTTCGCATTCACTGACAGGTTGGTATTACTATCCCACAACCTCACATCGCCTTCTTTCCAATGTCACCTTGAAAGAACGAACACGACAAAGAAGCGCTCTCCATAATGCCGTCATCAACCAACACCTGCGTGTGAGAGGCTTGTGCCCCCTTCGACAATCAATCCAAGGGCGGCTGTCTGCACTTCTGATAACTTCCCAATCGCACCATCCGCTTGTCATGGCGCCTTTTCTCAATGGCTACGCCAATGGAAATCGCCAACTTCCCTCCGAACCTGCCTCCGAGTCTGTTCGCTTTTCCGATATTCCTTCTGCTCTCGACATCCAAGTCTCCGGCGCTTACGAAGGTGAAGCTGTCGAAATCAGCTTAGAAGAACTCCTTGACGATCCTACTGAGCTATGCACGCTACTCGAGAACGAAAATGCGGAGAAGAGAGTATGGATGATCATAGCACTAGCATACGCACGACAGGGAAAGGTTGATCTTGCTATCGATATACTACACAAGGGTCTGGGATCGCTGAGCAGAGGCAGTGTGAAAGAGAAGCTGGGGCCGCTGGGGCTGCTTTGTTGGATGTTCTTGAATAAGAGCAGACATGCGCCGCGGGTACTGCAAGAAGGACAAGTGGCTGGCGAGGTCAAAACGAAGGATCTTTGGCTGCAGGCTGCTACAGCAATACTGAACGAGGCAGCACGCATCAATCCAGCCTTTCCTCCATTATATTTGGCTCGTGGTGTGCTATACCTCCTTCGCGCCTCCTTGCAGCCTCCCTCGAAGCCTGTCACGCCCGGCACTATAGATCATTCAGAAAGAACAGAATCGCTCCGGCAAGCTCTGAAATGTTTTGAAGATGCAGCGAGAGTTTCGAGTGGAAGGAATATGATGGCCGTCATGGGCACGGCGAGAGTACAATTTTCGCTGGGCAAATATGCGGAGGCTTTGAAAGGTTATCAAGAGGTACTCGCCAAGATGCCCCATCTTCAAGATCCAGATCCCAGAATTGGTGTCGGATGTTGCTTCTGGCAATTAGGATATCGGGAAGAGGCACGGGAGGCGTGGGAGAGAGCACTGGAGCTGGTGAGAATATTGCGTCCAGTCACTGATATTACTTACTAATGATGGTATTGAGACTCCTGACTCGCCTGTTGCCACCATCTTGATTGGTCTCTACTACCTCCATGACAGTTCGAATCACAATAGTAAAGATCAAGCCTTCGCCCAAATCTACAAAAGGGCGATGACAGAGTACACTCAGAAGGCGTTCAAGCTGAGTAAAGATACGCCTCTGACATGCGCCACTTTTGGTGGCTACTTTCTGCTTCGAAAGAATTGGCCCACCGTGGAGACGCTTGCACGAAGAGCCATAGAATTGACCGACGTTAATGCTATTGCGAGTGATGGATGGTACCTCCTTGCCCGCAAAGAACACTCGCAGGAGAAACCAGACTTCTCGAAAGTGAACGATTTTTATGGTAGGACAGACGCTGCGAGAGGAGGCGGCGACAAGGGCTATGTGCCTGCAAGGCTGGGCCTTGCTCAGGTCCAGGTGCTGCAACAAGATATCGATGGAGCTAAATTCAGGCTTGAGAAGATCATTCAGAATTCAAAGACCGTCGAGCCTATGATGCTTCTCGGAGCTTTGTACGCCGAAGACGTTTTCGCTAATCAGGCTGCCGGTAACAGAGAGGACAAAACATCGGAATGGAAGAAAGCAATCGCGCTTTTGGAAGCTGTTCGTCTGGCTTGGAAAGATCCGCAAAAAAAATTACAAGTCGATCTATCAGTACTTGTCTACCTGGCTCGATTGTACGAAGGAGATCAACCAGACAAAGCAATGCAATGTCTGCAGCAAGTTGAGAAGCAGAGCATAGGAGACCTCCTTGACCAGCAAAAGAAACCCAAGGATGCTGAAATCGACGAGAACACCATGGCAAACCTGCGCGAAGAGCTGCCTCCACAATTGCTCAATAACTTAGGATGCTTCCAGTATCAGCATGAGAAGTTCGACTCCGCTCGAGATCTCTTCCAAACGGCGTTGAATGCACTGGTCAAATTTGGAGAACGGGACGACAGTATTGACACCGATGCGCTTGTCACAACCATCAGCTACAACCTGGCTCGAACATATGAAGCTGCCGCCCTTTTGGACGATGCACGGCAAGTTTACGAAGGACTTCTCGCACGACATGCTGACTACACTGATGCACGCACTCGCCTTGCCTACATCGAACTTCGACAGAATCCTACAGAGGATGGTCCCAAAGCCGTAGCTGCGCTGAGTGAAACGGATGGTGCTGACCTTGAGGTACGAGCACTCCTTGGGTGGTACCTCAGTAGATCCAAGAAACGCGCAACGAATGTGGCTGAAGACCAAGAACAACGGCATTACAAACATACATTACAGCTCCATGAAAAGCATGATCGATATTCACTTACAGGAATGGGAAATGCCTATGCGACATATGCTCGTGAGATGAGGCGGAATACCGAAAAAGAAAAGGAAAAGCGAAGTGCCGAGTACCTCAAAGCTGTTGGCTACTATGACAAAGCGCTACAATTAGACCCCAAAAACGCGTATGCTGCTCAAGGCATAGCCATTGCATTGGTTGAAGATAAGAAAGACCTGGCTACTGCTGTCCAAATATTCTCCAAGATTAAAGACACAGTGCGCGACTCCAGCGTCTTTATCAATCTTGGGCACGTATTCTGCGAGCTCAAGCAGTATTCCAGATCCATTGAAAATGTACGTCCTTGATACTACCAAACTTTCATGACTATAGCTGACTGAATCTACAGTATGAGCTTGCCCTCCACAAAGACCGCGCCTCGGACCCTCAAGTCCTTGCCTGCCTCGGCCGTGTCTGGCTCCTCAAAGGCAAACAAGACAGAAATCCCACCGCGATGAAAAACTCGCTCGACTACTCTCGCCGCGCCCTCGCCATTGCCCCTTCGCAAATCCACTTCAAATTCAACATCGCCTTTGTGCAAATCCAGCTCGCACAACTGATGTACACTCTTCCCGAGTCCCAACGTACGCTCATCGAGGTGCAGACCGCATCTGAGGGTCTCGATGACGCCATCGAATCTTTCACGGAAATTGCTCAAGCGAGTAATCCGCCATATCCCAAACATGATATCGAGCAGCGCGCTAATATGGGGAGAAATACAATGCGCAGGCAGCTCGAACGCGCTATTCAATCGCAGCGTGATTATGAAAATAAGAATGCTACAAAATTGCAAGAAGCGAGAGAACTTCGCGAGGCGGACTTGAAGCGACGGGAGGAAGAGAGAATCAAAGCCGGAGAAGTTGCGGCAGAAGAGAAGAAGAAGATCGCCGAAGAGCGATTCAAGATGCTCGAAACTAGCCGCAAGCTAGCCGAACAGCGCGCCGAAGAAGAACGTAGGAGGGAGGAAGCCGAGATGACTGTGGACTCCGAGACTGGCGAGCGTGTCAAGCGGAAGAAGAAACCCCGTGCTGCCGCCGGGCAAGGCAAGCGCAAGAAGAAGGGTGCTGAGACCTCGGACTCGGAATCCCAACTCGATGGTGAACGGCCTTCGCGAACGAAGAAGGGAAGGAAGAGCGTGTCAGAGAGTAGTGCCGCCAGTAGTATGGATGAGGGCGCCAAACCGAAAAAGAGGAGGAAATTGGCGAGGAGGGGTGGCAAGGATGATAAATTCAAGAGCTCGGAGATGGTGGTTGATAGTGAGGATGATGATGTTGCCGCTGTGAGGAATGGGAACGGTAGTGCAGGTGACGAGGCGGCATCACCTACCGACACAGCCATGGATGAGAGACCTACAGGTGATGCAGAAGATGAAGATAGAGAAGAAGAACAAGAAGAAGAAGCGGCTTCGAGACCGAGAAAGAAACCTGTGAGACGGATTGAGGAGTCTGAGGACGAAGACGAAGACGAAGACGAAGATGAAGAAGACGGCGAGGCGGAGATAGAAGTGCGAACGACAGCTGAGCAGGCGATGGGTCAACGAAAGGGCAACAACGTGTTTGCGGATGCGGATGTCTCAATGGTGGATGAGAGCGTGGGCGCGGCCGGGGACGTGAACACGGTTGAGTATACCGGCGGCGCGCTCGAAGAGGCGTATGGAGAGGGGAAGGAGACGGAGGGGACGGGGGACAGGCATTGAGATGATGTGATGGATGCATGGTATATGCATTAGCATTGGCGTTAGCGTTTTGGGGGAGAGGGTATGTATGTCTCCTTTATTAGGAGGCATAGAGATGGCGCGAATGGGTGTGGTGGATGTATTATAGCAATATAGCTCCGGATAATTCGCAGCGATCTCTGTCTGCCATTGTCTTATAGTTCATGACTTTCAACATATTATATCCTCGCTGCTCGCGCATCAATATCGTCAGGCGTGCTGAGAGGCTCCTCTCCTTGTAACTAAACCTGCTCATCATTCACCGTCCATTCCAAAGCGCCCTTCTTCCCTCCCTCTCACCATCGTTCCATCATTCCTCTCCATCTCACCATCGTTTCCTCTCTCCATCCTTCCCAACTACACTCTTGAACCGAAACACAGGCGGAATTGTCACCAGTGATATTTCTTTTACCACCACCTTGCTGCGGGAAGAAAGTATGAGAAGGGTCATGTACAATAGTCCTCGCCGCCTTTTTTCCGATATTTGGCGATAGTGACCTCCCAATTTTGCCGGTCGCGTGCGTATAGGATGTCCTGTTTATAATATATCATATCATATCACATCATTCTCCGTCTCCGTCTCTTTGCGATTTCTACCGGAGTGCGTTGTTATAGGATCCCTCTATTGGCGCTACCCATGATGTATATTTTGACGCATAAAACGAACAACAGATCTGATAACCCTACCTACCCACCTCACCACGTCCACTTCCACTTCCACCTTATACATAGTGCATACAACATACAACAAACCAAACGCCATACGACATTCATCCGAATGCAATCAATCGAGATCGAGGTTCATTAATAGATTGTTCCTTCGTGAGGGGTTTTGTTGGTTTATGTGTTTATGTGTGGTACTTGGGAGGATGTGGGGATGTGGGGATATGGGGGGATGGGATGGGATATGGGGGGATGGGTTGGAGGGATAGTCGGGAGATATTAATTAGATGGTGGAGGTGGCATTGGCATTTTTGGAAAAGGTAATCGGTACGTGACAGTTTTATTGCACGGTGAGAGGCGTGAGATGGAGATGGAGATGGAGATGGGTTTTGGTATGGGTTGTGGGGTTTATGCATTACTTATATCTTGTAGAGTACATACATTCCTCCCATCCCTCACGCGTTGCGCCTCGATCGCTTCTCCTCGACCTATATACCCATTTACACCACTTCTTCTTTTCCATTTCCGATTTCGGAAAAATGCCAATCCTAAGCCTCTTCTTCATCTGTGATACCACATACCATGACATGACATAACATGACATCTGCATGACGTGACGTGACCGTGACACGAGATGAGGAATGACGGTATGACGTGACATGAAAAAAAAGGTATCAATGAACGACCGAACGAACGAAACAAATATTACATTGACGATGAGGTATGCATGAGCGTAAGATTATCTATTTCCAGCTCAAGCGAAAGACATTAGGTGCGTGACGTCGTATTAGGTCGTTGATATTCAAGACAGGTTTTTGTATGTATATTTATATGGATGGATGGATAGATGGATGACGTGCGCGTAGGCATGCTGGTATGTGGTCGATTAGGTGGTGGAGACGTATGTAGATAGAAGCACGGAATGGCCCAGGCTGCTGGACCAATATGACAAGGAAGATCCGATGATCAACGTTCAGGCACGGCTCACGGAGCAACATGCCTCTAACATTTCGAACATCGATTTTCACACTCTAGTAACCGGAGGCGAAGGAAACAAGCTATAGCTCGCTCGTGTCCCCGTTCGCGAAGAAATGCTGGACGCCGAACTCGAAGAGCGCATTCGCCCTACGAATTTCGGTTGCAACAGTGGTGGTGGTGGTGGTGGGATGGAGTATTCCGAACTCGCGGACGTGGCGTCGTCGCGGAGAGCCGGGTGAAGGGGTAGCGGATCTCGATCTTCTGGTGTCATGACTTTCGACAGGATGGATTTCAGCGCGATGTCCTTCGCTAGACTGGGGCTGCAGCGGCGTTGAGAGTTGTCGATGGGAGCGTCGTTCGTGTTGGACGAGGTGATGTGGGCGGTGAGATGGTCAGCGTTGTGGTCGGATTTTTCGTTGGAGATGCTTTGGAGGAGTTCGGGGAGACTGCCGACGGAGCCGGTGTTACGGTGGCGACGGGCGGCTGCGTTGGCTTGCGAGAACCAGAAGCTCTCTTGGGAACTGCTCTTGCTGATGGGGGAGCCGCTGCTTCGGGGAGAGTTGCTCATTGTTGAGCCGTCGACGCGGGCTGGGTGGAATGGAAGATGTTGTTCTGCGGTATCATGTGAGACGATCATATCTCTGTACATATCGTCGTAGGATGAGTTGGGTCCAGAGTCATCAGGCATCACCATCGGTGTGGCGGTTGAGAATGCCGACCATCCTTGTCGATTGGGGTCGGATGTTTTTGTTGCGAGTGTAGGTTCCTCGTATTGTGGAGTGACCGCTTCTGGGATGCTGCTGAATGAAGACTCGGCAGAGGTTGCTGTTGAAGCTTGCAAGTCGGGCAGAAATGTCTGCAGTGGCAGCAGTAAAGGCGGTGAGCATGAGTAGCTTGACGAGGAACGTCTGTGTGCCGTCATGTTGTGGTTGGGAGAGACATTGACATCTGCGAGCACATTTGTGGGAGTTTCGGAGCCAGTTCGAGCGGCGCCGGCCAGCTCGTCGGCCGTCTCTGTGTGTAGAATGTTTGGTTCCTCATGAGTAGCAGCGAAATCCCAGTCGAACTCGCAATCGGCTTCAGCTTCATGCTCATAGCAATAGTCGATAACATCCTCCCAAGAATCTTCCTTCCGCAGCGAGATCCGTCTGGAGGCACGTGGGAGGGTAGGAATCTCCTCTTTATGTTCATCCACGCAAGGTGCTGCAAAGCTGACCGATTTGATGTTCTGTCTCGACAGCCATCTGTCGTCTTCCTCGTTCGTGTGCGGTTGACCGGAGCGCCGATGCTGAGGTGATTTGGTGCTGGGGAAGGATTTCGCATGTCGTATTGACGAGGTGGGTGTACTTGGGCGGACAATCGACGTGGCAATGGAGCTCCTCTTGTCCTCAAATATCTCGTCCTCTTCGGGCACCCCAGCGAGTTCCGTCCTGATCATTGAAAAGGGTGGTGGTCTGATTGAATGTGCTGTGTCGTCGGGTGTTGTCACAGCGTGCGGCAACGAGGGATCGTAGCTACCATCAATGCATGTAGCTGCCGAATCGTCCAATGGGCTGGATTGTACGCTGGCAGTAGGAGGAGTAAAGGTAGGATCGTTGGGCGGTTCGTGATGAATGGTAAAGAAGTCAGGAGCAAAGCCCCGAGAAGATTTTCGGGGCGGAGGTGATGTGGGAGAGGACTGTGCGGTGTGGTACCCGAGACTTGGCTGCGAAAAGTTTTCGATTGACCTGCTCCGTGACATCTTCATCATAGGAGATCTCGAGCTGCAAGAGTAACTATCTCGGACAGGGCTCTCTGGTGGGGACAACGAAGACCCTGGCCGGGGCGGTGACCATGTTTCCGAGCAAAGGTTTTCTAAGGAGAAGCTCCTTTGTTGTATGTCATTGGCCTTTATGCCCCGTAGCTCTCGGCGAGGCGCCTGTGAGGCACGGATGGCGGAGAACTCCGACACGATGTCGTTGTGACTTGTGCCTTGTATTCTTTGAGCATGCTGTGGTGTGGTGTGGGTCAGATGGTGGAAGTTGAATGGCTCAGAGATGTTGTATCGTGGGGACACATCTGTGGTGACCATTAATCGCACTTCCACAAGTCCATGTGACAGTGCCGTGCTTACCATCTCCAGGAACCTGTACCCGGCTTTGCCTTGAGGATGTCCGACCTGACATTTCCTGAATATGGGCTTTTCCATTGGTCTCCTCCAGGGCTTCCAAAGTCTGCAGCGAAGTCAAGTCGTGCTTGCTATTCTGCCGTCGAAGTAACTTTGATCCCCTCGCCATCAGTGTCTTCCCAAATCTTTCGGAAATCCCAGCTCTTGTATATATACTTCTATCGGAGATGGATTGCCTGTCGATGGAGGCACGTGAAGTGGGTCTGCTAATTGAGAGAGGTGGGGGACGCTCGCTCCCGTGGTAGGCGATCTGGCTTGCAATTGAAGAGTAGCTTCTCGAGCGTAATTGCAATAGTGAAGGTCGTTGGGTATCTTCGGTTAAGGAGCGTTGGTGTAGTGAAGTCTGTGGAGGGTGCATGGTGGTCAATGGCCGACTTTCAAGCTGCTGTAGATTGGAATGATCTCCTGCACGCCAATCGCGTTCCTTGCTATCATTCGATGCGTCTACCGAAGAGGTTCCCTTGAATTCGAACATGGTAGAATTGACGTCCCTATCAGAGAAGAAAATGTCTCTGAGACGGCCGCGTGAACGTTGACATCCGGGGTATGTTGATGGGGCTCGTGCAGTGAAGCTTTTAGAAATTGAGACGTGCGAATAAAATTCCAGAGCGTTTGGAAATAATTAAAAGAGGTGATATGGGGCGTTGCGGGTTCTTTGGTCTGGTCTAGCGCACGAGTGGTTCTATCTTCGAGAACCACGAGCTTGACAGGGTTCAGTCAGGTCGCTAGTGCCGCTACTGCAGTTGTAGATTGGTGCTAGCAAGGGGCGCGATATGAGGGTCTGTTAGACGAATCCTGGAACAGACGCGATTCGTCAATTGACAGTCGGCGGTGCAGGGCTAGAGATGGTAGTAGTAATTCGGATCGACAGCAGGAGTAGGGTAGCCGGACCTCGATTCCAGCCGTGTCTGGCCAAACAATGAAGAGATGCTCCAGCTCGACAGCAGGGGAAGATGTAGCGGGGTTGCGCTGTTCGATTGTGATGTTGATAAAGAAGGATCTTGCGATGCAGAGTTTCTGCTCAACGGCGTAGGATTCCAGTGGATGAAGAACGGGAGTGGCTTCGACCGCTGGTCCTTGGCGAAGGTCAAGCTTCTCCAATGCCGTGTCTCACGTCGAACATTTAACGGCACAGAAATGCATCGCACTTGTTTGGTCTGGCGATTCTCTGCGGCGTTGTGGCAGGCTGGGTTGGAAGGTCGCGAAAGATTGGGCGAATGAATGAATGGCACCACGAGCCGTCCTTTATCTATTGCCTTCAATTTACGGAGTACTCTATTACGTCTTGTTGCTGTGAGCGAGTGAAATACAAAGCTCTCGTCTATTGATTGGACAATTGAGAATGCCTGACGGTGATCGGTGCTTGAAGGATTCCGCCTGCGTTTGGGCCCAATATTTCAGGAGGAGAACCTGGTACTGCCGCCGCGGCAGAGAGCAATATTGGAGCTAGATATTCCGGCGTTCAAATGGAGCCCATGGTTGGTTGTAGCTGGTAGCTTGCGCAAGACGAGTAGCAAGGTCGACCAGCACCGAGCCAGAGAAGGAGCGATCTAGAAAGCTCCCTCTTCGCCTTCACCACTTCTGCGCACTCTCTCTCCGTACCACGGCTGCAGGTGGAGAAGCTTCCCCAAGCATGGTACGAATCGACGTCTCTCTGTTACCGCTTGCGATCCTTGGGAGTCCACTCTTCATTGGCAGCTCCACCGACTGCTTTTCACTTTTCGTAGGGCTATCACCACGACTGACAAGGACCAGCATCCTAGGAGCATCCCAGGAGCATCCTAGGCTTTGGGATCCAGTTTTCCGGTGGCTTCTTGGATCGCCAGTCCCCACTACCGGAATCCTCGCCAAATCCCACGGCTCAAAAGAAATGTGAGAGGCCCCTCTCCCAGGTCGCAGATCACGAACGCTCAACCTTGCAGGCGGACCTGCATGACGCCGGTCTGGGGATGCATCCCCCCATAAGGGGGCACCTGCATTGGCCAGTCAGGGTAATCGGTAGGGCGCCAGCAGGTGCATGGCTCCCCTGCTAGCCATCCAGGCATCTTACAGGCATAACCCGACCGTCACGACGGGGACCGGTTACCGACAGGGCGGTTTGGGCCTACCGGCCCCCGCCTGCCCCCGATAGGCGTCTAGATAAGATTGGCCGAGGAGCTGGCTCTCTTCGCAATTCTTGACAAATTTAAACATAAACATTCAAACATTTCAGCACGGATTTCCCATTTCCGTGAATTCCTTCACCTAATTCCGCGCCATTTCATAATGTCAATGCGAGATTTCCTTGCTTCGGAATTGAGGATTATAATCTCACTGTCAAGACCATGCGAATGCTGGGATACATGCGACCAATAACAGTCAGGGGTAAGTTGCTGGTCAATCCTTGTATGCGAGAACCTCGCGTGTTTTCCATTGGGAAGCGACGGAGGACGGTGCACAATGATGCATAACTAATGCAACACCAATGCACAAAAGTTGTACTTCGCTTGCGCCAACCAATCATGACATCAGCTAGTATTAGAAAGCTTCGCAATTCTGCACGATTACACATTCAGGCATGCCATCTGCATCTTTGAACTTTCCAATCAGCAATAGCGAAGCTGCGAAGCTTAGACCAACACGTGATCCGTCCTCTCGTCCCTCTGGCTCTGGTGCTGACTCTCAATTGCTGAGTGAAAGATACAGATACTCTCGAATCCCCTTTATCTGTTCCTCAGGCTTCTACTCCGTACCTCAACACCTTTCGCCTCTTACAGTCTTTCAACTCTCTACCAGATTACTCGAGCCAACTAAATATCCCCACGGTCCACATGCCTGCGGAAGTTGATCTCGAATTCAGCTTCTGTACATGCATGGGCCTCCCACGCAATCCTAGTCTTCCCAAAACGATCGTGCATCGCACATAACAGATCTACAGATCTAGGATCTTCCTCGATCTTTCGGGCACAGGATATCTTCATCCCGCTACGCATCATATCTCGCAGAAGCTCGCGGTCAACTTCAAAGCTTGAAGTGTCATCCAAAATACACGGCTAGCCATCCAGCTTTGAGCATCAGTCCCGAAACCCGCATGACTTTCCCCACAGAAATCTGTCTGCGCACGTAGGCATGCTCTTGTCGTCGCCAGCACACATGATGCAGTGACCAAGGCTAGTGAAGACTTGTCACGATACCCGCCGGTCCGGGCACAACGCCACTGAGGCTTGATCTGACGATTACGCACGCCTCTTGTCGTTTCAAAACGCCATGGTATTCAGTGTGAGCCAACGGTTGAATTCTGGTCGAGACAACGACACCAAGGACCTCGTAAGTCGTGCAGCAGCAAGGCCCAGAAGTCTCATGCGCCCATGTCACGATCTGGAGCCATCGTTCGCCGATACTGGACATGAGCGTTGAGTACAACACATGCTTTACCCCTGGGAAGACCCTTCAGCCCCCTACAAGACATATCCTCCCGTTTTAGCCTCTGAAACGAATGTGTCATGTGTCATGACGGACGCCGGCATGTCATGCATAATCCAGATCTGAATCTAGAGTATGCCAAGCTTCTGTATGCGCAAACTCAAATTCTAGACTTTGTCGAGGACGCGTAACCATACTCCACAGCTCCATGAGGAGAAGACTCCGGACAGCGAATCGCCTGATGTGGGCAACGATCTCGAGTCTCAAGTCCTGCTTGCTCTTCGGGGCGACCATTTGTCAAGTTTCCTGCGACAACGCAAACATGCTGTGGTACCAAAGTAGGACACTGAATCCTTGTGTTCAAGAAGTATAGCATTTAGATGCATTTTCATGACATTAACTCCGCTTGCTGACATGGCAGCTGAGCTCCTTTTGGGCAAATATTTCCATCTACATCTGTGTAGACATTCCAAATTTGATTGCAAAGCAAGTACCCGCATCTTACACCTATCACACCTATTTCAAATCCAAAACAGACGACTCTCGCGAACTTACCTCCCCTTACAGCTGTCTGAGGCTTTCGTCAATACAGGGCACAATCTGCAACGACAGCCAGCATCAAGATCTCTCGTCAATTTTCACGCATGTTGATCCACTTCCATTACACACTGACATCTAGACAAACATGTCACAAATGTCACAAAGTTTGACATACGCACGACGTCGAAGATATCACTGTACTTGCTTTACGACCCAGATCCCTTGCTCTGTCACAGAATAAACTCCAGTCTAAGACAAGCAGATGCTCCGCAATCGCTTCCCGCCTTCCCCGCCATATGAGGAGTTCCATGCCGTTTCGTTTCACTAATTTCTCACGCAGCAAAGCTGAAGTACGTGCGCCTTGGTGTATCACATCGGCAACGATAAGGGTTGATCGGACTCGGAGAAACATATTCCCGAGACATCGCGCATTGAAAATACCGAAAGCCTCCAGAAAAATGCGATACTTCATCTTCAAACTTTTTATCATTTCTGATTTCATGACACGTCAACGCCCCCCACCTCCCGCTGACATAGGCTTTAGAGAAGACATCGAAGAACCGGAGCCACGCCCTCAGCGCTAATGGCGCACGTGTAACGTGGCTCGCCAATCAATCCCCTGTCTGTCCTTCACCTTGCCGCTGTCAAATTAATTATTTCAACACGAGCTATCCAAGAATGCCTTGCGAATCACCTCATCCCGATTTCTATGAGGCTCTTGAAGTCTCGCATGCGAAATGAGAGGACACGTGGGAGCGGTCATTATGTTGGTTCCTCTTTGATTACTGTTGTATTCGGTCAAGCCTCGATGCGTGAAATTTGATACGTTTGGAGTATAGAAATCATGCTAGGGAGATGTTGATTGCGTACAATGTTGAACTTCTGGTTGATTACACAACTGGAAAGGTACAATCATTGCGGTTATTTCAATGCAATCATCCCTCTTTCATACTGCAGCAGATACCAAATCTCTCTCTGAATCGCATACATACCAATAATTCTCTCGTCCTCTATCTCGTCCTACATCTCGCACCCATTACCAATCCTCCCCCCCCAAACCCCAGTCCCCCCAAAGAAAAGAAATCCAAGATCACGGAAATAGCACGCGACAGAGCGATAAACTCCTTCGATCCATCTCCCCCAACTCAACATTGAAAAGCCGAAGACGTATCACCATCCCCACTTCGAGATATTGTAGCACCTTTTTCCCAAAAAACCGTCTTTAGCCAATTTCCTATCATTCCTCTTCACTCAAGCTATCTTCACAGCATCTCCATCACGCACTTGTTCCCCCAGCCATATACCAAACGCCATCCTTATCCTCATCCCTGCACCCCCTCGTCATTCCCTTCCATACCATTCATTCCTCACTCCCACCCAATCCTTTCCCCTACCCATCCAGTCCGCGCTTTTATCACATGATCCCCTCGCCTGCATCCGACGCGTCGTGATAGTGCGTATTCCATAGGACCAGGGAAGAAGTGGCGGGCGCGTTTGCAAATGGTGGAGGGAAGCCTGATGGGGGATGACAGATGATATGATGGTGAATTTTATGCGATGAGGGGATTAACCATGCTACTCCCATTCGGCACATTGACTTTGGAGCCTTTTGACTTCGTTTGTGGTTAATCGAGGGTGACTTGAGGGGAGGGTAGGGATGTGTGGAGACGGGGATGGAGATGGAGATGGGGGTTGGGATTTGGCGAGCTGGAGCATGGGAGGATGGAGGGAGAGGGATGAGAGGTTCATTGGTTTATGTTGACTTTGAAGTTGTATTGACTTTCGCTTGTGGAGATGAGGGAGGGAATTCTTGGATGGAGTTGTTGGAGTCAAGTTGGGTCAGTCAAAGGAAACTAAATTTTATGGAGACTGGGAGATGAAGGAGGAGAAGTGGTATAATTATGATTGTGTTGTGCAAGAATGCTAGCGCTCTGTGAGCGTCTCCTATTCATAGCGCACATCCTATGACTCTGATGTATGCAGAAACGCAACGATCCAACCACGGTTGTAGGATTATCCAGTCCACGCAATGTCCAAAGCGTATGCTTCAGATGCACAAAGCTCAAACCGCACGCTAATGCAAATAATAGACACAATTCCCAACTCCTCTCCATCCAAACCCTCAAATAAACTCAAGCCCTATGTCAGCAAATGCAGCATGCCACAACTCACGAATGACTCCCTCCATTAACCCTCCTCTCCACATCTCGATTCTCCTTCCTCTCTTCCCGATCGCCCGGTTCGCCCAGTGTCATCTTTTCCATGAAGCTGATGTAGTCGTACTTGGGTAGGTGACGGTCTTCTTGCAAGTCGGGGCCGCGGTGGGAGGGCATGCTGGAGAGGAGATCTTCGACTAGCTCGTCGGGGATCAGAGAGTGGCGTAGGTCGAGCTCGGTTACGTATGGCTAAGGAGACAGTCAGATGAGGACGGTGGGGGAAGATTGGGATTGAAGGGAAGGAAGGAGGACGTGGGAAATTGAAACACAAACCTTGCCATCGGCGACTTCTCTGAAAGACTGGAAGACTTGCTCTGCAGTGTTCTGGTCTTCTGTTATGGAGACCATGAACCGGATGAACTGCTCGAATGTGACATAGCTCTTGCCGGTACTGATGTCGACAAACTGCTCATGCATCTCGTCTTCGTCATACACTAGTCCCAGACTTGCGAGGGCAGCCGAAAATTCCAGCTCATGAAGAGTATTACTCATGTCTCTGTCGAAATGCCGAAAGACACTCTCGAACTCCTCTAGTTGTATCGGCGTCAGATTTGTCATCTCTCTGGCGACCATCTGATTTTCCAAGAAGCCCATTTTGCCGACCACACTGCCGCGTACGAGGTCCAGCTCGTAGCACAGCTCATCGTATGTGTAGGTTGTGAAGTCGTTCTCTTCTATATTGGCTTCGTCACATTTCTGCGAGAGAACCGCCAAGCTGGCGAGATATTCGGAGAGAGGAGGTAGATTTGAGTGAAGGCGACGTACGTGGGCGAGCTGGTCGGAAAGCTCCCCCGAGAGGCCAGCAATGGCAAGTGAGAGGGTGGAGAGTGTGTGGGCGAAGGAATTAGCCTTGTCAGCAAAGGTTCTCCGAAGAGCATTCTTGATGCTGCAGCGAGTGGTCAGCACGATCTTGGATAATCGGAAAAGCGATCTTACTCCCGGATGGTTTCGTTGATAACCTGGCTTCGGTCTCTCTCCGCCTCAAGAAGTACACTCCATTCAGTATCCAGTACCTCGAGCTTGAGATCATCTGGTGGCTCGTACGCTCGCAGCCGGTATGTGCTCATCTTCGTCTTGATATTGCCAAGTAGAGCAGCCAAATCAGACTTCTCCGCTACCCATTTCCGCTTCTGACTTCGTTTGTAGGCCGCGAAATGAGTTGACTGCTCTTTTGCGTCCACGTATGTGCCTGTGAAACTCGCTGTCCGCCACTTTTGCCGCTGAGCCATGATCTGTCGAAGTAGATCCTTCATCCGTTGCTCATACGAGTTCTGCATCCCCCAAGCACCCTGCATGTTCGTCACAAATTTCTCGACCCTTCTTCCCGCATTCTCCACTCGCTCCATCTGGGAAAATGCGTGGAACCAGTAGGCGATGTATGTCATGAGGGAACGTTCATCGGGCTTCGGGACATCGCAGACGTCTTCCACATCCAGCAAGTCCGGAATGCCAATCTCTTTCGATGCAATATCAAATGCCAGCTGCATATTTCCTCGGTGATCACTCTTATCCAGCTTCTCGTAATCGATCAGGTCCGGTCGATGAATGTCGAGTAATGCGCAGCTGTACAAAACATCAGCACAGGTCTTCCCTTCTCTTCTTCCATCACATACAAGGCTAGACCATCATTCCAGCTTGCCGAAAAATCTCTGACTTCCACCTCCTCGTAGCAAGCCGTCTTCCTCTGACACCACAGCAGCAACCCCTCTTTCGCCGTCATACCCTCCTCATTAATGTCGTTGATCGTAAAGCGTAGAATGAGCGTCCATATCAAGCCCAGTATTATCTTCCTATTCCCATCCACCACATCCTCCGCACCGATGTTCGTCATCTGTATGCCTCGAGACTTGATAAAGTCGAGTGCGACGTTGACATTCTCGAAGCGCTGAACTCGCATCTTGGGCTTCGAGGCATAGCGACCGAGAGACTCATTACCAAGGAGTTCGAGGAGATGTATGAGGATTACCTATGGAGAGATAGTCAGTCACTGCACGATCTGCGTTTGGTCGGGTAAAGGGGGTCTTGTACCCCATCTGAGAGATCAGTGACCAAGTCCTGGACGGCTACGTTTCGAGGCTTCACTTTAGCGTTGAGCCTACCTCACGATGCGCCAATCAGTACATGATACATTGTTTCCCCAATGCCGAGATGGTATACCACTTTGCAAAGGTTTTCTCCTGCACCTTGATCCATCCCTGCTCCGAAATAATCATCGCGGCTGCCTTATGCCAATACCTCTGGCACTGGAGGAACGGTATGCTTCGATGACGGCAGGAGATAGGAGTGTTTGGTTCATCAGGTTGTCAACAGATGTTGAAGTAGTGATGCGAAGCTGTCATGTCACCGCGCTTGACTCGACTTCGATGCAAGTCAACATGCGGAACCGGTTCCGCCCTAGCAACTTGGTCCAAGCCCGCCAAGCCCGCAGAGCCTCCCGGGGTTGGTCAATGCGGGCTTTCAGGGGCAACTGCTTTCAATGTCTGTTTTTCGTGATTTACATCAACAGCAATATAGAAATTATTTGGGAAGATTCTGTTAGTCCGAGAAGCTGCATGATCTAGGACGCCACTCGGGTACGATGCGCGGTAACACCTCGAAATCGCCGAATAACTAGATTGTACATGATGCGTCCAAGCAGTTCTCGATTGTCATACCTAGCAAGCTTTGCTAGGATCTTGATAACCATCTTGAATATCAAACCGTTGTCTCTGAACCCAAGACGGAGCGTTCTAGTGCGAATATTTTTCTTAGGGTCCTTGTACCATAATGCTTCGATACCAGCTCAGAACGAGATCTTGAAACATGGTGTATCAAGGACTTACAATAGTGAGCAGCTGGAATGACATATCATTATCCATGGAAAGCTCAGCATCGTATGTCCGAAGGTCCGTCGTTCTTGACCATATGTAGGTTCGGCAGCTTCATAATGGTGCTCTTGATTGATCTCATTGGCACCAGGACATGGGGCTGCGATAGCTCCTCCTATTATCCATCGGATGTTCTCGGCCCACTATGTTTCCTTGTTTTCCTGTCGAATTTGCAGGCTCAGTCCCAAAAAGCTCTTCGCAGATTCTTGTTGCGGAGCAAGCATCCACTAACGATCGAAGGGTGTGTGCTTTCTGCAAGCTGATGTTGCCAATGTTGGGAGATTCCACGGCGGAGGGACTCGTAATGACTATGCGATCACTGGTGGGAGCTCCTGAGTATGCCAAAGTTCGAGAGATTGAGCAGATCGACTGCATACGATGTGATCATTGGCCTTATCAGATGCTTAGCTCTTCTTGTCCAACGGTCGCACTGCTCGTCAAGCAAAGCTGGACACAAATTAGCATTCAGCCAGTAACAAGAAGCATGGATGCAAGATCAAACCTTTGGTGAGTGGGTCAGAACGACTGCTTTGCATAATCCATGGAGCAAAAAAACGTTACCAGGCTTGGACGAAGTCGCTTGCTTCTGAACGTCAGCAGAAACGAATACACAGCCCGTGGCCATCCCCACTTCCTCCAACAGCCGCTTCAATTCCATATTTGGGATTCCCACGAATGAGAAAGGCAGTCGTGAGAGCCAGGACGATATGGTAACGCGACAAATATCACCTGTAAGCTGCTTTTGTTTGATAGTGTCTTCTCAGTGGTGGCGGTATGTCATCCTTGAAACGCGAGCTTACCCAGCCGTGTCCCCCCTCCAGCAGCGATTTTCCAGAGCATGTGGCAGTATATTGCCAAAGGTGGTCGATATTGGGAGACAAAAAGTCCGAATGTCAAAGCCCGCCTGAGTGCGCATCGTATTGCTGGAAGAAACTATCGTCGAAGTCGCGCACGAAGAGCAGTCCAGAATCATTGAAGCTTCTGAGCGAAACCAGGCTCCAAGGCGCGTGGAAAACCCACCATGGCCGAGGCTAGGCGCTGCATCTATCTCCCATCGCCATACCTTCTTGACAACTTAATCTTGAACACGTGTGCACATAGTCTTACAGCATCTCGTTCACCAACATGTGTCCCACATCCAACAGCAACACTCAATGTCCATATCGAGTCAATGGCACCCCATTGCAGATTGTCAAATGGTTCACAACTGCGTCCGCCGATAGCGTCATGCCGCTCAAACAACGTCTTTCAGGTTTTCCAAATTGTCCAACACTTCCTCGAGCCGTCCACAACACTATTACTTATTCAAACATTCTTGGCTCAACGAAAGCCTCAAGACAAGACTTGCGGCGCGACACCTCTCTTACATCTACATGCCGTACCACACGTTCTTGTCGCTAGCTAGTGCGCCTGGAATTTTCCAAACTTCATCATCTTGACATTATCAGCCGAACCTCCCTACAGATTACCATAGGCGCTATCGTAGCCTTGCTGCGGAGAACAATCAACGCCGTTTATCTCGCAAGATTGGTGTCTGCGTTCCTCTTGAGAATCCCAACGTGATGCAACCATCTCGTGGCAACAAAGGTTTACGTTCATATTGGGAGCACCGGACCAGGCAGAGAAGAGCAAATATTGAACTCAGACACGAAGGATCGAGGATTGGGACGGGGGAGTATGTCGAATTGAAGAAGGAATTCGCTTGACAAGTACCTGGGTCTGTGGATATGGGGTTATAAGAATTTCTAGCGGATTCATGAAGTAGATGAAGCCAGTCCAGGATTGAGATGATAGAGTGTACTGCTGTATGGAGTTGAAGAAGAAGGGGCTTGAAAAGTACCTCTATTTGTGGAATGGGTTTAGGGAAGCGTGGAGCGGCATGAAACGTTTGATGAAGCCACGATGGTTGGCCAAGCTGGAGAGTGAAAGGAGTGGACGCTGTCTGGTATGGAAGAATATGGCAATTCATCGATTCTGGCAGACCAATCTTCTCATTTGGTAGGAGGCAATTATGATGCATACACGATAAATGCCAACTGTATACGCTGCTGTCAACAACTGCGCCGTCTTCTTCGACAATGATTCTTATCACAGATGAATTTATCTCCTTCTATCTCAGGTTGTCGCTACCATTGCGGGATCCGCATCCCACTCCTCATGCATTTGTGTAACTGACATTAAACCAGCATGCATTTCTCCATTCAATGAAGCAGTCTTGGAGGCTCAGTATAGCAATTCTCTGGAGAGAAATCTCGAAACCCGCCACTATCATCTTCCCTTGGATTTGCAAAGAGCGCCGCGTCCTCGCCGTTTGCGCCATGAGTCTGCACTAAGGGTAACAATACTTCATACACTTTCACAATCCCCCATCCATTCCAAACGCTTGCTCTCATGCTCCAAACCCTTGAAATCAGACAATTGCAGGACTAATCCTGTCATGAAAGTCGAGTTTACCGGCCGAGAAACGTCACTGATGCCAATTTTCGTGATCGATAGCGAGTAGACAGCTCTGAAACGCCTGCGTGCATTGTTCCATTCCGGCGTTGAGGCTGGAGGATTGTCGAGGGAAGGTGGAGAGGGAAGGAAACCATGCGCTGATATCGATCCTTATAGTTGTGAGGACTGCAAGAAGGGACGGGCTTGAGACATGTATGTCGAGGAATAAGGTAAAGAGGTAGGGGGTGCCCTGCGCTGATATCGACCGTTATGGTCGTGGGGACTGCAAGAAAAGACGGGTTCGAGACATTGTACTTGGTGGATTGAGATTGCTGCGTCTGCTTGGAGTAGCGATCGGATAGTTGTGTCGTCGCTAAGCGTAAGAAAGCGTATGCTAGAAATTCTGCTTTCTTAATAGTTAGGTTGATAGGGAGAAGAGTAATAGGTAGATATAAGATATAGGTTAAAGAAGACAAGATTAATATAGGATAAAGACTACTATTTTTACGTTTTAATAACTTAATATATTATAGTATTAATCTCTTAAAGAATAAAATACGTAGAGTATATCTATCTTATTAGAATCTTTAAGTTATATTTCTTTTATAAGATATATAAACTAAGTTAAAAATAAAGATTTAATAACTATTTTATAATTATAATAATCTAATTAATATAGTATATAAATTAGATCTATATCTTTATCTACTAATTTATAAATATAAGAGTCTTTTAAGATATATTAGTAAGGCTCTTTTTATAGATTTATATACTATCTTATAAATATAAGGAGTTCTTATCTATATAAATAAAGTTAAATATAAGTTTTTCTCTACTAGTATATATCCTTAAGTATTAAGTAGAATATATAAGTAAAGGTAGATATACTTCTTTATTTACTAGATTATAATTATAGTATCTCTAATTTATATTAATAGAGTTAGATATAAATTATTTCTTACTAGTATATAATTATAATTATCTCTATTTATATAAATTAAGTTATATATTAGTTATTATATACTAATATATAATTATTAGTACTTAGTAGAATATATAAGTAAAGGGAGATATATACCTTTATTTACTAGATAATACTTATATATATCTCTAATTTATATAAAGAGAATTAGATATAAGTTACTTCCTACTTATATATATTTTTAATTACTATTAGAATATATAAGTAAAGGTAGATATAAGTCTTTATTTACTATACTATAATTATAAGTATCTAATAATATATAAGGAATATTAATTATAGGTAATTATATACTATATTATAGACTTAAATACCTCTAAAAGTATATAAACTAAGTAGGATATTCGTCTTTATTTACTAGTTTATTACCGTAAGTATCTTATAGTAAACGCGTGTAGAGCTAGATATAATAAAGATACGCGTAGTAGCTGTTATATTCTCCCCAATCTCCTCATACCAGATCATATTGACGCACTATTCCCCACATATACAATAGAAAAATGGCGCCAATTACACCAGTAGCAATTAGTCATTGGATCCGTGCGATACTAGATGATGTCGCTTTCATAACATATATCATGACGGATGAGATGGATGCGTACGACATTTGTGCGGTGCTGCGCCATAATTACCCCGATCAGCGCTATATTCGCCCGTCGGACGTGGCCACTATCCAGGAATGGCTCGCCGCCAAAGAGGAGGGACACGGGGGGCTGAAAGAGGCCGTTAAGCATACGATATGGAGTCTGGGCGAGAGCAAGACGGATAGGTGGCGAGGTGGAGTATTGCATGCGCTCCGGACGGCCAAACGGATGGGATGGTATGGGTACGACCTGTTCGAGGACGAGGATCCGCGGCCGAGAGGCGAAATTGAGGATTTGGCAGAGCAACTTGGTGGGCTGGCGGTTGGGGAGGAGGCAACGCCTATTGGCACTGAGCCTGGCGAAGTGAGAGTAGAGGAGGAGGTAGAGGAAGAGCCCAAGGAGGCCGCAGGGCCAATCAAAGTCCAGAAGGGGTGGAAGATCCTCTCGAGATTGGACGATCGTCACGAGAAAGTTGAGGGGATATTGAGAGAAGTCGCAGCTGGTACTGCAGGCATCGTGGAGGGGGAACCGAGCGACGAGAAGGTGGCGGAGGAGTGAGATTGAGAATCGAACGACAGCGAAAGCTGGGGCAGACGCCGCTCCCTCTGCACTATCAAGAGGACCTTGTCATTTTTGTAGGTACAGTCCGACCATCCCAAGGCGTTGCGAATAGCATATACTAACTTTGTGTAGCCTTGTCTTGTTTTTTTTCTTCCTGTATTCAGTGATTTTCTCTTTTTTGTAGGTACAGTGCAACCATCCCAAGGCCCTGCGAATAGCATATACTGACTCGAAGTAGCCTTGTTATGTTTTTTTTTTCCTGTATTCAGTTTACGCGCGGATATGCTGCAATGCAGCGATAGTAATACAGCTATGAGCTGGTTCGAATGATACTATGCAAAGCCTGGTACGCAATCAATAGGTCCATCAACACTGCGCGCTGCTTGTAGTTCAGACCTGTAATCTACCTCTCACGAACCTACATTGGAGCCTCCTTAGAACAAGACACCGAATATCAACATCTTTAGGGGGCACTGTATTACTCTTCTAGGTCTTAGGTAGTAGCAATGAGTGTACATGGAGATGATATCGACCTAGAATGTAGGTAAATGCAATCACCGTCTTGAGCTGTACGTTAGGTCGGGCTTTAACACTCAAATCCCAACCCCTCAATTTATTACATACGTCGGGATCGGATCTCTCATGCATCTAACGACGTAAATTGGGTCAATACTGGCGGATGGCATTGGATGGAGTATTACAGTTCAATGAATGATCTGAGAACAGGCTGTAATAGCTTGTGCCGCATGCGGCCAAAAATTCGTGGGAGAGCGGTGCAAAGATCAACGTTCCGCATCATAACCACATATCACATATTCACGCTTTGACCCAAGTGGCATCACGGAGAGGATGGTAAGATCTCTGTGATTGTAATAGTGACGTTGGAGTAAGCTTTCGTTAAAGCGGCGGCTAGGGCTCAACCCTTTCTCCGCAAAAGGCTATGGCGGCGACCCCATGTGCCCATCTCCAACACTGTAGCCCCTATATCTCATATTCCTCTTGAAACATAGCCCAAGGTGCTAGTCTCCTCGTAATAGAAGTCCACAAGATTACATAATGATCTGATCATTTTGTAGGAGTCGATGCTAGGGGCCTGTGAGGCTTCATGTTGCCTGTCCATGTTATAAGTTGGTGTCGTTTGTACGAAACGGAACTTGGAGCAAAAGAGTCAATCCAGCCTCAAATCGAACTCCAGACTGTGTATCGACACCTATTTGCGAGCTTGTGGGCTTCCATATAACACAACCTGCAGTCACATATGTCAGTGATCAGATTACATTAATGCCAGTTGCAGGGAGCCACACTTACCAGCACCACGGTTCTTATCGAGATCCACGCTGCGGCACTTTGGCATACCATCGCCCCTGTTGTCTTTAGCTTTTGGAATAACGGTGCCTCTGTGCTTTAGGCTTACCTTTCCTTCACCAATATACGGTCGAGATAGAGCTCTGCTCTTCTGCTTTGAGGTATGACCACACTAGCAAGGTCTTGGTTACCAGCGGATCCCATCTCATATATCCCTTTATCTTGCATGACGCTGCATCTGCGGACAAAAGCCTCCTTCGACTTTGACTTCTTCATCTCTGTCAACGAAACCCATTGTTCTCCAACTCAGGCTCCACTGTTACGTCAAACCTGGACTCCGTCTCGGTATGGTCATTGACCTCTTCAATGCGTATATGAATCTTGGTACGTCGGAAGCCCATCATGGGCGGGAGAAGCTATCCCTGTATTAGACCCTTCGTCCCAGATTCCAATGACTTGCTCGTTGATGTAGAAGTGAGGAATTGGCCTTATTTTGGCATTGGGCTTTGAAGAGTAGAGAGTGAAGATTGTGATCCAGAAGAGTCATTGACATCAAATGACTTCGCAGTCATAAGCGCGAGCCATATCAGCCAATTGCATAGAGAAAAAGACGAGATCAAACAGACAGTCTCGCTTTTTGGACTCGTCAATGAACGAGATCTGGGAATGTTAGCATCTCCTTTTCAGACCTTGAGCGAGTGACTCACCTTGTGTTAATTTTCGAGTGAAGATCGAGCATGTCCAACACGGATACGGACATATCAAACCAAATGGATATCAGGCTCGGTACCAGAAAATCGAAACAGTGGCTGCGAAAATTATATACTTATGATCATCGTCGTCAATCTATATGTCATTCATCCTTTGGAATCAGAACATCATCTTCAGATACCAAGATCGGAGCGTCGGTAGATACCTCCGGCAAGGGCCAGGAACGGAGCGTCAGCAGCAACGACACGATTGGGCATCTCTGTGCCCGTCCTTGTTGATGTGCTCCGTGACATCGGCGACGATCTAAATCTTTGCTTCCAGCAAGGGCCAGGAACGGAGCGTCAGCAGCAACGACACGCGTGCGCTGCTCTGCTCCAGGAAAGGCCAGGGACGCACCGTCGGCAGCAACGACACGATATTGCCCTGGCTTGCGGCTTGCTTGCATCCAAGAGTGGTAGCTACTGGTCGATTCATTCGAAGGGCGCTTGCCATGAGAATATCAGGTGTTGCAAAATTATCTTCATAGTCCGCAACCCTCCGAAGCCCGAGACTGTGCTTGATCCTGAAGATCCTCGCCGGAGAGGTGTCATCGATGCTGCTCGACTCCAATTGGCGCCCATCGAAGCAGAGACGCAATCGAGTCGTTTTCTTCGATCTCAGGCGCTTCTCGAATCTTGGTCACTGTCAATACAGCACTGCTATTGAGGTACATCTCTGCTTACCATTGGAGCCAGGCCGACAAGAATCTGACGACAGCCGTGTCATTATGCGAGATACCGAATGGCTCGTCGCGAAAGGCAAAATTTGCAAATATATATATATATATATAGAGGGAAGGCCAATGCCATTCCAAGGAGTTCTGAGCTCGTCCCCAACATTTGATTGGCATGCGCTGAAGCCTCCTGAAATGGAGACACGAAAGTGGAGAATTTTTTTGGCGAGTTAGGTGCTGCGGGTGTTGTATATATTGAGGGGTGTTGGCTGATGTCCCCAAGCTGTGGGATGTAGCAATCGCTGGCCGCGAGTCGAAGGAATTGATCTGATCTGCTGTTAGCTAATCTCACATGGGAATGCCAGCGCGACTGAGGATACTGACTTGCGGTAGAGCAGACGATCAATAATCACGAGCACTTGAGTCTTGCTCAGAACGAAGCCAAATTCTTTACGATGTGAGACGTGGTACTCGCGACTGCCATTTGGTAGTATCCAGGATCAAGCACCTGCTATGCTGTCAGCTGACGCAAAGGGAAGACGGTCGTCAGCTTCGAGCACCAACATACACCGCAGCTGACAATGACCCCCAAAGAAGCCTATGAAGATCCTATTCAGAACCCGGGTAGAATCGACATTAAAGGGAAGAACTTCTTTCATTGTTTGTTCTAGATGAATGCTTCCTCGACTAAACCCATTATGCAATGCTAATGTTCTCCTTCTCCACCCCCTTCATTGGCGTTAGGAGAGAGCTGAGTCACGGCGGTATTGATTTGGGTAATTCTTAACGCCACCCTCCTTCATTGGCATTAGGAGAGAGCTGAGTCACGGCGGTATTGACTTGGGTAACTCTTAACGCCGCCCTCCTTCATTGGCGTTGGGAGAGAGCTGAGTCACGGCGGTATTGATTTGGGTGATTGTAAACCCCGCACCCCACTTCATTGGCGTTGGGAGAGAGCTGAGTCACGGCGGTGTTGATTTGGGTAAATCTCAACGCCGCACCCCCATCATTGGCGTTGGGAGAGAGCTGAGTCACGGCGGTGTTGATTTGGGTAAACCTCAACGCCGCACCCCCATCATTGGCGTTGGGAGAGAGCTGAGTCACGGCGGTATTGACTTGGGTAATCCACCCATGGCAAGGCGAGGCAGCTATCTCCGTTCAATGATCTGCGCCTCCTTTCGTGGAGGTACACTTTACTCCGAGGCACCTTTCGGCAGCCTCATTGGCTTGATCTTCGAGATGCGCCCAAAAGATTCGGTAGGAAGGCATGCCCACCACTGCCGGAGCAAGACGAGCCGCTGCGCCAGGTTTACGACCACCCGAGGGTTGATGAAGAAGACTCTTCCGCGGTTCCCTCGCCTCCCCACCAAAAGTCGGCAGGGACTTTTGAGACCGACCCTCGACCATTGCACTCTGACTGTTGGACTATCGACGCCCGTCCTAACGAAGACCGCAAATAATAGGTGAGCCAGCTGCGCTGTGGTCGATATGTTATATGTATTTTTATATACGAATGAACTCTGTGGGTTGGAAAGAGGGAGACTAGTGCTCCAGGAGGAAGTCGATGCGCAGGGTTTGCAATGAATGATCAAAGCACAGGTATAGGAACTGAAGACCGTTCCAACAAGGTACGGCGAAGAGATGAGTTGACAGCTGAAAGCTCGGTATAGGATGATGGGAGATAGATTGTGTCTGAAAGCTGGTTAGCAACTCATGCTATACAAGAAGCGGATATTTTGCTCGTGGAAGCTTACTACCAAGTGCGACAGGGGGTTTCGGAAGAGGTGTGGTCGTGGTAAGACTTATCGACGCCTAGAGACTGCGAAGCATAATATCCCGATAGGATAAGGCGACATATGAATTCTTCAAAAGAGTACGGCTTCGTAGGAGTGAGCGCGCAAGCTTTTTCGTCAAAGCAGCGGTACCAGGCCGCTCGTGGCGAAAGCTCTCGTTACACTGTCGAGGTTGGCTATTTGGAGATCGAGTCGTTAGTCGGCATGGTCATACATGGTCATTGAGAATACTTACAATTGATGGTTATCGTTGGGCCAAGCACATAGTGCATTGGAGATGTGATCGTGTTTCATGCCAAAAGAAAGCGAGAAGTTGCTCTAAGTCGAAGTCGCTTGTCGTCGCTTTCAGGTATGTCGCTTCAAACCATGACAAGAGATGCCGAGTAATGAGCTCTGAGAACCGATGTGACAATGGCTGAGTGACGAAGAGTACGGCAAGCTTGACGAATTTGAGCAAAGTAAGGATATTGAGCTGGGAGGCAGTCAAATGCTTGAAGGCGGAGAGTATCGTTTCTCAGGAGGGTAGAGATGCTGATTGTTGAGCCTTCTTGAAGGGTGTGTGGTGTGTTGAAGATGGATGATGTTAAGAGGTCAACGAGATTGTGCAAGGCAAAGACATCGAGCTAAGAGACACAGATCGTCAGTCTAAGAGATCGAGTCAAGTCCAATGAATGGTATAAAGGTAGGGGGATAGAAAGGTAAGGGACAACGGGGCTGTGTGGTACCTTGGCTGTTAGCCGGCAGCGGTGAACGTGATCGTCAAGATCACCACCAAAATATGCTCAGCACTCGGCTGCGCTGCTTGCTGTGTTGAAGACTCGACACCAACAAACGTCTTATAAAACGAACCTCAATCATGGAGGTAGGGTCAAATATTGGGATTGTTGATGGTTCAAGCTGTTGGCTTTGTTGATTGATGATCATCAACAAAGCACTAACTCTAGCAGATCATCAATGCGAAGACTATGCTTATTCTTTCGACGCGAGAGAAAGAAGAAAGTTGAAAGTTTCGAGCTGGGAAAGACAGATTTTAAGCTCTAGAATGCCGCTAAATCTCCTTGAGTGCGTAATACACCTGGGTGTCACCGTATCAGCGAAGCTGACACTGTACCCCGCTCGAGGACGTGTCACGAAAGAAGCTTCACCACAACCGATTGCCTCGTATCGGACCAGTGCTGGATTAGGAAGCCGAAGGTAGTACACAGACCAGTGATGGCCAAGTCCAAAGAAGATAAGGGTATTTTTCTTGCATCTCGTCTGTCACTCGTTGCTGACACTCCACCCCTTGCTTGCTATTGGCTAAAGGCTGTTGGGTGGCTTCTGTAATGACAGTCAAGATCTTTAGGTGCTGTTCAGTCACGCGTGACAGGATTGGTGGCACACGGAATGAATATCGAAATCCTAACGAAGCCTTTTTGGGCTTCGCTGGATGCAATGTTTATCATCCTCGTGGTATGTCACTGCTGCAACACTCTTTTCTACGCGCTACGGCCTCATCGAAGGTAGGTTGGGGAGAAAACAACGCGCGGACGCAAGTGAATTCGGTGCCAGTGGGTGCTCTGCCTCGTACCATTGATATCTCATTACTGCACTAGCATACCATGAAACAGACCCCCATGCCCCAATCCTGACTAGCTCCTACTCGCCTAAACATTGCATTCACGCACACGATCACCAATTTTGCCCTTGTCTCGCTCGTTGTAACACGTCTTTCCCTTCCAACCGACAACTTAGACATAGTCTACAGACCCCTTACACACGCAACTACCACCTCTCTACATCCTTTTTACAGCACCCATACAATGTCTCCCTTCACCACCGCCACCACCGCCAACAACGAGCTTGCTCGAGAGAAGCAAGCAGCCCTCGTCAATTTTCTATATTTTTTAGCCCCTCGAAAGCTCCTAGAGCAAGAACGAGAGCGGCGGGTCTTGACCCCAGCAGCGAGACAGAGGAGGGAGGCGGTCCTCGATATCATCTACCCCTTCAGACCCAAACGGGTACCAGCACCACCGCCGCCACCACCACCATCACCATTACCACCACCACCACCACCATCACCATCACTACCACCACCACCACCACCGCCAGCAGAGTTGCCTGCGCCTCCGCCTCCACCACCAAGAGTGGAACCAATTGTGGCGCCGCCTGCGCCAAAAGGGGTGCTGAAGAAGGTTAAGAGGGTGAGGTTTGCCTTGGGTGAGAGCGTTGTTGAGCCCAAGGAGGGGCGGAATAAGGGTTCGAATCCCTAAGGGGAGTGTGTTAAGGCGGAAGGGGGGGGGGCCCGGGCTGCG